>Ga0187847_10000199_pt1 | contig 72138 bp, 62 predicted proteins | sample June2016WEW_4_10_FD_132458 | JGI IMG/M metagenome (GOLD analysis project Ga0187847, IMG submission 132458) | Peatland microbial communities from SPRUCE experiment site at the Marcell Experimental Forest, Minnesota, USA - June2016WEW_4_10 | ecosystem: Environmental > Terrestrial > Soil >...
CGCGTCCGGCTGGAATTGCCCGATGGCCGCCTCGAGCGCGTCATGCTTCAGCGCCGGCTGGAAGGAGACCTCACAACCGAGATCCCGCAGCTTGTCGCGGCCGGACTGTTCGAACTCATCCGCAATCAGAACCCGCATGTCCATCCCGCCTTTCCCATCCACCCAGCAGTGTATCCCCGCGCGGGGGCCGTGGCGCAGCTTGCCCGTGCACCTCCTGGGCGGCCCGCTTCGAGCGTCGCCAGTCGTGGCGACGTTGCCTGGCGACGGCAGTCTAGCGCGCGCCAATAATTAACACAAGAAATATCCAGAAGAAATGTCGATATGTACGGCTGGATAGCTGTGCCGCGCTCTGGCCCGTGAATTGCCGTTTGTTAGCCCAGTGTGGTGTTTTTCTGCTGCCAGAGGGACGTAGGCGCGTCGTTTCACCCACAGTTGGAGGCATATGGCACAAGTTGAGGGACTTCAGTCGCACGAATTCACGTCGGGCCTTACTCAGGAACAGGTCGCGACTCTCGCCTCGATGGCCCGTCCGGTGGAATTCTTGCCGGACGAGTTGATTTTGATGGACGGCCAACGGTCCACGGCCTTCTACCTGGTGATCTCGGGCAGCGTATCGGTTGAGTTGTGCGCGCCGCAATACACGGTGGTGGTGGAGGCCCTGGGAGCAGGCCGGGCCTTCGGTTGGTCATCCCTGCTGGACTGGCACGACACGCTGTTCCAGGTACGCGCCCGGGAGCACACCACGGCGCTTCGCCTGGAGGGCCATGCATTGAAGGAGCTGTGCCGGACGGATCCCGCTTTGGGAGTTGAGATCCTGCGGCGCACGTTGGCGGTAGTGGCCGGCCGGGTGAAAGCCACCGAGATCCGGTTCGCCGAGATGTGCGGCGTGCGTGTGCCCGGGCTGCGGCCGCGCGGCCATGCGATCCGGCTTGTGGACAGCAGCATGGTATCATAAAAAGTTACCAGCATCACTTCATTTCCCGAGGTAAAATCCAGTTGGCTTTAGTCGAAGGTTGCCGGCACGCGCTCGAACTTTCCATCCCGGCAGCGGAAGTGGAAAGTGAGACGACGCGGGTTGCCGCGGAGGTCCAGAAACGCGCCAAGCTTCCCGGCTTCCGGCCCGGGAAAGCTCCCACATCTTTGATTCGCAAGCAGTTTGCCGGCGACATCCGGCAGCAGGTGTTGGAGAGCCTGATTCCCAAGGCGCTGCAAAAGCAGTTCGAAGCCGAAAACCTCAACGTGGTCGGCACACCCGATATCAGCGACGTTCACTTTCACGAAGGCGAGCCGCTCCGCTTCAAGGCCGAGTTTGAGGTGGTACCGGCGATCGAGCTGGGCGAATATCGTGGCGTCGAGGTGGCTTACCACGATCCCGAGGTCACCGACGATGACGTCGCCAAGCGCATCGAGGAGCTTCGCGAGCAGAAGGCAGACTACCTCAACGTGGATCCGCGTCCGCTTGCTGACGGCGACTTCGCGGTAGTGGCTCTGGAGAGCGTTTCCGGCGTGGTGGGCGAGCCGGTCAAACAGGAAGAAATGGTGCTCGAAATCGGCGGCGCGGATACGTTCGAGGCCTTCACCGAGAACCTGCGCGGCCTCAGCCCCGGCGACGAGAAGGAATTCGAAGTCGTCTATCCGGAGAACTACGGCGCGGCGCGGCTGGCGGGAAAAGCCGTGAAGTTCCACGCCACCGTGCGAGGTGTCCGCAAGAAGGAACTGCCCGAGGTCAACGACGAATTCGCCCAGGATCTGGGCGATTACCGCAATCTCGAGGAGCTGCGCGACGCGGTGCGCAAGAACATACTGGCGCAGCGGCAATTCGAGGCCCAGCAGGCAGCGAAGGACAAAATCGTCGACGCGCTGGTGGACCAGCATGACTTCCCGGTTCCCGAGCTCTTCGTCGACCGGCAGATCCGTACGCGCGTCGAGCAGAGCCTCCGCGCCATGAATGCCGATGGCCTGGATCTGAAGTCCCTCAAGCTGGATTGGGCCAAGGTGAAGGAAACACAGCGCGACAAGGCCGTGCGTGAGGTTAAGGCTTCCTTGCTGCTCCAGCGCATCGCGGAGCGGGAGGCGATTCACGCCACGCGCGACGAAGTCGATAAGGAAGTGGAACGCCTGGCACGCATGCAACGGGAACCCGTAGCTGCCCTGCGTATAAAATTCGAAAAGGACGGCACACTGGGGCGTATCGCCCACCACATTCAGACGGAGAAAACGCTCACTGTCCTGTTCGAACAGGCGCGTAAGACCGCCTGACACTTGGGATAACAGTACTAGCTTGGATTGCTAAGAGGGCCGCTTCAGGTGATAATAGAAGTACAAGTAGGTGACTTGTCTTGCCCCCCCGGGGGTTTCGGGGACAAGGCGGCACCGCCGGAGTCGCGGCGGAAGAGGAGATAATTGCGTGAAGCGTGCCGGGTCCGACGATGCTTTACGATGTTCATTTTGCCACAAGAGCCAGGACGTAGTCGGCAAGCTGATTTCCTCTCCCAGCGACTATCCTCGTGCGTACATCTGCGACGAATGCATCGCTGTTTGCAACTCGATTTTGGAGGATGACAAGTCCGAGCCTACCGGAGGCAGCCCCAACAAAATTCCCAAGCCTTTGGAAGTCAAGGAGTTCCTCGACCAATACGTAATCGGCCAAGAGGGCACCAAGAAGAAGCTGGCGGTCGCCGTTTACAACCATTGCAAACGTATCCACATGAACCGCCTGCGCACCACGGAAGTTGAGCTGCAAAAGTCCAATATTCTGTTGATCGGCCCCACGGGAACCGGCAAGACTCTGATGGCACAGACCTTGGCTAAGATTCTGGATGTGCCGTTTGCGATCGTCGATGCCACTACTCTCACCGAGGCTGGCTACGTGGGCGAGGATGTGGAGAATATCATCCTCAAGCTCCTGCAGGCTGCCGATGGTGATGTGCAGAAGTGCCAGCAGGGCATCATCTATATCGACGAGATCGACAAGATCTGCCGCAAGGACGAGAATCCGTCCATCACCCGCGACGTCTCGGGCGAAGGTGTGCAGCAGGCGCTGCTGAAGATCCTCGAAGGCACGGTTGCCAACGTTCCCCCGCAAGGCGGCCGTAAGCATCCCCACCAGGAATTCACGCCGGTGGATACCACCAACATCCTCTTCATTTGCGGCGGCGCGTTCGTCGGGTTGGAGAAGGTCATCGGCAAGCGGGCGGGCAAGAAATCGATCGGGTTCCTGCCGGACGAGGACAAGGGATCCAAGCTCACCGGCATGAGCGGGCGCCGCGACATCGACCTGCTCTCGCATGTGCAGCCCATCGACCTCATCAAGTTCGGCTTCATCCCCGAGTTCATCGGCCGCCTGCCGGTGACGGCAGTGCTCGAAGATCTGGACCGCAGCGCCCTGATCCAGATCCTCACCAAGCCCAAGAACGCCATTGTCAAGCAATACCAGAAGCTACTCGAGTTCGAGAATGTGCGGCTGAGATTCTCCGACGATGCGCTCGACGCGATCGCGGATCTCGCCATGGAACGCAAGGTCGGAGCGCGCGGGCTGCGCATGATTCTGGAAGACCTGATGCTCGACCTCATGTATTATCTGCCGTCCTACAAGAAGGTCCGCGAGTTTCAAGTCACCAAAGACATGGTGCTGGCGCAGAAAATCAGTCTTACACTGTTGGAGAAGGCAGGCTAGCCATTCTGCCGGCTAGCGCCGTTCCAGCTTATTTGGGATAATCTTCTCAAGCCATCCATCGGCGCCGAAACCGGGTCTATACTGTCGAGTCAGCTTCAGGGTCCGGCGAGCGGTGGTCGCTATCGTGCACCTGGGGTTCAGGAAGTTTAACCTGCCTTAAGTTGCGATAACGGGGGCCGGCTGGTTCGTCCGGGGGGAATAGGAATGCTCACTTCAAAGGAAAAATCCGACACAAAGCGCCTGCCGATGATGCCCATCCGCGACGTGGTCATCTTTCCGTACATGATGACTCCGTTCGTGGTGGGCCGCGAGCAGAGCGTGCGGGCGCTCGAAGAGGCAATGGCGGGCGACAAGAAGATCTTCCTCGCCACCCAGCACGACGCTTCCATCGACGATCCCAAGCCCGACGAAATCTATGCCGTTGGCTGCATCGTCAACATCGTGCAAAGCCTCAAGCTGCAGGATGGCAACATCAAGGTGCTGGTGGAAGGCGTGGAGCGCGGCAAGGTGGTATCGGTGTCCGCCGACGAAGGTTTCCTGCGCGTGATACTGCGCACGGCCAGCTACAAGGTCGAACCGGGCCCGCAACTGGATGCGCTCATCAGCCGCGTTACCGGTCTGTTCGACCAATACGTGAAGCTCAGCCAGAATCTGAACTACGAGCAAATGATCGCCGCCATCCGCGTCGACGATCCGGGCAAGTTGTCGGATACGGTGGGAGCCAACCTGCAACTCACCATCGAAGAGAAGCAGGAGCTGCTGGAAATCTTCGACCCGGTCGAGCGGCTGACCCGCGTGGCCGAGATGCTCGATATCGAAATCGAAAAGCTGAATGTCGACCGCACCATTCAGGGCCGCGTGAAGCGCCAGATGGAAAAGGCGCAAAAAGAGTATTACCTGAATGAGAAGATCAAGGCAATCCAGAAGGAACTGGGGCGCGGCGAGAAGAGCGAAATCGACGAACTGAAAAAGCGCATCGAGACCGCCGGGATGACCGCGGACGCGCTCGAAAAGGCCTTGGCCGAGTTGAAGCGCCTCGAGAACATGCCGCCCATGTCGGCCGAATCCACCGTCAGCCGCAATTACCTGGACTGGCTGCTGGCGGTGCCGTGGAAGAAGAAGTCGAAGGAAATTCGCGACCTCAAATTCGCCGAGAACGTGCTCGAAAACGACCACTACGGCCTGGAGAAGATTAAAGAGCGCATCCTGGAGTTTCTCGCCGTGCGGCGCCTGGTGAAAAACCCCAAGGGGAGCATTCTGTGCTTCGTCGGGCCTCCCGGCGTGGGCAAGACCTCGCTGGGGATGTCGATCGCCAAAGCTACCGGCCGCAAATTCATCCGACTGTCGCTCGGCGGCGTGCGCGACGAAGCCGAAATCCGCGGCCACCGCCGCACGTACATCGGCGCGCTGCCCGGACAGATCATCCAGATGATGAAGAAGGCCGGAACGCGAAACCCGGTGTTCATGCTCGACGAAGTGGACAAGATGTCGATGGATTTCCGCGGCGATCCTTCGGCGGCGCTGCTGGAAGTGCTCGATCCCGAACAGAACTTCATGTTCGTCGATCACTACCTGGATGTCGAGTACGATCTCAGCCAGGTTTTCTTCATCGCCACCGCCAACGTGCTGCACACCATTCCGCCGGCGTTGCAGGATCGCATGGAAACCATCCGCCTTCCCGGCTATACCGAGCTGGAAAAAATGGAGATCGCGCGGCGCTTCCTGGTGCGCAAGCAGACCGAAGCCACCGGCTTGACTCCGGACCAGATCGAGTTTGAAGATACCGGCATCAATGGCCTCATCCAGTACTACTCGCGCGAAGCCGGCGTGCGCAACCTGGAGCGCGAAATCGGTAACGTGTGCCGCAAGATCGCCCGCCAGGTGGTGAACGCGCAGAGCGGAAAGGACAAAAAGGACAAGAAGGCGAGGGTCAAAGTCGTCATCGACGGCGACAAACTGCCTGAATTGCTGGGTCCCTGGAAGTTCCGCGACCTGCTGGTGGAAAAGAAGAACGAAATTGGCGCCGCGGTGGGCCTGGCGTGGACCGAAGTCGGAGGCCAGCTCCTCTCGACCGAATGCACGCTGATGGAGGGCAAAGGCAAGCTGACCATCACCGGCAAACTGGGCGAGGTGATGCAGGAATCCGCGCAAGCGGCCATGAGCTACATCCGCTCGCGTGCCACCACGTTTGGCCTGCCGCGCGATTTCTACCGCACCCTCGACGTGCACATTCATGTTCCGGAGGGCGCCATCCCCAAGGACGGTCCTTCCGCCGGCATTACCCTGGCCACTTCCATTTGCAGCGCGCTGACGGGCATTCCGGTGCGCGGCGACGTGGCCATGACCGGCGAAATCACCCTCCGCGGCAAGGTGCTGCCGATCGGTGGATTGAAAGAGAAGTTGATGGCGGCGCACCGGCACGGCATCCTGGAAGCCATCGTCCCGCGAGAGAACGAGAAGGATCTGCCGGATATTCCGGACGCCATCAAGAAGACCATGAAGATCAATTTCGTCGATTCCATGGATCAGGTTTTGAGGATCGCGCTGGAGCGCGAAGTGGTGGCTTTGCCGATGCCGGCCCCCGCTTCGGTCGACCTGCCGGCCATCGAACAGGGTCTGGCGCATTAGGGAGCCGCTTGAGAATTCCGCCATTGCCGCAGCCGGCGCCCGCTTGTTGGGGGTGCCCCGTTGCAGGTGCGGGAAACAAGCTACACTATAATTGACATCCGAATTTGTAGTTAGCGCCGGTTCCGCGGATCTGTTTCCGCGAGACCGTCTGCCGGAAGTCGCGTTTTTAGGGAGAAGCAACGTAGGGAAATCCAGCTTGATCAATGCCCTGACCGGGCAGCGACGGCTGGCTTTCACCAGCAACACACCGGGCCGAACACAGACCATCAATTTTTATCGCATCGACGGAGCGTTCTATTTCGTCGATCTTCCCGGATATGGTTACGCCCGGGCCCCTCTCCGGTTGACGCTGGAGTGGAAAAAGCTGATCGAATACTATCTCGAAACTAGGGGAACCTTAAGATTGTCCTGCCTGGTCCTCGACCCCCGCCGCGGATGGATGGAGCCTGACCTCCTGCTGAAACGGTGGCTGGAGGAACGGAGCAGGCCATATCTGGTAGTCGCCACCAAGATCGATAAGTTGAATCAATCGGAGCAAGAGCACGGCTTACGCAACATCCGCCAGGAAGGCGCGGAGCCGTTGCCGTTCTCGGCCGCCAATGGCCGGGGAGCGAGGGAAATTTGGCAAGCAATAACGAAGACACTCCAAACACGGTAGGCAACGTCCCACCGCAGGAAAAACCCACCGAAAAGCAGCCCGCCGCCACGGCGCCTCCTGCCCACGAAACCACCGCCGCCCCCGAGGGCGCGGGAAATGGCGCGCCCGAAGCCGCCGTCGAAAAGACTGAGGCTGCCGAGCGTCCGGCCAAGCAGCACGGCGAGCGCGCGCCCAAAGCCGCCGCCGTGGCAGTGGCCGCGCCGCCGAAGCCCGAACCGGATGCGAAGTCCGGCGATGGAAAACCGCCCGAAACGAAACCGGTCGAAGTTGCGCCGCCTTCGGGCACGCACCTCAGCGACACAGGACCCGGCGCGCAGCGGCGCAAACACGCCGCGCAGAACGCCAAGAACGGCACACCCACGCTCGACCTCGTGGAACTGAAGGACATGAGCATTCAAAAGCTCAACCAGGTCGCCAAGGATATGGGCATTTCGGGCGCCGCCGGTCTGCGCAAACAGGAGCTGATCTTCAAGATCCTCCAGACGCAGGCCGAAAAATCGGGCCTGATCTTTTCCGAGGGCGTGCTGGAATGCCTGCCCGACGGCTTCGGCTTCCTGCGCGCGCCCGAATACAACTATCTGCCCGGCCCCGACGACGTCTATGTTTCGCCCTCGCAGATCCGCCGCTTCGACCTGCGCACCGGAGACACCATCTCCGGCCAGATCCGTCCGCCCAAGGAAGGCGAGCGGTACTTCGCGCTGATCAAGGTGGATGCCATCAACTTCGAGCCGCCCGAGGAAGCCCGCAACAAGATCTTCTTCGACAATCTCACGCCGCTCTATCCGAACGAACGGATGAAGCTCGAAACCACGCGCGAGAACTTCTCCGGCCGCGTGATGGATCTGCTGACACCGGTGGGCAAGGGACAGCGCGGGCTGATTGTTTCGCCGCCGCGCACCGGCAAGACCATGCTGCTGCAGGCCATCGCCAACTCCGTCACCACCAACCACCCCGAGGTCACGTTAATCGTGCTGCTGATCGACGAGCGGCCAGAGGAAGTCACCGACATGCAGCGCAGCGTGCGCGGCGAAGTCATCAGCTCCACGTTTGACGAACCGGCCACGCGCCACGTCCAGGTGGCCGAAATGGTGATCGAAAAGGCCAAGCGGCTGGTCGAGCACAAGCGCGACGTGGTGATTCTGCTCGATTCCATCACTCGCCTGGCGCGCGCTTACAACACCATCGTTCCACCCTCCGGCAAGGTGCTCTCGGGCGGCGTCGATTCCAACGCACTGCAGCGCCCCAAGCGCTTCTTCGGGGCCGCGCGCAATATCGAGGAGGGCGGCTCGCTCACCATCATCGCCACCGCGCTCATCGACACCGGCAGCCGCATGGACGACGTGATTTTCGAGGAGTTCAAGGGTACCGGCAATATGGAAATCCACCTGGAGCGCAAGCTGGTGGATAAGCGCGTTTTCCCCGCCATCGACATCAACAAGAGCGGCACCCGCAAGGAAGAGCTGCTGCTGCCGAAGGAAGAACTCAACCGCGTCTTCATTCTGCGCCGCGTGCTCAATCCGCTATCGCCGGTCGAGACCATGGAACTGCTGCTCGATAAACTGGGCAAGACGCGCAGCAACGGCGAATTCCTGTCGTCGATGAGCGGCTAGAAGCCGCGCGCAGCAGGAAATGTCGAGATGAATCTCGACACGGCAGGCAGGACTGCCCCGGATGGTGCACGGGCAAGCCGCGCCACGTGCGCTACTCGACCGGAATCTCGAAATAGAATAGCTCTTTGCCGGAGCGCGCTTCGGTCAATCCGCTGAGATAAATGGTCGCGCCATTCTGCAACTGGGTCTCGAAATACAGGAAGCCACTGGCTGCCAGGCCGGGGGCCACCATCTGTGCTCCCAGTGCGCGCCCCTCGATCTCCGGTGCGGCTAACGGGTTTTTCTTCTTGATGGGAATTGGCAGGGGTGGGGCGGCGCCCAGGTCGGGCCGTTGCGTAGGGTGCGCGTAGCGAACCTCGCCTGACGGTGTCGCGGTCACGCGGCTGCCGTGGGGTCCAACGTATTCGGCATTCATCCGGTCCAGCCGGATGGTCTCGTGGCTGTCGTTTTGAATCACCACCAGCACCGGAAGGACGCCATAATCGTAAGGCATCAGCTTGCCGAACGCGGCCCTCACCTTGTCGCCGGCGACATAGGTTTCCACGCCGATGGTCACCTGGCCGACGGTCTGGCGGTGCGCCATGCTGGCCGCGGCGGGCGCATGGAAAGCCTGGTCCTTGTCCGCGGTGAGCGCCGCGGTTATACTCATGAAAAGAGCCAAACGTTTGAAAACAAAAGGCATCTATTTCCTTTACCGGGTCTGCCAGGGATTCGCGCTTCCTCTTCTCCTATTGTATTTCCTGTTTCGCGGTCTGCGCAGCCGCGCCTACTGGTCCAGTTTGCCGCAACGCTTCGGGGTTATTCCCGGCTCATTGAATCAGACCGGTCCCGGCGCCATCTGGTTCCATGCCGTTTCGGTGGGCGAGGTTCTGGGCTCGCTCGACTTCCTGCGCCGCATACGCGCCGAGTTCCCACAGACCCGGCTGTTCGTCTCCACCGGCACCATCGCCGGACAGGCCACCGCCCGGGACAAGTTGAAGGAACTGGCCGATGGCATTTTCTACGCACCGGTGGACTTCGTGTTCGCCATACGCCGGGTGATGCGGCGGCTGAATCCATCGCTGGTGATCGTCGCCGAAACCGAGATCTGGCCCAATCTTTTTCGCGAGGTGAAGCGGAGCGGCGCCGCGCTCGCCATCGTCAACGCGCGCATCTCCGACCGCGCTTACCCACGCTACCAGCGGCTGGCCTGGTTCTTCCGCGCGGTGCTGCCGGCGGCCGATGCGGTGCTTGCGCAGAGCACTGAGATCGGCCGGCGCTATCTCTCGCTCGGTGCGCAACCGGCCGCGGTACGCACGGGCGGCAATTTCAAGTACGATTTCGACGCACGCCCGGCGGCTCCGGAATCGCCGGTGATGGCCTTGCTCGATCGGCTCGGTCCCAGACACGTCTGGATCGCTGCCAGCACCGTGCCGCCTGCCCCCGGCGAGGCCGATGAAGACGCCGCTGTGATCGAGGCTTACCGCGCCGTGGCCGCGCGGCATCCCGGCCTGCTGCTGATTTGGGCGCCGCGCAAGCCGGAGCATTTCGGCGTGGCGGCGGAAAAGCTGGCGCGCGCCGGCATCCCGTTCGTGCGCCGCTCGCGCCTGGAGGCAGAATCGCTCCGTGCCCTGCCGGGTGTCGTGCTGCTCGACAGCATTGGCGAACTGTCCGGCCTGTTTGCCGCCGCGCAGGTGGTTTTCATGGGCGGCACGCTGGCGGCGCGCGGCGGCCACAACATTCTGGAACCGGCGCTGTTCGCGAAGCCCGTCATCACCGGTCCGCACATGGAGAATTTTCAAGCCATCGCGGATGACTTCCGCGCTGCCGGCGCGTCGGTCGAAATCGCCCGGCCGGAAGAACTGGGCGATGCCGTTTCGATGCTGCTTGCCGATGAGGGATTGAACGCCCGCATCGGCGGCCGGGCTCGCGAGTGCGCGGAAGCGCCCCGCGGCGCCAGCGCTGCCGCTGTTGTTTCGATGCGCCAACTGTACGATACCCACCTGCCGCACCATCGTCGCTCGCAGCCGTGGCACGCGTTGGGGCTGCCGCTGACGCGCTTGTGGGAATTGGCCGGGGCTCGCAGGTCGGGGACCTGCCCCACCAAGCTGGACGTGCCCGTGATCAGCGTCGGCAACCTCAGCCTCGGTGGCACGGGCAAAACACCGTGCGTGCTGCACCTGGCCTCACTGTTGCGCGCCGCCGGCCACACGCCCGCCATCCTCACCCGCGGTTACGGCCGCCATGCGCTGGCCAACGATCTGGCGGTCGCTCCGGGCGCCCAGGTGAGTATCGCGGAATCGGGCGACGAGCCGCAGATCTTCGTGCGCTCCGGCCTGGCTGCCGTCGGCATCGGCGCCGACCGGGCTCGAACCGCCGCGCTGGTGCTCGAACGCTTCCCAGCCGATGTCTTCCTGCTCGACGATGGCTTCCAGCACAGGCGGCTGGCGCGCGATCTGGATATCGTTTTGATCGACGCACTCGATCCTTTCGGCGGCGGCTATCTGCTCCCGCTCGGCCGCCTGCGTGAGCGGGTTGCGAGTCTGGCGCGTGCCGATGCCATCGTCATCACGCGCAGCCAGTTCTCCGACCTCGCACCCGCCATCGAACACGTCGTGCGCCGCGCCAACCCGCTTGTGCCGATTTTCCGGTCGGGCATCGAGCCGGAAGCCTGGGTGGATGCGGCCACCGGCGCCAGCCTCCCGCTCTCGCGGCCGCCGTTTGCGACCGCCGGCGCCTTCTGCGGTCTCGGCAATCCGCAATCGTTCCGCCGCACCCTGGAGAGCCTCGGCGCGCCGCCCGCCGCGTGGTTCGAATTCGACGACCACCACCGCTACCGCACGCGCGAGCTCCGCTCGATGGCGCACCAGGCCGGCGCCGCGGGTGCAACTGCTTTGGTTACCACCCAAAAAGACGCCATCAATCTCTGCGCCGGCTTCCGAGAAGCCACCGCGCCGCTCGAGGTCTACTGGCTGAAGGTGCGGATGACGATCGACCGCGAAGCGGAGTTTCGGAGTCTGGTGACGAGGGCGTTTGCGGTGAGGCAGTGACTGGCGCCGTGGTCAATCACCTCAGCGCTGCGAAGAACCGCCTCTTCCCGACACCCGACATGTGAATGATGCTTCCCAGGGTGCCTCTCGGAAGTGGTCTCGATCCATGAACCGGGATGGGAACCGTGTGCGGATGTCCATCCTTCACCATCATGTGGTGACTGCCCTCTACCCGGTCGAGTCGAAAGCCAAGCTGGCTCAGTGCCCTGACCGCATCTTTGCCTGAAACCTTGGGTCGGAGGACATCAAGACAGCCCGACGAGCCGCTTCAGTTCTGCCAGTTTTGGAGCGGCGAGAGGGATTCTCTTTCGATTTGCCTCCATCGATTTGATGTAGCCGCGAATCATCTCGGCGGTGTTGTCGAGCGCTGCCGTCTCCGTTTCGCCGAAGCTGGACATCCGGTGCAACTCCTTGACATAGGTTACGAAGGCCGAGGTGTCCGGGTCATACTCCATGTCGATCGTTACCGCTTTACTGGTCGCCAGCGGATGGCGCTTGTAAGCGTAAGGATCCGGCGTTTTGAGAAATCTCTGCGAAGCCTTGTCTTCGGCTACCTTGCGAGATCGGTTGTAGACGCAAATCATCGGAGCCTCGACAACGGAGGCCACGAATGAGCCATCCTTCTGAGGGAGGCTAATCACCTGGAACTGTCGTCCGGTTTTGGGCTCGACTCTGGGCTTGACCGGAAACTCCGGACGCAAATGGGGGAAGGGCAAGTGGTGAACCAAGGCCTCGGGGACGGGATTGGTCAAGCGCAGACGCAGCATGACTTCTATCTTAGGACAGCCAGATCTGCGCACGAGTGCGGCCGCGCGGGGGTGCCCGCCACTTACCCCCCCTACCTGCCGATCATGCCTAACAGCGCATTGATCAGGACGGCGGCCATGCCGACGGGGATGGCGATCTTCCAGCCGATGTTCATCAACTGGTCATAGCGGAAGCGGGGGAAGGTGCCGCGAAACCAGATCAGCAGATAAATGATCGAGGAGACTTTAAACACGAACCAGAACAGCCCGATGACGGCGTGGTTCACCACCGGTACGGCAAACAGGCCGCCGAGCAGCAGCAGCGTCACCGCCACCAGCACCAGAAAAACGCGGTGCGGCGTATAGGGCAAGCGCTTCACCATGGGAAAGGTCATCGCGCCGGAGCCGATGAACAGCACCACCGGGAACATCACGTTGAACGGCATTTCCAGCCACGGCACGTTGGGGAACGGCCGCAGCCAGCCGCCCAGGAACAGCGTCACGGCCACGCCGGAGACTACCAGCAGGTTGGCGTATTCGGCCAGAAAATAGAGCGCCCAACGGAAGCCGCTGTATTCGGTGTGAAAGCCAGCCACCAGCTCCGATTCGGCTTCCGGCAGATCGAACGGCGCGCGGTTGGTTTCCGCGGTGGCGGAAACGATGTAGACCGCGAACGGTACGACCATGAAGCCGTAGTTGGCGAACATGCCCCACACGCCGTGCTCGAATTGCGCGCGCACGATGCCTTGCATGCTGAGCGTGCCTGCCACCATGACCGCCGAGAGCAGCGCGAACGAGAGAGCCACTTCGTAGCTCACCAGTTGCGCCGCGCTGCGCAGCGCGCCCAGCAGGGAGTAATGGCTGTTGGAAGCCCACCCGCCGAGAATGATGCCCAGGATGCCCACCGCGGAGGTGGCCGAGATCACCAGCAGACCCACGTTGACGTCCGCCACATAAAGGTTGCGCGCCAGCGGCAGCATGGCGATGGCGGTGAGCCCGCTGACGGTGGGAATCATGGGAGCGAACCAAAAGATGCCGCGATCGGCGTCCGTGGGAATGATGTCTTCCTTGAGCACCAGCTTCAAGGCATCGGCGATGGGCTGAAGGAGGCCGTGCGGCCCCACGCGCATGGGTCCCAGGCGCACCTGGAAATCGGCCAGCACTTTGCGCTCGACCAGCGTCAAATAGCCGGCAATGAGCGGAACCAGCGCGACGATGGCCAGCGTCAGCACCACCGGCATGAACAACGGGTTGGAGAAGATGGCTTGCATAGCAGTCATTTCGTGATCAACATACCGACCGCTCCCTTTAGGCAAGGCTCCATTCGGCCCGGTCTCAGGCCCGACCGCTCCCTTTGGTCGCGGCTCCGATGGTGGTCGCGCCTCTGGCGAACGGAGCCGCGACCGGAGGGAGCGGTCAGCCTGCGAGATTCGTAAAGGGCTTGCATAGCGTCCTCACCGCAACAGCGAAGTCTGCGCCAGCCGCAGGAACGGCTCCGGGTAAATACCGATGGCCAGGGTGAAAAAGCCGGTCGCACCCAGCGCCAGGCGCAATCCGAGACTGCTGGCCAGCGGCGCTTTTTCGGTCTCCTCGCGCGTGAACATGCTGCGCACAATCTTGAAGTAGTAGTAAATCGCCACTGCAACGTACAGCGTGGCGATGACGGCCAGCGCGTAGTGGCCGGTCTGAATCAGCGCCAGGAAAATATAATACTTGCCCAGGAAGCCGGCGGTGGGCGGAATGCCGGCCAGCGAGAGCAGGAAAATCAGCATCAACACGGCGTGGCCGGGGCTCTTGTGCATCAGGCCGGCGATATCGTCCAGGTCCTCGCCGATGATGTTCTTCCGCCGCAGCGAGATCAGCACCAGAAACGCGCCCAGGTTCATGAAGGTGTACACCATCACGTAGACCTCGATGCCGGTAATGCCGGCCTCGTTGCCGGCCACCAGGCCCAGCAGCATATAACCGGCGTGCGAAATCGAGCTGTACGCGAGCAGGCGCTTGATATTGGTCTGGTTGATGGCGGCCAGGTTGCCGATGGTGAGGGTAGCCACCGCGACCAGCGCCAGCAGCGGCTCCCAGGCGGCGCGCGAGGCGGCCAGCGGCCCCATGAAAATGCGCACCAGGAAAGCGATGGAGGCGGCTTTGGAAGCGACCGATAGATACGCCGTCACCGTGGTGGGCGCGCCCTCGTAAGCGTCCGGCGCCCACATGTGGAACGGTGCGGCGGAGATCTTGAAGAGGAGACCCGCTGCCGTGGTGGCCATCGCCAGGAATACGATCGGGTCCCACGCGGGCAGCCCGGCCAGCCGGTTCGCGATATCGGCGAACTTGGTGGATCCCGTCAGGCCGTACATCACCGAAAAGCCATACACCAGCAGGCCGGTCGAAAACGCGCCCAGCAGCAGGTACTTCATGGCGGCTTCGTTCGAGCGCTTATCGGTGCGCAGGAAGCCGACCATCACGTAGAAGCACAGCGCCATCAACTCCAGGCCGATGAAGAGCGTGACCAGGTCGGAGCCGGTGGCCAGGAAATACATGCCGGACTGGGCAAACAGCACCAGGCTGTAGTATTCCCCGTGATGCTCGCCCGAGATCTCCAGATACTTGTACGACACCAGCGCGACGATCACCGCCGCGACGATGAAGATCCAGTTGAAGAAGATGCCGAAGCCATCCACCGTGACCGAGCCGCCGAAACCGGAAATCAGCCCGTCGGGCCCCAGGTGCATCTGCTGCTTCACCAGGCCCAGACCGGCGAAGACTTCCGCCGCCAGCACGCCAAACACCAGCCGCCGCCGGTGCTGCGGACCGCCGAAGAGGAAATCTTCGAAAGCGTCGAAGAGCAGAATCGCGCAACCGAACAGCGCCAGTTGCACGGCCGGAATGATGGTGAGGTAATCGGTGGAAGTGAAGAACTGGCTGAACGGGTTCACCGGACACCTCCGTTGCGCAAACCGAGTGCCGTGGCGCGGGCTGTCAAGCCTGCTGAGTCGAGAGTCGTCTCGACTCTTTTTCCCGCGGCGTGTTTTTCAACCGAGCGGTCGCTGACGGCCTGCTGGGCCTCAAAATACCCCGGTCTCACCCGCTCCACAATTTGCGTCACCGGCTGCCGCAGCACGTCGAAAAACGGTTTGGGATAAACGCCGATCCAGATCGCCCACGCGATCAGCGGCAAGAACAAGGCCACTTCGCGCAGGTTCAGATCGCGAAGCGCCAGATTCTTCGCGTTGGTGATCTGCCCCAGCATGGTGCGCTGGTACAGCCACAGCAGGTACGCCGCGCCAAAAATCACGCCGGTTACCGCGAACGCCGCCCAAATGCGGTTGGCTTCGAACGCGCCCTGCAAAATCGTGAATTCGCCGACGAACCCGTTGAGCAGCGGCAGCCCGGCCGAGCTGAACATGGCGATGGCGAAGATGGTCGCGAAGCGCGGCATCACGTGCGCCAGGCCGCCATATTCCTTGATCTCGCGCGTATGCCTGCGCTCGTAGATGACGCCGATCACCAGGAAGAGCATGCCGGTCGAAATGCCGTGGTTGATCTGCTGTAACACGCTGCCCGCGATTCCGTTCGGGTTCAGCGAAAAGATGCCCAGCGTGCAAAAGCCCAGGTGGCTGACCGAAGAGTATGCCACCAGTTTCTTCCAATCCTGTTGCATCAGGCTCACCAGCGCGCCATAAACGATGCCGATGATGGAGAGCACGGCCAGAATCTGCACGATGGTTTGATCGATGGATGCTCCGGGCAGCAGCGGCAGCGAAAAGCGGAGGAAGCCGTAAGTCCCCATCTTCAATAGGACCGCGGCCAGGATCACCGAGCCCGCCGTGGGCGCCTCCACGTGCGCATCCGGCAGCCAGGTGTGGAACGGGAACATCGGCACCTTGATGGCGAAGCCCAGGAAGAAAGCCCAGAAGACCCACTGCTGCAAGTGGAGCGGCAGGTTGAGTTTCATCAGCTCGGAGATTTCGAAGGTGTAGAAACCGAACTGCGCGTAATGCTGGAAGTAGAGCGTCAAAATGCCCAGCAGCATCAGCACTGAGCCGGCCAACGTATACAGGAAGAATTTGATGGCGGCGTAAAGCTTGCGCGGGCCGCCCCAGATGCCGATGATGAAGTACATCGGCACCAGCACCAGCTCCCAGAAAACGTAGAACAGGAAGAAATCGAGCGAAATGAAAACGCCGATCATGCCAGTCTGCAACAGCAGAAACATGGCGTAATAGCCCTTGACGCGATCCTCGACGGCCGACCAGGAGCACAGCGTGGCGATGAAGCCCATCAGCGTGGTGAGCATCACCAGCAGCAGGCTGATGCCATCCATCCCGAGGTGATAGTGCGCGCCTAAGGACGGAATCCAATCGAAGTGTTCTTCGAACTGGAAGCCAGCTAGGTTTTTGTCGAAACGGAGAACCAGCGGCAGGGAAACCAGCAAGCCGGCCAGGCTGACCAGGTTGGCCCAAATTCGGATGAGATTCTTCTGTGCGGCCGGGAGGAAAAGCAACACCGCGAGGCCGGCCAGCGGGGTGAGAAGAACGATGCTGAGGATGTGCTGGTCCATGGTTTACCTCGCGACGTAATACCCCAGAAACGCCAGCACCCCAACCACCACGAACAGCGCGTACGTCTGCACGCGGCCGCTCTCCAGCAGGCACGCCGGGTAGGAGAGCAGCTTGACGGAAAACGACGTGAAGCGCACCGCGCCGTCGACAATCCACTGGTCCCACCACATGGAAACCCTGGCGCTCAACCGCGTCAGCCAACCCGCGCCATTGACGCCGCCATCGACGATCTTGCGGTCGAACTCCGCCATGGCGCTGCCGCCGCCTTTGCCCAGGCCGTTGACGAAAAGGAAATCGTACAGCTCATCCACGTACCATTTGTTGTAGAGCACGGTGTACAACGGCCGGGCGCGCACCAGGATGCGATCCGGAATGTCCGGCCGCTTCGAGTAAAGATAATAGGCTAGCGAAATTCCGCCGGCGGCCACCGCCACCGAAAGAATCATCAGCGACCATTCGATGGATTCGGGATGCTTGCCTTCGGGGCCGCTGAGCGCAAAGACAGGCTCCAGCCAGCGCGGAAACCAGCGGAAGACGTCGCCGAAGATCGACCACAGCTTGGGCACGCCCAGCCAGCCGGCCAGCACGCTGCCCGCGGCCAGCGCGATCAGCGGCCAAGTCATCACCGCCGGGGATTCGTGTACGTGCGCGGCCACTTCCGGCTTCACGCGCGACTGGCCGTAGAACGTCATGTTCATCAGCCGCCACATGTAGAACGCCGTCATTGCCGCGGTGACGATGCCCACCAGCCACAGCACGACGGAGCCTTTCGGGTGGCTGAACGCCTGCCACAGAATTTCGTCCTTGGAAAAGAACCCGGCCAGTCCCGGAATGCCGGCGATCGCCACCGAGCCCACCCACATGGTCCAGTGCGTCACCGGAATCTTCTTCTTCAGCGCGCCCATGTAGCGCATATCCTGCTCACCGCTCATCGCGTGAATCACCGAGCCCGAACCAAGGAAGAGCAGGGCCTTGAAGAAGGCGTGCGTGAACAGGTGGAAGATGGCCACCCAATACGCGCCCACGCCGAGCGCCAGGAACATGTAGCCAAGCTGGCTGACCGTCGAATATGCGAGCACGCGTTTAATATCGTTCTGCACCAGCGCGATGGTAGCGGCAAAGATCGCCGTGAAAGCGCCGATCCCCGCAACCCACGCGCACGCCACCGGCGCCAACTGGAATAGCGCCGAAGACCGCGCCACCATGTACACGCCCGCCGTCACCATGGTGGCCGCGTGGATCAAAGCCGAGACCGGCGTGGGGCCCTCCATCGCGTCCGGCAGCCAGACATAGAGCGGAACCTGCGCCGATTTGCCGGTGGCGCCGAAAAGCATCAGCAGCGCCATCGCGGTCAGCACGCCGTAACCGGCTTCCACCGGAAATTGCCCGCTGCGCAGCGCGGCGTTGACGTCGGTGAACCGCACCGTGCCCAGCACCGAGAGCATCAGCAGCATGCCGAGCACGAAACCGGCGTCGCCCACGCGGTTGACGATGAACGCCTTCTTGCCCGCGTCACCCGCCGATTTCTTGTGGAAGTAAAAGCCGATCAGCAGGTAGCTGCACAACCCCACACCCTCCCAACCCACAAACAGCAGCGTGTAGTTGTTGGCCAGCACCAGCATCAGCATGAAGAATATGAACAGGTTGAAATATCCGAAAAAGCGATAAAACCCGTTATCGTGCGCCATGTAGCCGGTGGCGTACACGTGAATCAGGAAGCCGACGCCGGTCACCACCAGGATCATCACCGAGCTCAGCGAGTCGAGCAGAAATCCCCAGTCCACCTGGAACGTGGCGAGGTGCCCATTGGCCATGTGGAACGGCATGGCGGCGATCCAGGTGAACTGAATCACCTGGTGCACGCGGTTGGGGAGATGGGCAAGCTGCCAGACCGCGCCGGCGGAGAAGATAAAAGAGACCAGCACCATGCCAGGGCAGATGATGCGAATGAGATTCTGCAAGGGGCCGGGATGATGATGGGCGTGGTTGGCATGCGGAGCGCCTGCCCCACTTTGCTCGACGCCCGGCGCCACCGCGACGTCGGAGGGCGGCTGCGGATCGAGCAGCTTGCCCACCAGCAGCATCAGCACCGCGCCGGTCAGCGGGAACAGCGGAATCAGCCAGATGAGGTCGAGAAAATTCACGGCTTGCCTACCACGTAAAATCTCCTACCACTTCAACAAATCGATTTCGTCGGCCTGCACGGTTTCCTTGTTGCGGAACAGCGCAATCAGGATACCCAGCCCCACGGCCGCTTCGGCGACCGCGTCGGTAATGACGAAGATGGCGAAAACCTGGCCGCCCACGTTGTGCCAGGCGTGCGAAAACGCGATCAGGTTGATGTTCACCGCGTTGAGAATCAGCTCGATGGACATCAGAATGACGACGATGTTGCGGCGCGTGAGCACGCCGACGGTCCCGATGAGCAGCAGGGCCGCGCTCAACGCCAGATAATGAACCGTGGTCACCGGATGCATCTTCAGATCCTCTTCTTCGCCATGATCACCGAGCCTACTACCGCGACCAGCAGCACCAGCGAGGCGATCTCGAACGGCAGCAGATATTCGGAGAACAGCGAATCGGCCAGCGCCTCGGTGTTGCCCACCGCGGCCGGCACGGCGGCCGCCGTTTCCGCGATGTGGAACGATGCCGCGCCGCGGTGGAAAAAGTAGCCGAGCTCCGCGCCCACCGCCGCTACCGCAACCAGCGCCACAATCCATTGCCGGTTGTACTCGCGGACCTTCGCGGCGTCATCCAGGTTCACCAGCATGATGACGAACAGGAACAGCACCATGATGCCGCCCACATAGAGCACGATCTGCACCGCGAACAGAAACTCAGCCTGCTGCAACAGGTACAGGCCTGCCACGCCCAGCAGGGAAACGATCAACGAGATGGCGCTGTGCACGGCGTTGCGCCGCGTGATGGTGAGGATGCCGCCTCCCAGCACCAACACCGCGAAACTGTAAAACAAGACCGTATCTAACATTTGTATTGCGTCGGCTTGGGACCTTCCTCGAGCATCTGGCGGTCCCAGATCATGCCGTCGCGGGTGTAGCTGGCCAGCTCGAAATCCTGCGTCAGCTCGAGCGCGTCCACCGGGCAGGCGTCTTCGCACAGGCCGCAGAACATGCAGCGGGAGAGGTCATAGGTGAAATCGGTCAGGTCCTTGCGCTTGGTCTGCTCATTGCGCTCGCTGGTCACCACAATCAAATTCTCCGGACACGCCAGCGCGCACAGGTTGCAGGAAATGCACAGCGTTTCGCCATTCTCCGGGTTGTTGTTCAGCCGCGGCGCGCCGCGATACCGCTCAGCCACTTTGGGCCGCTCCGCCGGGTACTGTTCGGTGTAGATGTATTTTGGATTCTGGTTGCGGAACGTAACAAACAGTCCCTGAAACAGGTCCACCAAAAAGATCTTCTTCAAAAGCCCGATCATATACACAACCCAGTAGGACAGACCATCGCCTTTCGTGGTCTGTCATTCTTTGCCAATGCGCAACTACCTGACAGACGACAAAAACCGATCGTCTGTCCTACCTCTGACCTCACCGGTCCACCTCGCCCAGCACGATATCCAAGGTGCCGATCACGGCTACGACGTCCGCGATCAGCGCGCCGCGCACCATCTTGTCCAGCGCCTGCAAATTGATATACGAGGGCGGCCGCACGCGCACCCGATACGGCTGCGTAGAGCCGTCGCTCACCACGTAATATCCCAGCTCACCCTTGGGCGCTTCAATCGATACATAAGCCTCGCCCACCGGAGGCTTGATGACTTTCCCGACTTTGCCCATGATCGGCCCCGCCGGAATCGCTTCCACCGCCTGCTCCATGATGCGCACCGATTGCCGCATTTCCTGCATGCGTACGATGTACCGGTCGTAGGTGTCGCCGTTTTCCCGTGTGGGAATTTCGAAATCGTATTGCTCGTAGCCCGAATACGGCTGCGCTTTGCGCAGATCCCATTTCACGCCCGCCGCGCGCAGCACCGGCCCGGTGACGCCATACTCCTTGCAGTCGTCTCCGTTGAGGATGCCGACGCCCTTCAGCCGTCCCGTCCAGATGCGGTTGTTGGTGAGCAGCTCTTCGTACTCGTCCACTTTGGGCGGGAACATCTTACAGAATTCCTTCACGTCCCGCTCGAAACCTTCGTAAGTTTCGTATTGCAGGCCGCCGATGCGGAAGGCATGCGTGGTGAGGCGCGCGCCGCAATACTGTTCGAAAATCTTCAGCGCTTCTTCTCGCTCGCGAAAGCAGTAAAACACCGGCGTGATGGCGCCGATATCGAGCGCGTGGGTGCCCAGCCATAGCAGATGGCTCGCTATCCGGTTCAGTTCGGTGAGAATCACCCGCACCGCCCGCGCGCGCGGCGGCGCTTCCACGTTCAGCAGCTTCTCCACCGCCAGGCAATAGCCGAGGCCGTTGGAGACGGCTGCCACATAATCCATGCGGTCGACGTACGGGTTGAACTGCGCGTAGGTGCGGTTTTCGGCAATCTTCTCGACGCCGCGATGCAGGTAGCCGATGATGCAATCCGTGCCGAGAATCTTCTCGCCGTCGAGCTTGAGGATCACCCTCAGCACACCGTGCGTGGACGGGTGCTGCGGCCCCATGTTAAGGACCAGTTCGGTCGAGTCCAGGAAGGTGTCCGGCATGTCTTTACTGGCCGCTTTCGACGCCGAGGTTCTCCTGTACCCATCGTACGTCCTGCTGCAGGATGCCGTAGTCCTTGCGCAACGGGTAACCCTGCCAGTCTTCGGGCATCAGGATGCGGCGCAGGTCCGGATGGCCTGCGAAGCGGATGCCGAACATGTCGAACACCTCGCGCTCCAGCCAATTGGCGGTCAGGTGGACGCCGACCGCGGTGCGCGGTTCGAATCCATCCGCGATTTGCGTCTTGATGCGGATCCGTTGGTTGTGGGGAAAGCTGTAGACGATGTAGACCAGGTCGAAGCGTTCGGCTCGTTTGGGCCAATCCACCGCCGTGATGTCCACCAGGTAATCGAAGTCGGCCTCCAGCTTCAGGTATTCGAGCACCGGCACGGCGGATTCCGGCTTCGCGACCACGAAGTCCTGCCCAAGATAGGTCGAGGTTGCCAGGACGCCGTCGCCGAACCGCTCCTTCACCGCGCGGGCCAGGTCGCTCTCCCAGGGAGTGGCGGCCATGACGGCAGGCGGCTTGGGCGCTGGTTTAGGAGGCGCCGGCTTGGCGGCGTCGGCGGCTGGTTTGGCCGGCGGTTTTGCGCCTTCTCCAAGCGGCGGAGAAGGCGCCTCCGAGCCCCCAGGCTTCTGCTCGTCAGCCATTGGATCTCCTATGAAGATTCAACACTTATCATCCCACTCGGACGAGTGTCAAATTGCGTAACAAGTTCGTGGCGCGGCCTGTCCAGGCTGCTGAGTCGAGATTCGTCTCGACTCTTTCTTCGCGGGAGATCGCCGCTGTTGCGGCAAAGAAAAGCCGAGATGACTCTCGGCTCTGCAGCCCTGACAGGCCGCGCTAGGCCCTCGGACCGCAAAAGCCCGGCCTCCGTCGAGGTAAGCCGGGCTTTTCGAGTGTTTATGGCTGCCGCGGGGAACGGTGCGGAGAATCCACCCGCATTCGGGCGGCTGCGAAAGTCACGATTCCGAGGACTTGTGGCCGCACCTTTCCCTGGGCCCTTTGGTACAATACTTACCAAACCCTGGTGCAGGGGGGAAATTGATATTTTCTATCCCACCCATCCAGGATTTGAGTGGAGACCGGTGCGCTGCGTCGTAATTGGACTCTCTACCGGGCCGGACGCCTATGGATTTCGATCAACTCCATACCTTCCTCGAGATCGTCAGGCTGAAGAGCTTCTCTAAAGCGGCGCAGACGTGTTACCGCACGCAGCCAGCCATCAGCGCGCAAGTGCGGCAACTGGAGCAGGAATTGCGGGCGGACCTGTTCGAGCGCTTCGGCAGCCGCATTTCGCTCACCACGGCGGGCCGCATCTTCGCCGAACACGCCGAACAAATGCTGGAGCTGCGGCGCCGCGTGCAGGACACCATCGCCGAGCTCGAAACCAACCCTCGCGGCGAACTGGTGATCGCGGCCAACGAAGCCACCTGTATCTACATTCTGCCCACGGTATTTTCGGTCTATCGGCAGTTGTTCCCCGCCGTGCAATTGCAAGTGGACCGTTCTTACGCCTCGCGCGTGGTGGAAGCGGTGGCGGAGAACTCGGCCGATTTCGGGCTAACGCAACTTCCGGTCGATGAGAAAAGGTTGCAGGTGGTGGACATTCACAGAGACGAGATCTGCGCGATCGTCCCGGCCGGGCATCCGCTGGCGGGGAGGAAGACGGTCGAGCCGCAGGATGTCACCGAGTTTTACCTGCTGCTGCCCAAGCAGGGAAAAACGCGCACACGGCTCAACCAGTGGCTGGAACCGGTGGAAGACCGGGTCCGCATTTCGATGGAGCTGGATTCGACGGAGATGATGAAGCGCTTCGTGATCGCGGGGCTGGGCGTGAGCTTTCTGGTGGCTTCCAATTGCCGCGAAGAAGTGGCGGCCGGCAAGCTGCGTTCCATCTCGCTGGCTCCGGAGCCGATGGTGCGGCGGCTGGGCCTGATCTACCGGCGGGACAAAGCGCTCTCGAAAGCGGCACTGGGATTTATCCAGGTGGTGATGGAGAAGGTTGGCGAAGTATCGGCCAAGGCGCGGGTGCCGAAGGTGGTGGCGTGATGAAGTGCAGGCAATGCCGCAAGGCCCTGGCCGAAGAGGATGCGGCTTGTCCGCGGTGCGGGACTCCCAATCCGTCGGCGAAGGGTATGTATCAGACTTCCACGGTGCTGATTTCGGCGGGCGGCGCGGATCTGGTGTACCGGTCGGTGGAAGAAATGCCCGCATCCCTGCGGACCAAGCTGCTTGAGTCGACCAACGGGGGCAATTCCGGAACCATCCTGATTGCCGACCAGCGCGGGCGCCGCGAAATCACCAAGGCGATGCGCGCCCTGCCGGGTCCGTCGCGGCGCCGGCTGTTCGATTCGGTGCTTGGCCGGCAAGCCCCGCAGGTTTCCTGGTTGACTCCGGCGCGCAAGCGCGTCATCTTAGGGCTGGTGTTGCTCATGATGTTGGCCACGCTGGCGCTGGTGTACGCGCACCGCTGGCATTAGGGAACAGGTACCGGCAAAATCGCCATGGGATTCGGAAATCCTCTTATGACCCGACGAGCGGTGGTATTCGGCGCCGCCGGTCAGTTGGGAGTCGAGCTGGTGCGGGAGATGCAGGCGCGCGGCTACACGACGATCGGCTTTGACCGGGGAGACGTAGACATCACGGATGGAGCGGCGGTGGAAAGCGCGGTGGCGGAGCACGAAGCCGACGTGGTGCTCAACTGCGCCGCCTACAACCAGGTCGACGTGGCGGAACGCGAGCCGGTGGCGGCATTTCAGGTAAACGCGCTGGCCGTGCGTCACCTGGCCTTGGCCTGCCGCCAGGCGGATGCGCGCCTGGTGCAGTTTTCGACCGACTACGTTTTTGACGGATTCGCGCACCACCCGTATGCCGAAGACGACCCCACGCACCCGTTGAGCGCCTACGCAGTCTCCAAGCTCGCCGGAGAGCTGTACGCACGGGCTTACCTGGATAACGCGCTGATCGTCCGCACCTCGGGCGTGTACGGGCCCGGTGGCCGGAACACGGCGCGCGGCAATTTCGTGGAATTGATGATGCGCCTGGCCTCCTCCCAGCAGCCCATTCGCGTTGTGCAGGACCATGTGGCATCTCCCACCTTCGCGCCGCTGCTGGCGGCGCGCGCGGCCGACCTGGTGGAGCGCGGCCAGACCGGGGTCTTCCATATCGGGGGGGGCGCGCCCATCAGTTGGTTCCAATTCGCGCGCTTGATCTTCCAGGCGGCTGGCGTGGACCCGCTGGTGCTGGCCACCAACCATCGCGAGTATCGCACCGCGGCGCGGCGTCCGCAGTATTCGGCCCTTTCCAACGCCAAAATGGAGCGGCTCGGTCTGCCGCCCATGCCGCCCATCGCGAAGGCACTGGAAGAGTACTTTGCCGAACGGACGCGGTCGGCCGGCGTGACCAGCCAGGGCAAGTAAGCGGAAGCCTCATGGCCGCGCTTTCCGCATGTTAGTCTTGTCGCCATGGATGTCTTGGCGATTCCGTTCAATCGGTTCCTCGGCTTGCGAGCGGACGGGACCGCCCTCACGCTGCCGGAGGACCCGCAGTACCTCAATCACCTGGGAACGGTCCACGCCGGCGCGCAGTTTTCGCTCGCCGAGGCGGCCAGCGGGCAATGGCTGCTCGGCCGCTTCGGCGGAGCAGCGGCAGACTATGCAGCGGTGGTCCGCCACGCCGATGTCAAGTTCCGCCGGCCGGCCACCGGCGAATTGACCGCGCAGGCGAGCGCTCCTCCCGAGGAAGCGGAACGCTTCCTGGAGACGCTAACCCGGAGGGGGCGCGCCACTATCGAAGTCCGCGTTCAGCTCCTCGGCTCGGATGGGATCGTCACGCTGGAATCCGCCTTCGAGTGGTTCGCCCAGCGGATTCGCGGGTAGGACGGACTTGGTAACGCCGGCGGTCTTGCCGCCGGTGATCTGCATTTCGCACGCACGCGGGGAAAACACCGGCTGCAAGACCGCCGGCGCTACCGGAGCCGCTAGCGCGCTTCCGGCTTGACGGCGTAATAGCCTTTGCGCACCTGGGCTTTCAAATCCTTGTTCGCCATGCGGACTTCCAGCTTGCGATAGCTGCCGTCCCGCTTCTCGTTGGTCGACGAGAAACCGATCGAATACTGGCTGCGCATCTCTTCCTGCAACTCCGTAAACACGTCGTTCAGGGTGTGGTTGCGGCCTACTTTGTAGACGTGGCCGCCGGTCGCGTCGGACATCTGGCGCAGGTAGCCCTCGCCGGCGCCGCCGCCGAATACGAATCCGCCGTATCCGTAAGCCCTGGGGTCGGAATAATCGATGCTATAAATGACGGCATCGGCCTTCTGGGCGGCCTCGATGGCTTCGCCGATCTTCTTGCGGCTGCCCTCATCCACACCGTCGGTGATGAGCACGATCACCTTGCGGCCCACCTCGGTGCGCAACTTCTCGTCGGCGGCCAGAAAAACCGCGTCGTAGAGCACCGTGCCGCGCGGATCGCCTGACGTGGGCACCGGGCCGGGGCCGAAGCCTCCCACGCCGGAGCTCACCCGCAATCCGTTCATCGCCTGGCTGAGCAGGCGCGCCGAGCCGGTGTAATCCTGGAGCAATTCGCACTCCTCGCCGAAACTGATGAGGAACGCTTCGTCCTTCTTGCGGATCACCTGGCTGAAAAACTGGGATGCGGCGCTGCGCTCGATCTCGATCAGGTTGCGCTGGCTGCCACTCACATCGATCAACAGGCCGATTGTCAGCGGGAGATCGGTCTCGCGCGAGAAGTACTTGATTTCCTGTTGCTTGCCGTCCTCGAAGACGGTGAAATCGGTCTTTTCCAGATTGGCCACCAAGCCCCCGCGCTTGTCGCGCACGCTGGCCAGCACACTGACCACGTTGACATCCACCTGGATGGTGGGTGCCTCGTCGGCGGGAGCGGGATTCTGTGGAGGGGCTTGCGCGCACAGCGCGCCAGCCAGGGTCAAGAGTAGGAGGATTCGCATGCCGGTACAATGGTTCTGACGTTTCCCAGTCGCTGAGTGTTTCACCATGCAAAAAGCCATTCGCCACCTCCGAAAGTCGGACCCGGTGCTGGCCGGTATTATCGACCGGGTTGGAGACTATCGTATCGAATTCCGCGAGCCGGATTTTGAGACGCTGGTTAAATCCATCGTTTACCAGCAGTTGAGCGGGCGGGTGGCAAACGTGATCTTTGGCCGCCTGGCCAGCGCCGCCGGCGGCAAGATCACCCCGGCGAACATCCTCAAGCTGCGCCCGGCACGGATGCGGAAGGCGGGGCTTTCGGGCCAGAAGACCGAGTACATCCGCGATTTGGCGCGGCATGCGCGCGACGGCCGGGTCCGCTTTGAAGAATTGGCGGAACTGGCGGATGAGGAAGTCATGGCAAAACTGACCGCCGTGAAAGGGATCGGCGTCTGGACCGTACACATGTTCCTGATTTTCGCCCTGCGCCGGCATGACGTGCTGCCCACCGGCGATTTGGGCATCCGCAACGCCATCCGCCAGGCCTACGGTCTGGAGGCGCTGCCGCTTGCCGGCGAAATCGAGGCCATGGCCGAGCGGTGGCGCCCATTCTGCACGGTGGCAAGCTGGTATCTTTGGAGGAGCCTCGAGCCCAACGCCAACCTCTGATTGAGCGATTTCCCCCAATCCTGCCACTTTTTAATCCGAAATATCGCTGTTTTTAACTACATTTGGGTTATAGTATGTGAGGATATTCAGACCTCGGGATGCTGTTTCTCCCGGTTCGAATCGAATGATTTCAAGGAGAGATACCATGCGCGTATTGAAACTGGCGGTTCCGGCCGCGATCCTTCTGGCGGGTCTGGTGATCAGCACCGTGGCCAGCTATGGCACTCCTGCGTATATGACGGCGACGAAACAGAAGTCCTGCATGGTTTGCCACGTCAAGAGCTTGCCCAAGGCCGACATGGGGAAGGACGCGAACCTGACGCCCACCGGCAAGTGCTTCAAGGATCAGAAAGACAAGACGACCCTGACCGACGCCTGCAAGAACGCGAAGTAGTGGCGCAGGTCCCCGACCTGCGTAGCCGGAGTTCCCGACCTGCGTAGCCGGAGTTCCCGACCTGCGTAGCCGGAGTTTCCGACCTGCGTGCCCTCGGCCGCGGGCCACAAACGGCCCATAGCCGCCTTTTTGCGCGGCTGCTTACAATAAAGCATGCGCTTGCTGGCGTTGTGCGCTTCCATTCCTTGTCTGCTCGCCGCTCAAAGTGCGCCGGATGCGCGCGAGATCGTGCGGCGCTCCGTCGAGCTGGACCGGAAGAACGAGGCCATTGCACGCAATTACACATTCCTGGAACGGGATGAGACGCGCATGCTGGACCGGTCCGGGAAGCCGAAGAAGGCGCCCGAAAGCCGCACCTTCGACGTGACCCTGCTCGAAGGATCTCCTTACCGCCGGCTGGTCAAGCGCAACGACCGGCCGCTCCCGCCCGAAGAGGAGCGGAAAGAACAGGAGAAGCTGCGCAAGAGCATCGACGAACGGAGCAAGGAGACGCCCGCCGAGCGCCAGAACCGCATCGCCGAATGGGACCGGAAGCAGCAGCGGCAGCGCGCGCCTTTCCAGGAAATTCCGGATGCGTTCGATTTGCGGCTGGCGGGCGAAGAGACGCTCGACGGCCGGGGTGTTTACGTGATTGCCGCTACCCCCAAGCCGGGATACAAGCCGAAACTCGCCTCGGCCGCTTACTTCCCCAAGATCAAAGGCAAACTGTGGATCGATAAGCGCGATAACCAGTGGGTAAGAGGCGAGATCGAGACGCTGGACACGATCTCAATCGGCGGGATTTTGGTGAGGCTCGCCAAAGGCAGCCGCGCGACCTTCGAGGCGACCCGCGTTAACGACGAAGTCTGGCTGCCCAAGCAGATCACATTGGACGGTTCGGCGCGCTTGCTGCTGGTCGTCGGGGCGCGCGCGCAGATCGATATCGCCTTCAGCAACTACCGCAAGTTTCAGGCAGACTCGCGGTTGGTGCCGCAGACGCAGTAAGCCGGCGTTTCCGAAAGTCGATCTCGGCGAATTCAAATTGCCGCAGCCTGCCCCCGGTGACAGAAAAGCTCTGTATCAGGGCACGGCTTTAGCCGTGCCGGACGGATGCCTTTACTGGGCTTCAGCCCCTGGCTCGTGAGCCGGGTGCGCGGACGCTTCGCAACGTGCCGAAAATGCAGGGGCTTTAAAGCCCTCGAAATGCGCTGTCGGCGGCACGGCTCAAGCCGTGCCCTGATACAACCCCTCGAAGGCGCGCGGCTGCTCGAAACGGCTACATCACGGGCCCGATCCGCCAGGGGACGAATTCGCGGTGGCCCAGGCGCTCGGCGCACGTCCGCTGGCCGGAAGCCACCGACAGCATCATATCGAAGATCTCGCGGCCCACCTGGTCGATGGTGCGCTCGCCATCGGCGATGCTGCCGGCATTCACATCCATGTTGTCGCGCATGGCGCGGAAGGTGTGGCTATTGCTCGCGATCTTGATCACCGGTACGGTGGGAAAGCCGATCGCGCTGCCGCGGCCGGTAGTGAACGCGATCAGGTTCGCGCCGCCGGCGGCGAGGCCGGTCAGCGAGACGGGATCGTAGCCGGGAGTGTTCATGAATGCGAAGCCGGAGTTGTGGATGCGCTCGGCGTAATCGTAGACCTCGATCAGCGGCGAAGACCCGCTCTTGGCCGCCGCGCCGAGCGATTTCTCGAGGATGTTGGTGAGGCCGCCGGCCTTGTTTCCGGGGCTGGGGTTGTCGTCGAAGCTGCCGCCGAAACGCGCCAGGTATCGCTGGTATTGGCGGATCTTGGCGAGCAGTTCTTCGGCCACTTGGGCGTTGCGCGCGCGCTGGACTAAGAGGTGCTCCGCACCGAAGATTTCCGGGGTTTCGGCGAGCACCGGCGTTCCACCCAACTCGGCGAGCCAGTCCGACGAGCGGCCCAGCGCCGGATTGGCCGTGATGCCGGAGAACGAATCGGAGCCGCCGCAGTTGAGCCCGAGCACGATGCGCGACGCGGGGATGGGAAGGCGCGATTCGGCGGCGGCGATTTCGATCAAGCCCGCGATTTCGCGGCGCGCGGCCTCGATGGTGGAGCGCGTACCGCCGCTCGACTGAACGGTCATGCCCACCAGGCGCCCGCCGCGCCGTCCTCGATCGCCCAGGTAATGATCGATCTGGTTGCCCTCGCAGCCCAACCCCAGAATCACGGCGGCGGAAACGTTGGGATGATCGAGCACGCCGCCGAGCGTGCGCCGAAGCTGATCGATATCGGCATCGCCCGAATGCGCGCAACCTTCGCCGTGTGGAAACGCCACCACGCCGTCCACATTCGGCGGCAGGGTTTCGCCGGCGTAGCTCGAGGCAATCAGCTCGGCGGTATGGGCGGCGCAGTTGGATGCCGCCACTACCGCGATGTAGTTGCGCGTGCCGGCGCGGCCGTCTTCGCGCAGGTAGCCGAGGAAGCTGGGGCCATCCTCGCGGCGCGCCGGCGCATCGAGCGAGCCGGAAGGGAACTGGTACGCCGCGCGGCGTTCGTCGAAAGCTAGGTTATGCGTGTGTACGTGGCTGCCGGGTTCGACCGGCGCTGTGGCGAGGCCGATCGGCTGGCCATAACGAAACACGGTCGCTCCCACTGCAATCGCCCGCAGCGCCACTTTGTGGCCGGCCGGAATGGCGTCACGGACCGTCAACGTTTCACCGCCCACGCGCAGCTCGATACCCGCCGCCAGCGGCACCCGCGCCACCGCGATGTTATCGGCTGGGTGAAGCTGAATCGCCGAGTTTTCGGGGCTAGGCAAACTGGCGATATCGAGCAGCATTGGGCAATCCCCTCAGGACGCGTTCCGTGATCCCTCTGACTACCGCTCCTTATGGTCGCGGCTCCGATGCGCTTACATGTACATGCCGCCGTTGACAGCCAGCACGTGCCCGGTGATGTAGGACGCATCGTCGCTGACCAGGAATTTGACGGCGTTGGCGATATCGTCCGGCGTGCCCATACGGCCCAGCGGAACCGAGGCCAGCATCTTCTGCTTGAGCTCCTCGGGCAGGTCCTTGGTCATGTCGGTGGCGATGTAGCCGGGCGCGATTGCGTTCACCGTAATCCCGCGGCTGCCCATTTCCTGCGCCAGCGCCTTGGTGAAGCCGATCAAACCGGCTTTGGAAGCCGCATAGTTGGCCTGTCCGACGCTTCCCGCCTGCCCCACCACGGAGGAAATATTGACGATGCGCCCCCAGCGGTTGCGCATCATGCCGGGCAGTGCCTGCTGGCTGCACAGGAACGCGCCTTCCAGGTTCACCTTCAGCACCAGTTCCCAGTCCGCTGGTTTCATGCGCACCGCCAGGCCGTCGCGGGCGATGCCGGCGTTGTTCACCAGCACGTCGATGCGGGTCTTGTCCTTGAGGATTTTGGCGAACCCTTCTTTGACCGATTCGGGCGACGTCACGTCCAGATTCAGCGTCACCGCCTCGGCATTGCAGGCGCGAATTTCGCAAGCCACCGTTTCGTTGTTTTCGAGTTCGGGCGAAGCCACTACAATTTCGAAGCCGGCGCGGCATAGCTTGAGCGCGATGGCGCGGCCGATGCCGCGGCTCGCGCCGGTGACGAAAGCTACTCGGTTGAACATTCTTTCTCCTAGGGGATGTACTCGGCTGTAAGCCTCAATCATAAACCATGGTGGACCCCGAATCGCATTTCCAACCGCAGCGGTTCCTTACTACCCACCTCGCGGATGTGGAACCCTTTGACATACACATCGCGAGTGTGTATGATTCAAGTGTCGATCGGCGAGTTGCATTCATGAATAGGCGTATCAACATCGTTCTTCCGGAAAGAACCTTGACGGTCCTCGACCGGGTAGCCGCCAGGGGTCTTCGGAGCCGGTTCATCGACCGCGCCGTGATGCGCCTGGTCGAGGTCGAAGGCAGGCAGAACCTGCGGGCCCGCCTGAAAGCCGAAGCGCTTGCGAACGCCGAGCGTGATCTCACGATCGCCGCCGAATGGTTCCCCCTCGAAGACGAGGCGTCGCGAATGTCCGAGGAGTCCCGCCAGGAAAAGAAACCAGCGCGAACCGTGCGGAAGTGACGCTTCCCCGCAGAGGTGATGTCTACCTGGTTGAGTTTGACCCCACTAGAGGTTCCGAGATCCGAAAAACTCGCCCGGCGGTCGTGATTCAGAACGACGTTTCGAACCAGTACAGCCCAATCATCATCGTCGCGGCAATTAGTTCGCATTTCGGGGACCCGCCATACCCCCGCGAAGCGCTCGTCGGACCCGGCGGGAAGACCGGACTGAGCCAACTCTCGGCTGTGATTCTGAACCAAATACGCTCCATTGACCGACAGCGCCTGTTGAAACGCATAGGCCGGATCGACGCCGCGACAATGCTACGCGTGGACGATGCGCTGAAGATCAGCCTGGGGCTCATTAAGCTGTAACGCGCGGCACGAATGGGCACGGGCTCGGCGCCCTGCGCGGCCTGGTTTTGCCACGCTTTACTGTTAAACTCCCGACGAATTCACCTCCCCCGCCCCCCTTCTGCAAAAAACAATTTGCATCTTGAATGTTTTTTGCTATTCTGGTATCGCTCTGGTAAATACCGATACCGCGCGAGGAGTATGGAGACAGCCGCACAAGGCATTCTGACTCGCGACGAAATGGAAAGCAGGCGCTTGTCCGCCGCACAAGACCTGCAAAGGGGGCTCTCGCAGTCCCAGGTTGCCCGAAAATTCGGCGTCAGCCGCACCACGGCTTCGCGCTGGCATCGGGCGTTGAGTGGAAGAGGGGTCGACGGGCTGCGCAAACGGCGCGCTCCCGGCCGCCCCAGCCGCCTCAACGCCGAACAACTGCAATTGGCCGCCGAGCTCTACCGCTCCGGCCCGCGCACCGCCGGATACCAGACCGACCGCTGGACCACGGTTCGCTTTGCCGGCGCCATACGGGCCCGCTTCGGCATTCAATACGACCCGGACCACGTGGGCCGCATCATCCATCGCCTGGGATTGCGCGAACGCGTGCGCACTCACCGCAGGCTGGCGGAGGTGCTTTACAGCCCCATTCCCGCTCCGGTTCTCGGCCACGCGGAAGCGGCCCCGCCGGCCTAAAGAGCCCGGTAACGCCGGCGGTCTTGCCGCCGGTGGTCTTCTGGTAGCCGAGTGATCGTTGGAAAGACACCGGCGGACAAGACCGCCGGCGTTACGCTGAGGCGTCGAGTCTAGTCTCGACGCTGCACGCATGAGTGCGCGCGCCACGAATCCCGTTGACTTTGTGAACGGCGTTCTGTAATCTAACGATTGGGATGGGAGTAGTTGAGCGTCGAGCCCGCGATAAGGAAGCACTGAGGGCGAAGATCCTCGAAGCAACCAGCCGCCTCATGGTGGAAGAGGGCTTCGAGAGCGTCTCGATCCGCCGCATCGCGGAGCAAATTGAATACTCGCCAGCCACTATCTATCTCTATTTCAAGGACAAAGCTGAGCTGATCGACGCCATCTGCCAGGAGCTATTCGGGCAGATGGTGGAAGTGATAGGCGACGCCGTTGCCAGGGAAACCGATCCGCTCAAGAAACTCCGCTTGGGCATTCGCGCTTACATCGAATTCGGCATCTCTCACCCCAACCACTATCTGGCGGTTTTCGGAGCCCCGAAACGGGCCGGAGAGACAGCGACCTCGGATAATATCGAAGCCCACAGGCTGGGCATGGAGGCTTTCGAGATCCTCAGGCAAGCCATCCGCGGCTGCATCGGCCTGGGGGCGCTTCCGGCGGGCGACGTGACGGCTACTTCGCATGCGGCCTGGATGTGCATGCATGGCATAACCAGTCTGATGATAACAACTTACACTGGCCCTTACTGTGAGTTCCCGGACCTGACCGCAACACAGTGTGAGCATTTGCTCGATGCCGCTGTCGATCTGCTCATGGCTGGCCTGCAGAATTGTACGCTATCGCCCCTTCCAGCCGCCTGATCCGGCCCAAGTCCACAAAAAACTCTTGACATTCCTGATGGCCGTCCTTACTATGAACAGTGTTTAGTAAACAACGTTCACTAAATTATTTACGATTATGACAGCGCTGGCCATTAAGAATCTGTTCCACGATAAGGTCCGGCTGACCGTGACCCTGACCGGCATCATCTTTGCCTTGGTGCTGATCGCGGTTCAGTTCGGGCTGTTCCTTGGGTTCCTCGAGACCAGCGCCAACATCGTGACCCGTAGCGGCGTGGATCTCTGGGTTACCGCGCCTGGGCTGCCGCACGTCAACGGCGGCAGCGCACAGCCGGAACGGCGCCGGTACAAGATCCTGGCGGTGCCGGGTGTGGCCAAGGCCGAGCCTTACCTGCTGAGTTTCGCCAACTGGAAGCTGCCCTCGGGCGCGAAGGAATCGGTGCAGGTGGTGGGCTACGACCTCGAGTCCGGCCTGGGCGGCCCCGACAAGCTGGTTGCAGGCTCGGCCGACGGCTTGCGCGGCGACGATACCGTCATCATCGACGAACACTACCGCAAGAAGCTGGGCGTGACGGCGCTCGGGCAGACCGGGGAAATCAACGGTGTTCGCGCGCGCGTGGAGGGATATACGCAAGGCATGCTCTCCTTCACCACGGCGCCCTACGTATTCACTTCCTTCAAGCACGCGCAAAAATACATGAACCTGCCACGGACGCAGACCATTTTCGTTGTGGTGAGACTGACGCGTGGCGCGGATCCGCAAGCCGTGAAACGCGCGATCTCCGCCGTGCTGCCCGATTGCCAGGTCTTCACCAACGCCGAGATGGCATGGAAGACGCAATCCTATTGGGTGTTTTCGACCGGCGCCGGCATCACCACGCTGATGGGCGCGGTGTTGGGCCTGCTGGTCGGCATGGTGGTGGTGGCGCAGACGATCTACGCCGCCACGGTGGACCACATCCGCGAGTTCGGCACGCTGAAAGCCATGGGCGCGGCAAACCGCTATATCTACCGCGTGATCGTGGAGCAAGCCGTGCTCAGCGCGTCGATGGGCTACGCCGTCGCCATCGTGGTGGCGCTGTTGGTAGTGCATGCGGCCCACAGCGGCGACGCTCCGATCCTGTTGCCGGCCGCGGTTGCCGCGGGACTTTTCGGCCTGGCAGTGCTCATGTGCGTGGCGGCTTCGGTGATTTCGATTCGCAAAGCCACCCAAATCGATCCGGCCATGGTTTTCCGCGTCTGACAAGAGGACACTCGATGGATACCGTGATCCAAATTCGCGATGTGGTGAAGCGTTACGGCAGCGGCGCAAGCGAAGTGCGCGCGCTCGAAGGTGTCGACCTGGACGTGCACGCGGGCGAGGTGCTGGTGCTGATGGGGCCTTCTGGGAGCGGCAAAACCACGCTGCTTTCCATCATGGGCTGCATCCTGCGCGCCACCGCCGGCAGCGTCAGGGTGGCGGGCCGGGAAATGGTGGGCCTGCCGGAATCCGAGCTGCCACGCGTGCGCTTGCAGCACTTCGGTTTCATTTTCCAAGGTTTCAATCTCTTTCCAGCGCTGACGGCGCGGGAGAACGTCGAAATCGCGCTCGATCTGAAACGCGTGCCGCGGCGCCAGGCGCGGTCGCGCGCGGAAGAGCTGTTGGCCGGCGTCGGCTTGGCGGAAAAGGCGGGGCGTCATCCCGCCGATTTGAGCGGGGGCGAAAAGCAGCGGGTGGCTATTGCCCGCGCCTTGGCAGGCGATCCGCCAGTAATCCTGGCCGACGAACCGACCGCCGCGCTCGATTCGGCCAGCGGCAAAACCGTGATGACGATTCTATCTTCGCTCGCCCACCAGCGGGCGCGCACGGTGGTCATCGTCACCCACGATCCACGGGTGCTCGGCTATGCCGACCGCGTCGTGCGGATGGCGGACGGCCGAATGATCGCCGAATCGGAGCAGGTCGAGGAAGTCGCTCATTGAGGGAGGATGCGATGCAAACCAAATATGTGATTCTTTCCGGAATCTTGATCCTGGCCGCCACGGCGGGCATGGTGCATTCCACGCATGGCAAAACCGGAATCGCACTGGCGCCAACGGCCGCGATGCCGGCCAGCGATCGCCGCCTGGTGGTGGCGCCCGGACTCGTGGAGCCGATGAGCGAGGAAGTCAAAATCGGTTCCGAGCTGGATGGCAAGCTGCGCCGGGTGATGGTGGATGAAGGAGACCGCGTCGCGCGCGGCCAGGTAATCGCGGTGCTGGAGAACGCCGATTACGAGGCGCGCGTGGAACTCGCCCAAGCCGATCTGGCCGAGCGGCGCGCCGCGCTGGAACGCCTGCTGAACGGGGCCCGCACCGAGGAGCGCCGGGAAGCGGATGCGGCCGTGCGCGAAGCGCGCGCCGTGCTCGATACCGCTTCCGCCGAATGGGAACGCCGGCGCACACTGCTCGACGAAGGAGCCATCAGCCGCACCGAATTCGACACCGTCGAGCGCGAATACCGCGTGGCGCAGGCGCGCCTGGAAGCGGCCCAACAACACTTCGCGCTGGTCGACGCCGCCGCACGCCCGGACGATCGCCTGCGCGCCGAAGCCGAAATCCGCGCGGCCGAAGCTTCGCTCGCCAACGCTCAGGCGTTGTGCGAAAAAACCATCATCCGTTCGCCGCTCGATGGCGTGGTGCTGCGCCGTTATCGCAAAACCGGCGAAAGCGTGATCGCCAAGGACGAAACGCCGATCGTCTCGCTGGGCGCGACCAGCCGTTTGCGCGTGCGGGTGGACGTGGATGAGACCGATGTCGATCGCCTGCGCGAGGGCCAACCGGCCTGGGTCCGGGCCGACGCTTATGGCGACCGGCGCTTCACCGGACGCGTGGTTCGCATCGGCCAAATTCTCGGCCCTAAGAATATATCGACCGACCGCGCCGCTGAAAAGCTGGATACCAAGATCCTGGAGACGCTGGTGGAACTGGACCCAGGCCAGACCATTCCCGTCGGCCTGCGCGTCGACGCGTATATTCAAGTCGATTCAAGGTAAAGGTGGGGCAGGCCCCCCGCCTGCCAGCGCCCACAACGGCTAACAAGTCGGTTGGCAGGTCGGGGACCTGCCCCACTTAGGAGATTCTTCATGCACCACACTGCTCGTGTCTTTCTATTTACGATGCTCGCTGCCGCGGCGGCCGCTGCGCAGGATTCGCCTAAACTCTCCTTGCGCCAGACGCTCGAGGTGGCCGAGAAGGAAAGCCCCGACGTGCAACTAGCGCTTTTGCGGCAGGTGGAAGCGCAGGCGCGCTCGCTGGTGGCGCGTTCGGCGTATCAACCGCAACTGGGCGTCGCGGTGGGCAACACCTATCAGACCAGCAATATGGAGGGGATCGGTCTGCTGATCCCGGGATTTCCGGAGCGCCTCGGGCCGTACCGGGTCTTCAACGCGCGCCCGCAATTGACCGCGCCGGTATTCGATCTCCAAATCCTATCTGGCATCCATGCCGCACGCGAGCGTGTGGTCGAATCTAAATACAACGCCGAAACCGCGCGGCAGGCCACGCTGCTGGCGGTGCTGGAGCTGGATATCAACCTGTTCCAGGCGGAATCGCGCATCGCCGCGGCGGCTGCGCGGCTGCGCACGGCGCAGGCCGTCCACCAGCAGGCGGAGCAATCCGAAGCCGCCGGCAGTGCCAGCAAGCTGGACCTGGCGCGCACCGCGCAGCAGGTCTTCGCCGAGCGTGCCAACCTGGCCGAGGCCACCCGCGACCGCGACGTGGTGCGCGCCATGCTGCTCCAAGCGATCGGCCTGGAGCAAAACGCGCAAATCCAAATCGAGGCGCCGGAACTCGAAAACTTCGCCGAGCGGCTGCGCTCGGTGAATGTGATTCGAAGCGGTGCATTCGAGGAGCGTTCGGAGCTGAATGCGCTGGAGGCGGAAAGGCGCGCCGCTCAATTCGACCGCGAAGCCGCGCAGCGGGAGCGGCTTCCGAAGCTCGCCTTCAGCGGCGATTATGGGGTGCTGGGACAAGGCCCCGACCGCAGCCTGTCCACCTATACCGTGGGCGGATCGTTGACCATCCCGCTGTTCACCGGCGGGCGCATCCGCGCTAATGTTGACGCAGCGCAATCCAAGGTAGCGCAGGCCGAAGCCGAGCTGCGCAAAACCCGCCTGCGGGTGAGCGAGGAAGTGGAGCGGGCGGCCATCGAATCGGATGCATCGCGCGATACTCTTTCGGCGGCCGCGAGCGCTACCGCGGAAGCGCGCAAAGCGCTCGAACTTTCGCGCCTGCGCTTTCGCGCCGGCATCTCGACCAGCGTGGATGTGGCCACCGCGGAAAGCGCTCTGGCGCAGTCCGAGGATTTCGAAATCCGCACCCGCTATGACTGGTACCTGGCCGAAGCCCGCCTGGCGCGAGCCGAAGGAAACGTCTACTGGTTCTTCGACCGCGGCGCGCGGTGAAGACCAGTCGGACGATCGATTCTTGTCGGTAACGCCGGCGATCTTGTCGCCGGTGATCTCCCGGCAAATCACCGGCGACAAGATCGCCGGCGTTACCGGTGGTCTGTCATCCGAAGCGCACGCGCGACAGACAGCCCGCGGCAGACGACGGAAACCGATCGTCCGTCCTGCTGTGCGCGGCTATATACTGGCGTTTCGCGGATAATCCGGGCCCTGGAGCCCCGGCCAAATGTTCAGGCTTTCTCTCTCTTTCCTGGCGGCGCTCGTCGCGTTAGGCGCGCAGCAGTATACGCTCGGCGTGGGCGTCTATCCGGGCGACCCGCAACAGAACTTCGCGCCTTCGTTCCGCGTGGACAATGCAACCTATCGCAACCTGGCATTGCATCGCGCGGCGTATCAATCCAGCAGCTACGACTACAACCTGACCGCGCAGCTCATCACGGACGGCATCATCGAGACGAAACTGCCGCGTTGGGTGACGGTCTCCACCAGTGAGCATGGGGTGGTAGCGAAGCATGAGCGGGAAAACGTGCTGGATCACAACTGGACCACTAGCGCCAACCTGCGGGGCACCGACGTCTGGGTGGACATCGGATTCCTTGGCGGCAGCGCGGCGCCCGAAGTGGACCGGGTGGACATAGACGCGTCGGCGCCTTCGCGGGACAACCAGGAATACAGCCTGATCCTCTCCGGCTCCGAGGACGGCAAGACGTGGCGGGAACTGCAACGCGGCGCGGGAAGCCTGCGGCAGACCGGCGAGTTCAAGCCCTCGCTCGTGCTGCCCGCTCCGGTTCGCAGCCGGTATTACCGCGTGGAACTGCGCTGCGGCCGCAGCTTGAATTGGCGCGTCGGCGAGGTCGCGTTCTTCCGCGGCGGGCGGCGGCTCGATCTCGGCGGCCCGTACGATTTCACCAGCGCGTGGATGGGCGCATCGAGTGGCGAAGAGTGGGTGTATGTCGATCTCGGCGCGAACTGCACGTTCGATCGCGTGAAGCTCGATTGGATACGCCGCGCGGCCGAAGGCTCCGTCGAAGCGTCCGACGATGCGATTCATTGGCGAACGCTGGCGCCGCTAAACGCCGCAGGCGCCGTCGACGAGATTCGCCTGCCGGAGCCGGCACAAGGCCGCTACGTGCGGCTGCTGATGACCAAGCCGGTATCGCCCGAGGGCTACATCCTCAGCGAAATGGAAGTGTGGGGACGCGGCGGGCCAGTGCCGGTGGCGCATCCGGCCGCCGCAACGGTGGCGGGCGGACGCGTGGATCTCGCCGGCGGCCGGTGGCGGGTGGAACGTGAGTCGCTGGTGAAGGCGGATGGCGCGGCGATCTCGCGGCCCGGATTTTCGGATCGCGATTGGATGGTCGCAACGGTTCCCGGCACCGTGCTCACCAGCTACTTGAACGCAGGCGCGGTTCCCGATCCGAATTACGGCGACAACCAGAATCTGATCTCGGATTCGTTCTTCTGCGCCGATTTCTGGTATCGCGATGAATTCGTGACGCCGGCTTCGCTCGGCCGGCAGCGCGTCTGGTTGAATTTCGACGGCATCAACTGGAAAGCCGACGTCTATTTGAATGGCGAGAAACTGGGCCGGATCGAAGGTGCATTTATGCGCGGCCGTTTCGACGTCACCGGCAAGCTGCGCATTGGCCAGGCGAACGTGCTGGCGGTCCGCATCGAAAAAAACCACACGCCGGGATCCACCAAAGAGAAGACCGTCACGGGTTTTGGCAGCAACGGCGGCGCGCTCGGCGCGGACAATCCAACGTTCCACGCTTCGATCGGTTGGGATTGGATGCCTGCCGTGCGCGGACGCGACACCGGCATCTGGAACAGCGTTTACCTGACGGGCAGCGGGCCGGTGACGATCGAAGACCCGCTGGTTACGACCACGCTGCCGCTCGCGGACACCTCGCGCGCGGACATCGGTATCGAGATGACGCTGCGCAACCACGACCCGCGGCCGGTGGCTGGCAAGCTGCGTGGGCGCTTTGGCGAAGCCGCGTTCGAAATGCCCATCACAGTGGCCGCGTCATCGGCAAAGAGCGTGAAGCTCGATCCAGCCGCGCATCCCGAGCTGCGGCTGCGGAATCCGAAATTGTGGTGGCCCAATGGCTATGGCGATCCGAATCTCTACGCGGTGGAATTGCAGTTCATTGCCGCCGATGGGCTGGCGTCCGATACCAAGCGGTTCTGGACCGGCGTGCGCCAGTTCACCTACAGCGAAGAAGGCGGTGCGCTGCGGATTTTCATCAACGGAAGGCGTTTCGTGGCGCGCGGCGGCAATTGGGGTTTCAGCGAGGATCTGTTGCGCTACCGCGCCCGCGAATATGACGCGGTGTTGCGCTATCACCGCGACATGAACTTCACCATGATCCGCAACTGGGTGGGGCAGACCGGCGACGAAGCGTTCTACGAGGCTTGCGACCGCTATGGGATCGTGGTGTGGCAGGAGTTCTGGCTGGCGAACCCGTGGGACGGCCCAGATCCGGACGATCCGGCGATGTTCCTGCGCAACGTCCGCGACTACGTGCTGCGGATTCGCAACCATCCTTCCATCGGCCTTTATTGCGGCCGCAACGAAGGTTACCCGCCAGCGGTGCTGGACGATGGTATTCGCCACGCGCTCGGCGAGCTGGCCCCCGGCAGCCACTACATTTCCGATTCGGCGGATGGCGTGGTGAGCGGCGGCGGGCCCTATTGGATCGTGCCGCAGAAATCCTACTTCACCACCATTCCGAAGCGGACACTGCACAGCGAATTGGGCGTGCCGGACATCCCTTCCATCGAGAGCGTACGTGCCACGATGCCGGAAGATGCGCTCTGGCCGCCCAACCGCACCTGGGGCGAACACGATCTCGGGCCTGGCGATGGCACGGGAGTAAACTCGTTTTTCAAAGTCGTCGACAAGCGCTACGGCGGCGCGAAGAACCTCGACGAGTTTGTCGAACTGGCGCAGTTCCTCGACTATGAAACCCATCGCGCCATGTTCGAATCGCAAAGCCGTTACCGGGGAGGCATGCTGATCTGGATGAGCCATTCGGCGTGGCCGTCGCTGCTGTGGCAGACTTACGACTACTATCTCAATCCCGGCGCCGGATACTTCGGCAGCAAGAAGGGCGCCGAGCCGCTGCACATTCAGTGGAACGCGGGCGACGAAACCGTCGAAGTCGTAAATTATTCGGGCGGCGATGCGCGCGGACTGACGGCGAGCGTGGAAGTGTTAAACCTGGACGGATCGGTGCGCTGGGCGAAGACGGCGCCGGTGGATAGCACGGAGGACAGCACGGTCGCTTGCATCAAGATGGAATATCCCGCCGGGCTGACTGCGGTGCATTTTCTGCGGCTGAAGCTGTTGCGCCAGGCCGAGACGGTTTCGGAGAACTTCTACTGGCGCGGGCTCGAGGAAGGCGATTATCGCGCGCTGCGCACGCTGGCCCAGGCGAATGTCGGAGCTGCGACGCGCGCGGAGCAGCGCGACGGGCGCTGGCACCTCTCGACCGAACTGCATAACGTTTCGACGACGCCCGCGCTGATGGTCCGAGTGAAGGCAGTCCGCGAAAAAACCGGCGACCGCATTCTGCCCGCCCTATACAGCGACAACTACGTGGCGTTGATGCCCGGCGAGAGCCGCACCATCGTCATCGATTTGGCCGACGCCGACACGCGCGGCGAGAAACCGAGCGTGGTGGTGGAAGGCTTCAACCTGGCGGCGCGGTAAGGCGCCACCGGCGCACCCGCTCACGCCGGGACATACCGCTTGACGGCGATATCCCTGGAATGTTGCCGCGTTTGTGCTACGTCGTAGGCGAGCTGCATGCGCAGAAGGTGGTCCATGTCCGGGCCGAAGGCTTTCTCGATGCGCAAGGCCATCTCCGGCGTCAGTGAGGCCTTGCCGTGAAGAAGGTCGGAGAGCGTGGCACGCCGCACCTTCAGAATGTCCGCCGCCCTCGACACGTTGAGGCCGAGGGCTTCGATGATCTCGGTCTTAATCAGGTCGCCCGGATGGGGCGGGTTCTTCATGAGCATTGCGGGCCTCCTAATGGTAATCAATCAAGTCAATATCGTCGCGGCGTTCGCCGGTTCGTCGTAACGGAAGATCAGCCGCCAGTTTCCGGTGACAGTCAGGCTCCAGAATCCTTTTAAGTCGCCCTTGAGCGGATGCAGCTTCCAGCCTGGAAACCGGCCGAGTTGGTCCAGCGCCTCGGCGGTTTCGATGGCGAACAGAAGCTTGCGAACCTTGTCGGCCATCGCGGGAGGCACTCCCTTGGCGGTCCCATCCTCATGGAGCTGCCTTAACCCCTTGCTGCGGAAGCGGACGAGTTGCGTGTCATCTCTTCATGATCTCAGTATGTACGGTTACACCGTACACGCCAAGCGCTTTATTGAGGGACAGAGCTACCGCTGGGAATCCGCCGGCGGCAGAGACCGCCGGCGTTACACTCTGCCCGCGGTAAAATCAACCGATGTCCCGTACCCAGACCCCGCTAACCGATTCCTTGCTGACTTATGTCCGCGATGTTACCCTGCGCGAGCCGGAGGCGCTGCGCAAGCTGCGCGAATCCACCGAAGATCACCCGCACGCTTCGCTGCAAGTGGCGCCCGAACAGGGCCAGTTCCTGCACCTGCTGGCGCGGGTGACCGGAGCGGCGAGAGCGATCGAAATCGGCGCCTTCATGGGCTACAGCTCAACCTGGATTGCGCTTGGCCTGCGGCCGGGCGGAAAGCTGATTGTGTGCGACGTCAGCGAAGAATATTCGGGCCTAGCGCGGCGAACCTGGCGCGAAGCCGGCGTGGAGGATCGCATCGAGCTGCGGCTCGCCCCGGCGCTAGATTCGCTGGAGGCGCTGTTAGCGGAGGGCCAGGCCGGCAGTTTCGATTTCATCTTCATCGACGCCGACAAGGGGAACTATATCCTCTACTATGAGCGCGCACTGCTACTGCTGCGGCAGGGCGGCCTGATCGCCGCCGACAATGTCCTGTTCCATGGCACCGTGTCCGACCCGGCCAACCACGCTTCCGACACCGAGGCGATCCGCGAATTCAATCTCCATCTGCACGCCGACCGGCGTATCGCGCTCAGCATAGCCACCATGGGCGACGGCATGGCATTGGCGGTGAAGCTCTAGCGGCGCGGCCCGCGCCTCGAACCGCGAAAGATGCAAGAATGATGGGGAAAGGAACCGTGCTATGAAGCGTGTTCTGATTCTGATGGCTGTGTTCGCCGTGGCAGCGGTGGCCGCCGATATCGCCGGCACCTGGAAAGCGACGGCGGAGGGCCCCAATGGATCGATGGAGCGGACCTTCGTTTTCAAGGTGGACGGAAACAAGCTCACCGGAGAAACCACCAGCACGATGTTGGGCAAGTCCACTATCGCGGACGGGAAGGCGGACGGGGATAACCTGTCGTTCAGCATCACCGCCGACCTTCAGGGAACCGAGCTGAAACTGAACTACGAAGGGAAGATCAGCGGCGCCGACCTGCACCTCACCTCGGAAAGAGCCGGCGATGGCGGCGGGCAGGCCATCGAATGGAACGGCAAGAAGATTCAGTGAAGGGAGACGCGGGAGCCGCGAGGGGGAGCCGCGAGGGGGACAGACCTCTCTGTCCACGCGGCGCAAAGGCAGCGCCTTGGGACAGAGAGGTCAGTCCCCTATGCCGGTAACTGACAAAAATCGGCCCCAAACCGCTTCGAGCGAGGTGGTTCGCGACATCAACCGGCGTATCGTCCTCAACCTGATTCGCAAGCGCCAGCCCATTTCGCGCGCCGACCTGGCGCGTGTTTCCGGCATGCAGCGCAGCACCATATCGCTGATCGTCGACCAGTTGATCCAGGAGGATTGGGTGCTCACCGGGCCCACCGTGAAGTTGCCCAGGGGGCGCCGGCCCACCTTTCTGCGCCTCAATGACGAGCGGGTCATGATCGGTGTGGACATCCGCCCCTCGCAGATCACGGTCGCGTTGGCGGACGCCAACGGGAGGTTCATCTCGCAGGAGGCAATTGTCACCACGCCAGACCCGGAGTTCACGCTGCACCGCCTGCTCGAAGTGGTCCAGCGCATCATCGGGTCGTGCCGGGGCAGGAAAATCGAAGGCATCGGGGTCAGCGTGCCGGGCCGTTATATACCCGGGTCGAACCGGCTGGTATTCGCGCCGAATCTTGGATGGCGCGACGTGGATATTCGCACGCCGCTGATGAAAGCGACCGGCCTGGAAGTGGAAATCGAGAACGCCGCCACGGCCTGCGCGCTGGCGGCCGTATGGTTCGACCACATGGAACAGGTTCGCAACCTGGTGGTGGTCACGGTATCGGAGGGCGTCGGCACGGGGATCCTGCTGAATGGCCAGATCGTTCGCGGCTTGAATGGAATGGCCGGGGAGTTCGGCCATGTGCCGCTCGATCCGCGGGGTCCGCTCTGCGGGTGCGGCCGCCGCGGATGTTGGGAGGTTTTTGCGTCGAATGGCGCCGCGCTGCGGTATTACCGCGAATCCGGTGCGGAGCCGGCCGGATTGAGCTTCCTCGACCTGCTCAGTCTCGCGGATCGGGGGGACGGGCGGGCCGAGGAAGCGCTCAAAACCATGGCTCACCATCTGGGCCGCGGCATGCGCATGTTAGTGGCCGGCTTTGCGCCCGAACGGATTATAGTGGTCGGTGACCTCACGCGGTCCTGGAAGCGGTTCGAATCGGTGATTGCGCCGGAGATCCTGGGACAGGTCTTACCGGGCGGTGTTGCTCCGCAATTGATTCCGGCGCGCGAGGGCGGTGTGGCGCGCCTGCGCGGCACGGTGGCCCTGGTCCTGGAGAACGATTTTGGGGTGTGCTCGTGATCCGGCGCCGGGCCGGACCGGGCGCGACGAGCACGACTTGCATTTTTCATTAGGCAAGTCGATTATAGTTTGAGGTTAGAACAAATTCGCGTTGGAACGGCCCGCCCACGGCGCTCCCTCGCGAACCGGCCTTGGACCGGCCGTAGAGGCCAGGTATCGATGGCCTGGCTTTCCATGAGCAGCGCCACCAGCAGGATTACGAGACCGCCTATATGAAACAACCAACCAAGAGCAAGACCCCGAGCGTGCCTGTTTACCGCAAGCGCGATTTGCCGGTGGCGAAGCGCGTGCGCGACCTGATGTCGCGAATGACGATCGAAGAGAAGGCCGCGCAGATGATGTGCGTTTGGCAGGAGAAGGCCGCCAAGCTGGTGGACGCCGATGGCAACTTCGATTTCGCCAAGGCCAAGAAGGCCTTCCGGCACGGACGCGGCATCGGCCAGGTGGGCAGGCCCAGCGACGCGGGCGGCGGCAAGGACGCCCGCGGGATGGCCGAGCTGACCAACGCCATCCAGAAGTTCTTCGTCGAAAACAGCCGGCTGGGCATCCCGGTGATCTTTCACGAAGAGTGCCTCCATGGCCACGCGGCCATCGGCGGCACCAGCTTCCCGCAACCGATTGCGCTGGGGGCCAGCTTCGACCCGGAGCTGGTCGAGTCGCTGTTCACCATGACCGCTCTCGAGGCGCGGCTGCGCGGCGCCCACCAGGCGCTGACGCCGGTGGTGGATGTGGCGCGCGATCCGCGCTGGGGCCGCGTGGAAGAGACCTATGGCGAAGATCCGTACGTCGCCTCGCGGATGGGCATTGCCGCCGTGCGTGGATTTCAGGGCGACGCATCCTTCCGGGACAAGACGCGCGTCATCGCCACGCTCAAACATATGACCGGCCATGGCCAGCCGGAATCCGGTATGAACTGCGCTCCGGCCGACATCTCCGAGCGCGTCATCCGAGGGACCTTCCTGTTCCCCTTCGAGCAGGCGCTGCACAAGGCCGGAGCCATCAGCGTGATGGCATCCTATAACGAAGTTGATGGCGTGCCCTCACACGCCAACCGCTGGCTGATGCGCGATATTCTGCGCAAGGAGTGGGGTTTCAAAGGCTTCGTGGTATCCGATTACTATGCGATCTGGGAGCTAGGCTACCGCCCCGACACGCACGGGCATTTCGTCGCTAAGGATAAGAAGGAATCGTGCGCCTTGGCGGTGCGGGCCGGCATCAACATTGAACTGCCGGAGCCGGATTGCTACCTGCATCTGACCGAGCTGGTGCGGAAGGGCGTGCTGAAGGAAGCGGAACTCGACGAAATGGTCGAGCCCATGCTGCGCTGGAAGTTTCTGCTCGGTTTGTTCGACGATCCGTACATGGATCCGGAGGAAGCCGACCGCGTGGTGGGCTGCGACGCGCACCGCGCGCTGGCGCTCGAGGCGGCGCGCCGCTCGATTACACTGCTCAAGAACGAGGGCGGCATCGCGCCGCTCGATAAGAACTCGGTTAAGACCATCGCGGTGATTGGTCCCAATGCCAACCGCAGCCTGTTGGGCGGCTACAGCGGCAAGCCCAAGTCCGAAATCACGGTGTTCGAAGGCATCCAGGCCAAAGCCGGTAAGCGGGTGAAGGTGCTCTATAGCGAAGGCTGCAAGATCACGCAACCCGGCACGTGGAATCAGGACGAAGTGCTTCCGAGCGACCCGGCGGAAGATCGCAAGCTGATTGCGGAAGCTGTCAAAGTCGCCCGGAAAGCCGACGTGGTGGTGCTGGCGATCGGCGGTAATGAGCAGACGTCGCGCGAGGCCTGGAACCTGAACCACATGGGCGACCGCCCCAGCCTCGACCTGATCGGCAGGCAACAGGAGCTCGTGGACGCCATCGCCGCCCTCGGCAAGCCGGTGATTGTGTTTCTGTTCCATGGCCGCCCCAACTCGATTCAGCGCGTGGCGGAAAAGGCCGCGGCCATTTTCGAGTGCTGGTATCTGGGGCAGGAAACCGGCGCGGCGGTGGCGGACGTGCTGTTTGGGGATTACAACCCAGGCGGGAAACTGCCCATCTCGGTGCCTCGTTCGGCGGGCCACCTGCCGGCTTTCTATAACTACAAACCGTCGGCCCGCCGCGGCTATCTCTTCGACGATGTTACCCCGCTTTACCCATTCGGCTTTGGCTTGAGTTACACGACCTTCAGCGTCGGCAACGTTCGGCTGTCGAAACGGCGGATAACATCAACCGGGTCGGCGGAAGTTCTGGCTGACGTTACCAACACCGGCACGCGCGCCGGAAGCGAAGTAGTGCAGATGTACATCCGCGACCTGGTCAGCTCGGTGACGCGGCCGGTGAAAGAGTTGAAAGGGTTCCGCAGGGTCGACCTCGAGCCGGGCGAGACCGCTACCGTCCGCTTCGAGATCACGCCCGAGTCGCTCGCATTCTGGGACGTGAACATGAAATACCGGGTGGAAGCCGGAGATTTCGAGATCATGGCCGGCACTTCGTCGCGGGATGCCGACCTGCAGAAGGTGACGCTGACGGTGACGAAGTAGGCCCGCGACCGCGAGTGGGAGCGTCAAGAAACGGGGCACCTATGATTCAGAAACTCTCGTTCTCCGAAAAGATCGGTTACGGCCTCGGCGACATGGCTGCTAACTTCGTCTTCCAGGCGATGCTGGCGTTGCAGCTCAGCTTCTACACCGACACGTTCGGGCTGACGCCGGCTCAAGCTGGGACTCTATTCCTGGTGGTTGGCCTCTGCGCGGCGGTTTTGAACCCCGTGATGGGCGCCATCGCGGACCGCACCAATACGCGATGGGGCAAGTTCCGGCCTTACCTGTTGTGGACGGCGGTTCCGTTCGGCATCATCGGCGTGCTCACCTTCACCACGCCGAACCTGAGCGCGGGCAGCAAGATTATTTACGCGTATGTGACGTACGCCCTGCTGCGCATCGTATACACGGTAAACAATGTGCCCTACGCCTCGCTGACCGGCGTGATCACGGGCGACCCGGACGAACGCACCAGCATCGCCTCCTGGCGGCAGATCTTCGCCAACTCCGCCGGGTTCATCGTGCAGAGCCTGGCGGTGCCGATGATCGCCTGGTCCGGCCATGGCAACAGTGCGAAGGGCTATCAGTTGACGATGGGGCTCTTCTCGGTCCTAGGCGGAGTGTTGTTCATCGTCGCCTTCGCATCTACCAAGGAGCGGATTCAGCCGGACCCGAAGCAAAAGAGCTCGCTGGGGCAGGACCTCGCCGACCTGGTCAAGAACGGGCCGTGGATCGCGCTGTTCCTGGCGACCATGTTCTACTTCATTGCGATCGTGATGCGGTCGAGTGTCATGCTTCCATTCTTCAAATACGCCGCAGGCGACCAGAATCTCTTTAGCTGGTTCAATGGCTTCGGCCTGGCCTCGCTGCTGGTCGGCGTCGCGGTTTCGTCCAAACTGTCGGCGCGATTCGGCAAGCGGAGTCTGTTCATCACCAGCATGGTGCTGACGGGCATTCTCGCCGCCGTCCTGTTCGTTCTGCCAACCCAGGGAACAGCCCTCATCTTCGCTTCCGAGATTCTGCGCCAGTTTGCGTTCGGCTGCTCCTGCCCGGTGCTGTGGGCGATGATGGGTGACGTTGCCGATTATGGCGAATGGAAAACGGGCCGCCGCGCAACGGGCACCGTGACCTCGGCGGTGGTTTTCGCGCTGTGGCTCGGGCTCGCACTGGGCGGCGCCGTCGCCGGCTGGCTCTTCCAGGCGTACGGCTATGTGCCCAACGCCACGCAGACGGCCCACTCGCTGGAAGGCATTCTTTTGGTGGCCAGCATCTATTCGGCGCTGGCCTTTTTTGCCACCGCCATTTGCCTGATCTTCTATCCGATCACGCGAGCGAAGAACCGGGAAATTGCCGACGAGCTGGCCGAACGGCGGCTGAAGTTCGCGCCGCGGGAAACGCCGGGGGCGTAACCGCCTTCGCAAAAAGGAGCAACCCAGAGATGTCCGCGAAGCTTGTCCTGATCGCCGCCCTTGTGACGGTTCCTCTATCCATGCCCATGCCCGCGCAGACCACGCTGAAGGACGCGTTCCACGGATCATTCCGGATTGGCGCCGCGCTCAACCAGGCAATCTACACCGGTGGCGATGCCGCCGGAGCGGCCCTGGTCGAGGCCCAGTTCGATACCGTTACGCCGGAGAACGACTTGAAATGGGAGAAAATCCATCCCACCGCGCAGGGTTTCAACTTCGATCAGGCCGACCGCTATGTCGAGTTCGGCGAGAAGAACCACATGTTCATCGTCGGCCACTGTCTGGTGTGGCACAGCCAGACGCCGCGCTGGGTATTCGAAGACGACAAGGGCAATCCGGTCGGCCGCGAGGAATTGCTCCGCCGCATGCATGACCACATTGCCGCGGTTGTGGGCCGCTATCGGGGCCGCGTCAACGGTTGGGACGTGGTCAACGAAGCGCTGAATGAGGATGGCACGCTGCGACGGTCCCAGTGGCAGCGCATCATCGGCGACGATTACATCGCCAAAGCGTTCGAATACGCGCACGAAGCCGATCCCAAGGCAGAACTGTACTATAACGAGTACTCGCTCGAAAACGAAGCCAAGCGGAAAGGCGGCGTGGAGCTGATCCGCAAGCTGCTGGCGCAGGGCATACCGGTCACAGCCATCGGCCTGCAGGGACACTACAACATGGAGTGGCCGGACCCGGAAACCGTGGATGCGACCATCGCCGCGTTTCACGCGCTCGGCGTCAAGGTGAACATCACCGAACTGGACATGGATGTGTTGCCCCGCGTGCGGCCAGGAAACAGCGCCGATATCAGCGCCCGCGCCGAGGCCGCCGCAGCCGCCAATCCGTACACTGCCGGGCTGCCGGCTCAGCAGCAACAAGCGTTGGCGGACCGCTATGCGGCCTTGTTCCGCGTCTTCTTGAAACACCGCGACGCCATCGCGCGGGTGACCTTCTGGGGTGTCACCGACCGAACTTCCTGGTTGAACAACTTTCCGGCGAGAGGCAGGACCAACTATCCGCTGTTGTTCGATCGCGAAGGCAAGCCCAAGCCAGCGTTTGACGCCGTGGCGGCCGAAGCGCGCCAAAACACGATGGGCCCCAGATGAACAGGTTGAACACGGATAGAGGCTCTCTTTGTCTTATCGGTGTTCATCGGTGTTCATCCGTAAGCCCCAGAACGCCTTTTCGGACACTCTCAGTTGCCTCTTCAGCTTGCCGTTGCTCCCCTCCCTCACTTTGACGCGCCGGGCAATCCGAGAGATTATGGAGTACTGGGTTCACAGAAATACGGGCGCTGTAGTCCGAAATCCGCTGTCCTCGCGAAGGTTACGGAAGACGCTCGCGATCGGTCTCGAATCGCGAAGCGGGGTGCGCCGGAAGTGAAAGGAAGAATATGAGAGCAGTTTTGAACACAGTCTGTTGCGGTCTGGCGGCGAGCGCTTTGATCCTCACCGCCTCCGCGCAGGAACCGGTGAAGCTGGTCCGGCTGAATGTGGTAGCTGTCGACGCACAAGGCAAACCGGTCGGCGATCTCGCCGCCAGCGATTTTCATATCTCGGACGAGGGCAAGGCGGAGACCATTGCCCTGTTCCACTCCGGCGGCTTTGGGCCAGCGACAGCCGCGCACCCCGGCGAGTTCACCAACCGGCCGTCGCCGCCGCCGCACACCACCGTGATTCTGTTCGATTTCATGAACCACCTCCGTAGCGAGTGGTTGTATGCAGCCAAGAAACTCGGCACGTCCCTCAAGCAGGTGCCGGACGCCAGTTCCATCTATTTCTATGTACTGACAACGGCCGGCCAGATCGATCCCATCCATCCCTTCCCGAGTGCGCCCGGAGCCGCGCCCGATAAGACCTGGAACCAGGGCATCGAGGCCATGTTGACAAAAGAGATTAAGGGCATGAAAACAAGGCCCACCGGCTTGACCGACGAGGACGTAACCAAGAGGAGCTATGTGGCGCTGGAGACGCTCGGCAAGCAGTTGGCGATGTTTCCGGGCCGCCGCGACATCGTCTGGGTCCTCGGCGGCGTACCGTGGACGTACAAAGAGAATACCAAGAATCCCTGCAACGGCATTTGGGTCGGTTGTGGACTCTACGCGGAACATCTGAGCTTCACACTGGATGCCGCCGGGACCATCGTCAATCTGCTCACCTACACGGACTTGGACACCAACAAGACGGCGGATATGGAAGCCATGGCTCAGTTGACCGGCGGCACCGTGACTTACGGCAATAAGGGCGGGGAAATCGACCAGGTCATTCAGCAATTGAACGAAAGCGCCAGCGCGGCATATGTAATCGCCTATGATCCGGGCGGCTGGGACGGCAAATTCCACCTCGACAAGATTGCCTGCGATCGCAAAGGCGTCAAACTGATCGCCAAGACCCGCTACCTGGCGCTGCCGGATTCGCGAGACGCCGACAAGAGACAGATGGACGCGTTGGGCTTCGCCTTCGCAGGCCCCTACGATCTATCCGACGTCGGCTTGCGCGCCACCATCGCGCCCGGCAAAACCCCGGGTACGGTCAAGATCGATTTGCGCGTCGACCTGTCGGACCTGATGCTCCAGGAAAGCGGCGGCAAGTATACCGCCCACTTGCGCGTGCTGGTGTCCCCGCGGAGCGCTGGCGGCCCGGAGGGCGAACCCAAGGACAGCAGTCTGGACCCGCAACTCACCAAAGAGCAGCACGACGCCTACCTGAAAGACGGATTCCCGATTCCGAACGAGGTCACCATCGACAGCTCAACCACGTCCGTGCGCCTCGTGGTAGGCGATCGCGTGACGGACTGGGTCGGTTCGCTCACCATCCCCGTCGCACCGCCGAAGTAAGGATTTCCTGGCGGCTTAGCGCGCGTGACAGGTAGGAAAACCGTCAGCGCGGCCGCGGGTCTTCTCCCAAGCCATTGACAGGCTTTGTATTTGCGAAGGTGCGTGACTGCGTTCAGGCGAGCCGGCCGCCGTGGCGGGAAGAAATGTCGAGACGACTCTCGACACAGCAGGCCTGACGGCCCGCGCCACGGCACAAGAGAGCGGTCCAGCGATCGAAATGCGCGCGCGGCTCCTCCACGATGCTTTCCGAGCCGGGCCCAGAGGGCAGCCTGCTCAGACAGCGACCGGTCCGGCCGCCGGCTACTTTGCCGTATACTCGAGGCTTCGCGTGGTGGCCGGCGCGTTCCCTTGGGACGCGGTGACCTTAAACTGGTAGGTGCCGGGCTTCGACGGCGCTCCCGCCAGCGCCCTCCACACGCCCCCATCCTCGACGAGCTTGGCAGGCACCGTTCCCTTTACCTTGCCGTCGACGGAGATCTCGATTTGCGCGGCCGGCTGCTCCGCATTCGACTTATCCGGGTAGACGGCGAAGTACAGCATGTAGGGCTTGTCGGCTTGCAGGGTCTTGTCCAGCAGCGGAACCAGGTGCCTGCCCGCGAACACCAGCGGATCGCCCGGGTCCGGCTTGTCGGCGGTTTCCATGCGCTGAATTACCAGGATGCTGCTCAGGCCGACTCCCTTCGTCTCCGGGCTGTCGAACTGCGCCGCGCCGGTGCTCGCCCGCCCCGATTCGCGATCGAGTACCGCCGTCTCGACCGTGTAATGGCCGGCCGGCAAGGCCACCGGATGCGTATACTCGATCGGCATCGACAGCGCGGCCTGCAGCTTGTCGTTCGGAATATAGTAGGGTTGATCGACGCTGTACTTGTCCACGATCTGCCCGGTCGAATCCTTCACCAGGGCTAGCAGAGAGGGGTGCAATACATGCGTCTGATTCCCCGCCGGCATCGCTCGCAGAACTCCGGCCGGCAACTCGATGTACAGCGTGCTGCGCGTATTCGCGCCATCGTTTCGAAAATGGAAAGCGGCGGTGTGGAAATCGAAGGCATGCGGCGCCGGAGTCACGTTCAGCACGCTCAGCCCCAGAACCTCAAACGGCTGCAACGCCGGCGATCCTTGCAGGTCCGGCATCGCAAAGTAACCCGTCCGGCTCTCCGCGTGGAGATCGGCGGCTTTTCCCACCAGTTTTACGTCGATCTTGCGCAGGCTCCCGTCGTACTTATCCGAAGTGGGGCGGTAACTCACTTCGTAGTGAGCCTCCACGTTTTCCACGATGTGCTCAAAGGGTTTCTTGTAGTCTCGCGTGTTGGCGATCAGGAAACCGCCGGTGCCTTCCGCCAGCGCGCGCAAAGGCGCCTGCGTGTCGGACCCGCTGACCGCCTGGTCAATCGTATCGCCCTGCTTGCTCTGCTCTTTCCGCGTATCCGAATTGGTGGTTTGGGAGCCTTGCGACGCGCTCACGCTCACTGCCTGGTTCAACTTCAGGTTCGCGGCCCCGGCCGTCGAGTTCTCCGATAAACCCGTGATGTCGAGCGGGTAAAGCGTGACGCCACTGGTCGTTGCTCTGGCGAGCATCGAGTGCAACCTGTCGGGATCGCCGCTAATGATCGCGCCCGTGGTGATCCACAGAACCGCTTTGCGCCCGGGCAACGTTCCCAACGATTTGATCAAGTTGTTGATTTCGTCCTCCGCGCGCGCGGAGGTCAGGTTCATGAGATCGCGGTCCGCGATGACCTGGTCCCCGCGCTGCGCCGTGGCGCCCGGAGCGTTCGTTACGTCCGCCCCGGCGATCACGGTGTTGGCAATCTCGCCTCCCGTAATCGTCATCGTCGCCGACCCGGTCGTGCCGGCTCCGCTGCCCGATACCACCGCGGTGATCGTCAGTTTGTTCGGGTTGGCGGTCAGCACGCCCACCGACGCCGCGTTGAAATCGATTGGCCGCAAATTGAAAGCGTTAGCCGCCGCCTGGATCACCTTATCGCGATCCGTCGTGAAGGCTAAGATCGGCATCAAACGGTCGGCCAGCACGAACATCCCGATATAAGTGTCCGGCGGCACCTCGTTCTTCAGAAACTCTTGCACCGCCTCGGTCGCCGTCCGTCGCGACATCGGATCGATATTGTGAAAGACGATACAGATCAGGTTGACGGCGCGCAGCGGGCGCGAGGTCTGTGACGTCCCCGGCGCCGTGGCGGCGGGTGCGGATTGCTGGGTCTGCGTTTCGTGTACCCCGGCCAGGCGGAAGCTCGCGATCGGCTGTTTCACCCCGTCCTCGTAAACCTCGAGGTCGCCCTGCTTCAGGTTCTTGACGTTTTTGCCATGTTTATCCACCACCACCACGTCCAACATCACCTCGGTGGTAGTCGCGCGGATGGTGGGGCCCGGTTCGGCCGCCGGCGCGGTCTGCGCAGCGGCAAGACCGGAAAAAAGCGAGATTGCGCACACGGGGAGCAACAAAACAGACTGTTTCATCTTGATACTGATTCTAACCCCATTACAGATTGCCGCGAAACGACGAGCGCCACAACAGAGCGCAACAGAGCCGCGACCGTAGGGAGCGGTCAGGCCGCAACCATCGAATGGCTGTTGTGTTCAACTCTTTCAACATGACCGCTCCCTTCGGTCGCGGCTCCGTTAGGGCACAACCGTGTACTGCAGCGTTTGCGTCGCGGGCGGCAAGCTCCCTTGCGACGCGGTGACTTTCAACTCGTAGCTGCCCACCTTGACCGGCGCTTCCACCAACGCCTTCCACACGCCCCCATCCCATGTCAGCTTTGCCGGCTTGTTTTCCAAGACCTTGCCGCCGGAGGAGACCTCAATCTGTGCCGACAGCCGCTTCATGCTCGACCTATCCGGGTAAACCTCGAAGTACAACATGTAGGGGCTGTCCGCGTGCAGCGTGCCGCCCAGCAGCGGTATCAGGCGCTTGCCCGCGAACACCAGCGGATCGGCCGGATCCGGCTTGTCCGCGGGGTCGATGCGCCGAATCATCATGATGTTGCCCATGCCGAATCCCTTCGACTCGACATTGTCGAACTGCGCCACGCTGGTGCTCGCCCGCCCCGCCTCGCGGTCGAGCACCGCCGTTTCGACCGTGTAATGGCCGGCGGCGAGGTTCACCGGATGCGTGTACACAATCGGCACCGCCATCAGGTCCTTCAGCTTGTCGTCGGGGAGGTGATAGACCTGGTCGTTGCTGTACTTGTCCACCACTTGCCCGGTCGAATCCTTCACCAGGGCCACCAGCGAGGCATGCAGTTCATGCTTCTGGTTCGCTTCCGCCACCGCCTTCAGCGCATCGCCCGGCAACTCGAAGTACAGTTCGCCGCGCGCGTTCGAACCCTCATTTGGAAAGCGGAAGGCGGCCGTGTGGAAATCGAAGGCGTGCGGCTCCGGATTCGCGCTCAGCGCGCTCAGCCCCATGATCTCGAACGGCTGCAACGCGGCCGATCCTTTCAGGTCCGGCATCGCGAAGTAGCCAGTCCGGCTTTCCACGTGGTACTCGGCGGCGCGCCCGCGCAGTTTCACTTCGATTTTGCGCAGGCGCCCGTCGTACTTGTTCTCGGTGGGGCGATAGATCAGTTCGTAGTGCGCCTCCACGTTGTCGAGGATGCGCGCAAACGGCTTCGCGTAGTCCTGCGAGTTCGCGATCATGAAACCGCCGGTGCCTTCAGCCAGCGCGCGCAGGCTCGCCTGCGTATCGGACGCGCGCACGCCATACTCCATCGTGTCGCCCTGCCGGCTCTGTTCCTTCATCGCATCCAGGTTGACCAACGTTGAAGTGGTGGTGTTGCCCGAGGTACTGCTGCTCATGGTGCCCGGCGTGGTGGTGCTGTTGCCCTGGTTCGCGCTCTGATTCGCCACCGTGCCCAGCTTCAGATTCGCGGCCTGCGCCGTCGAGGCTATGGTCAAACCCGTAATGTCGAGAGGATACAGCGTCACGCCGTTGGCAATGGCTTTGGAGAGCATGGCGTGCAGCCGGTCGGGATCGCCCGTGGTCAGCAGACCCTCGGTCACCATCAGCACCGTCTTGCGCCCGGGCAGCGCGCCCAGCGTCTTGATCAAGTTGGCGATTTCGTCCTCCGCGCGCGCGCCCGTCAGTTCGGCCAGGTCGCGGTTCTCGGTGACCTGAGCTCCGCGCAGGGCGGTGGCCCCCGGAGCGTTCGTAACGTCCGCCCCGGCGATCACGGTGTTGGCCAGCTCCCCGCCCGCGACGGTAACATTGGGCGGCCCGCCGCGAACACTGCCGTCGGACGCGGTCACCGACGTCTGGGTCATGGTCTGCATGAGCGGGTTCGCGGTCAGCAGCCCCACCGACGCACTCGAGAAATCGAGGGGGCTCAGGTTGAACACGTGCTCGGCCGCCTGGCTCGCCCTCGCGCGGTCCTTGGTGAAGCCTAAGATCGGAGTCACTCGGTCGGCGAGCAGGAACATCCCGATGTAAGTGTCCGGCGGCAGCTCGTTCTTGAGAAACTCCTCGACCGCCAGAGTCGCATTCCGCCGCGCCACCGGATCGATGTTGTGAAAAACGATACAGATCATGTTGACGGCGCGCAGCGGCAGCGATCTTTCCGGCGTCCGCGGGGCGGCGGCGGGTCCCTTCGATTGTGGAGTCTGCGACTCGTACGTCGCGGCCAGGCGGAAGCTCGTCACCGGCTGCAGCACGCCGTCTTCGTAAACCTCCACATCGCCCGATTTCAAGGTTCTTACGTTCTTACCGTGTTTATCCACCACGACCACGTCCAGCATCACCTCGGTCGTGGTCGCACGGATGGTGGCGCCCGGTTCCGGCGCGGGCGCGGTCTGCGCGGCGGCCAAGCCGCCAAGAAGCGAAATGGCGCATACGGGGAGCAACCGAGCGGGTTTTCTCATCTTGGTAACGATTCTACTACTGCAACGTCTACATAGCGGACCGAATAGCCCCAAAGAGCCACCCACGTTTCCCTGGGTTGTTAACTGGCTGTTTTTGTGTGTCCCGCACACTGCCGGCGGCCCGCGGCGCGTGGTTTAATGGAGTTTAAAGTCTGAAATTGGCTAACTGGCTGAAACTTGCAAGGCCGGAATTACGTATGGATCGCAGGAGGAAATCAATGTTTCGCCGTTTCGCTCTTTTGTTGATCGCTCCCCTGATCGCGGGCGCGGTCGTCCAACCCGCGCCCGTCGTCACGGCGGTCCAGAACGCCGCCAGCAATCTTGTGGCCGGTCTGCCAGCGTCCGGCATCGCGCAAGGCTCCATCTTTACGGTCTATGGGACCAATATGGGGCCGGCCTCGCCATGCTTTGCTTCCACCGTCCCTTACTCGACGGGGCCGCTCTGCGGAGTTTCGCTCACAGTCACGGTGAACGGCACATCCAGTTTCCCCATCCCCACCTTCGTCTACCCAACCCAGATCAATGCCATTCTGCCATCCCTGACGCCCACCGGCAGTGGAACCATCACCGTTACTTACAACAGCCAGACCAGCGCCACAATCCCGATCCAGGTGGTGACCGCTGCCTTCGGCGAGTTTACGCCCAGTGGCTACGGCTTCGGACAGGCCTCGGTAACCGATGTGAACTACAGCCTCAACACCATCGTTCACACGCTGCATCCCGGTGACATCGGCATCCTGTGGGGCACCGGATTGGGACCCATCAGCGGAAGCGACGCCACGTCTCCGACGACGTTTCCTAACATAGGAACACCCACGGTGTATGTCGGCACCACCGCCGAAACGTCAACAGCCACCGGCCTGCTTTATGCCGGCCGCTCCGGCACCTGGCCGGGGCTCGACCAGATTAACTTCACTGTGCCGCAGGGAGTCGAGGGCTGCTATGTGCCGATCGCGGTGGAAGCTGGCGGCGTGGTGGGCAGCATCGCGACCATCGCCGTAGCCCCCGCCGGGCAGAACACCTGCTCCGATTCGGTGATGGGGCAAACCTTGGTCAACAAGCTCGCCTCCGGCGGCAACGCCAATTTCGGCTACATCCGCCTGCAGAGCCAAGACTACATTGTTGCGGGCTCCGCGGTCGACGCCGCTCATGGTAGCGGAGATTATGCGTGGGCTAGCTTCAGCGGGTACACTCCACAGACGGCCTATTGGGCGTATTACGGAGTCTCCTCGGGCTACTGTTCCGCAAACCAGGATTACTTCCCCGACGACTTTAGCATCGCCAACCTCGATGCCGGCGCCGCGCTCACCCTCTCGGGTCCGCTGGTTGGTCCCCTAGTCGCCCAAGAGTACCCCGGCTCCGGCCAGTACTATGCCTTCCTGGCCAACAGCGGGAAATTCCTGTTTAGCAGGGAGAACTACGCCATGATCGGCACGGGCGGGGCAAACGTCAGTTCCTTTACGGCCAAGGACGTTAGCAGCCTCCCCGGCGTCCAGCTTACCGCGATCGCCGGCAAGACATTTCCCCGCTCGAGTGACCTGACGGTCCAGTGGACCGGCGGCGACCCGACGCTACAGAACGGCCAGGTGACCATCGCCGGTTACTCCGTTGACCAGACGGAGACTCTGGCGATGTACTTCGAGTGTGTCGCGCCCCTGGCCGCAGGGAAGTTCACCATCCCCTCCTGGGTTCTCTCCACCATGCCGGCAAGCGGGTCGGTCACGGAAGGATCTTATACAATCCCCTTAGGCGCACTCGAGATCGGTCAATACAATAACCCGACCACGTTCACGGCTCCTGGTCTCGATCTGGGAATCATGACCGATATTTTCGCCCAAGGCGCGGCGGTCTATTTCAACTAGCTGTTCGATGTTCCCGGCGCCGGCGGCCATTTCCCGCCGGCGTCGTTTTTCGCGTGGTACGCTGGACGATTGATGCTGCGCCGTGTCCTGCCGTTTTTCCTGCCAGCCCTCGCCCTTGCCGCCTTCGCCGCCAGCGCCCTAGTCGGTCCCATCGAGTTTGAGGAGATCGCGGAACGCGCCGGCGTCCACTTCGTGGCCCTCAACAGCGCCAGCGCCGCCAAGGAGCAGCCCGAAACCATGGTCGCCGGCGTGGCTCTGTTCGATTACGATGGCGACGGCCTGCTCGATATCTACTTCGTCAACGGCGGCACCATGCCCGGGCTGGCCAAGGACGGCCCGCAATTCAGCAATCGCCTGTTCCACAACAACGGCGACTTGACGTTCACCGACGTCACCGAAAAGGCCGGGCTGGCCGGCGCCGGTTACGGCATGGGCGTTGCCATCGGCGACTATGATAACGACGGCCGGCCCGACATATTCGTCGCCAATGTCAACGGCAACCAGCTCTTCCACAACAACGGCGATGGCACGTTTACCGATGTGACGGCGAAGGCCGGCGTGGGCGGCGGCAGATACGCCGGAAAGAAAATGTGGTCGGTAGCGGCCGCCTGGGTCGATTACAACAACGACGGGCTGCTGGATCTGTTCGTCTCCAATTACTGCCAATGGGATCCCGGCGAGGGCCCAGCGTGCAAGAACAACCAGAAGCCCATGTATTGCAGCCCCCGCCATTTCAAGCCGCTGCCCAACACGCTCTATCGCAACAACGGCGATGGCACCTTCACCGACGTCTCGGTGGAAACCGGCATCGCCGCTCACCTGGGCCGCGGCATGGGCGTCTCCATCGCCGATTACGACGGCGACGGTTACCCGGATATCTTCGTCGCCAACGACGACGCCCCCATGGAACTGTTCCACAACATCGGCGGCAAGCGATTCGAAGAGGTCGCCCTCGATTCCGGCGTCGCGTTTCCCGAAAACGGCAATGTCATTTCCGGCATGGGCTCCGATTTTCGCGACCTATTCAATAAGGGCTTCCCCAGCCTTTGGGTCAGCGCCGTCGAAAAAGAAACTTTCCCACTGTTCGTCAACCTCGGCAAGGGCCAGTTCGACGACCGCACCGCTTCATCCAGGCTATCCATGGACACCTACGAGATGTCCGGATGGTCCAACGCCATTGTGGATCTCGATAACGACGGCTGGAAGGATTTGATCGTGGCGCGCGGCAACGTGCAGAACGACATTGGCCTCTATTCGCCGCGCCAATCCGAGGAGCCTCCGGCGGTGTTCCGCAATCTCTCGAACGGCCGCTTCCAGAATGTCAGCTCGACGGCCGGACCGGATTTCCAGAAACCCGCGATTCACCGCGGCTTGGCCGTCGGCGATCTCGACAACGACGGCCGCATGGACGTGGTGATGTCCGTGCTCAACGGGCCGGCCAGGATCTTCCATAACACCACCCGCAACGGCAATCACTGGATGGCGCTCAAGCTCACCGGCAACAAAAGCAACCGCATGGCGATCGGCGCCAAGGTGCGTCTCACCACCGCCGACGGCCTAGTTCAGTACAATCACGTCACTACCAGCACCGGCTACGCCTGCTCCAGCGATCCACGCGTGCATTTCGGTCTCGGCGCGTCGGCCGTCGCCAAGGAAATCGAGATTACCTGGCCCAGCGGCATTCACCAGATTCTTCACGACGTCCCCGCCGACCGCATCGTCCCCATCACGGAGCCAGCGCGCTAAGGGCCCGGCGGAAAATAACTGCGCCATTCCGACGTGGCGCACGCACTCGTGCCGACGCCTGGCGAGGCGAAGCGAAGACATGTCGAGAAGAGTCTCGATACGGCGCACACGAGCGCGTGCGCCACGCCGGCCGCGAGGATTTGGCATGGTTATTTCGCGACAAGCCCTAAGACTCGCGCAACAACCGCCCGCGATTGTGCCGGAATTGCGCGTTGGCGGGCTGCCGGTTCTTACTGCGCCAGCCACAGCAGCGGCGTGAGTCCCGCTACCGCCAAGACCGCCAGCAGGCTCAAGCTCAGCACGCCGGTCTTGCGGTCGCTCAAGGAGAAGGAGTAGATTCCTTTGACCAGGTTATTGCTGGAGGCGGCAATCAGAATCGCCGCCGCCGCCACGCCCAGCGGTGCGTTGCCGCCGGCGTCCTGCGTCATTCCCATGATGAACGGATCCACGTCCGTCACTCCCATCAGGGCCGCCAGCGAGTACACTCCGGCCTTGCCGAGGTAGGTCACCACCAGGTGGGTGGCCACCAGCATGGCCACGAAGAGCACCGCGAAGCCCAGGGCGGCGCGCATCTCGAGGGGGTTCTTTGGCTCGAACTCACGCGCGACGTCTCCCACCTTGGCATCGGGAACCCGGCTCCACAACCACCCGCACGCGATGCCGGCTCCCGCGAGGACCAGAAACGGCACTCCCAGAAGGGCGATCAGGCTCCGGTTGAAGATCATCACCAGGCCTGCCAGCCGCAGGTACATCATGCCGGAGGCGACCAGGGTGGCTCCGGAGAATAGGTGCGGCCGGCACTCCAGTTTGGCGCGCTTGGCCAGGACCACCGTGGTCACCGTGGAAGAATAGGCGCCTCCCAGCAATGCCGCCAGCATCACGCCGCCCTGTCCCTTGGTGACCTTCTGGATCACATAACTGCCGTAAGAGACGGAGCTCACCGCCACCACGACCAGCCAGGCCTTGGCCGGATTGATGGCGAAAATTCCAAATTCTCGGTTGGGAAGCACCGGGAGAATCACCGCCGTAAGCAGCAGAAACTTGGTGAAGGTGAGGATCTCTTCCGGTGCGACGCGCTCGGTGAGGCCTTCCAGCCCGCCCTTCAATTCCAGCAACAGCATGCTGGCCACGGTGAGAGTGGTGGCGATCCAGAATTGATCGCGATACACCAGCGCGGCTGCCACGTAGGTGGCGAGCGCCGACATCTCGGAGGTCACGCCCGCCACCCCGGATTGCAGCTTGTTGCGGTAGGACAGCATCAGGAAGCCAGCCACCACCGCGAAGCCCAGGGTCACCGGCAGAATCTCACCTCCCGCCAGGAGGGAAATGCCATAAGCGATGAGGCCGATGAGAGGATAGGTACGCACGCCGCCGAACGAGAACTGTCCAGCGCCGGTGCGTCGTTCCTCACGCTCCAATCCGGTCAGGAAGGAGAGAAACAGGACCAGCAGAATCTTGACGCCTTCCGGCGGCAACAATTTATAGAGGTCGGTGAACATGAATCAGTACAAGCATATCCGATCCCCGTACGGCGGATAGAATCGGTGGCGTCGCGATGGCAGGCGCGCGCGGAAGAACTGGATGCGCGCACGCGCCTGTTCAGTTTTGGCGCGGTGCTCTTTGGCGGTCTGGCGGTTGTTATGATGGCGGCTGGACCCAAGTGAAACACGCGATGATCGGTGACATCCTCGACACCAAATACCGCATCGACAAGGAACTCGGCGCGGGCGGGATGGGTAATGTCTACCTGGCGACGCATCTGGGAACCACTCGCGTGGTCGCGGTGAAAGTAATCGCTCCGAGGTGGGCGGCGGAACCGCAGTTTCTCGCCCGTTTCCAGCGCGAAGCGCAGGCCTGTGGCCGGCTGCGCCATCCGAACATCGTCAACGTCACGGATTTCGGAATCGCGAGAGCCGCGACCGGGGACATGCCGTACCTGGTGATGGAGTTCCTCGACGGACAGACGCTTTCGGATTTCCAAAAAGCCAATTCGCGGATCGCGCTGCCGCTGATCGCGGACCTGCTGGACCAGATTGGACTGGCGCTGGCGGAGGCGCACCGGCATGGAATCATCCATCGCGACCTGAAGCCCGACAACATCTGGCTGGAACCAAACGGCCGCGGCGGTTACACGGTGAAAGTGCTCGACTTCGGAGTGGCCAAAGTAAACTTACTCGGCGAGTGGGCTCCGCACATGACAGAAACGCCGGAGGCGAGCGAACCGAGGACGGTTATTCCCGGGCCCATCATGTCCGGCGACGAATCGGAAACGGCCGTGATCGACATGACGAATGAGCCGCCGTCATCAGGGGTCGGGGCGCGAGCCGAGGAGGCAGAGACCGTCGCCATCGCGCTGTCGTCGTCCGGCCCATCCTCAGGATCGTTTGACAGTAGCGCAGGCGCGCAAACCATGCCGGGCAGCCTGGTCGGCACCCCCGCGTATATGTCGCCGGAGCAGGCGTTGGGAGATGAAGTCGATTTCCGGTCTGACATCTATAGTCTGGCCGTGGTGGCCTACTCCCTGGTTTACGGCGAATTGCCCTTTACGCGAAAGACGAGCGAGTTATTCAAGAACCAACAGGCTGGTAATCCTACCGCACCGGCGAGCGCCCAGAAGATTCCGCGAGACGTATCGGACACGATCCTCGCCGGACTCGCGCGCAATCCCGCGGATCGTCCGGCCTCCGCAATCCTATTTACGCGGCGATTCCATAACGCAGTGGACGCCGAGTTTCTTGCGCTGCGGAGATCGAAAGCATTTCTGTTGCAGCATCTCACGGCATATGCTCTTTTGCTGATCCCCATCTACACGACCATCCTGACGGTGTCGGGCTTGCTGGTTGCCTTCAGCCATAAACTGCTGCCGGCCGCCGCAGTTCGCATCGTGCTGGTGCCGCTGGCGGCGGCGGTGCTTTTCGTTTTTGCCGACAACGCGCTGCGCGCAGCGGCCGCACTGATGGCGCTGGACGAACAGACCCGCGTCAGGAGATTTCTATCGATCCGGGTTTTCTGGAAGCTGGTTAAGGCAATGCCGGTTCTGACGGTGACGCAGGCTCGCTCGCTGTGGTTCTTCGGGCCTGGTTGGGTGACCGGCGATTGCCTGTGGCCGGTGATCTGCGTGGTGGAAGGACTATCGGAGAAGGCAGCCATCCAGCGCTCGCGCGATCTGATGACCGGCTTGCGGTCCGCGGGACGTGCGCTCGCGATTCGCCATTTGGCGCTGGCAGCACTCGCGATTGCAGACGTGCTCAAGTCGATCGGCTTCCTTTGGCGCGGTGGACCGATCGCGCAGGCGAATGTGACGATCACCGCAGCCTGGTTTCCTGTGTTTGCACTCTTTGCAGGGGCCCCGCTGTTTCTGTACGACCGGACGGCTGCCAATGAAAGGGGTCCGTTGCTGCAGCTAGACCGCACGCCGGAAGTGCGCATCACCGCGCGCGCGTTCTCCGTCAGCTCGATGATCTGGCTGGCGGCTGGGGCGATCTATTTGGTGTATCAGCCAATCAAACTGTGGCTGTTCGGTGCGCGCTGAGGACGCTCATCACCCTGCATGAAGAAGCTTCCACGAGACAGCGGCGGCCGTTCAGGGAAGCAGGGTCGCGTTTCGAACCGCGAAGATCGGCGACAGACTCGTTTCTCACGGGAACTCGTTGTGCTTTACGAAGACGATGCCATAGTGGCTCTCGATAAACCCGCCGGACTGGCGGCTGTGCCGGTGAGAGGCTCCGATGCTCCGTCCGCTTGGTCCCTTCTTTCCGCGGCACTGAAACGGAAGAGACAGCGGGCTTTCGTGGTGCATCGTATCGATCGTTTTACGTCCGGGATTCTGCTCTTCGCGAAAACTGAATCAGATCGGGATATACTCGTTCGGCAGTTTCTCCGCCATACTCCACTGAGGGAGTATCTCGCGGTGGTTCGCGGGCGCCTCGGCGTCAGCGAGGCGAAGCTCGTACATTACTTTCGGCGTGACGGAATGTTCCAAAAGCTGCGCACCCAGACCGACCCCAAAGCGGCTCGTGCCGAACTTCGATATTCGGTCGAACGCCCGCTTCTCGGCGCAACGCTGGTTCGAGTTGCGCTGGCGACGGGATTGCAGAATCAGATCCGTGTGCAGTTTTCGGCGATCGGACACCCGGTCGTGGGCGACCGAAAATACCACTTGGCGGAATCGTCGGAGCGGCGAATTGCCCGCGTCGCTCTTCACGCAGTGCATCTTCAGTTCATTCATCCACGCTCAGGAGAGAGCGTCTCGATCGATTCCGAACTACCCCCGGATTTTCAGTCTCTTCTTCAGGCACTAGCGCTAGCCCGCCCACATCGGTGAGCGCTCAAGCGCGTTTCCGGCGGCCGCAGGCGAAAACGAATGGCAGGATCGCGATTAGCGCGGGCCGCAAACACGGTGACGGCAGACGGGACGTAACCTGATACGAGTAGTCAAACACGGTGAAGATGGTCTACGATGGCGACGGGAATCGGGTGGCGAAGACCGTCGGCGGCGTGACGACGCAGTACCTGGTGGACGAATTGAACCCGACGGGGGCGCTGTTCTAAGGGAAATATATTATAATATAGAGAACTCGGGCCTCGCGCCGGTATCTCCGGCCTTGCGCGGGTTTTCGCGTTCCTGGCATCGCTCAATGTTCGACAATCTCTCGGAAAAGCTGCAGCGGGTCTTCAAGAACCTCCGCGGCGAAGGCAAACTCTCGGCCGAAAACATGGAAGCGGCGCTGCGGGAAATCCGCATGGCGCTGCTCGAAGCCGACGTCAATTTCCGGGTAGTCAAGCAGCTCATCGAAAATATCAAGCAAAAGGCCATGGGCGAGGAAGTGCTGACAGCGCTTTCGCCTTCCCAGCAAGTGGTCAAGATCGTCCACGAAGAGCTGATCAAGATTCTGGGCAGCCATGAATCGAAGCTGCGGTTTTCTAACGAGCCACCCAGCGTGTTCCTCATCGTGGGTTTGCAGGGTTCGGGAAAAACCACCACCACGGGCAAGCTGGCGCGTTGGCTTGCGCGCAATGGGCATCGGCCGATGATGGTTTCGGTGGACGTGTACCGGCCGGCCGCGCGCGAGCAGCTCAAGGTGATTGCGCGCGAGACGGGCCAGCCGATTTACGAGGGCGCGGCGGAGGAAAAGCAGCCGATGGAGTTGGCGCGCGCGGCGCGGCGCGAAAGCGCCAACAGCGGCCGCGACGTGCTGCTGGTGGATACCGCCGGCCGGCTGCACATCGACGACCAGCTCATGGGCGAACTGAGCGAGCTCAAGGAGCAGCTCGCACCCGTGGAAATTCTGTTCGTGGCCGACGCCATGACCGGGCAGGATGCGGTGAAGTCGGCCGATGAATTCCACAAGCGGCTGGGCATCACCGGCGTGATTCTCACCAAGATGGACGGCGACGCGCGCGGCGGCGGCGCCCTGTCGATTCGTCACGTCACCGGCCAGCCGCTGAAATTCGTCGGCGTGGGCGAGAAATTCGACGCGCTGGAACCGTTCCACCCGGATCGCGCGGCCAACCGCATTCTCGGCATGGGCGACATCCTCTCCCTGATCGAAAAGGCCGGCGAGGCCATCGACCAGAAGCAGGCCGTCGAGATGCAGCGCAAGCTGATCGAAAACGAGTTCACGCTGGAGGATTTCCGCGACCAGATGCGGCAGGTTCGTAAGCTGGGCTCGCTCAGTTCGCTGCTCGACATGATGCCCAAGGTGGGCATGCTGAAGGACCTGAAGGACGTCAAGATCGACGAAAAAGAAATCGAGCGGGTGGTGGCGATTATCGATTCGATGACGCCGCGCGAGCGCGACAACCACATGATCATCAATGGCAGCCGGCGCCGGCGGATTGCGCGGGGCAGCGGCACCAGCGTGCAGGAAGTCAACCAGTTATTAAAGCAGTATGCGCAGGCGCGCAAGATGATGAAGGGCCTCTCGGGCGGTTTCGTGGGACGGAAGCTCGGCAAGATGAAGATGCCCGCCGGATTCCCGTTCGGCAACATGCCCGGAATGTGAGAATTCTTGAGAACGACCATGGAGTATCAATGCTGATGATTCGTCTGGCGCGTTTTGGCGCCAAAAAGAAGCCGTTTTACCGCGTAGTGGTAATTGAGAAGGAGCGCGCCGCGAAGGGCCGCAACATCGAGGTGGTGGGTCACTACAACCCGGTGTCGCAGCCGGCTCAGGTTACGCTCCAGCACGACCGCATCGAACACTGGACCGGGCACGGTGCGCAGTTGTCGGATAGGGTGAAGCAGTTGCTGGAAAAGCATCCGGCGCCGGCCGCCCAGCCCGCAGCCTAGGCGAGGACGGCCTGTTGGCAGGCGGAAGCGCCTGTCCCACTGTGGGCTCGCACGAGCGTGGAACAGGCGCTTCCGCCTGCCAACAGGCTCTTCACCGCTTTCGGGGCGGTGAGCCGCCAGGTGTGTACGTCCCAGGACAGCGCTGCGTTTGACCCGGATAGATGCCCCGTCGCGTCCTGCCTGCTTCGGTTACCATGTGGTTAGGAGCGGGATGCATGAAACAGTTGATAGAGGACATCGCGAAGGCTTTGGTTGACATCCCGGAAGAGGTTTCCGTCCGTGAGGTGCTGGGCGAGCAGGTGACCGTGCTGGAGCTGAAGGTGGCTGCCAGCGATCTGGGTAAGGTGATCGGCAAACAGGGCCGCACGGCGCGCTCGATCCGCACCATTTTGGGCGCGGCGGGGATGAAGCTGAACCGGCGCTTCACGCTGGAAATTCTGGAGTGAGTTCCCCGAAAGACGCCTGGGTGACGATAGCCAGGCTGGGGAAGACGCGCGGCAATCGCGGCGAAATCACCGCGCTCGCATTGAGCGACCGCCCCGAGCGCTACCAGGCATTGGGGCAAGTGCACCTATACGGCGCAGGTGCGCCGTTGCCACACCAGGTGGAGCACACCTGGTTTCACAACGAGACGCTGATCTTCAAATTCCAGGGGGTCGACACCATCTCCGATGCCGAATTGCTGGTGGGCATGGAGGTGCGAATTCCGCTCGCCGAGCGGACCCGGATCGAGCCCGGCGAGTTTTTCCAATCCGACCTGGTGGGCTGCGAAGTGGTGGACCGAAAGACGGGCGAGCGTGTGGGCCGCGTCGAGGCGTGGCAGGATGGCGGCGGCAGCGGGCTGCTGGTGGTGGAAGGCGGACTGCTGATTCCGTTTGCGCGCTCGATTTGCGTCGAGATCGACGTCCAGGCCCGGCGCATCGCGGTAGACCTGCCTGAAGGCCTGCGAGAGCTGAACCAATCGTGATCTTTCACGTGCTGACGATTTTCCCCGAGTTCTTCGAGGGTCCGTTCGCGCATGGCGTGGTGAAGCGCGCGCAGGACGCCGGCCTGCTCGAGATCCGAATTCACAACCTGCGCGACTGGACTTTCGACCGCCATAAGACGGTGGATGACCGGCCCTTCGGCGGTGGCGAGGGCATGGTGCTCAAGCCCGAGCCGATTTTCCTGGCGGTGGAATCCATCTGGCCCGAGCGCACGGCCCGGCAGAAGGTGATTCTGCTTTCCGCGCAAGGCGGCTTGTTCGATCAAGCCGCGGCCAACCGTCTGAGCCAGGCCGGCGAGCTGCTGCTGATCTGCGGCCGCTACGAAGGCGTGGACGAGCGCGTGGCCGAGCGCCTGGCCGATGAGGAACTCTCGATCGGCAATTACGTGCTCAGCGGCGGCGAGCTGGCCGCGGCAGTGGTGATCGACGCGACCGCGCGCCTCCTGCCCGGCGTACTGGGAAACGAAACCTCCGCCGCATTCGAGAGCTTCCAGCAAACCGGCCATGGCGAAGGCCTCTTAGATTGCCCGCACTGGACGCGCCCCGCCGATTTTCGCGGCTGGAAGGCCCCCGAGGTGCTGCTCAACGGCAACCACGAGGAGATACGCCGGTTCCGGAAAGAATCGGCGATTGAGAAGACAGCGAGGCTAAGGCGGGACTTAATGAAAGAGGGGACGGAGAGCGGGAGGTAGAGCGATGGCGGGAGATCGTTGATCATAGCCGGCTTGCCAATAGGCGCATATATTCGCGGTTGTAGTCTATGGTGTTGTGCCCAGCCCCGGCGATTATCTGAAGGGATGCAAGCCCACTCTTAAATCGTGATAGGAGCAATTCGGTGCTCGCGCGTGGAACGATTTCGTCATGCTCCGCCGCGATGATCGAGGCGGACGCGGTCACCCGAGGCGCGTATCTCCATGACTCATACTTGTCCAGCATCAGCCAACGCACCGGAACATAGGGAAACTGGCGGGCAGCAAGCCCTTCCAGGCTGTCAAACGGGGTGACCAGAACAAGCCGCGCGACTGGACGCAGGCTGGCGACATAAACGGCAACTCCGCTGCCCAAGCTGCGGCCCACGACGTCGACATCAGGGTGCTTGGCATGCACCTCGTCGAAGAGAGTCAAGGCATCCGCGAAGAGCGCCTTTTCGGAGGGCTTGCCAGAACTGCCCCCATAACCGCGGTAGTGCAGCAGATAGATCGCTCTGTCAGAAAATCCAAGTGAAAAGCGTTGCATGCTGAGTGAGACATCCTCCGCGTTCCCTCCGAAATAGATCAGGGCGCGCGGGCCGTCCTTCGGCCGCGTGGACACCAGCACTCGGGCTTCCCGCGTTGGCAACACGATCGTCGCGTCGTCAACGACCGAGGCAGGTTGGGGGAAATAGATCAAAGAGCGCTGAATGAAGAACAACACCGCGCAAAAGCCGAGGTACACGAGGGCCGCGTCCCTGAATACAATGAGGAGCACGCGCGAAACAGGAGTCTGCACTCTCGACGAATCTTAGCACCTTTGACGCGAAGTTCGGGCGAACGAGAGCAGCCAATGACGAGGCTGGGTTGTGAGCGGGTCGCGCGTCAAAGAAATGTCGAGACGACTCTCGACACAGCAGGCAGGACTGCCCACGCCACGTTGCTACTCCCGCCCGGCGTACAGCGCGTCGATATCCTGCTTGAAGTTTTCGATGGCCTTGGTGCGGCGCACTTTCATGGTGGCGGTTAGCTCGCCCTGCTCGATCGAGAAGTCGCGCGGCAGAATACGGAACCGGCGCACCTGCTCGAACGGCGCAAGCTGCCGGTTCACCTGGTTGACAATCCGGCGCACTTCCTTTTCCACCGGCGGCGCGCCGCAGATTTCGGCGGGTGAGCGGCCCGCCGGAGCTTCCATGCCCTTCAGCGTCTCGGCCACACTCGTGTTGATGGTGAACAGTGCCGTGAGATACGGCAGGCGATCGCCAATTAAGAGCACCTGGCTGATGAGCGGTTCCATCTTGAACAGGCTCTCGACGCGGCTAGGGTGAATCTTCTTGCCGGTGGAAGAAACGATTAGTTCTTTCTTGCGGCCGGTGATGTAGATGTAGCCATCGGCGTCGATGTAGCCCAAGTCGCCGGAGTGCAGCCAGCCATCGCGGAGCACTTCGGCGGTGGTGCCGGGGTCGTCCCAGTAACCGGAGAACAGGCAAGGGCCTTGAATCAGCAACTCATGATCGGCCGAGATTCTGATTTCGACGCCGGGCATCATCTTGCCGATGCTGCCGGGCCTGGGAGCGTCGAGCGGGTTTAACGCCGCTACGCCGCCTTCGGTGAGGCCGTAACCTTCAATCAGCGGCATGCCGACCGCCTCATAGAACTCGGCCAGGTCTTTGCTGAGCGGCGCTGCGCCGGAAGCCGGCATGCGCAGGCGGCCGCCGAAGCGCGCCCGCACCTTGCGAAACATCAGGCGGTCGGCCAGGGCCAGCGGCGCCCGAATGCGGATTGGCACCGGTTTACCCGCGCGGCGGTAGCGTGCCGCGGCCAGCGCCAGCGCGAGGCCGGTATAGAACGCCTTGCGAGAGGCGGCGGAGCGCTTGCGCAACTCTGTGCAGATGGTGAAATAGATCCGTTCCCACATGCGTGGGGGCGCCAGCAGGATGGTGGGCCGCACCTTGCGGATATCCTGCGGCAGCTTCATGAGGCTTTCGGAGAAGTGGACCGGCGTGCCGCAGCGGATGGGCAAGAACTCGATGACCACGCGCTGCGCGATGTGCGCGGAAGGTAGAAAGGCGACCATCGCGTCTTCCGGCCCCATGGGAAACACCTGCGGCCCCATGTCGATGTTGGAGACGATGGCCTGGTGCGTGACTAGCGCCATTTTCGGCTCGCCGGTGGCGCCGGAAGTGAGGTACAGCACGGCCGGATCGGACGGCAGCGTTTCTGAGCGAAGGCGGCGGCCGAGTTGCGGGTCGCGCGCCAGCGCTTCGCGTCCCAGGGCGCGCAGATCGTCGAGAGCCAGGGCGCCCTCGGCCTCGCCGGTCAGCAGAATCCAGCGGTTCACGCGGGCGTGGCGCAGCGTGCGAAAGGTCTGCGGGTCCTCGACGAAAACGGCCGCGGCGCCGGTCGCTTCGATGGTGCGAATCAGGTCGGGCACCGGATAGCTGGGGTACAGCGCGGCGGCGATGGCGCCCGCAGCCAGAATTCCCAGGTCCGCCAGATAAAACTCCAGCCGCGTCTCCGAATCGAGGACCACGATCTGCCCTTTTTCGACTCCCAGCGCGCGCAGCCCGGCGGCGATTTCCTCGGCCGCGCGGCAATACTCATTCCACGAGTACGTGAGCGAAGCGCCGTCGGCTTGCGGCTGATGCAAGGCCGGCGCGTCGCCATAGCGCGCCGCGGCCTCCTCCAGGACCTGAAACAGAGTGCGGGGATTCACTATCAGCACTTTATCATGAGGGCGGGGCGGGGGACTGAATGGAGCATAATCAGAACATGGCGAACGCATACAGGTGGCGCCGGATCATCGATCTACCAGATGACCCACGGGCCTTGACCGATGGAGAAATGGATTCGCTTCACCGGGTGTGGCAGAACCAGAAAAATGATTTGAGCGAGCGTACGGCGCTGGACGAGTTCGACAAGCGTTTGCGGCGGGAGTGGGCCATCGAGACGGGCATCATCGAAGACGTCTACACGCTGGACCGTGGCGTCACGCGGACGCTGATCGAAAAAGGCATCGAAGCCGCCCTCATTCCCCATGACGCAACGAATCGAGACACTACTCTCGTCGCGCGCATCATCCAGGATCATTACGATGCTTTGGAGGGAATGTTCGACTTCGTAGGGGGTACGCGTCGCCTGTCAACCAGCTACATTAACGAACTACACGCCGCGCTGCTGCGCAACGTTGAGGTACACACCGTCGAGGACCAATTCGGCCAGTTGTTTCCGAAGCGGCTGGAAAAAGGCGTCTACAAGACGGCCCCTAACAGCCCTACGCGTCTGGACGGCTCTGTCCATGAGTATTGCCCGCCTGAGCACGTCGCGTCGGAGATGGACGAGCTCTTGCGCATGTACGCCGAACACGAAGCGCGAAACGTACCTCCAGAGGTGGAGGCCGCCTGGCTACATCACCGATTTACACAGATCCATCCGTTCGCGGATGGAAACGGCCGAGTTGCCAGAGCGATCGCGAGCATTGTATTCATCAGGGCCGGCTGGTTTCCACTCATCGTGAAGCGCGACGATAAACCGCGCTACATAGAGGCACTGGAGAAGGCGGACGAAGGCGACCTGCGGCCTTTGGTCGACTTATTCGTGGAAGGGCAGCGCAGCGCTCTCATCCAGGCGACGGAGATCGCGCACGACGTTCGCCCGATTGCGTCGACTCACGAAGCAGTAATCGCGGCGCGCGACCGCTTGCTACAGCGCGGGAAGCTCCCGCTTAAGGAGTGGCTAGCGGCGAAAGAGACCGCGACCAAGCTGGTGGCTTTTGCCGCGCAGCAGCTCGGAAAAACCGCGACCGAGCTCACGAACGAGATAGGCAGCCTTCGCAGCGGCTTCGGTTTCGGCGCGAGCGGGGGTCCGCAAGGCGGATACGACAACATAAGGGCGACTGCCGTCCAGAAGGCCGGTTACGCAGCGAACTTCAACGATTACAACGCGACAGCGAACCTGTCCCTCAACGCAGGTCGCCCCGATTCGCTCACGCTCTCGTTTCACGGCATCGGTCCCCGCTACCGCGGTCTGATTGGCGTGGTGGCTTACCTTGTGATCCAAGGTGCTGAGCCAAAGCCTATCGAGGGCGGCACCTTCCAAATAAACTATGAGGAGGAGTTTTC
>Ga0187847_10000200_pt1 | contig 71942 bp, 47 predicted proteins | sample June2016WEW_4_10_FD_132458 | JGI IMG/M metagenome (GOLD analysis project Ga0187847, IMG submission 132458) | Peatland microbial communities from SPRUCE experiment site at the Marcell Experimental Forest, Minnesota, USA - June2016WEW_4_10 | ecosystem: Environmental > Terrestrial > Soil >...
ACGCCGATGGCGTAGGCAAGCTGGACTTCCGCGCGATCGGCCAAGCCCGCGGCCACAATGTTCTTGGCGATGTAGCGGGCGACGTAGGCCGCGGAGCGATCCACCTTCGTCGGATCCTTCCCTGAAAATGCTCCACCGCCGTGACGGCCCGCGCCACCATATGTGTCTACGATGATTTTGCGTCCGGTGAGGCCGGTGTCGCCCATGGGCCCGCCAATGACGAAGCGGCCAGTGGGGTTGATGTGATACTTGGTGTGCTCATCAAGCCACTCAGAAGGTAATACCGCTTGGATGACGTGCTTGAGTATGTCGGCGTGCAACTCCTCGTTGCTGATGCTCTCAGAGTGCTGGCTGCTGATGACCACGGCGTCGATGCGGACGGGCTTGTAGTTTTCGTCGTACTCGACGGTGACCTGGCTCTTGCCGTCGGGGCGAAGATAGGGCAGTTTGCCGGACTTGCGCACGGCGGTCAACTGGCGCGTCAGCTTGTGGGCCAGCGAAATGGGGGCCGGCATCAGCTCGGGCGTTTCGTTGGAGGCATAGCCGAACATCATGCCCTGATCACCCGCGCCGCCGGTGTCCACGCCCTGGGAGATATCGCCGGACTGCTTGTTGATGGAGGAGATGACAGCGCAGGTGTTGGAGTCGAAGCCGTAAAGGGCGTTGTCATAACCGATGGAGGCGACGACGCCGCGCACCAGGCTCTGAAAGTCGACGTACGCCTTGGTGGTGATTTCGCCGGCAATGACCACCAGCCCGGTCGCGGTAAGAGTTTCAGCGGCGACGCGGCTGTAGGGGTCCTGCTCAAGGCATGCGTCCAGGATTGCGTCAGATACCTGATCGGCAATCTTGTCCGGATGGCCTTCGGTGACTGACTCAGAGGTAAACAAGAAACGGTCGCTCAATTTAGGATTCCTCTCCATTGAAGGGATTTTAAAGTGACGGTCTTCTGCGGGTATTCAGTTGCTTTTGTAAGAGGCAGGGCAGAGAGGAATTTAAGCCTCTCAGTACCCACCTGTTTTCTGTATCGGCGAGTATCCCCGCACCGGCAGGCTCTGGCCTGGGGTGTATCTCCTTATGGTAATCCCGGGAGGGGGGCGGCGGCAAAGACTCTCAGTGAATGGGGAATCTTCGGGGGTCAAGGGGAATAGATGGAGGGTGGAGTGCGGCGTCAGCGAGCCCGGGACGCTACCGGTAGACCCAGGATTCGACACGAACTACAGCCGTGTGCAGCGAGGAGGATGTGGCGCGGGATAAGGTAGTTACGCGGGGCCAAGGCAACAGGTGAGACCACCACCCGGCGCGGACGCCATAGTAACGGACAGTGATGAAACCGGCCACCAGGACTACGAGGAGCAGCAGGATGGCGCCTAGCCATCGCAGCCGTATTTCGACGGCATCGTGGCGAAGGATCCGGGACTTTCCGACGTTGGCGGCGAATGCCATCCAGCTGCGGTCGTCTTCGAGGACCTGGCCGGATGCGATGTAAGCCTTCAGGAAGCGCTCGGTCCAGTCGTGCTGGTCAAGGCCGAGGGCGCCGGTGTAGCCGCGCACAATTCCTTTGCTGAGAATGCCTCCGGGCAAGAGGCGAAAGTGATCCTGCTCCAGCGCAACCAGATGGTGTTGGCTGATCTTGGTAACCGCCGTGATTTCTTCCAGCGCAATGCCGCGGGACAACCGCTCCATGCGCAGGTCTTCGCCAAAGCTTCCCATCGAGGACCAGAAAACAGGTATAGAAGCAGAGATGTTTTCCTCATTCACAATAAACCGGGTCCGCTTTCCCGTCAAAACCAAAATCGGATTTTCCTTTGTTTTCAGGAATATGAACCCAGATGGTCACGGGCTGATGTTGCTTAAATATTCAACATCGCCCCTGAGAATAGGGCGGGTTTGGCCGACCGCCGCTGAGCCAGGCTGTTACCCTGAAGGGGAAGTTTCTCGGCATTTTGCCTTACGGAGTCATGGTCAGGGAATGAATAAACTCATCTTCGCCAATCTGATCCACCGGCCGGTGCGGTCCATCATCAGCGTGCTGGCGGTGGCTATTGAAGTGATCATGATGCTCACCATCATCGCCATCATGATTGGGCAGCTGACCGGCCAAAAGCGGATGAACAACGGCATCGGTGCGGACCTGACGGTTCGCCCGGGGAACTCATCGTTTCTCAACGGCATTGGCGGCGCGCCGGTTTCGGCAAAGCTCGCCGGCGTTCTCGGCGCCCTGCCGCATGTCACTGTGGCCTCGCCCGTAATTACGGACTTTTCCATGGGCGACGCGATCGAGGTTCTATGGGGCATCGATTACACGACCTACAACGAGTTGAAGCCGTTCGTGTTTCTTTCCGGCGGACCATTTCAGGGACCCTACGACGTGATCGTGGACGATGTCTTTGCCGGAAGCGGCAAGGGTTTTCACGTGGGGGATACGATTCCGATCTTCAAGCATTCGTTTCGCATCTGCGGAATTGTGGAGCACGGCAAGGGCGGCCGCAAGCTGATCCCCATTACGACACTCGGCGCGCTGATGGGCGGCTCCGAAGGAAAGGCTTCAGCCTTTTATGTGAAGGTGGATAGCCCGGACAACTTTAAGCTGGTGGAACAGGAGATTCACGACGTCCGCGGACTGGCAGACTTCAAGGTTTTTACCATGGATGAGTGGCTGTCCCTGATGTCGCCGGAGAACTTTCCGGCATTGAACATCGCCATCAACGTGGTCATCGGGATCGCTGTCGTTATCGGCTTTCTGGTCATCTTCCAGGCTATGTATACCTCGGTGCTCGAGCGCACACGCGAGATCGGCATTCTTAAATCGATGGGCGCCTCGACGACGGCGATTGTTGGCGTGGTGCTACGCGAGACAGCGGTTCTCGGGGTTGCGGGAGTCTTCGTAGGCGTGGCTCTCTCCTTTGCCGTGAAGACATTTCTGGGACAGAGGTTTCCTACGCTCTACCTGGATATGGGGCTGGCACTGGTTGCCAAGGGTGCTGCAATCGCGTTTGTGGGAGCGGTGTGCGGCGCGCTTTACCCGGCATGGATGGCGGCGCGCAAGGATCCCATCGAGGCGCTGGCGTACGAATAAGGCACCTGCCGTGCGGCAGACCACCCGCGGTGGGGCAGACCACCTGCGGTGGGGCAGACCACCTGCGGTGGGGCAGACCACCTGCGGTGGGGCAGACCACCTGCGGTGGGGCAGATGCTCGCGGGAGGCTCGCACTGGCGTACTGCTTCCCGCCTATACCGCAGCAAGATGCGGAATGGATGGGGCGCCCAATATTCCAGGGCTGGGAAGTCTAAACGCTATTTCTTGTCGAGCGCGTACTCCATTGCCCAGATCGACCCCGGCCGCATGTACATGCTGGCGCGGAAAAGGCCGTGGATGTCGTATGCTTCAGGGGTACGGAAGAAATATCCGCGGTCGCGCCAGACCACGTTGTTGACGCCCTTGGCCGTGGCGAAACCCTCGTCGTTGAGGCCTTCGGCAATCATGTGGCTGGCAATGGCGAACGTGCTTCCGGTCCACACCTCTTCAATCTGGTGATTGGTGTGTAACTGCGTGCCATCGGCAGCGATGCCGTTGACCGCACCCATTTCTCCCTTGGCGAATTTGCGCCCATTGGTGTCGTAGACCTTGTGCAGCGCGGAGATGCGCATCGATTTAGGAACCAAGTCACCGAGTCCGGTGAGGTCGGCGTACCACTGGCCGGCTAACTGGTCGGCCATCACGGCTTCGGTGTCCTGGCCTTTCAGGGCGTAGCGGAAGTAGGTTCCGTTCCACAGCTTCTTTACATAAGTTGCGGAGGCCTTGTCGGCCAAAGCGTCGTACTGTTTCGCGGTGTCAGGCTCGCCCAGCTTATCCGCCATGCGCGCTGTGGCTCTGAGCGCGGCGATATAGAGCCCGCCGGAGTAGGCGCTCTCGCCGTCGGCAGTCCATTCGTCGTACGTCTGGTCAGGGAATCCGCCGTTTTCAATCAGGCCGTCGCCGTTGGTGTCGTATTGCTTCAAATGCTCCATCGATTGCTTCACCGCGTTCCAGCTATAACGCAGGAAGGGTTCGTCGGTAGCGCCGGTCAGCGCATAATCGCGCCACACCATCAACACATATTTGGAGTTCAGATCGCGCCAGTTGGAGACATCCTGGTAGTTGTACTGGTTGGGGTTGACGATGGGGTCTTCCTGCGGCGATCCGAGGTCGTGCGGGGCAGCTCCGGGCATCTTGCGCGTGTATTCCACCAGCTTGTTTTCGCGAGCGCTCTTCCATCCCCACACATAGCGCTGCGGGTTCGATTCGGGAACCGTATCGGTGTACTCGCGCATCTCCTGTTTTTCGATTTCCGGCCAAAAGCGCAACAACGCAAACGAGCCGTAAAAGCGGACGTCGAGGCTGCCGTAGTAGGAGTAGTCGAAGCACTCCATATAAGTGAAGCTATCTCCCATCTTTGCGGCGGGGTGATCGGGATTGCCAACGCCATCCCGCTCATGTCCCCAGATAGTGCCACCATCGGCCAGGTAGTAAAGCTCATTGAATAACTCGCCGCGATACCAGGCGGGCTTTTGCTCGTCGGTCACGATCGGCCTTTGCCACGCAACGATGGCCTGGCTCCACTCCTGATTGTGCTCAAGAGCGGTGCGTGCCATTGCAAACGCATGCGTGCCCTCGGGGCCGAAGAACCTGGTGTAGTGGCGAAGCCACTTGCGGCCGCCGCCGTATTGCACAATGGGCAGGTCCCAACTCTGGGACATGGGAACTGTGCGCTTTTCATGCGGGCCCAGCGTGAAACGAACGGCAAACGCGCCGGCAAACGGATCGCCGCTGGATGCAACCTGCTGCGCGCTGTTCGGCAACCGGCCATCCTTCGAGAAGGACTTCCATACCTCCGAACCATCTGCGCCGGCGGGATACGTGGCAAGATAAGTGACTTCCGCGCCGTCGCCGGGAAGCGTGGCAATGGCAAACTGACCGTCCCACTCGTCCTGCACTGCGCCGTGGCGCAGGCGGTCGAAGACGATGCCGCTGATCTTTCCCTGTGCGCTCTCTTCACTTACAAAGCTGTTGAAGTTCTGATCATTGAGGGCGTCGTCGAAGGTACGCAAGTTATCGCGAAACCAGCCGACCATGTTGGTCCACGAAAAGAGAATCGAGACCGTGACCGGCTTACTGGAGGGATTCTCCGCGGTCCAGTTGTATACCGCGACGGGGTAACTTGTTTCCTTGTAGTTATTGGGCAGGATGGGCGAGAATTGCTCCACGGTGAGCTTGACCGGCAACGCCTTGGTTCCGTAGGCGAACCAGCTTTTTGGGTAGAGGGCAGAGTATTCGCCGTCGCCCGCCGGGTAACTCCAGTTCCAACTGCTCAGGGCTCCGTCCTTTGGTTTACCCACGGCCAGAGCCATGGAGATGGGCGCCCCGCCTTCCGGCTTCGCAAAGACGGCAAACTGATTGGTGGGCACGTCCTGGTATTTGTGAACGCCCGCCTTCACATGCCAGCGCTCAAAATGGCCGCGATAACTGCGGGAGAAAGTGCCGGCGCCAAAACCACCTACCGGGGCGCCTTGCCAAAAACCGTCATCGATATTGGAGTTGTTGTTCTCTGGCCGCTGGGTGCCTGGATTGGCCACGGGCGTTCCGATAGGAATGTGCCATGCGGCAGATGGGATTTGAGTCTGGGAAAAGGTGGCAGCGGCGCCTGCAGCCAGGAGCGCCAAAGTGCAGATTGAACGTTTGATGTCGATCTCCCCGGGGATGTGGTTGTTATGGACCTACCCATGATACATAGCGCGTTTTGGACGGCGCAAAGGCGGGCGCCGAATGTCGCGGCAAAGAAAAGCGCGGCGGTTGAAGCCGCCGCGCCGGAGTGCATTCCGCGGCTCTAGAAAGTAAGACGCGCTGCGATTTCAATTTCACGAGGCGTGTAAAGGAAACCGCTGCTGTTGGAGCTAGTCAACACGCCAAAATTGGACTGCCAGCTTGCGTTGCCGCCCAACGGGCAAGTAGAGCCGCAGGACGTAAGCGCATAGCCGGTGCTGTTGATACCGTCGTAGTTCTGATGATTGGCGATGTTGAAGACGTTGCCAATCAGCTGCAGATGGTAGCGATCCCCAAATGGAACTTCCTTCTGCAGGCGAACATCGTCGACGATCTTGCGGCGGATGCGCTGGTTGTCGATGCCGATCGAAGGCACGAACGACGACGCGCCCGAACCATTCCAGCCCGTGTTCAGAGCTGCGTAGGAGTTATAGCTGCTCGTCCCCAATGTGAACGGCAAACCATCCTGGATTTGGAAGTTGTCGTCAAAGCTCCAGTCGTTGCTGATGTACTTCAGGAAGCTCTGCGTATGGACGTTGGGAAGCTTCCACAATGTGTACCCCACGAAGCGGTTGGGGATATCCCATGCGGAGTTGCCGTAGTTTGCGCGTGCATTGGAGTAGGGATCGTACCAGTTGTTGGATGAAGTGGTTGTGGTGGCGTTCTGCGCGAAGTCAAGAGAATGCGACCACGTGTAGTTGAAGTCGAACTGAACGCTCTTCAACGAAGTGTTGGATACCTCGAACACCATCGCGTTGTAGCTCGAGTTGATGTTACTGACATACTCGGTGATGTTAGTGAAGTTTGCGGCCGCCGAACCGAAGAGCGCCTGATTGCCATAACCGGTGTAGGTTGGAACCACGAATGCCGTGCCGGCCGCGATGGGACCCCCGGTGGGCGAGGAGGCGCTAACAACGCAGTTGCCGGCCGTGTAGGTGGAGTTCACGCAGATGGTCGCATTCTCAAGCGACAACGGATTAAGATTGAGATCGAGGAAGTTGGGCAACTCGCGTCCTAAACCGCCCAGGTAACTCAACTGGACTGCGGTGCCGTGGGACATCTGGTGTTGCAGGGCCAGGTCGAACTCCTGGACTTCAGGATTGCGAAGATTGGGCGCCAGGTAGTAAGAGCTTGGGGTGCCTGCCAGACCGGCGCCACCGAAGATATTCGGGAACTGCGGACCGGCCGGAGTCGCTCCCTGGGCGGCGGGTTTGAAGGTGGTCGTGAACTGTCCGTTCGGGCTTCCTGTGTTGAGGCGAATATTGAGCAGGTTTCCATTGTTGATGCGGCCGAAATACATGCCGTAGCCGCCGCGCAGAACCGTGTTGGCGTCGCCGGTTACCTGATATGCGAACCCGACGCGCGGTCCGAAGTTCGCCTTGTCGCTGGGAGTATTGGACAAGCCGGGGTAGGGCGTGAAGTTGAGCGTCGGGCTGATGGCAGCCGGCGTAATCAGGTTGGCATATGGCCCTGGCAGAACCTCGTAGTCCCAGCGAAGACCAAGTTCCAGAGAGAGCCTCGGCGTCGCTTTCCAGTTATCCTGGCCAAAGAACGCATAGTCCATGGTGCTGATGCCGAATGTTGGCGGTCCAAATCCCTGCGTCATGCTGCTGTAGCAAGGGGAGGTTCCCTTGACAGAAGCGGTGGCGCTGCTTGGGTCGGCGGAGGCTGAGGTGTTGCAGGTTGAAGTTTTGCCCGCGCCCTCGTTCAGTACATCGTTGATGTAGTTGCCGAGATAGCTGTAGCTGAATACGCCGTTGCTCTCGTAGGTGTTGCTCATCAGGTCGGAGTTGTGGACGTTGTCCGTGCCGAACTTGAAGCTGTGATTGCCCTTGTTCCAGTACACAGTGTCGCCAATCTGCCACTTGCGCTCGTCTGGAAGCGCCTTGCGGTAGGAGTAGTAGGGCGAGCCGAGGTAAAAGCCGCTGATGGTTGAAGCCGTCAAGTTAACTTCCGGCACATTGGGCGTGAAACCGAACGATTGGGAAGCCGTGGCCCCGTTGTTGCCCTGCAGATACTGCTTGGTATAGGCGCTGAACGGCTGCTGGCCCTCATCGTTGAGTTCGCGGCCGTATTGGTATAGCAATTCGTTGCTGAGGTTGGAAGTGATGAGGCTGGTGAGTTTGGTTACGCCGTAGTCGAGCTTCACAAAGTCATTGCCATTAGTGTCGAACGCATAGTGATCGGTGGAAGCGGTCTGCACGCCGCCGGGAGAATCCCAACGCAGGCGGTGATAAAGGAAGCTCACATGCTCTTTGTCGTTCACCTGCCAGTCGAGCTTCGGAGTATTGATCTCCTGGTAGCCTGCGTGCGGAGCGGTTCCGATATCCGTGTTCAGGGCCGCGACGCCGGCCGAGTAAAGGGCGGCGCCCTGTGCGTAACTCACTCCTTGCCGTGCGGCCAGGGTGCAGGCGTACTCATCGATCGTCGGGCCGCCGGTGAGGTAACCGTTCGGGTCGCAGACTTCGCCCGCAGCCAGCGCCTGCGCGGGCAGCGTGTAGAAGGTTGCCGGGGTGCCCGGCACGCCGACGATCGGATCGATGCGGGAGTGCTGATCGTACGTGTAAATCCAGAACAGCTTGTCCTTGATCAGGTGCCCGCCCACGGTGAAACCGTAGATCTTGCGCAGGTCTTCCGGCTTGATCGGCGTCGACACGTAGGCGTTCGTTGTGGAATTCAGGACTGAGATCTTGGAAAAGTCGTTGAAAGCATTCCAATTGCTTTCACGATCGTAGAAATATGCCTGCCCGTGCAGTTGATTGGTGCCGCTCTTGGTGACGGAAGTGACTACGCCGCCCGCTGCACGGCCATACTCCGCGGAGTAGACGCCTGTGTTGACGGCGAACTCGCGGACTGCGCTGGCCGAAGTGGAATAAGCCTCACGCGTACGTCCCCGCTCCTCGGCGTAGTAGGCCTGGTTGTCATCGGCGCCGTCGATCTCAACGTTATTGAGAATGGTGCTGATGCCGCGCACGCTGATCAAGCCGAAACCGCTGGTATCCGCAACGATGCCCGGCGTGGTCATGGCCAAGCTCGACCAGCGGCGATTGTTGATAGGAATGTCGGACAGAGCTCGCGTGTTCAGCGTGTCGGAAAGGTCCGGCGAATCCATATTCAGCACCGGCGCGGTTTCGGTCACTTCCACGGACGCCGAGGCGGAGGCAAGGGCAAGGCGCGGTTCAATCGTGGTCACCTGGCCAACCTGCACGATCACGTTGTCGGCGCGATACGAAGCGAAGCCGGAGGCGGAAAGTGTAACCGTGTACGTGCCGGGCTCCAGCAGCGGAGCCTTGAAATAGCCGCTGTTGTCGGAGGTCAGCGTGATGTCTGTGTTGGTCGCCTCTCTGTGGATGGTGACGGTTGCGCCACCCACAATCGCTCCAGATGGGTCTTCGACGGTGCCCGCGATTGCTCCTTGTGTACTGGTTTGCGCGATCGAGGCAACAGGCCGTAGGCAAAGGGTCAGACTGACCATCGCCAGGCAAAGAACGTTCCTGCGTATTTGTTTGAGTGTCATTATGGCTCTCCCTGAAAATGAATCTCAATACAGCGTGGAATGCGCTGGTTCGGACTCGTGCTTAACTAATGTCATTTCGCGCAATCGGCCTCGCGCATGGCTTGGGATTTCTCAGGCAAATTCCGCGCGCGCACTCAGAACAAGAGCGCTGTGGATTCTGTGACTGACCGCAATTCCCTGGTCAAAGCCTACAATCCAAATGTGAATGCCCGGTTAAAATTGGAATGATCTTCTGCGCGCGGCAAGCGTTGGCGGACCGACCGGAGCCATCGCCGGGGACGTGTTTCCGCCGGGGTATAATCGAGCAAAACCTCTGATGTACTCTTCACTTCGACGGTACTCATTCTTGGCGCGTTTCAGAGAGTGAGTGTGGAAACCTCTCATTCCATTAAGGTATTCAAGGAAAACTGCATCGACGATGTCGACTAAGCGCTGGATCTACGCTGTCTGGCTGGCGGTGATCGGCGCCTTTGCGGTTCTGCACGCCCTGCATCTTCGCGCGGATTTTCCAAACCACACCATTTGGTTTTGCGACTGGGCAAAATACACCGACGAAGGCTGGTACGGAAATGCGGCCATTCGGGCGCATTTGTTCGGCAACTGGTACCTCCCCGGGGATTTCAATCCTGCTCCGGCGGTTCCGGTATGGCCGTTTCTGGAATGGGTGCTGTTTTTCTTTACCGGGGTCACCATCCAGGCCGCCCGCGGATTGGCGGTCGCGTTCTTTTTCGTCAATCTGCTGCTGAGCTACCTGTTGCTGCGTAGCAGCGGTTCCCGCTGGATGGCGCTTTTGGCACTCACCCTGATTGCCACCAGCCCCTTCCTCTATTGCTTCAGCAGGCTGGCAATTTTGGAGCCCATGCTGACTGCCTTCACGCTGGCTGCCTTGAACCTGGCCGTCCGGCTTCCCAGGATGCGCCGCCCCGTTTGGTTCTCCGTCTGGATCGGCGTGATTTTTACACTGATGATGCTCACCAAGACCACCGCTGTATTTCTTTTACCGGCAGTGATCTGGGCCATGGTGTTGCCGCTTTGGAAAAACAGACGGCTCGCCATCCGCTGCGTGCTGACCGCGGCCGGCATCTTTGCAACGACGTTTGGCCTTTGGATGGCGCTGATCGTGGACGATGGCCTGTTTCGTGATTACAAGTACCTCTTTTCCATAAACAAGTACGACAAGCCGCCGGAGTTCTACTGGCCGTTCGTCAGCCTCTGGTGGTCATTTCACGGCGGGTTGTGGATTGATCGCATCCTCATTCCGCTCGCCGGCATCATCGCGCTCGGCGCCGCTTTGGCCTGGCGGAGCAAGCGAGCAAGGAGATTGCTGCTGGATCCGGTGTTTGGCGCATCGGCGTGGGCCGCGGCCGGATACATCCTTTTCATGACTGTCCAGAACCATCCGCAGCCGCGCTATTTTGCCGTGGTGGCCTTTTTCAGCTTCTTCATGCTGGCACTGGGAATTGAAGCGCTTCTTGGCCGGGGCGCTGTGGCTCCGCCCCGGCCGGCGCGAATGGCCGGCTGGGCCGCGGTTGCGCTCACGGCGGTCGCGGTGGGCTTGAATGCTGCGCAGACCGCGCGTTTTGCGGCTCATCCTGAATACACGTTAGTGAATGCCGTCGCCCAGCTCACTCAATACATAGATGCCCATCCCAACGGCAACCGGATGCTGGTTTCGATCAGTGGAGATGAATTCACTCTGGTTAGCCACTTGCCGGCGATGTGCGACGATTTCGGCACCGAACATCTGGATGCTCGATTATCCGCTTACCAGCCCGGCTGGTATGCCACCTGGAATGACATCGACCCCGGGATCCTCGAGAGCATTCACGAATCCTATTCGATGGAACAGGTGGCGACCTTCCAGGCCCTTGATGATCCTCAGCGTAACTTGATTGTTCTCTTTAAGTTGCACCAGCTCCCCGGCGGCAAGTTCCGCGATCCATCCCTACAGGATCTGACCGAGATTCTGCCTGAGGACAAGATCGATATTCCGCTGGAATAGATCAGGCACGCGCCCCGCCGGAACCCTGTGATTGCAGTCACTCGACAGAGGTGTATGCGGATGATAGCCTTCCCCTTTGCTTTTCCCCAGTGTTAAAAGAGGTCGCGTTTCCTGGGGTCGTTCGTGATACGGCTTCAAACCTTAACTCGGGAGGACTTGTGACTGTAATGAATTGGGTGGAATTCTTTCTGGCTGTGAGCGCTTTGCTCGTTGTCGCATCTCTCTTTGCACGCCAGGTCATCGGATCGGACACCGGAACTCCGGAAACGCTTAAGACCGCTGGAGCCATCAAGGCAGGGGCTAAGACCTTCAGGCTCCCGTATAAAACCGCGATAGGTCTCATGGGCCTGCTGCTTCCGGCATTCGCAAGCGCGCAGGAACACGCAGGCGGAGGCGAAGCCAACCTGATTCTGCCGGAGTTGCGGTCCGTGAGTTTTCCGCATTTCTTTGGCTTGGACGGGCATACCCTTCTGTTAATCGGATTGCTCTTCTGCGCCGGCGGCCTGTTGTTCGGTCTCACCATCTTTGTGCAGTTGAAGAACGCGCCGGTCCATCGCAGCATGCTCGAGATCTCCGAGCTGATCTACGAGACCTGCAAGACCTATTTGATTACGCAGGGCAAATTCATCATGCTGCTCTGGGTTTTCATCGCCGTCATCATATCGATGTACTTTGGATGGCTGGCGCCGGTACCCGGAAAATCGATTGCAGTCACGTTGCCCATCATTCTGTTGTTTTCGCTGGTTGGCATCGCCGGCAGCTACGGCGTGGCGTGGTTCGGAATCCGCGTGAACACATTTGCCAACTCACGGACGGCATTCGCGGGATTACGCGGCAAGCCGTATCCCATCATGGCAATTCCGCTGAAGGCCGGCATGAGCATCGGCATGCTGCTGATCTCGGTTGAACTGCTCATCATGCTCTTTATCCTTCTGTTCATCCCGAAGGAGTATGCGGGCCCGTGCTTCATCGGCTTCGCCATCGGCGAATCGCTTGGTGCTGCGGCCCTGCGTATCGCCGGCGGTATCTTCACCAAGATCGCCGACATCGGCGCCGACCTGATGAAGATCGTGTTCAAGATCAAAGAAGACGATGCGCGCAACCCTGGCGTCATTGCAGACTGCACGGGTGACAACGCGGGCGACTCGGTTGGACCCAGCGCTGACGGCTTCGAAACCTACGGCGTCACCGGCGTGGCGCTGATCACCTTCATCCTGCTTGCAGTCAGGGAGCCCAACATCCAGGCGCAACTGCTGGTTTGGATCTTCGTGATGCGCGTGGGAATGCTGCTTTCAAGCGCAGGTGCGTACTTCCTGAATACCGCCATCGCCAGCGCGAAGTACAAAGACGCCGACGAAATGGACTTCGAGACGCCACTGACCTCGCTGGTATGGATCACGTCAATCGTCTCCATCATCCTCACGTACATCGTCTCGTATCTCATGCTCCCCACCTTGGGTGATGGAACCCTGTGGTGGAAGCTGGCTTCCATCATCTCGTGCGGAACCCTGGCGGGCGCGCTCATTCCGGAACTGGTCAAGGTCTTCACTTCGACCAAATCCACACACGTCAAGGAAGTCGTCAAATCCGCGCAGGAAGGCGGCGCTTCTCTCGGAATTCTGTCGGGATTCGTGGCTGGAAACTTCTCGGCTTACTGGCTTGGGCTCAGCATGGTCGCCCTCATGGGACTCGGCTATTACTTCAGCCTGGGCATTCCCGATTCGCAGAACAATCCAGCGGGCATGATGCTGGCTCCAGCAGTCTTCGCCTTTGGCCTCGTGGCCTTCGGCTTCCTGGGTATGGGTCCGGTCACCATCGCCGTAGATTCTTACGGCCCGGTTACTGACAATGCTCAGTCCGTCTATGAGCTATCACTGATTGAAGACGTTCCCAACATCGAAGCGGAGTTGAAGAAGGACTTCGGCATCGATGCGAAGTTCGAGCGCGCGAAACACCTGCTCGAAGCGAACGACGGAGCCGGCAACACATTCAAGGCTACGGCAAAGCCGGTGCTCATCGGCACGGCCGTCGTCGGCGCAACTACCATGACGTTCTCCATCATCATGGCTTTGACACACGGACTGACAACCAATGTGTATAAACTCTCCCTGCTCCACGCTCCCTTCATGCTGGGGCTCATCTGCGGTGGAGCGGTCATCTTCTGGTTCGCGGGTGCTTCCACGCAGGCGGTCTCTACCGGCGCTTACCGCGCGGTTGAGTTCATCAAGGCCAACATCCATCTGGAAGGCGCGGAGAAAGCATCGGTCAGTGACAGTAAGAAGGTAGTTGAAATCTGCACCAAGTACGCGCAGAAGGGCATGTTCAACATCTTCCTTGCCGTCTTCTTCTCGACGCTTGCATTCGCGTTCATGGAGCCGTTCCTGTTCATCGGCTACTTGTTCTCGATTGCGATCTTCGGATTGTATGAGGCCATCTTTATGGCCAATGCAGGCGGCGCCTGGGATAATGCCAAGAAAATTGTAGAGGTAGACATGAAACAGAAAGGCACACCTCTGCACGATGCAACCGTTATCGGAGACACCGTCGGCGATCCGTTCAAAGACACCTCATCGGTGGCCATGAACCCGGTCATCAAGTTCACAACGTTGTTCGGATTGCTTGCCGTCGAGCTGGCAGTGACGTTGAGCGCAAACAACCCCATGCTCACCCACGTGCTGGCAGTCGTGTTCTTCCTGGTGTCAGTATTCTTCGTGCACAAATCGTTCTACGGCATGAGGATTGAGTCCAAGGGATAGCAACTGATTTCTGTTTCCGGAGTAAATGAAAACGCCGCCCGAATATGGGCGGCGTTTTCCGTTGGTGCGTCGCGAACAGCTGAGATGAAGTTTCCCTGCACTGGCTGTCATGAGCCCACTGCGTCACGGCCGGCGAAGGGATTCTCCTAGTCACCGGTTAATCCGGGTTATCGCGGAGATGCTGCATCAGCAGGGCCGGAGTGTTGATAGATTGATCCTTTCGTAACAGTTAGATAGTATTAGCTGTTCTCACAGATTGCTTTACATTCGCGGTACCCCGGCTTACGCTCGTGCATTCCCATTCAACAGACGGACACTCCGGATGATTTCTGGGATCCCGCGTGGCGCTGCAGAGGTTCGAGGCGCTGACGCCCAAACCGCGCACAAAGGTATATTTCATGGCAAACGACCTTACGCTGACGCAGGACGCGAACTTTAACTGGCAAGGACCGACCGGAAAGAAAGTCAAGGTCAAGGTGGTTCCTGTTGCTTCGACGGTGGCAATCAAGCTCGCGGACGTTTTTTATCCTGGCACCACCTCGGTGACACCGGATGGGGACACGGTCGAGTTCACTTTAGTCTCGGGGCAGGCCGATCTCTCGCTGACTATTCAGCCGAGGGCGGTGCCGCCGATTATCTGGAACGCAGTGGAGATTGGCGCGAGCGGAAGTCAGCAGACGCTTGCGACGGTCAACGATCCCGATCCTCAAATGGATCCATACGGCACAGCGATTCGGGTGATCGGGCAACGGAGCGGATCATGAAGAGGTTCATTCTGGTTGCGGCGATTCTGGTTGCATGGTCTGTGGAACTTGGTGGGCAGCAAGCTGCTCCCGAACCGGGCGCGGCGGCTACCGCCACGACCGCTCCGACTTCGGCCCCGGCGGCTCCGAATCATGCGGATGAGATGAAGAACTACGAACGCGTGTGCAAGCAGAGGGCGATTCACCAGGCGGCTTATGAGTTTTGCCACGATTTTGCGGTTGTCCTGGCGGGTGAAGATACAGCAACTCACGACGCGTTAAAGAGCATTGCGAATTTGACGCCGGATGCAGCGGGGCTCGCGAATGCGTATTCGATATACAAGACCAACAGCATTGCGAGTGAGGCGGACCAGCAGGCCGAACAAGCGGCCGTGAATGCGGCCAACAAGCTGAAAACCGACGTGGGCGCGCCCGTTGCAGGCAGCGGATCAACCAGCCTGATAGCCAAGCCGGTGGCGACGCAGCTTGTGGCGGTAGCACTGGAGTCAGGGGCGCTGACCCAGAGCCAGAATGGAAACACGATCACTCTGCAGACCAATCTGGATCACCTTTTCCGTGAAGCGTTTCTCGGTGCGCCGGAGTTGAGCTACTTCCCGAAAGGAACGCCGGTGCTGCAGAACATGTCCCTGTCGGCGGGGCTGGCAACCAACTCCGCAAGCACCATGAGCGTGCCGACAACGGGGTCGGCGAACACGGCACCGGTGAACACAGCGAACGTTCTGTTCAATTCCAGCGCGACCAAACTCTCGACGCTGACCGTGAACTATGAGTTCAACAACAAACTTACGCAGCGGTACCTGACCAACTATCTGAAGAAGCACAACCTGCAGCACCTTTATGTGCCGCCGGACAAGACTACTTCTCCGGCGGTGGACAAAGCGCGCGCGGCTTTTATCAGTCATTTTTCGTCGTATCAGCCGACGGCGGAGTGCCAGGCACAAGCCTACCTGGGACTGGCGCAGGCAACCGCCAGTGCGGAGGACCGGATAGCCCAGTTCATTGCCAGATTCAACGGGTGTTTTGACACCGCTGCCGGGTCTCTGGATAAGACCGACAGTACCCTGGACAGCGATTGGGCGGCATATACCCAGGCATTCCAGGCAGACCTGATGACGTTCCAGAAGAGCCTGCAAAGCCAGATGCCGGGCTGGGACGCCTCAGCACAGTACGTGTTTAACCAGCCGGTAGGCCAGCCGGAAACGCACGACTTTCGCTTCGTAGGAAGCGGCGATTTGAGCAATGCCGCCGGTTCAACCTGGAACCTGAATGCCGCTGTCTCCATTTATGGAAGCATCCCGGCGGGGGCGGAGTACGGACGATTGAAGGACGCGCAAGTCTCAGGAGAACTGGACAAGAACCTGGGCTCGGCAAGGAACTCGCCCAGTTTCAGCCTGGCCGGATACGGCCAATACCAGAGCAAACCATCCGTCCTGAACATTACTGCGTCCAGCGTTCCCAGCGGGGTTACGCTGCCGGCCAACGCGCAGGTGTTTGTGGCTGGGACACAGGGATGGCTCGAAGTGGTGCAGGCCAAGATCACAGTGCATATCGGTGGGGCCGCCATCCCGCTGGCCGGCAAGTGGTCAAACAAGACCGAACTGCTGGACAAAAGCAAATTTGGAGGCCAGTTCGGGGTGAGCTACGACTTCTCGCAGCTCAAGCAGCTTATTGGCCTTGGCTCTTCGACGAATTGAGTGCGCTGATCTGCCGGCCTTCCGCGTCGAAATTCGCCGGATCCAGCCATGCCTCAAACGCCTGCTTCCTCGCCGGCCACTCGTGGTCCAACATCGAGAACCAGGCGGTGTCGCGGTTCCGGCCCTTCGCCACCATGTGCTGGCGGAAGATGCCTTCGAAGGTGAATCCAAGGCGCGCGGCAGCCCGGCGGCTGGGAAGGTTCTCCGCGTTGCACTTCCACTCGTAGCGGCGATAGCCGAGCGTCTCGAAAACGTGCCTGGCCATCAGGTACATGGCCTCAGTGGCGGCCGTCGTGCGCTGCAGCGCGGGAGTCAGCAGGATGTTGCCTACCTCAATTACGCCGTGGGCGGGTTCCGCGCGCATCAGGCTGGCCCAACCTGCGGCGCGGCCGGAAGCCGTTGGCAAGATCGCCAGAAAAACGGCGGCCGTCGAAGTTTGTTTCTCCCCGACGGCGCGGAGGAAATCGGCTTCTGTTGCAAAAGGTCCGTCGAAGAGCCAGGTCCAGATCGCATCGTGGCGGTTTGCAGCCTGCCACAGCGCGTCGCCGTGACGCTGGGCATCTAGGGGCTCCAAAGTAGCGTAGCGGCCTTGCAGCGTGACAGGGACGGGCGGCAATGCGGGTTTCCAAGCGGGAAGAGATGGGGTAGTTTCATTCACGAATTCAGGCTATCAGTCCCGACGCTGCACCTCTGTCCTGGCACCCTCGATCCGCACCCGTAGCCATTCCGAAAATACGTGCCGCATTGTCCACAACTCGCACAGTTTCAGCCACAAACTGCACCGTTTCTGCGCCTTGTGAGCGATCCCGCTGAGGACTAGGCTTGTTAGTGAAGCGGAAGCGGCGGGTGACCCCATCGCATCTAATTGTCAGGGTGTTTTCGGTGGCTGAAATCCGCGTCCCGCAAGGGTGTCCGGCGCTTTCCACAGGCAATTCCCGCTGTTTAGTGAAGGGATGCCCCAAATGAGAACAAAATACAAGATATTGTGGTTTGCTGTTGACATGCACCACAGACAGCGCTATTTTTTCATCTGCGGCTGTAAACGGATTGTAACGTTGCCGGGGTTGAGAAACCGCCGGGGCCGCTCAGCAGGATCGGAATTTTGCGGCAGTTTCACATTCCCGACACCCGTTTGGTTTAAGAGATTCATCCCGTCCTCCCGAACCCAGGCTGCAATGACGCCGTTCGGCAAGAGGGCGTTCTATCGGCATCAATCGATCACTTTTTTGGCGATCAAGGAGATTTCATGAGCGAGGCTCAGTTTCAGACATCCACAACTACCGTCCCCAGTGCCTATAACCACGGCGGGCTGATGTTCAGCCGGCGTTTTTCCAAAGAGGGAGTATCCCCATACGACGAACTGCAGTGGGAGAAGCGCACGGCGTCCATCACAGACACCAAGGGCAACTCCATCTTTGAGCAGAAGGATGTTGAGGTGCCGGTTGACTGGTCCATGACAGCCACCAACATTGTGGCCTCGAAGTACCTGCACGGGCAGATCGGGACCCCGGAGCGGGAGACCGGGGTGCGGCAGCTTGTGGGCAGGGTAGTGGAGACGATTCGCGACTGGGGTATGGCCGGCGGCTACTTCGCCACGCCCGTCGATGCGGCTATCTTCCACGACGAGCTGGCGCACATGCTGCTGACGCAGAAGGTGGCCTTCAACTCGCCGGTATGGTTCAACGTGGGCTGCGACCGTCTTGAACCAGATTCCGACGGCCAGAACTGGCACTGGGATCCGGCTTCCGGCGGCGTGAAGTATTCCGCCACCGGCTACCGCAATCCGCAATGCTCGGCCTGCTTCATCAACTCGGTCGACGACTCGCTCGAATCCATCCTGACCCTCGCCAAGACGGAGGGCATGCTCTTCAAGTGGGGCTCGGGCACGGGAACCAATCTGTCCACCATCCGCGGATCCAAGGAACTGCTTTCGGGCGGCGGCGAGGCCAGCGGTCCCCTCAGCTTCATGCGCGGTTTTGACGCGTTTGCCGGTGTCATCAAGTCCGGCGGCAAAACCCGTCGCGCGGCCAAGATGGTCATCCTCAACGCGGACCATCCGGACATCCTCGACTTCATCGACTGCAAGGCGAAGGAAGAAGCCAAGGCCTTCACGCTCATCAAGGCGGGCTACGACGGTTCCGGTCCGGACTCCGAGGCCTACTCGTCCATCTTCTTCCAGAATGCCAACAACTCCGTCCGCGTGAGTGACGAGTTCATGCGCGCCTATGAGAACGACGGCGAGTACACCACCTATACGGTGAAGGGCCACGAGCCGGTGGCGACGTACAAAGCGCGCGACGTCATGCGCAAGATTGCCGAGGCCACCTGGCTGTGCGGCGATCCGGGCATGCAATTCGATACCACCATCAACAAGTGGCACACCAGTAAGAACACGGCGCGCATCAATGCGTCCAACCCCTGCTCGGAGTACATGTTCCTCGATAACTCGGCCTGCAACCTGGCCAGCTTCAACTTGCTCAAGTATCAGACGGCCGCGGGCAGCTTCGATATCGCCGCCTACCGGCATTCGATTTCCGTCATCATCACGGCAATGGAGATCCTGGTTGACAACTCCGGCTACCCCACTGAGGCCATCTCGCGCAATTCGCACGATTACCGCCCGCTCGGCCTCGGCTATGCCAACCTCGGTGCACTGTTGATGGCCATGGGTCTGCCTTATGACTCCGCTGCCGGCCGTGACTTTGCCGCCGCGCTCACCGCCATCATGTGCGGCCAGGCCTATCTGCAATCCGCTATCGTCGCCTCAAGCTGCCAGCCCATCGCCTCCGCCACACCGCTCACCGCATCTGTTGAGCGGCCCGGCGGCGCATGCCCCGGCTTCTATGTCAACCGCGAGCCGTTTCTGGATGTGATCCGCATGCATCGCGCCGAAGTGAACAACATCGGCAAGTCGCGCATGAGCGGCGAGCCTTTCAGCGTGCCTCAGCTGGATGCGCTCATCGACGCCAGCCGCGAGTGCTGGGACATGGCCCTCATCAACGGCGAGCGTTACGGTTACCGCAACTCGCAGATGACCGTGCTCGCGCCCACCGGAACCATCGGTTTCATGATGGACTGCGACACCACCGGCATTGAGCCCGACCTGGCGCTGGTGAAGTACAAGAAGCTGGTTGGCGGCGGCATGATCAAGATCGTTAACAACACCGTGCCGGCAGCGCTGTTCAAGCTCGGTTATGACAACGAGCAGGTGAATGCCATCGTCAGCTACATCGACGCGACCGGCACCATCGAAGGCGCTCCGGGCCTCAAGCCGGAGCACCTCGCGGTCTTCGATTGCAGCTTCAAGCCGGCCAAGGGTACGCGCTCCATCCAGTACATGGGGCACATCAAGATGATGGCAGCCACGCAGCCGTTTCTTTCCGGTGCCATCTCCAAGACCGTCAACCTGCCTCACGAGGCCAGCGTGGAAGACGTTGCCGAGGCTTACGCCGAGAGCTGGCGCCAGGGCATCAAGGCCGTAGCCATCTACCGCGACGGCTCCAAGGGAACGCAGCCCCTGAATACGAGCATGGATGAAAAGAAGAAGGAGCCGTCGGCTCTGGATGCCGCGGGCAGCCGCGTGTTTGCCAACATCGTCGCGGGCCACGCGCCGGCTGAGGGCGACGTAAAGGCTCTCGAAGCCAAAATTGGCGAGAAGCTCGAAGTGAGCGCAAAGCAGGTCGTGACTACCGCTGCGGCCTTCCAAAACGCGCTTGAGCAAATTGCCAAGGCCGCGGCTGTTCCGGTGCTGAAGGCAGCGCCTGTGCAGGCCGTGCCGGAGCCCATCAAGGATCCAGCGCAGGACCTCAATGGTCCGCCGCGCGCCATCCGTCACCGGCTCCCTGAGGAGCGCGCTTCCATCACTCACAAGTTCTCCATTGCCGGGCACGAGGGCTACATTACGGTGGGCCTCTATCCCACCGGACAACCGGGCGAAATCTTCATCAAGATGGCCAAGGAAGGCTCGACTGTTTCGGGCCTGATGGACGCCTTCGCTACTTCGATCTCGCTTGCCTTGCAGCATGGCGTTCCGTTGAAGGTGCTGTGCGAAAAGTTTGCCCACACCCGCTTCGAGCCTTCGGGCTGGACCGGCAACGAGCAGATTGGCTATGCCAAGAGCCTTATGGATTACATCTTCCGCTGGCTCAGCCTGCGCTTTCTTTCCGGCACGCAGTTGACGCTGTTCTCGGGACTCGCTCCGCAGGTGCCACAGCTGGCCGCGTCGCCCAGCCTGCTACCGGAAACCGAGCCCGAGAACGATGCAATCCATTCGCAGGATAATCTGTCCCGGCTCGCCGAGGAAGTTGCCAGGCGGCTTGGCCAGGTGAGCGGCCATTTTGCCGGGCAAACCGGCGGTCCCGTGGCGGGCGGGGGCATTGCGCCCGAGGCGACAGCCCACTATGCAACGCCCGCCAATCCCACGCACGGGCCCAGCCTGCAGGACCGCGGCATTTACCATGCGGCCGACGCCATGCGCGAAATGTACGACATGGGCGACGCGCCCAGCTGCGGAACCTGCGGAGCTATCATGGTCCGCAATGGCAGTTGCTATCGCTGCATGAGTTGCGGATCGACCAGCGGTTGCAGTTAGCAGCTTTTATTTACTTTCAATGGAGCAGACGTCGGTCTGCTCCATTGTTTTTTCATATTGAGTAAGTTAGAAAGCAAGAGCCCCTTACTCGAGAATTGACATCATTCTCTCCTTGGTTTTTTGGGGGTGCAAACGTTGCACAACTAAATTGCCAATACCAACCGTGCGTCTTTTTGCTTGCGCGGGTGTGCACGTCATTTGGATCGCCGGCGTAGTGAACAGCGAACTGGGCTGGAACCATGCGCTCGTTCCATACCCATCCCTGAGATTTTCATCTCCAAGCAGTAAATGACGAGGATTGACAACCGACGCATAGCAACGGGGCGAATCGGTGGGGCTCTCTCGAATCAGAGTGTCAGGCAGATCAGAGCCCAGATTCAGTTGGCAACGGGTGGGCTGGCGCAGGCGTCGAATGCCGCCGTCTCAATCGTTTGCCCATGCTTCATCTGGACGAAGATGCGGTAAGCGCCGGCGGTGGGAAAGCCGTAAGGGAATCCAACGGAATTAGGCAGTGCGGTTGAAGGCTGGTTGGATACCGGCATCGCCATACCGGGCATGGAGATCATGGTGCCGGAATTGGGCAGACTGGGCTGATTCTGAGCCGCGGCCATCATCAGCGCCGCCATGGAGACTGTGCCGGAGGGATGAACATGCGCGAAGACAGTGCCGTCGGTTTTGACGAAGGCGGCGTGGCCCAGCATACCCATGTAGAGGGCCGTGTCCGGAGCAGGCTTGCCGTCATTTCCCAGTAATGAGAATTCGAAAACCTGGGGAGTTTTTGGCGGGAGCGTAGCCGGATTATTCCAGACCATGGTGTAGCCGTCGGGCAGACGGAAGCGCGTGCTGGCGGCCGGATTGGCTTGGCATGTGTTGGACGAGACAGGCGACGCGATCGGCTGCGCCAGACCCTTTGCATCATCCCCAGCCAATGGGCGACCGGCAATTTCAGGCAGAGTAATCTGAGTTACCAGCGTTTCCGGAAAGCCGGTGGCGTGCACCACATCGGCATAGAGACTGTAGGTTCCAGCGGGAACGGACGGCAGAGAGAGTTGGAATTCGCCCGGCGCGACCTGGTCCGGATGGAGATGGTAAACGACGTCGAAAGCCGGCTCGCGAATGAGATAGAGGTGCATCAGGTGATCGTGATCGAGGACAAAGTCGTCGGTCTTGCGGCTCGAGAGCCAGCCGGGGTCTTTGATTTTCAGGTAAAGGATTTGATTAGGCCGGAGGACTGCCTTCATGGTCAGAGGCTTGTACACGTACCGGCCGTAGTTGTCGGCCTCACTCTTCCACCACCGGTTGCCAAACCACACCGCGGCCAGCATGACCACGAATGCGATGCCCATGGCGATCCAGGCGCGACGGCGGCCCGGCGCGGCTGCCACAGCGCCGGGAGGCAGTTGGGCGTCGCGCACGGCCGCACCTACGATACCGACGACGCCGGCGACGAGCAGAAGGCCCAGACCGCCGAGGAGAATGCCGAGGCCGGCCTGCATGCCGCGCGTGGACGAAGAGGTGGCCGGGACGGGAATGGAGAGCACACCCGGCCCACGGTTGCCGTTCACAATGAAGCGGACCTGCCAAGAACCGCTGGCCATGATCCAAAGCGCGCCGGTGAAAAAAAGCTTGTCCTGCGCGGATTGCTTCATCTGGTCGGGAACAGGAGGGTGGAGTGAAGCCTCACCGGTGAGCGGAATGGGAGTGATTTGAATGCCTGAGATTGCGGGTGCGTCTGGCCCTTCGCCTTCGGCGCGCACCTCGATTTCCGCGACACCGGGGATCACCAGGGGAGGGCGCACCGTGACGAAAAGCTTGTAGGGGCCTGCGTTGCCTTCCGCGTAGACATCGGGGCTGCCGACGTGCGCGTGGGCGGCAGGCGCTGCAAACAAGAACGCGGCGAAGATGAGGATGAGGAGCGGCGCGCTAGAGCGCCTGGCAACTCTGATATGACCTATTGCAGGGCGCACTGCACTTTCAGCGCTGGATGCCACGCATCCACCTCCCGAGTTTGATTCCGATCCAGGTACTGAAAAAGGCAATCAAAGCGGCCCACGCCAGGCCGCTCAACAGCACAGCGCCATGTTCCGGATCCGCGAAATGGCGCAATACATCGAAGGAGCGCGGTGATTCGCCATAGCCAACATACATGGTTCCAAAAAAGCGGTTGGCCGCGGTTTTGGTCATGAGGAAACTGGCGAATGGCCATTCAGCGGCAACGAGAGGCAGGACGAAGGCCGGGCCACTGATAAGCGCGATCTGCCAGGGCTTCCACTTCTTGGTTGCGGTCCAAAGAAGGTCGAGGAGAATGGCTGGAACGAGGAGCAGAATAGGGAACTTGGGCGGGATAAAGTGGGTCACTGTTTCAAACACGGGTCCCAGCTTGGGTTCGGCAGGAAAGAGGGGCAGGATGAGCACCAGGGATTCGACAAACAGCGTGTAGATGAGTGCGGCCACGGTGCAGGCCCAGCGGTTGCGCGAGGCCTGCCAAAGTACGGCAAACAGCAAGGGCGTGCCGACCGCCATGACCTGGTAAGGCTGCGCGGTGTGCAAGTAAACGTCCCAGGTATATTCCATGCAGAAAAACAACTCGAAGACGAGCATCAAGCCGCCCACATAGAGGAGCAGCCACTGCAAACGCCGGGCGGCAGTTGCATCCACTGCCCGGTTCATGGCTCCCAAGGTCAGAATCAGCGTGCCGATTTTGACGGCAAATACGCCGAGCATCAGCAGCGTGTGCGGCGGGCTGACGATCTTTACGTCAAGACCATAGGCGGCGTGCCACCAGTTGTCGAAGGGCGCGGAAGTGAGCATCGCAATGCCGCCCCAGGAGGCAATGAACGCTCCCAGCGGGGCGCGAAAGCCGAAGACAGATACCGAGGACGCAACCAGGTTGGCCGGCTTGCGAAAGGTGGTATGGAAGACGAGGTATCCGCAGGAGATGGCCGCCAGCACGCCGCAGGCGTAGATGGCCATGTGCGCGGGCGTCCAGAAGGTGTCGCGCCCGATGGAGCGATGCCAGGAGACATCCCAATGGCCGCCGATGGTGACGGACGTGACCGCCAGCACCACGCACCACAGGTACCAGGGGATTGAACTCTCGCGTTGCGGCGCTGCTTCGACTGCTACGATGCCAGACGAATTCCAGGTGGTCGCCATTGCCGGTCTCCTTCTTGCAATTATCTTATTTTGACGGTGAATAGGACATAAAGGAGACTTTCGCCGGAAGGCTGCCAGGGCAATTGCATGAGCGCAACTGGATGCAACTTCGACGGTCGCGGGGACATTCGCCGGCAGCCGGGACGGTGTTGAGCGCCGGACAGCAGACGCTGATCGTGACGTTTACGATCACCATGAAGTGATCATATGAGTCGGGTCTCGATCCCATTTGTCCGCCTATTGGGCCGGCCGGCGACGAGGCCGGCTCGATCGTTGTACGGCTGGCTTTTCCTTCCGAACGGCTCCCGAGATGCCGAAAATCGGCTACTGTCCGGTTTGCCGGCACTCCTCACGGCAACCTGAAAAAAGCGCATCAATCTGCCTGACCCGCTCTCTCTGAAGGACTTAACGCCGTTGCGGCATTTGACCTTCGGTCTTTAGAGCCGATCGGAATTAATGCTGTGCATTACCATTCAAAAAAGCCATTGATATTTTCCGGCAGCCCATATACGCTATCTCCAAAGTAGCAACTCAATTGCCACGATTGCGCGACTTGGTCCTCGACCTGGCCTTGGAAACCCCTGAATGTGTGGAGCAATCGTGCGCGCAAATACTGAACGTAATTTCGCATTGAATGCCGCGCTGCTTGTGGCTTCTTGTGTCTGTGCCGTCTCCCTCCTGACAAGCTGCGGCAGTTTTTCCATCACCGATCCAGGCACCTTTGCCTCGATCTCAGGCCCCACTACCATCCGGGTCAATGAGCAGATTCAGTTCACCAGCCCTGCGCTGACGCTGGGATCGCCAATGACTTTCTCCGTCAATGGCATCCCGGGAGGCAATTCGGAGATTGGAACGATCGACAACAAGGGCCTGTATACGGCTCCAGCCATCGTCCCGGTTCCAAACACCGTGAACGTAACAAGCGTCGCGAACGATTACCCAAACTCTCCGCCTGGCTCTATGGCCGTGAGCGTCCTGAACCCCATTCCCATTATCGGGACCGTCACACCGTCAACCTTCCCTGAAGGAAGCGCACAGGTGGTGGTGAACGGATCGCAGTTTGTGTTTGGCGCGCAGATTAGTTGGAATGGTGCGACGGTGCCGACCACCATGATTTCGAGCACCGAGCTGGTTGCGGTAATTCCTGCGCCCAATCCGGGGACGTATCCGCTGCTGGTAAGCAATCCCAATCCGGGGGCGGCCAACTCGGCCAGTCTCCCGGTGCTGGTTGGACCGGGCCAGGTGGTGCTTACGCTGCAAGCCGGAAATGGCTCCGATGTGCGCGTTTCAAATCAATTGAGCTTCGGGCTCATGGTCAACGGAACCATCCACACCGGTGTGACGCTGCAAGTGAATGGGGTTCCCGGAGGCAATGCGCAATGGGGCACTGCGGTCTCCAATGCGGACGGATCCATTACTTATACTGCGCCGCCGGTTATCCCGGTCTCCACGGTGATTCCCGCCTATCCAAATGTTGTGCAGCTCAACATTACCAGCGTCGATAATCCGGCGGTATCGATCCAGCAGAACATTTCGGTGCTGAATCCGATTCCCATTCTCAATTCAGCGTCGCCCATGAATTTCAACGTCGGGCCGCCCTCCACAAGCGTTGTGCTGACGGGCCAGAGTTTCATCAATGGCGCACAGGTGCTGGCGAATGGCTTTCCGGTGGCGACGACATTCAATAGCGGGACCCAGTTGACCGCGAGCCTGGATCTGAGCGAGCCGGGCAATCTGGACCTGCAGGTGTTGAATCCCAGCCCCGGACCGGCGAAGTCGGCGGACCTGATTGCGCTTGTGAACGGTACGCCGCCAACACCGGTCGTGAGTCCTCAGGATGCCGCGCGGTTTCTGGAGCAGGCGACCTTTGGCGCCACCGACGCGGACATTCATCATCTATCGATGGAAGGCTACCAGGCATGGCTCAATGAACAGTTCGCCATACCGCAAACATTGCACGAGCCCGCCGTGGAGCAGGCTGTGATTCTGAACAATCCGCCCTGCGCCGCAACGGATGTAACGTGTAACAACCTGCTCTTTGAGCAGAACGCTTCCAACGAAAGCTTTGTTCAGGACACTTTCTGGCAGCAGAGCATTGCCGGAAACGACCAGTTACGACAGCGAGTGGTGAATGCGCTCACCGAACTGATGGTCGTCTCCACTGAGCCCAACTTCAGTATCCAGAGTGAGCCTCGGGGAGAAGCGAACTACTACGATGTGCTTGGCGCGGATGCGTTCGGAAACTTCCGCACGCTGCTGCAGGATGTGACCCTGAACCCCATCATGGGGCAGTTCCTGAACATGCTGGGCAACGATAAGGGCAATGCCACCACCGACCCCGATGAGAACTACGCGCGCGAGGTGATGCAGCTTTTCACCATTGGTCTTTACCAGTTGAATGACGATGGCTCGCAACAGCTCGATGCGACGGGGAACCCGATCCCGACGTACTCGAACACCGACGTGATGGGGCTGGCTGCGGTTTTCACCGGCTTCAGTTGGAACGATCCGAACGACACCAGCGACGCAGAATTTTACAACTGCTGCGGGTATGTTGGCCCTGGGTACGGGGAAGAGCTTCTGCCGATGCGCAGTTACCCGGATCATCACTCGACGGTACAGAAGCAGTTCCTTGGCGTAACAATTCCTGCTTCCGCAACGCCCGATCCCGATGGTGATCTGAAGCTGGCGCTGGATACGATATTCAATCATCAAAACGTGCCGCCGTTCTTCTGCAAGCAGATGATCCAGCACCTGGTGACCAGCAACCCGAGCCCAACTTACATCAGCAACTGTTCCGCCGTGTTCAAGAATGATGGCACGGGCGTGCGCGGGAATCTGCAGGCGGTGATCTCGGAGATCCTGCTCGACCCAGAGGCGCGGGCCTCGGCTACCGACTTCGGGAATCCGCAATACGGCAAAGTTCGCGAAGCGCTGATTCGCTATACAGAATGGGCGCGGGCGTTCACGGCTCAATCGCGCACGGGTTCCTATGATCAGGGCAGCACCGAGGATCCGATTTACGGGCTCGGCGAAATGTCCCTGCGCTCTCCTACGGTCTTCAACTGGTTTACTCCGGGATATGTCCCGCCTGCCACCACCATTGAAGCAGCCGGCCTTGTGGCTCCCGAGATGCAGATGACCAATGTCTCCACGGTGGTGGGCTACATCAATTACATGCAGGGCGCAATCGGCAGCAGCGCAACCAGCGGGCCCGATCTTTTCTCGAGCTATGAGACAGAAATGAGCCTGGCTGCAACGCCCAACGCACTGCTCGATCGCATCAATCTGCTGTTGATGGCCGGTGAGATGGACGCGACGCTGTATAGCCAGATCCTCACCGCAATCAATGCCATCCCGATACCAACCAGCGATCAAAATGCGATCAACGCCGCACTCTTGAGCCGTGTACAAACGGCAATTTACCTGACGATGGCTTCGCCATCCTTCTGCGCACAGTTTTAGGGAGCCAATGATGAACAAGCTTGAGCGGTCCCGGCGTCACTTTTTGAGAACGGCTTCGATGGCCTCCATGGCAGGTCTTTATGCGAGTCCATTTCTCGTGGAACTAAACTCGCTGGCTGCCATGGCGCAGGGAACCAGCGCATCCGGCTACAAGGCGCTGGTCTGCGTTTTTCTGCAAGGCGGCAACGATGGCCACGGTGCCGTGATTGCTACGGACACGGACTCCTTCAGCGCTTTCACGTCTGCACGGTCGGGTGCGCCGGGGCTTGCGTATCCACTCGCCAGCCTTCTCCCTATCACGCCGAAGACACCGCAAAGCGGCCGGACGTTCGCTCTTAATCCCGCGCTGGGCGGAATTCAGAACCTGTTCAACGCCGGCCGCTGCGCCATCGTAGCCAATACCGGCACGTTGATTGCTCCAGCCACCAAGGCACAGGTCAATGCGAATTCAGTGCCGCTGCCCGATTCGTTGTTCTCGCACTTCGATCAATCGGCGGCATGGCAGGCCATTGCATCGAACCTCGGCGGCGGAGAACACGTTGGCTGGGGCGGCGCGATGGCCGATCTGATCGAAAGCATGAACTGGAATTCCAACGCGACCTTCACCTGCATCTCCACTGCGGGCATCGCTTTGTTCCTTTCCGGCCAAACATCGTATCAACTGAATGTCACCTCGGCAGGCCCGATTCCCATCTACGGTTTGTCGCAGCCACCCTTCGGCCTTCCAGCGGCAGCCAATCCGCTCTCAGCCATCTTCACAAACGAAGAAGCCAATCTCTTTGCCAAGGAGTATGGCAACGTCGTGAATCGTTCTATCAAAGCCCAGGCGACCCTGGCGAGTGCCATGCTTCCAGCCGGCCCCGGAGGCGTGCCGAATCCTCCTCAATATCTCGATCCGCAATCGAATAAGCTCGCCGATAACCAGCTTGCAATCTCGCTGCAAACCGTAGCTAGAATCATCGGCGGAGCTAGCAGCCTCGGCGTGACGCGCCAGATTTTCTATGTGCAACTCGGCAGCTTCGATACCCACAACAACCAGGCCATACAGATTGCGCAACTCCTGAGCCAGCTTGGCGGAGCCCTTGAGTATTTCGACGGCCTGATGGTGACTGCCGGTCTGGGCAACCAGGTAACCACCTTCACTGCTTCCGACTTTGGCCGGACCCTGACGTGCAACAGCAACGGCACTGACCATGGCTGGGGAAGTCACCATTTTGTTGTGGGCGGCGCGGTTCAGGGTGAGGACATGTATGGTCAGTATCCGGTGATCGGCGTTAATCAGGCCAACGATGTGGGAGCCGGCCGATTGATTCCCACCGTTGCGGTAGATCAGTACGCGGGAACTCTCGCACAGTGGTTTGGACTTTCCGATGGCCAGGTCAGGCAAGTATTTCCAAACTTCGGCAACTTCGGCTCCAATCCATATCTAGGGTTTATGAGCTAGATGTGAAGCTTCGCAGCAGGGCTCGACCCTCGCTCAAAATACGCCTTGCGCAATGGAGATATGGCTGCCCGCATCGTACTTGTTGCTGATGAGGAATTCTCGCCCGCCTTCGAGCGCGGTCAAACCTGAGAACAAAGGCGGCAGCCGATTCAACTTGGCAATGACGGTAGTTTTCTGAGAGACAGGATCGTAGATGGAAATCGACGGTGTCGATTGTCTCTGGTCCAGAAAACAAATGCCGCTCGGCGTCACCGCCCAATAGCCCCAATAACCTGCCATCGGCTGATCGAGAATTCGGACAGCCTCGCCGCCCGATGCGGGCATTCGCCAAATGCCGTTACTCTCGTCACCGCGTGCAAAGTAGAGCCATTTGCCATCCGGTGATTCGTATCCGACGATCCCGTCGTCGCTGGTCACAGCTTGCGGTGTTCCGCCCTGCACCGGCAGCTTCCAAAGTTGCCAGCGATCGCTGCGGTTGGAGCGAAAGTAAATCGAGTGGCCGTCTGCCGACCAGCGCGGAACAATATCGTTGACGTCTCCAAACGTGAGTTGTTTCGGGTTGCCGCCATCAACCGCAATCACGAAGATGTGCGCGTGGCCGTATATTCGCGCATCGAAAAGAATCTGGCCGCCATCGGGGGACCACGACGGACTGCCTGAGCCGGAGATGACGCCGTCCAGTTCGGTGAGTTGCCGCAGCGTGTGTCCGTCGATGGAAGACAACCAGATTTGGCGGCTTCCTGAGCGCCAGGACTGGAACGCAAACCGCGCGCCATCAGGAGAGATGCTGGGGGCCGAGTCCTGCGCCGTCGAGGAGACAATCAGCGACTCTCTTGTCTCACGGGAGGCGTTCGTTGAGGCAGAAACCCGCAGGATACCGAACACGGCTGAGCCCTGCACAAAGGCGAGATTGTTTCCATTGAGCGAGATGGCGGGCTGGGTAGCATCCTCGCTCCCCACCGGCATGCGCTCTGGCGCGCCGCCCTTCAGAGAGACTTTCCAGAGGGCGTCCTGGCCGGCCCTGTCCGACGAAAAGACGATGGATTGATTGTCCGAGGACCAGGCGATTCCATTCATCTTTTTGTCGTCATGCGTTATCTGATGCGGCTCACCACCGGATGTGGGGAGCCAGTACACGTCTGCATTCCAGCCTTCGGTCACCCGCAGGAAAGCGATCTTAGTTCCGTCCGAAGAGAAGACAGGGTCTATGTCTCCCTCCCAGCCGGGCGGAGGAGTTGTTAGTTCCCGAGCACGAAGGGTTTCCACATTGATCAGATAGATCGACGAACTCGCCTGGGCTCCCACGTGATCGACCAGGGCAAAGCTCTTGCCATCAGGCGACCAGGAAAGGGCGCCCTCTTCCCAACGCTTGATCTCACCTGGGACGTAAATCTTGCGAACGGACGGCGGAGCCGACAAGGATGCGACGTATAGTCCCAGACCAGCGTCTGACGAGGACAGAAATGCAATCTTCTTGCCGTCCGGTGACCACGCCGGGCTGTATTCGGAGTCAGGTAGGTCGGTGAGGCGGAGCAAGGACTCGCCGCCCATCTCCTTTATATAGATATGCTGGCGACTACCATCGTCCTTTGCCCAAACAAAGGCCAGCCGCTTGCCGTCGGGGGAGAAAGCCGGTCGGCTCTGTTCGCCGGCCTCCGTCGTTAGTTGAAAGGTCCGAATCGTGGGCGGAGTTGATTTGGCGCGAGGGGTATGCACCACCCACAGAACGATCCCGGCTGCCAACGTCAGTGAAAGCGCCACGGTCCCGATGAGGATTCTGATCACTCGCTTGTCGGACCCTTGCACCGTTGGCGGAGCAGCGGGTGCGGTTTCTGCGCTAGGGGAATGTGGAGACGGGTGTTGCCGCTCCTCCAGCGGCTTGGGTGAGTCAGGAGCTGGGAGATCGGTGGGCGCAGTTTCCAGAGTGCGCGCCGCAATCAGCAAACAGTAGCCGACCTTTGGAACCGTCTTGATGAATCGCGGATTGCGGAGATCGTCCTCAAGGATGTGGCGCAACACTGAAATGCAGCGTGTCAGCGCATCCTCGGTCACAAAGGTGCCGGGCCACACTGCGCGTAGAATTTCGTCTTTTGAAACCACATGCTGTGCTTGACTCGCCAGGCGGAGCAGAACGCTCATCACTTTGGGTTCAACTCGATGGGTGGCATTGCCGCGAGTCAGTTGATTGAACTCGGGCTCGACGATCCAGTCTTCTAGCGCGAATGGCGGTTTGCGGTTTACTTGCGTCACGATACGCTCGATAAATGCCGTGAAATCAGCAGTTTGATATTATTCGGAAATTCCTCGGAAAATCCTCGGAGTAACTCCACGACACTCGCGCTCTCGACAGCCTAACTTCGGCACGGATTTTGAAATCTTTGCAAAAAGAAGGCGATGTGTCCAGCTATCGCACCGGCCTCAATCTGTCGCACTGTAATCGAACCACTGGGATTCGAGTGTCCGACGTCTCCCGCGGGGTAGCCGGAGCACACTCACAGCGCTGCATTCAACCCGTCACTTTATCCTCCGCATTTTCCCACAGGGCATCCAGGGTCGCAGAACCCGCGCATTGTGAACCTTACACCTCGGCACTGTCCCTCAACAACAGGCTCAGAAACCATTGCCCCCACAGCCGTCAAGGCTATTCCCAACAACAACGTTTGCTGGTTTCAGTTCCAATAGCGTCGCGCTGTTTTCTCATTGAGAACAACGCAAAAAATCCACCAGGGCGCTGAAGATTCTTGCTCTCCGGCGGCCCAGAACACCATGACTGCATGCTCTCGACCCTGACAGTGCGCACGCGACTGTCAGGGGAATCCTGATGTGCAGGGGAGTCGTTCAGATGAATCACGTTGCAACAGGATGTTTTGCACTTCGCCAATCGGGCCGCATGGCCCTTCGGTTCGCGGCATGTCTTCTTGCCATCGCCGCCTGTTCTCACTTGGCACTCGCGCAACTCAGCGCGCTGCACACCAGTGGCCGCAGTATCGTCAACGCCAACGGCTCGACCGTTGTATTGAAGGGCATGAATCTCGGTGGATACATGGTGATGGAACCTTGGATGTGCCCATGCGACAGCGGCGGTCTTCCTGACAGCCATAGCATCATTACAGAACTCGACAACCGCTTTGGCGTGGCGACAGAGCAGGCGCTCATCAAGGACTACGAGCAGGACTGGATCAGCACGCAGGACTTCTCCAACCTGCGGGCGGCAGGCTTTAACGCCATTCGCGTTCCCGTTTGGTGGGGAAATTTCTGGCCCATGTCCAGCCAAACCACTTCCTCCTGGCGCTCGGATGCGTTCACCCAGCTTGACTGGATTGTCAGCAATGCAGCGGCAGCGGGCCTGTATACGGTGATCGATATGCACGGAGTGGTCGGCGGACAGAGCACCTCGGACGATACCGGCTGGGAGAATCAAAACCAGTATTGGACCAACGACAACGACCAGGGCAATACCGCCTGGATGTGGTGGGAGATTGCCAACCACTACAAGGGCAACGGCAACGTCGCCGGCTACGACCTCATCAACGAGCCGACCGGCGCGCCCAGCGATGCCGCCGTCATCAGCGCGTACGCCAGCCTCTACACCTCAGTCCGCTCCGCCGATCCTTCTCACATCATCATCATGGAAGGAACCTGGGGCAATTGGGACTGGAGCATGCTGCCCAGTCCCTCATCCGAAGGCTGGACCAACGTTGTCTATGAAATGCATGAGTACCAATGGAACGGTGATTCGGCTGTAGTCGAGCAGGGTTCCAGAAATCAGGTTACCGACTTCAACAATCACTCCAGCTACGATTGCCCGGACTACATTGGCGAATGGAATGACATGGGCGATGGCGCAGCCACGTACCAGTATTCCTATAACGAGTACACCAACAACGGAATCAGCTCCACCATGTGGGCATACAAGGCCACCAGCGGACTGAATCCGAACGGTTGGGGCATGTACGATCCCAGTTACTGGGCCACAACTCCCAACGTCTCCACCAGCTCGGAGTCAGCCATTATTTCCGACTGGGCTGAGTGGAAAACCACCACGAGCTTCGTATTGAATACTTCGGTTGGTTTCAACTAGGGTTCGCCAACCTAAGGCTCGCTCATCGGAGCCGGCACACGGGAAATAGCACGGTCTTCCTCTCGGAGGACCCTTGTTGTTGATTCAAATCGTTTGCGGCCGGGTATAACTTACCCGGCCGTTCGTCTGTCTGAATGCCAGCCCGCAGGCCATTGGTCACGCCAACCTGAAGCCGGAGCGGAGCCCTCTCTACCCAGGCTTTCATTTCGAGATTCTGATCCTTTGAGTCCCACTTAAAATCTCTGCTAACCGCATCCTATATCCATAGTGTCTAATACCTGAGTGGGGCATTCATCGTTCCGTCCCGGTTCGCACAGGGTCTCCAGGTAAGAAGCTCTATGCGGAAACCGATCGGACAAACCAGCCCCAGGGAGAAGTCATGGTCAGTTCACGGATAGCGCTCGCTGCAATGCTTGTCGGGTTGCCGCTGGCTTTGGCGGTTCATACCCAGCCGGCGTCAGCGCAACAAGCCTCCTCACCGCAACAAGGCAAACAGGACGCGGGCGACGGCTCCGGGACCGTCCTTCACCTCGATGTGCGGCGCGTGCCCATCGAGGTCGTGGTGACTGACAAGGACGGAAATCCCGTAAAAAGCCTGTGGAAAGATGACTTCCAGGTCAAGGAAGATAAGAACCCGCAGACCATTCTCTCCTTCGATTATCAGGACGGCACGACGACCAGCTACGTCCCGCCCAAGCTGCCACCATTGCCCGTCAATACCTTCGTCAACCTGCCCACTGAGCCGGAGCGCGGTCCGCTCTACATCCTCTATTACGACATGGTGAACACTCCCATGATCGACCAGATGACCGCTCACCAGCAGTTGCTGGACTTCGTCGACCATGCTCAGCCGGGCACTCGTTTTGCGCTGTTTGTCAACGCCGCAGGTCTGCACCTGATCCAGGGATTTACCAGCGACCACGCGCTGCTGCATGCCGCAATCCTCTCTAAGGGCCCCGGTCCGCACGTGCCTGATGTGTTCATGTACGGGTCAACCTACGGGTATTCAGATGCAGGAGCCTCGCTTCAGTGCATCAAATTCATCGCCGACTATGTGAACGGAATTCCCGGAAGGAAGAACCTGTTCTGGCTCTCAAGCGTCTTCCCCATCCCCACAGGCCCCACTATTACCAACGGCCTCGACGTCAACGCGGGCGCGGGTCCGGGCGGAGGCTTTTCCAACTCAACCCCGCAGATAAACGACCTGACCTACCTGTTAAGCGAGAACATCAAGAAGACCTATGCAGCCCTGATGCGTAGCCAGGTTGCCCTGTATCCAGTAAACATTGAGGGACAGAATATTGATAACTACGCCGGCGATCAGATAACCCATAACCAGTACGAAGATGCCATTGCTGCAGCCACAGGCGGCCATGCCTATCACGGCAATAACCGTATTGGACAACTCCTGGACAGCGCAGTGAAAAATGGCGAGAGCTACTACACGCTCAGCTATTCCCCCACCAATACGAATTACGATGGCTCGCCGCGTAAAATTGAAATAACGCTTTCGAACGCGAAGAGCGACAAATACACGCTCAGTTACCGCACTCTCTACTATGCCGTCACCGACGACCAGGTTCAGGAAATGGACAAAAAGAACGTGGTGCAGTCGAAATTCATGGCCGCCAAAGCCTCGGACACTCTCTACGCGAACATTGAGCACGGCGCACCCATCATGCACGACTTTCTCTTCAGCACTCATCTGTCGACTGAAGGAAAGCCCAAGATGGCCTCAACGGAGCAGATGGCCCAACTGCAGGATTCCCCTGCGTACTTCCGCACCCGCAAAAAGAATGAAGTAGCGCCCAGGCCGCTTCCGCCTGTCATGCTCCAGAAGTACCGCATCGGCTACGGCATCGTGGATTCGCAGTTGAAGACACTGGCCTCACAGGAAGGGAAGCCCGCACAACTTGAATTTGTCGCCGCAGCCTACGACTCCGATGGCCGCTTACTCAACAGCATTTTGAATCAGGGCCAGGTGCCAACCGGAAAAGGGAAAGACGGGAAGCCGCAGCCGTTCTTTCATGCCGAGCAGGAAATCGAAGTACCGTCCGGAGCCGCATCCATCCGGCTCGCCGTCAGAGACACCGTGAGCAATCGCATGGGAACGCTCGAAGTCAAGCTGCCTCTGAAACCGGAAAACACCACCGCCATGGCCACGAAACCGAACTGATTCAGAGACAGGCAGTGTTCGCAGGATTTCGGTGGCCCGCTCCGCAGCTGTCCGGGCGGGTCACTTTTTCATCTGCGCGCTAGTTCGGCGAAGCTCATTTGCCCGCGCCCAGCGCATCCCGCACCTTGACCAGGTTTGCCTTGGCTTCCGCATCATCCGGATGCTGGGCCACGGCCAGCTCAAGAATCGTTACAGCCTCATCCGTGCGATTCAATTCCACCAGGATCCTCGCCAATTGATTGGCGATTGCAATGGAATCCGGAGTGGTATTCAACCCATCGCGCAGCACCGCGGCCGCTTTCTCCAACTGTCCCGTAGATGCGTACGCTGCGCCCAGGTTCAGGCTTTGCCGAACTGTCCGTTGCCCCAGCAGTCGCGGAACCTCAAGCGCGGCGATGATTCCCTTGAAGTCCTTATCCAGAAGAAGGTCGTTGGAGAGCGCGTCCAGAGCCGTCGAAAGCTCCGGGTCCACATCCAGCGCCGCTCGCCACTCAGCTTCGGCTTCCTTCGTCGAATGCTCGCCATCCAACGCGGTCGCCAGAATGACATGCAGCTTGTTGTCCTTGTAGCCAAGCTGTTCGGCTTCCTGGAGCGCCGCAATTGCTTCTTTCGCGTCGCCTTGAAAGTAGAGGCTGACCCCGAGCATGAAAGCTACGTGTGGCAAGTCCTTCTGGTTGGGCTCCATCTGCAACGAGGTTGCGAAGGCATCGGTGGCGCAGGCGTAGTTCTTCTGGTCCGCAAACCACACGCCAAGATCGGTGTACGCGGCAGCATCCGGCTTGCCTGCGAATCGCGTCTTCATTTCATCAGGTGGCGTACATGCTGCTTGACCCCGCATCATCGGCAAGCTCGCAAACAGCAGGCCAAGCACCAGAGCCCGGCGCGACGAAGGAAGCGGGAAGAGGCTTCCAATCATTGCCGGCACGTCCTATCCATCCGCGTCTTACTTGCTTCCATTGGCTGCTTTCGGCAAAGCGGCAATCGCCGGCTCATCGGCAACATGCACCTCGATGTTGTCGATCCCATCCGCGGGAATGTTCACGAACTCCGGAATGTTTACGGCGCGATTGGCTGCCGTCGCGTTATCAATCAAAATAGCCGGGCTGTCGTTGCCGTTCGCGTCAATATGCGTCAAATACATCTGCGTGTACGGCGAGCGCGCCTTCGATGAAAACACAAGCCAGTGCCCGTTGGGTGAGAAGCTGTGCCACGAATTCATCAGACGCGTGTTGGCCCGCATCCGCCGCGGTGTTCCGCCTTCCGCAGGCACGATATACAACTGGCTGTCTGGCCGCATCAGCTGCCCGTTTTTGCATTGCACAAACACCAGCCAGCGCCCATCCGGCGAGATCTTGGGGAAGTTGTTGCTCATCCCGTTGTGCGAGGCGCCCACAATCGGCTCGGCCACACCGCCCTTGCCGTCGTTGAATGGCACGCGATACAGGTCGTACTGAATCTGCGTCTCGTTTGCATCCAGCGCATGCGTCGCCTTTTCCTGTCCAGGTGGCCGCGGATCTCGCGCCTCGGCACGCGCAAACACAATGTACTTCCCATCCGGACTCCAGACGCCATCCGTCTGCACATACTTGGGATCATCGGCACCGGGCAGCGGAGTCCGCTGCCCGGTGGTACGGTCATACCAGGCCAGAACGCCGCGCGTTGGAAAAAATACCTGCAGGAAGCGGTAATCCATGAAGTTTGTCACATAGTAGCTTTCCAGCAGCTTCAGCGACGGCCCGGCAAAGGTGCTCAGCACATAGCGTCCGTCCGGCGAAACCTGCGACATGAATCCCACCCGCGTCTTGCCGATATCGCCGGTGGGATTCCAATGCACCATATCCTTGCTCTGGATGGTCATGTGCTTCTGCACCGGAACCACCGCGTAGAGGCCCTTATCGTTGGCCGGCCCGTCGATATCCATTCCGAATGTTTTTCCATCTGCCGAGAAGGAGTGGCAGTTGGCGCAGGTGGGCATGTCTTTCAGTACCGTATGGCTCTCCGGTTTGGTAATGTCGCGCAGCCGCCAATGGATCAGGTGAATTGCCGTAGGCGCCAGCGGAGAAACCACGCCGTTTACTCCCGCCGAAGGCATCAGCGGAACATCGCGATAAAAGATAGGTGCGTTCACCGGGTCGCGCGACGTAGTCATCTGAATCTGCGACCGGGAGAATGCCACGCCACCACCGTCGCGATAGCCGGTAATCACCACCGTCGCCGGCTGCTCCACGGAGCGGGACTGAATCGCCGCCCAGGTCGCCGCGTCAGGAGTCCATGTCCAGCTCGCCGCCTGCTGCAAAGTCAACTTTGGCGGTGAATTGGAGTCGGCGACCGTGTCCGGGTCAATCGCGCCAATGTGCATGCGCTCCCCTTTGGCCACCGCGTGAATGGGGGCCGCGCCGCCTGCAAAGGTAATGTCGATACTCCACGATGTCCCCGCAGCATCCCGCCAGATAAACATAGGCGGCGTAATGCCCGGTGGGAAGATCGAGCCGTCCTCGGGGTAATCAAATGAAATGGGCGAAAGCGTGTGCGGAGCATCCTGTGCCGCATACACCGGCGCGAGCAGCCTATGCAAGCCGTGCGCCCCCGTCTGCATCATCAAAAGCCCAAGCGAAAGCACCACGGCGGCACATAAAGTAAACAGCGCCAGCGGCCGGATTTTTGCCCAAGGCAGAGCGCGGAAATTTGGGAACACAATTCCTCCGATGAAGCTGCAATCTACGCGCGAGGGTCTCAAGAACAAACGGCTCTCCGCCTCGGGATCGCTCAATCTAGCTCGCGATGCGAGGACATGGGCCTATCCCGCAGCTCGCAGGCCGTCGTTGGTTCTCATGTGCAGGCCCGGAGGAGGCGGGGAATCGAGACCTGCAACCTCGATTGGATGTTTTCAAACATTGAATCCGCCTGTCAAGGAGAGGCTTCAACCCGGATTCAGCAGTTGGCGGCCAAGGGCTCTCACCACGCTGCGCACAACAGATTGCCAATCGCCAGGTTTCGGTTGCCGGAACAGCCGCATGGTTGGATACCAGGGGCTGTCGTCACGGTCCAGCATCCAACGCCAGTCGGGCGCAAAGGGCAATAGAACCAAGGTTGGAATCCCAAGTGCGCCGGCCAAATGCGCCGTTGAATTGTCGATAGTGATCACCAGGTCCATTGCCGCAATCTGCGCCGCGAACCGATCGATATTCGTGAACTGGTCGACTGTGCGATCCACAACAATGGGCGTACCGGCAACTTCCTTCTCGATGGCGTCGTGATCCCCATATTGCAGGCTGATCCATTGAACGCCAGACTGGGTAAACAGCGGAGCGAGCGTTGCCAACTCCATGCACCGCCCCACGCCTGTTGTCTTGTTCTTCGTGAACCAGGCCAGACCAATCAGCTTGCGGCCATCATCGTATCGGGCGCGGAACTCTTTGCGTTCCGCCGGGTCGGCGAAAAGATAGGGCGAAGTCGTGGAGGAAAAAGCATCGGTTGTCGCGCGAAAAAGTCGAGGCAAACTGCCGCTGGGCAGATGCGCCAGAATCTCCAACCCCGGATGGCTCTCTGGGCTCAAGCCACTCACAACGTCTACGCCCGGAAAGGAGCGGGCGAACAGCGGCTTCAGCCGTGCGTCGCAATCCAGCACGCCGCGGTTCCCGGTTCGGGTGACATCGGGCATCAAGCCCGCGAACATGATCTCGTCCCCGATTCCTTGTTCTCCCCATATCAGCAGCCGGCCGGAGGCGAGCCGTTCACCGTTCCAGAGTGGTTGCGGATAGGCGCGCATCGGAGTGTTGAAGTCTTTTGTCTGCCAGCGCCGGTCGAAGTGAATCCAGCCAGTGATAAAGTCCCCGCTCAGCAGCAGGGCCATGGATTCGCCAGCCGCGGCTTCAGCCAAATCAGAGTTAAGAGCAAGAGCGCGCCGATAGCATGTGAGGCTGGAACCCACGTCCTTTTGAGCTTTGAATATATTGCCCAGATTGACCCATGCTTCCGCCAGATCGGGTCTCAGCACCAATGCGCGCTGATAGCTCGCTCCTGCTTCTCCAAGCTTCCCTTGAGACTGAAGCACGTTGCCCAGGTTGGAATGGTATGTCGCGGCATTTCCCTTGATCGCAATGGCCTTCCCGATTAACTCCACCGCGTTCTCGTGATGCCCGTTTTCATACGCGATCATTCCCAGCAGATGCAGACAATCCGCCTGTTCGGGATCGATGAACAATATCGCCCGGTACATCCGCTCGGCATCGGCCAGCCGCCCCTCCTGATGGTGCCGCAGGGCCTCCGTGACCATTGCTTGGGTCGCAGGAGAAGGGTGCTGGATCGTCTCAGGCTCCGCAGCGGTCGTGCCGCGTCCGGCCGGTTCCAGAGACGAATTCACCAACGCTTCAGAGTCCATTAAAGGACTCTACCACCCACGAGCTTTCTCGCATCTGCATCGCCAATTGCAGAATTCAGATTATCTTGGTACATTTGTACCAAGATAGCGAGGAACGACCGATGCCACAAGATGAAACGAAACGCGCACCAGTCGAGGTGGAACGGGTCCAGACCGGTGTCCGCATGGAAAAACGAATGTTGAAGGTGCTCAAGGCTATCGCGGAACAGAAGGACATGACGCTCGGTGATCTGCTGGAGGGAATCGTGCTGCACGCCTTCGAAGGCAAAGCGCCCTTCTCGCCCCAAACGATCAAGGAGATCGAGCAGTTCAAACTTCTCTACGGAATGACCCTCAAGGCCAGTGACAGCCACAACCTGAAGGAGAAGAAGAAATGAATAGCCTGTTCACGCTCATCGCCGTTGCGGGTATCGCCAGCGCGGGAGTCTCAGTGCCCGCGCTGGCTCAGTCTGCTGCCGCCGCACCGCCGCCCTGTCTCCACACCCAAACCAGCTTCGATCTCCTCGTTCATGCTTCCTACGCCATGGCCGCGCCGCTATTCGGGCCGGAGGGAGAACGGCCTTGGGCAGGCAAGCACTGGGACCCGCAATTCATCCATCCGCAACCCGCAGCCGACGTCGAAGGTGCCGTCTTCACCATCCAGCACGGGCCCGTCCATGCCACCTGGGTTAACACGCTCTTCGACGTGGAGGGCCGGCACTTTCAGTATGTGTATTTCATTTCCGACCTGATGGTCACGGTTATCGATGTGCGCTTCAAGTCAGAGGGTGCGGATTCGACCGCTGTGCATGTTGTGTATACGCGGACGGCATTGACGGCGGAAGGCAACGAGCACGTGGCCGCCATGACAGAAGGCGATAAGATTGCCTGCGAGGAATGGCAGCAGGCCATCGACGAGTACCTGGCTCGCGGTAAAGCCGATGTCAAGCCTTGAAGGCACCGGAAATCGAACAACTCCAAGTCGCGGCCGATGATGTCACGTGTGCTGCAAGCTTCGTTGATGATCTGAGGGTAGATTAGCCCCTCTGAATTTGTTCTGTTAATTCGATCGAACGATTGCCCGACCTCGCGATGGGAACGAAGTTTGCGACGAGCATCCGATCTTGCCCTTACCCCGCTTGACAGCCCTCGCCGCGCCCGGCTACAACTCGCTTTCAGCATTCGACTGCCGGGAGGGCTCACCCTATGCATCCGTCCGACTCCAATGAAGGTCTGCGCGCACGGCGCAAATTGCTCGGCGCTATGGCCTCGGCCATCCCGGCCGCTGCTCTGCTTGGGCTGAACGCGCCAAACGCCGCCGCGAGCGCTTCGCCGGGAACCGCAGCGGTTGAGCCACCCCATATGCCCGATCATGCCGCGCCGGAGGAGTTCCTCGCGCAAGCCCGACTGCGCAGTTACAAGAATCGCCGCTCCTCAAGCTGGGACCGCACGGGCGGCAATGGCGATTTTGTCACCGTGGAGCCGAGCCAAGCCGCAACACTGCTTGAGATTGATGGCGCTGGCGTGGTGACGCACCTCTGGTTCACCATCAACTCGCCTGACCCGATGCACCTGAAAAACCTGGTCCTGAAGGCTTGGTGGGATGGGGAGGCTGCGCCCTCGGTCGAGGTGCCGATCGGCGATTTCTTTGGCCTCGGGCTGGGCCAGTACTTCACGTATCAGTCAGCACTGACGGCTGTTGCGCCCGTCAAGGCGCTGAATGCCTACTTTCAAATGCCGTTTGCTCGCTCGGCTCGCATTACGCTAATCAACGAAGGCAAATTTCGCACCGACAGCCTCTACTTCGCCATCGACTACGTGACCTTCCCCATGCTTCCCGCCGGCATTGGCCGCTTCCACGCGCAGTACCGCCAGGCCGCGCCCTGCCACGTGACGCCCGGCAGCATCGACGGCAAAAACCTGACCGGCGCCGACAACTACGTGTTCATGGAGGCCACGGGCAAGGGACATTTTGTAGGGGTGACCCACTCCGTTGTGCAGCATGAGGACGGCTGGTTCGGCGAAGGTGACGACATGATCTTCGTGGACGGTGATGCTCTGCCGACGATCAACGGGACCGGAACCGAGGATTACTACAACGGAGCCTGGGATTTTGGCGGCGAGAGTTTTGCCTATATGCACAACGGCGCGCCGTACATGATGAATCCGGAACGGCTGGGCGGCCGTTACTGCCTTTACCGCTGGCACATTGAAAGCCCCATCGCCTTTGAAAAGTCGATTCGCGCAACCATCGAGCACGGCACTGCCAATGATCGCTCTGACAGTTTTTATTCCACCGCTTACTGGTATCAGACTGAGCCGCACGCCGCATTCCCAGCTCTGCCGACACCGGAGGACCGTGTACCCCAAATCCCGCACGCGGGAGGGACGGGTGCCGGATCTGGGGGCGCTTCTTAGGCGGGAGCCAGGATCCCTGCGATGTCGTGCATGGGCTCGAACGCCAGGACCGGTTCCATCACGCTAGCCGGTTCAGGTAGCTTCTCGGCAGCCGGAACCAGGCTCAACAAGGATTGAACCACGTCCGCGGCGCTATAGCTGTTGCGCCCGGGCGCCAAGAACGTTGCCACCGTGTTCAGATCGTCGCCCACGGTAACCAGCGGCGGCTCTTCGACATTGTCTTTGCGGATTTGCGCGTGGCCGACATTCGCCATCAGCGCATTGCACAGGCACTTTCTGCCGACCGTGTCTTCGATTTTGCCGCCCTTGGCCAGGTAATTGGCCACCGGCTCAGCCGAACAGCGATAGCCGATGGTGCCATTCTCCGCGGCGTATGGATCCCGCAGATAGCCCAGATCGCAGACGCGCTTCCGCTCCTGATAAATCGGCAATACAGAAGAAGTTCCCTCCAGCTGCGCCACCTTGAATGGGAACCCGGTAGGCGAAGCCAGCGGATCAGTGAACACTATACCCTTGCCGGCGACAGCCTGGGCAATGAGCTTTCTCTTCAAGTCTGGCCGCATGCCGGATTCCTCAGAGAAAGCGAATGCCGTACCCACCTGTATACCCGCCGCGCCCTGTTCGAGCGCCTCGCGGAGCTTTTCCGCGTTACCGTAACCGCCCGCCATCCAGAACGGAACGCCCAGCGTCCGCAGCGCTTCAATGTCCACGCGGTCCCGCTCGCCGTATACCGGTTCACCGGCAGCATTCAGCTGGAGCTTTCCGCGGGGTGGCGCATTGTGACCGCCGGCAGTGGGGGTCTCGATCACCAATCCATCTACGCGGCCACTCGCTCTCCGGAGCATGGTGGTTGCCAGCGTATTGGATGAGACGATGGCCAAGAACTTTGGCCGGTTCAGTTTTGGAAGCCGTCCCTCGGCAAACAGTGCGGGGTCCAGGTGCATCTGCGTGTCCTGTCCGGGCAATGCACCCGTGACGGACAGCTTGTACTCGGCTGCATGCTGCCCTGCAAATGCGTCCAGAACCCCGGGAATATGCAGCGGAATGCCCGCGCCCATGAGCACATAGCCCACCCCTGCCAGCATGGCGCCGTAAATAGAGGACAGATGCGGTAATTGGACTTTCTCAAGGAAATTGATGCCTACCGGATTCTTGTGCCCCTCGCGCGCCAGAAAAACCTCGACGAAGTTGCTGAGCATGCAAAGCTCGACAAGCTTGCTCGGCTCGCGCCGCTGGTGCATGGGAACTGTCGGATAGGGTGCTCCTGGAGCCTTGCCTCCGGGAACAAAGTACTCATTCCAGATGCGTTTGGCCATTTCAGGGAAAGGGAAAGCCTCGACTCCCCGCTGCATGTGGCCGCCCTCGTCACCATCTGCGAGCCGACGAACAAAGAGTTGGTCGAGCGCCGTGCCCGACACTACTCCTAGCTGGCCCAGCCGGGACACCGCATTGGCCAGGCGCCAGTTTGAGACGCCTACGCCCATGCCGCCCTGGATGATTTGGGGAAACTGGATCATCCTTGAATTCTTTCACAGATTTTGTTCAAACTGGACATTTTCTCTTTCATATCACACAGGCAACGTTCCAAGATGTGCTAATTGGCACATCTTGGGCGGCTTCAGGGCCGCCGTTGGCGGTTTTCGGCCATTCCGGGAGTGTATCGGCAGAAATGGAAACCCGCTACAACTTTTCCCGCAGGAAGCTGATCACGTGGTCTGCCTGCACCACACCCACCATTCGATTTTGCGCATCCACTACCGGCAAAGCATGCAAATTGTACTTGTCAAAGAGCTCGGCGAGATCGTCCTGGCGCAAATCTGCCGGGCAGGACAGCACCCTGGGCTCGGCCAGTACCGCCAACCGCGTTTCCGGCTGCGCCATCACCAGTCGCGCCAGCGAGACTGCACCGCGCAGGATTCGCTTCTCATCCAGCAGGTAAACTTCGGTCACTCCTTCGGGGTCTCCGTCGAAACTCCGCAACGCCTGCACCGCCTGGGCCACCGTTGCTTGCGTTCCCAGGTAGACGAAATCGGTGGTCATGCAGCCTGCAGCTGAGTGCTCGTCGAACTCGAGAAGCTCCTCAACTTCGTGCCGCTCCTCCGGCTCCATCTCTTCCAGGATCGCGTCTGACTGCTCTTCGGACAGTTCTGCGAGCAGGTCGGCAGCCGCGCCGGGGTCCATCTCCTCCACAATGTCGGCAATCCGCTCCTCGTCCAGCTTTTCAAGCAGCGCCTTCTGCAGTTTCGGTTCTACCTCCTCCAGCGCCTCGGCAGCCACTTCTTCATCGAGCGAGGTAAACACCGCTTCGCGCTCGGCCGGCGCCAGGTCTTCCAATATCTCCGCAAGGTCTGAGGGATGCATCTCGGCCAAGCGCTCATATTCGATGCGCAGCTTCACCCGGCGCGCCGGGTCCACCTCAATAACGTCGACAAACTGCCAGGGGATGCCGTTCGCCGGCAGCTTGCGGGAAAGCGCGTCCAAAGTTGCACGTGGAATGATCCCGTTGAAGATGCTTCGAAACGCTCCGCGCAATCCTATCTCGACCTCGGCCACGCGCAGCAGGTGCGCTGCACCGCGCCCCAGCCACTCCAGGTCCACGTCATTTACACGGACCACCTTGCGGCCATGAATATCGATGATCTGCCGGTCAACCAGGTCCTGCTTCAGGTAGAGGTAATTCCCGTCGTCTTTGAGCGGTGTCATCGCGCCGGAGGAGCGCAACTCCAGCGTGCCGGCGGGCGTTTCCATTACGTCTTCCGAGGGCACAATGCACAGTCCGGCGCGCGTCTTCAGCACCAGTCCTGCAACCTTGCCCGCATCGGGGCCGGTCGCTACCGCAATATCCTTGAGCCGCCCGCGCAGATGCCCCTGCGCATCGGTTACCGGAGTGCCGAGCAGCGCGGTCAGACTCACGCGGGCAATGGTGCGGGGCTGCATGAGGTGAGTGTATTCCCTTGGGGGCGGTTTGCGGCCCGGGATGCACCAGGGATGGTACGTTCCCGATTGATTTGAACTTATCCGGGAGGGCTGACCGGTAGCCGGTACACGCAAAACGAGTCGTGGAATCCCCACTGATCAGTCAGCAAGACGGGAGTATGTCACCTCAAATTATCGAGTGATTTGCTTTTCGAGCAAAAGGGCGGCAACCGCGTTACGGCCGTGATTCTTGGTCTCGTACATCGCTGTATCCGCTCGTCTCATCATTCCTTCCCAGCCACCCTGGGTAGGATCGAACTCGGCCACGCCCGCGCTGACGGTGAATCTGACTGGCCCGGTCTCGAAAGGTACTTCGAGCGCTTCGATGGACTGCCGCAACCGCTCCGCAAGGACAGCGCCGCCGGGCGCCGGCGTATCCGGCAGCAGGATGGCGAACTCATCGCCCCCAATTCGCGCGAGTAGATCGGGGTGACGAAGCAGAGTTTTCACCTGGCAAACCAAGGCCTGCAGCGCGCGATCCCCCGCGGCATGCCCACGGGTATCATTCAGGTGTTTGAAGTGATCGACGTCCATTGTGATGGCGCAAAGCTTGCGACCATATCGTACACTTCTTGCCGTCTCACGCAGGGCAGCTTCTTCCATCGCTCTGCGGTTCATCGCACCGGTAAGGGGATCTGTGTTTGCCTGATCTTCCAGCTCTTTTTCCAGATCTGTCACCAGGAACCAGATGTAGCACATCACCATGAAGGTTGCGAGGAAAGCCATCCCCGCCAGGGAATACATCCAGCGAGGATCGTTCTGCGCATGGACGGTCTCCCACGGCCGAATATAACTCAGGTTCGTGAGCATCGCGCGGTACGCTGCCAAGCCCATTTCTCCACAGAGGATGGCCGCCGATACGCGCGACACCGCGATAAATGACCCGCTCCCGTGCTTCAGCAGAATCCATGCGGATGCACCGCACACCGCGACAAAAGGAATATTGATCACATTGGCGCAATAGGGTACTTTGGCCAAAAACATGATGGTGTAGGCCGCCAGCACCAGCGCGAGCGCAATCAGGGGCCACCGGCTCCGCATCGGCTTGCGGACGACAAACCAGCGCAGACCCATGAACTGCATCGCGAAGGCGACGAGGTAAAGCTCGTTGGCCAACATGGCGCTCAGGATCGGGTGAACCTTCCCTTCCAGTCCCTGCAGAATCAGCTTCGCCAGACCGACAATCAACCCACCTGCGAACCATGAGATGCCCTTCACGCGGCGATTGTGCCATGCAAGCAGGCTCAAGCACACCGTAAACACGATTACAGAGGCGATGTTCGTGAAAAAGAACGTTCCGTAGTCCATATGGCGATCGCAGTTCCCGTCAGCTTCCTGGGACACTTTGGAGCGAGTCCCGCCCTTTGCAGATCATTGCACAACTGGTCTTGAGCTTGCCGAACAGGATACGGCCTATGACAATCTTCCGATTGTGTTTCAAATCACGGCTGATGCGTTATCTGCTGCATGTTGAAGACTACTATCGCTCCGAGTAACTCAAGTGTGCCGATAGAACCTTCTCCGTTGGCACGAAATACCCGTCGTCTGCCAGCTCGGCTCGCTCATTTTTAGTAAGCGAAGGCGGATCATACTCCGCCCAATATTCGTAAGTGGCAGGTCCGCCTGCCCGGTCCACCATAGCTCTGCGGTCGCCGATGAATGTCAGGTATTCGCCCGGGCGCAGATGGAACCACCTCGATTTGACTCCCTCCATAAAAGAGAGTCCGCCATAGATTCCGCCGCCGCAACCGTGACCGCCGGCTGGGGTGCCAGGCCCGTCTAATCGAGCCACGGATGGGACGCGGATGGCGCCGTTTGATCCCTGGCAGTCAATGGCTGGCATCGGCATGTCGACCGCAACGTTGCCAATGTTGGTGATGGTGAATCGCAGCGCGGCCGGCAAACCATCGTCCGTGGTGGTTGCGACGTCCATTGTCAGTTCCAATTGAACGGGGTTCGGCTGCTTCTCCGGCTTCTCGTCGCCGCTTGACTGTGCGGCCAACATCCCCGATGCGGCGTAGAGCATGACGACTGCGAATACACTCTTCATAGCTCTGTCCCCCCACTCATAGACACCATCACCCTGTGTTTGGGCACTATCCCGCACACTGCGCTTGACACATTCCGTTCCAACCATGAAACTTCCCTCAAGGTTCCTGAGGCGCGGAAGGGCCAATGCGTCCCCATCCTAAGCTTGAAAGGGAGATCAAGACCCGGTGAGCGGACCTAAGGCAGGACGGATGAGTTTTTCCCTGAGTTCCACCATGGAGAGTGTTAGTGAGGTGGAGGCTGTTGCGGACAAGCTGGCCGAAGAGGCCGGACTGGATGAGGACGAGCGCTTTCATGTGACCATGGCCGTGCGCGAGGCCGCCGTAAACGCCGTGTTACACGGCAACGATTATGACCCTTCCAAACAGATCACGGTGAGTGCTGAGAACACCGGCGCAGCCCTCGTGTTTAAGATCGCCGACCAGGGCAAAGGGCTCGATCCAGAAACCATTCCCGATCCCCTGGCGCCGGAAAACTTGTTGCGCGGTACTGGCCGAGGGATCTTCCTTATCCGTTCCTTCATGGATGAGGTACACTTTCGACAACTGCATCCCGGAACCGAGTTGACGCTGGTTAAGAAACTGGCGCCGGCGGCCGGAAAGACCTAGGGTACTTGGCACTCGGAGCGCCGGCTCCAAACGAGATGAATCGTTCCGCCGGCGGTTTCGCAGATTGGGATCTCTGGAGCCCCCTGTTTCCCGCCAAAGTGCTATAACCTTAATACCAACGAAGGAGGAATTCCCGTGGCACTTACTATTGCTTCCCGTGAAGTGGACGGTGTCGCCGTCCTGGACCTTAGCGGGCGGATCACCCTGGGCGAAGGCAGTGTGCAGATACGTGACGCCATTCGCGACTTGATCAGCAAAGGGCAGAAAAGCATCCTGCTGAACCTGGCAGAAGTGAACTATATTGATAGCTCGGGGCTGGGCGAGTTGGTAAGCGCCTTCACCACGTCAAAGAATCAAGGCGCTGACCTGAAGTTGCTCCACCTGACCAAGAAGGTCCATGACCTTCTGCAGCTCACCAAGCTTTACACTGTGTTCGACGTCAAGGACGACGAAGCCAGCGCCATCGCTTCCTTCAAGTAAACCGGTCCGGGACGCTTTCGATGCCCCCAAACCGAGGATTGAAAAGGCCATCACGCATTGCGTGATGGCCTTTTTGGCTGTGACCAGCTTTTCTGTTGGTGGATGAAAATCTCTAGAACTTTACATTCGGAACGGTCCGCGCTGCCGGACTGGCTGTGAAGTACGCATCGTTCTCCTTGAATCCGGACATTCCCGCCCAGATATTGTTGGGGAACTGAAGAATGAAGGTGTTGTAATCCTGGATCGCGTCGTTGTAGCGTTTGCGCGCCACGCCGATACGGTTCTCGGTCCCCGCGATCTCATCCTGCAAACGCAGGAACTGCTCGTTCGACTTCAGTTGCGGGTAGTTCTCAGTAAGCAGGAGCAGGCGGCCGATGGCTCCGTCAAGCTGTCCGTTTGCCTGGATCTTCGCAGCCGGGCCCTGCGCATTCAACATGCCCGCGCGCGCGTTGGCGATATCGCCAAACACGGTGCTTTCTTCCTTGGTGAAACCCTTCACCGTCTCCACTAGGTTGGGAATCAGGTCGGCCCGCCGTTCCAGCTGCACATCCACCTCCGACCATTGCGACTTCACAAACTGATCCTTCGAAACCATCTGATTCCTGGCGCTGATATAGCTGCCAAACACCATCAAAACGCAAAGAAGCAAAACGCCGAGTACACCAAGTGTGATCAACAATCCCTTACTCATACAGTCTTCCTCTCCTCCGGACTCCGCCTAGGGAATCCCCTTTATAGAAAACTCAACTCCTACCAGCTTCCGTCGGAACCGCCGCCGCCCGTGTCTCCTCCGCCAAAACCGCTAAAACCACCGCCGCCGGAATCTCCACCGCCACCACCGAAGCCGCCTCCGCCGCCGAATCCACCACCTCCGAAACCGCCTCCCCAGCCACCCCCGCCGTACCGTCCGCCGCCCATCCAACTTGAGAAAAGCCCAAGTCCAAACAGGAGCCGGAACAGCCACGACCCGCCAAAGAAAATGAGGATAATGATCAGCAGGATCAGCTTGCCGACGCCGGAACCATGGTGCATTTGCCTTACCGGTTCACCGGCCATCGTCGGCTGTTCGCTCAGCGTTACCTTGGCGTCTGCGGCAATCACTTGTGCAATCTCGCCAACGCCCAGCAGCACAGCACCGTCGAAATTGTTGGCGCGCAGGTCCGGAACCATCTCCCGCCCAATGTCGCCCGTCTTGCCGTCAGTGAGAATGCCCTCAAGGCCATAACCCACTTTGATTGAGCGCCGGTGATCATCGACGGCGAACAGCAAAAGAACGCCCCGGTCGGTTCCCTTAGCCCCAATCTTCATCTGGGTGAAAAGCCGTGTGGCGAAGTCCGCGGAGTCGTCGCCGCCCAGGTTGTGAATCGTCACTACAGCAATCTGCGCGTTGGCAGCGGAATGGTCCAGTTGTGCGCAAATACTATCGATCTGCGCAATCGCTTCGGGCGAAAGCACGTGGGCATAGTCGCTGACATAATCGGTGGGTTTGGGCAGGTTCTCAACCCGCTCAGCCAGAGCGGCAGTAGCGGAGAACCCCAACAGGACAGCTAGCAGAAGCCGAAAAACTTTCATAAAAGCGCGACAAAAGCCTTTCATCGCTCTCAATTGTACGCGGGCGGCCATCCAGAAGTTCCCAAAAGCCAGTCGCAGGCCCTTCGCACTAAACTGGACATGAAATGACTCAGACCACAACCATTACGCCCCCCATCGCCCGCAAGCTGCCCACCGAGACTCCCCTCTTCGGAACCACCCTCACCGACGACTACGCCTGGTTTCGCGACAAGGAGAACCCCGAAGTCACCGCCTACCTCGAAGCCGAGAACGCCTACGCCGAGTCGGTCATGTCACCGCTGAACGGCCTGCGCGAGGATCTCTACCAGGAGATGCTCTCGCATATGAAGCAGACCGACGTCAGCGTTCCCTTTCGCGATGGCGACTGGTGGTACTACACCCGCACCGAGGAAGGCCGGCAATACGCCATCCACTGCCGTACTCATGGCGCTCCCAGCGCCACTGAAGATACGCCGGAGCAGGTCGTCCTCGATGGCAACCAGCTTGCCGAAGGTCATTCCTTCTTCGCCCTCGGCGATATGGATATCAGTGACGACAGCCGCTGGCTCGCCTACACCACGGACACCACAGGGTTCCGCCAGTACGCCCTGCATGTTAAAGATCTGCAGACCGGCGAAACACTGGCTGGTGAAGTGGAGCGAGTCGGCTCCGTCGTGTGGGCGGCGGACAATAGCCACCTCTTTTACACTGTCGAAGACGAGGTCCAAAAGCGGCAGTTTCAGCTTTGGCGGCATGTTCTCGGGACGCCCCATGCCAGCGATGTGCTCGTGTACGAGGACGACGACGAACGCTTCAGTCTTGGCGCAGGCCGCACGCGCGACGGTAAATACCTGATCCTCGAAGCGGGCAGCCACACCACCACCGAGGTCCGCGTTCTTGCCGCGTCTGAACCCGAAGGCGAATTCACAATCATCTCGCCTCGCGAAGATGAGCATGAGTACTCCATCGACCACCGCAACGGCCTTTGGTTCATTCGGACCAACGATCAGGGCCGCAACTTCCGCCTTGTCACCGCGCCCGTTGCCACACCCGCCCGCGAGCACTGGACCGAGCTCATTCCCCACCGCGACCACATCATGCTCGAAGACGTCGATCTCTTCGAAAGCTTCTTCGTTGCCTGCGAGCGGGAAGCCGGACTGCCTCGCTTGCGCATCGCGCGCTTCACTGGCGACGGGCCCGCGTTCTCGCCGGCCGGCGAAATCGCCTTCCCCGAGCCGGCTTACAGTGCGCATCCCCACGTCAATCGCGTGTTTGCCGCCAACACTTTCCGCTATGCATACCAGTCCCTCGTGACGCCCAGTTCGGTTTACGAATACGATCCGGCGACCAGCGTATCCACGCTCCTGAAGCAGATGGAGATTCCCGGCGGGTTCGACAGGACGCTCTACGCCAGTGAACGCGTGCAGGCCACCGCGGCCGATGGCGTGCAGGTTCCCGTATCGCTCGTCTACCGAATCGACAAGCGAACGCAGACGAATCCGCTGTACGTTTATGGGTACGGCAGCTATGGCTACTCGCTGCCGCTGGGTTTCAGTGGAAATCGGCTCAGCTTGCTGGATCGCGGGGTGGTGATGGCCTACGCGCATATCCGCGGAGGCGGCGATTTGGGCAAGCCCTGGCATGATGCCGGGAAGATGCTGGTGAAGCGCAATACCTTCACGGATTTCATTGCCTGTGTGGAACACCTCACCGCGGCGGGATACGGCGACCCGGCGCGGGTGGCGATTGAAGGTGGGTCGGCTGGTGGACTGTTGATGGGCGCGGTCGTGAACATGCGGCCGGATTTGTTTCACGCGGTCATCTCGCACGTACCGTTTGTCGACGTAATGAACACCATGCTGGATGCAACGCTTCCCCTGACCGTTCCCGAGTATGAGGAGTGGGGCAATCCTAATGAGGAAGAGTACTTCAAGTACATGCTGAGTTATTCGCCTTATGACAATCTGAAGGAGGCGAGTTATCCGGCAATGCTAGTCAAGACCTCGCTGCACGACAGCCAGGTAATGTACTGGGAACCAGCTAAGTATGTGGCTAAGCTTCGCACGCTTAAAACAGACGACAATCCGCTGCTGCTGGTGACGAATATGCAGGCCGGCCACGGTGGTGCAAGCGGGCGGTATGACTACCTAAAGGAGATTGCGTTCGATTATGCGTTTCTGCTGAGTGAATTTGGACTCGTGTGATAGAGTTCTGGTGAATTCACGGTGACCCCTATGCGTTTGCCTTCCGAGCGACTACTGCGCCTCTTAATAGTGCTCGCGGCCTTCTTTGCTTTGGTCAATACTACGCGGCCTCAAGACGCCGATCCGGCGCGCCAGAAATCCGAAGTGCTCGGGTCCGGAACATCTGAACCGAGGATTATCTCAACGCAGATGTCGATTTCGCCCGTTGAGAAGTGCAAGAAGAAAGAACACGATACAGTCACCTTTTCCGTCGTCATTGACCAGTATGGCAAGCCACGTGACTATTACTTTCAGAGTGTTCAAGGCAACGCGGTCGATGATTCTCTTCTCGACTTCGCAAGAGATGTTGTCCGAGCTGACAGCTTTTCGCCAGCTCTGAGCGCCGGTCTCCCGGTAGCCGTTCAGCGCGCCATCTCGGTTGACATCGAAGCCTGCGCGGAACAAGTAAAAGACTCAGGGGGCGCCAAGGTCGATCGGATCACCCCTCGGGCGCTTCCCATCCAAACTGTCCGCCCCTCGCCCGAAATTCCGCCAGCAATCAACGTGGATACTCCGCCCGCGGAAACGGCTTCGCCGGTGCATGTCGGCGGAAACATCTCACCACCAATACCGCTCACACAACCCCAAGCGCGCTATTCCGATCAAGCCCGCAGAGATCACATTGAGGGCAAGAGCCGAGTGACGGTAATTGTTGATCGATATGGGTTCCCACAAAACCCACGCGTCGTCCAGCCTTTGGGCTATGGGTTAGACGAAATGGCAATCGAAGCAATTCGCCGATACCGTTTTCGTCCAGCGTTGAAGAATCACCTGGAGCCTGTGCCGGTCCTCATCACGATCGAAGTGAATTTTCGCCTTTACAGCAAGGGATACTAACCCGAATTCAAAGCGCGCGGAAAAGTTTCAACGTTCGGCGTATGCCTCTCGCCTTCCTCCAAATTAAGCAGTCAGCCGCGACTTATGCGCCCACAACCCCAGCCCCGGATTGGCGATGAAGAACACGTCGTCCCCATTCACAGTGTTAGATCCATGCGATAGCTTCTCGGGATCGTAGCGGGTCAGCATTTCAGCGAGATCGCCATATTCGAAGCCGACACTCTCGACCTCTTCCCTGCTCAGCTTACCTGGGCACCACGTAATGCGGAACCGACCTTCCGATGATCCATGGATCAGGTGCGCCGCGGCGCTCAAATCGTTGGCCAGTTCCGGATTCTCATTGACCGCCTTCAACGTAGCCGGCGTCCCGCGGTACCCGCACTTCCGGATCAACTTGTCGATCGTCGGATCCTCGCCAAACTCCCTAACACCCGGCGCCAGCACAATCAATTCCGCATCGTCCGCCAGCGCCATGCGCGTGCGATACACAGCCTTGTTGCCCAGCCACGTGGAATGAAACTCATGAGGATCGAGATACACGACCGCCTTTTTGATCGGCTCGTCGACCATCTCGAAGTTGACCTTCAGGCTTAGCTCGGCAGCTCGCTCGAAGCACTCCACGTCATCGCCAATGAACAGCCCGCGCACTGTCAGTCCACCATCCTCCCCGCGGCCCACAACCGTAAGTACATACACAATGGGCAGGTGCTTGAGGAAACGATCGGACGCATAATTGAGCACCCTCCGCACGGGATTATCCGCGCGCCCCATGATGCGCTCCATGCCATACACCGCGCCGAGGTAATGGCTGCGGTTGATGCCCTCGCGTCCGCCCGTGCCCACAAGAATGTTCTTGTTGTAGTTGGCCATCCCGATAACTTCATGCGGTACCACCTGGCCGATGGAAAGAATCAGATCGAATCCCCCCTGCGAGATGAGCTTGTTCACCTGCGCCGGCCACGCATAGTTCAGCTTGCCTTCCGATTGCTCGTGGATAAACTCCGCCGGCACCTCGCCTAGCGTCTCAATGTCAGTTCGCCAGTTGTGCATACGAAACAGATCATGCGGCACGTCGCCGAACATGTGAGTCAGTTGCGCGGGAGCCATCGCGGTATGCGTTCCAAGTGCAGGCAGCACGGCCTTCAGCCGGTCGCCATAATGTTCCCAGGCAAATCGCGTCAAATCGCCGGCGTGTGAGTGGAAGCGCGTCTGGTCTGGCGGCACGGCAAGCACATTGCTCCGCTTCCCCAGCTTCGCAAGGCTCTCCGCGAGCAGCGTCTTCATCTGCTCCAGGCTCAGTTCGGTCTCTACACTGCCCACCGCGCAGTACAAACTCATGCCGTCGATCTCCTCTTTCTATTCTCGCGCATTCGTCGAGCCATTTCGAGTCCCTAGCTGATCGCCGTTTCCCCGCACACGTGGACGGCAATTCCCAGTTCCGCAAGCATGGCCGCCTTCGTTGCCAGCGCCTTATCCGCCAGCTCCGCCGACGGGGCATAGGCCACGTTTACATGGTTGGCACGATGGCGCGCCATCAGCTGATTCTGGCTGACGCCATGAAGGACGGTGTGCATGATGGGCCATTGCGGGGTCGTCTCGCGCCAGCGCCGTTCCGTCTCGGCCTGCGGCAGGTTGACGGCCGTGGCCCGCCCTATATCCGCATGGAGCGCGCCGCCTTCAACAAACACGCGGCTCCAAACGACCTCTCCCGGCTTGCCAACGCCCTTCAGCGTTCCGCCGCCCAGTGGGAAATACATGGCCGGCTGCCTTTCGCTTCGCGCGCCCGCATAGCCGCCCGCAAAGTGATTCGCGGGGGCAGCTCCGGAAATCTGCAGCACCCACACGAAATCATCAAGCGCGGAACCATCGAGAGCCGGTCCCTTGTAGTGTTCGCCCCAGCGCACATCGTGCAGGGTGGTTGATGGATCGAGGCCCAGCGCACTCCAACAGCGATTCGTGATCAGCGCGTCAACACCCGCACACTCATCCACTTCGTTAAAGTGCACCAGCGGCCCGCCTGCGTACAACTCGTCGTGTGTTCCTTCCGCAAACACCGGCGGACGATCCGCATTATTGAGCATTCCTTCGGCAAGGTCGGACGCACAGGTCAAGTCCTTCAATCCCTGCTGGTACTGGATGCCGATTGCATCGCAGCCAAAGTCCTGCGCAATGCGCACCGCGGCGATGTACATCTTGCATTGTTCCAGCACCTGGTCCAGCGTCAACTCGGTCTTGGCATCCTTGCCGAAGACAAAGTTCACTCCCTTATCCACCAGCCACTGGTAAACTGCTTCGGCTTCGCCGTCGCCCACCGTCCGCATCTTCGCAACCAGCGCCGACTGGCTCAGCCGCTCCTTGTAAACGCCGGCGGGATTCAAAAGCTCGTCATCGATGATGGCGTTATACATGCCCATGCAGCCTTCATCGAAGATCCCGATGATGGCCTTGCGATGTTTCAGTTCGCCGGCAAGCGACGCTCCCAGCGCTGCGCTCTCTGCAGGCACCTTCGCCGCATCCAGCGCGTGCACATGCGATAGATCGTGGCTGATTTTTCCGTCCCTCAACCACTCGTCCAGCGCGTTCAGAAAATATTCGTCCGTAAATTCCTTGCTCCATATCGAAGAAAACTTCCGTCCCGCCTTGGTGAGCGACCCATTCAGATTGAGCAATCCCACCAGGCCCGGCCACTGTCCTGACCAGTTGGCAACGGTCAGAATCGGTCCCTTGTGGCTGCGCAAACCCGGCAACACATGATGACTGTATTGCCACGCGGCGGTCGCAAAAACCAGCTTCGCCTCTGGATGAATATTCAGGAAGACATCCATCCCCTTACGCTGCGATCCGATGAAACCATGGCGCTCTTTTTCGTCGTAAGCATGCGCCCGCAGCAGCTTTATGCCTCTTTGCGCAAAAGCTGCGGTCAACTTCTCTTCCATATCCCGCTGTGCCGGCCAGCAAACCTGGTTTGCTGTCACGCGCAAATCCCCGCTCGTCACCAGCAATGCCATATCTGCAGCCGGCTTCGTTCCATTCACTTCAACTGCCATCCCGATTGTCTCCTTGCAACCTACCGCTCATCCGACAGAGAGGAATATACACCCGTGCGCCCCCCTCAGGGTTGTGGGCGGCGCGCCTCCGGCTAAGGCGGCGTGTCAGCACACACACATTGTGTTTTTCATGACACGTTTCGATCGCATCCATCGATCCGTAACCCTTTTATTTTCAGTAGATCACATTTGGCGCCCAGCTTGCACTTTCTCAAGGCGCAGGCGATTTGGAGAATAAATTCAGGGGGATGCGATGAAGGCTCGGATAGCAGGCAATTTGGCAGTGATGGCGACGACGGCAATGCTTCTTGTTTCTCAGGCAAGCGCTCAGGATACGGCGAAGCGCGTGATTGTAATCAGCCTTGAGGACCACAAGCTAGCCCTGGTTGAAGACGGGCAGGTGAAGAAGGTCTACACCGTCGCCGTCGGCAAGCCCTCCACACCAAGCCCGATTGGCATCTTCACCATTGAGCGCCGCGTGGCCAACCCCACCTATCAACACAATGGCAAAATCGTCCCTCCGGGCCCGCGTAACCCCGTAGGCACGCGCTGGATGGGTCTCAGCAAGCATGGCTACGGAATTCATGGAACCAATGAACCCAGCTCCATTGGCAAGGCCGCTTCGCACGGATGCATCCGCATGGCAAAAGCCGACCTGGAGGAGCTTTATCCGCTGGTTGCCGAGGGCGACACCGTGGAGCTAATCGGTCAGCGCAACGAGGAAACGACGCAGCTCTTTGGCAACAGCGAAACCCCGGCTGTGCCCGCGCCAGCAATGCTGACAGCAACCGCCGCAACGCAAGCGCCAGGCTCTGACGCCAACAGCACTGCCGCTCTGAATCCGCCGGCCGTTGCCACAATCGTGGCGTCGCGCTAAGGAAGGGCTGCCATGAACCTTCTCGCAGACGCAATGAGCTGTTTGGGGGCAGTGCTGTTGCCGGTGGTAGCCGCGCTGCTGCTTGAAGAGCTGACATACGGAGGACTGGTCCGGCTGCTGATCGCTCCATGGCCGAGATCCAGTAAACGACGGGAGCCCAACCACACCAGGGGAGAAAGAAAATGATCGCATTGAAGCTGTTGTTGACGTTCGCGGGAGTGCTGTTGCTTGCTCTTGCGGTTGGAATTCCACTCTACACGTTCACACTCCGCTTGATCGCTCTGCGCCGCAAGCAGAACGGCGAACTGCAAACCATCCCCGTCGAACCAGACGAGCCCGAAGAATTCCTCTGGCGCGGCCCAGTCGCATTGGCCCTGCTTGCCTGCCTGCCGCTGCTCGTGGCAACCAGCATCGTCGTCGTTCCCAGTGGAATGGGCGGCGTGCGCGTCAGCCAGATTCGCGGCACGCTGCCTGGCACGCTCTACCCCGGCGTGCATTTCGTAACGCCGCTGATCGAAAGCGTGCAGACTTTCGATCTGCGCGACCACCTCTTCACCGCGGGCGTTCTCGAAGAGGGTGCAAAGTCCACTACACCGAAGAGCCCACTCAGCGTGCAGTCGCGCGAAGGGCTCAACATCGGCCTCGCCGTCACCGTCCGCTACCGCCTCGACCCCAACAAACTCTCAAGCGTGCAGTCCAACATGCCCCAGCCTGTCGACAAGGAACTGGTGCCGCCGGTGGTGGCTTCCGCATGGCGCGAACTTACGCCGGAATACACTGTGCGCGAAATCTTTTCGAGCAAACGCGAAGAGGTACGCACCAAAGCGGCCGAGATCATCACCCGCAAACTTGGCAACGACGGCATCGTAGTGGAAGAGGTCATGCTCTCCGACATTCAACTGCCGGAGGAGTACGCCAAAGGACTCGAAGGGCTGTTGCTGAAGGAGCAGCAGGACGACCAGATGTCTGTGGAAACCGATATGCAGCAGAAGCAGGTGAGGATTGCCGAGTTGCAGGCCGAAGCGGAAGAAGCGCAGAAGGTGAAGCAGGCAGAAGGCGATGCGCAGTCGAAGGTGGTTGAGGCCAAGGGTGAAGCCGACGCCATGCAATACACGCTGCCGCTGAAGCAGAAGCAGATTGAGCAAAGCAAGCTGGAGGCCGAGGCGCGCAAGGAAGCCACAATTCAAAATGCGGAAGCGGATGCGCAGGCCAAGGTGATCGACAGCAAAGCCGAACTGGAGCGCCGCAACCTGTTAGCCGACGCTGAAGCCAGCCGCGTGCGCCTGATGGCGAAGGCCAACGCCGAACGCATGACCAGTGAAGCGGAGCTGCTGAACAAGTCGCCGCTGCTTATCAACAAAATTGTCGCCGAGCGCCTTTCCGACAAAATCCAGGTCGTCATGGTGCCCTCCGACGGCAAGTTTTTCTTCGCTAACGACGTCTTCAAAAACATGGCCAACGCCCCCGTCGTCAAGCAGGAGATGGACAACGAGGACGACGCCGCGCCCAAGCCCGGGCATTGAAAGTCATTTCATGCGGGGCAAGCGGTTTGCCCCGCATGAGCCTTGAGCCGTCAAACGATATAATTCGCCCAAACGATCCATCGAGAGAAATCTGAATCCAATGAAGCTGGTCTGTCTTACCGCGATGGTCATCGGTAGTCTGACGAACCTCATGGCGCAGGCACAAACCCCGTCGCCCAACCCATGGCAGCAGCCCGCGACCGCACTCGCTGAGCAGGTCGCAGCCATTCTCGGTGCGGGCCAGGCGCATCTCACTATCAACAACCGGTCCACTCTTCCCACTGACCAGATTCCCTCCATCCGCCGCCAACTGGTCGAGGGTCTGAAGTCTCACGGAGTTATTGCTTCCGGGCCTGAAAGCGCTAACATGATTCGCGTTACTCTAAGCGAGAATGCGCGTGAGCGGCTCTGGGTCGCCGAAGTAATTGAAGGGGACGAAACCCGCGTGACCATGGTGCGTCTGGACGCTGGTAAAGCACAGCAGCCGCAATCCGCCGGCGGTCTAACCCTGCGCAGGCAAGCTGTTCTTGCCACCGGCGTCCAGGTTCTTGCAGCTCTCGATACTCCAAACGGCCTGGTCATCGTCGAACCGGAAGAGATTGTGATCTTTGTCCAGACTCCGGACGGCTGGTACGAGCAGAAGCGTGTGGGCATCGACCAGACCCACGCATTAACGCGCGACCCTCGGGCCATCATCCACACCTCACAGGACGCTATCGGCTTCGAAGCCTTCATCGCCGGAACAACCTGCAATGGGAAATTGCAGGGCACGGCAGATTGGACGATTCACTGTCACGAGAGCGACGATCCGTGGCCTATCGCCCAGTCCGATCCAAACAACGGAGCCACCTACGTCAAGGCGTTCTACAACGCGGCGCGCAATTACTTCACGGGCGTCATTACACCGAGTCCTGCAATGGATCTCCCGCCATTTTATTCTGCTGTTCCGTTTCCACGCGTCAACAGAACCGGATTGCTCATCGGTGGCATTGATGGCAAAGTGGAACTCCTCGATGCCGTCTCGCTGAAATCAATCACCGGCGCGCGCGATTGGGGCAGCGATTTCGCAGCGCTCCACAGCGGCTGTGGCTCCGGCACGCAGATCGTTGCGTCCGGCTCGGGCGAAGCCTCCAATGACAGCCTCCGCGCCTACGAACTGCCTGCACAGGAAGCCGCTCCTTTCAGCGCGCCGCTCGCCATGGATGGCGCCGTCACCGCACTCGCATCGTCCCCCGATGGCAAGAGCCTGATCGCAATCATGCGCACCGCAACCAACCAATACGAGGTGGACCGTGTTACGGCAAGTTGCAATTAGTTGTCTCGTAGCCGTACTGGCGTTGCCTGCCATCGCCCGCACCCGTCCTCACTACGGTGGCACCCTGCGGGTGGAGGTCGAAGGCGACGGCTCTCAATCCTCCAACGGGCTGATTTGGCGACTGGAAATGGAAGGGCTCACGGAGTTTGGAGGGGATGGAACCCCGCAACCCGCCCTCGCCACTCGATGGGCGTCGGAAAATGACAACCACCGATGGCAATTCTGGCTCCGTCCAGGAGTGCAATTCAACAACGGTTGGCCTTTAACTCCGGCAGCAGTAGTCGCTTCTCTGACGCAATCCTGTCCAACAAACTGCCCGTGGACAACAGTGCACGCAGTTGGCACTTCTGTTGTCTTCACAAGCGATTCGCCAATGCCAAACCTACCATCGTTGCTGGCTGAGAATCACTTCCTCATTGAACTCACTGATGCGGGAGAAGGGAAAGCTCCCGCATGCTGTATTGGAACCGGCCCATTCCAGCTCACTCAGGGTTTTCCAAAGACTCTCGTAGCAAATGAAAACTACTGGGGTGGACGCCCTTTCGTCGACAAAGTCGAAATCCTCACCAACAAATCCATCCGTGATCAATGGCTCGATCTTTCCGTAGGCCGCGCAGACATTGTCGAAGTTCCTGCCGAACAAATTCGCCTGGCGCAGCAGCAACATCTCACTGTGATCGCTTCGCCGCCCGTGACGCTTATAGCCCTCGCGGTTGCCGATTCCGGTGTGCTCTCAAATCCAAACCTCCGCGCAGCCATCGCCCTGGCTGTCGATCGAAGCGCGCTCTCGAATGTCATTTTTCAAAAACAGGGTGAAGTAACGGCAAGCCTTTTGCCCAATTCGCTCACCGGCTACTCATTCCTCTTCCCCACCGAACTCGACTTGAACAAGGCACATGAGTTGCGCGGAGGTCTGCCTGCTCCGACCCTCACACTGGCAGCGGAGAACAACCCAACCATGCAGTTGGCCGCACAACGAATTGCACTAAATCTTCACGAGGTGGGATTCAATGTGCAGGTGGTCAACGCAGCAACGGCCCAGCACAAGGATCTTGCCCTCCTCGAACTGGCACTCTCTTCCAGCCAGCCGCAATCCGCGCTTGAATCCATGCTGCGCGGCGTGGGTGTGGCAACCCCGGTGCTCGAAAACACGCCCGCGGGTCTCTACAAAACGGAACGCGAATTCCTCGATACGCACACGTTGATTCCGCTCCTTTATCTGCCTCGCGTCTATGCCATCAGCGGCCGTGTCCGCGACCTGCGCCTCAGCGCAGACGGCTCGCCCCTGCTGGCGGATGTATCGCTTCAGGACGCACAATGAGAGACGCAGAATGAATCTCCGCCAGAAGCTGTTGTTGCTCTTCTCGCTCACCGTCGCCGCTGCCGTGGCCGCCGTCGCGTGGACCGTTCTCGTCCGCATCCGAATCGTCTTTGAGCAGCGCGACCAGGAGGAGACCGCACTCTTCGTTAGCCAATTCCAGCGTGAGTTCCAGCACCGTTCCGCTGAAGTTGCTGCTGCCGTCGACCACATCGCCGCCAGTGAGCGTGTCCGCGCCATGGCCTTCGAAGTTGTTCAGTCCGGCGACGCAGCTCCCTATCTCACCGAGGCGGGAACACTCGCGCAGGACGCACAACTCGACTTCCTTGAGATCGTCGGTCCCGATGGCAACGTGGTCAGTTCCGCGCAATGGCCGGCGCGCTTTGGCTACCCCGAACCAATAGCCAACCAGACCACAACCACGTTTCTCAAGCGCGAAGACTTGCCGGATGGAACATCCGTCCTTGGCTTGTTTGCCGCTCGCACCATTCGCGGGGCTGAGCCCGCAGTCCATCTTGTGGGCGGCAAACGTCTTGACCAAAACTTCCTTGCCGATCTCCCGGTTGCTCAGGGCATGCAAGTCAGCCTCTACAGCGATGCAGGCACCAATGTACTTGCAGGCTTGGACACACCAACAGCCCCCGCTGTTCCCATCTTCGCTCCGTTTGATCCTGCGCGCCTCCTCAGCGCCACAGGTCCGATCGCAAACGCGGCCCGTTATCAATCCCTAATCGACTCAGCCCGCAAAACTGGCCAACCCACAAGTTCCATCCTGTACCTCACTGACCACCGTGAAGACTCAGTCAACGCCACGGCCATCCCACTCAAGTCCGACAAGGGCGACGTCCTCGCCGTACTCACTGTCTCCATCTCGCGCAGCGGCATGGTGCAGGCGCAGCAGCATATTCGCGCAATCGCTTATGGCGTTGCGGCCGGCGGCATTCTCTTCGCCATCGTCTGCAGTCTCTGGATCGCCGCCAAAGTCTCCCGCCCCATCGAACAACTCGCCCGGGCTGCGGAGCAAGTTGCCGCTGGCAACTGGGAGACCCATGTGCCCGAGCGCAGCCGCGACGAAGTTGGCCAGCTCGCGCGCAGCTTCAATCACATGACGGCTCAGCTTGCCAGCCAGCGCGAGCGCCTCGTCCAAACCGAGCGCGTCGCCGCATGGCGCGAACTCGCTCGCCGCCTCGCTCACGAGCTCAAAAACCCACTCTTCCCCTTGCAACTCACCGTCGAAAACCTCGTCCGCGCCCGTGCGCTACCGCCTGAAGAATTCGATGAAGTCTTCCGCGAGAGCACGCAAACGTTGGGCATGGAGATCGCGAACCTGAAGACCATCATTGCCCGATTCAGCGACTTCAGCAAAATGCCCAAACCCGAGCTGGAGCACATCGATGCCAAAGAGATTATCGAGCGCATCCGCTCGCTCTACGAGACAACCTGCGCAACAACCAACCTGGATCAGCAGCCCATCTGTTTCGAACGGGATCTCTCGCCCGATCCTATGCCGTTCCTCGTCGACCCGGAGTTGTTGCATCGCGCCTTGAGCAACCTCGTCCTCAACGCAATGGACGCCATGCCCGAAGGCGGAACGCTAACTCTTTCCGCTAAACCCCTCGCCAACCAAATCGAAATCAGAGTCTCCGACACCGGCAGCGGTCTTACTCCGGAGGAGTGCGAGCGCCTTTTTACGCCGTACTACACCACCAAGCAACACGGCACCGGCCTCGGCCTGGCTATCGTTCAATCCGTCATCTCGGACCACAACGGATCCATCGCCGTAGAATCCCACCCAAACAAGGGTGCTACCTTTGTCATCACGCTACCGAAAAGTAGCCCCGGGGTTTAGCTTTTAACTGACCACTGATAATTACCACTGACAACCGTCTTATGACCACCAAGGCCAACATCCTCATCGTCGACGACGAAGCCAACACACTGGCATCGCTCTCCCGCGCCTTCCGCCTCGCCGGCCATGAAGCGGTGGTCTGCGACAACGCCGTACGCGCCCTGGAACTCGCCCGCACCCAGCCCTTCGACCTCATACTTAGCGACGTCGTCATGCCCCGCCGCGATGGTCTAGCCCTGCTTGAAGACCTCAAGATGGCCGGCGTCTCCGCTCCCGTCGTCATGATGAGCGGCCAGGCCCACATCGAGATGGCCGTCCGCGCCACACGCCTCGGCGCTCTGGATTTTCTGGAAAAGCCACTCTCCACCGAAAAGCTGTTGGTCACCGTCGAAAACGCCCTCAAGCTCGTCCGCCTCGAATCGGAAAACCAGGATCTCCGCACCCGCGTCGGCAAGCACACGCTGGTCTTTCAAGGCGAAACCATGTGCCGTGTCATGGCCCAAATCGAGCGCGTCGCCGCAAGTGAGGCCCGTGTCTGCATCTACGGCGAAACCGGAACGGGCAAGGAGCTCGTCGCCCGCACGCTGCACGAAAAAAGCCATCGAGCAAACGGTCCGTTCGTGACCCTCAACTGCGCGGCAGTTCCCGCGGAACTCATTGAAAGCGAGCTTTTCGGCCACGAGAAAGGCTCCTTCACCGGCGCGGCCCAGCGCCATACCGGCAAATTCGAGCAGGCCCATCGCGGGACACTCTTCCTCGACGAAATCGGCGACATGCCGGCATCCATGCAGGCCAAACTGCTCCGCGTCCTGGAAGAAGGTGAGGTCGAGCGCATCGGTTCTGACAAGCCCACCACCGTGAACGTTCGCGTCATCGTCGCAACGCATCGCAACCTCGAGGCGCTCGTCGAGTCCGGCGCCTTCCGCCGCGATCTCTATCATCGCGTCGTCGTCTTTCCCGTCGCACTGCCGCCGCTGCGCCAGCGCCCGGAAGACCTGCCTGCGCTCGTCGAACACTTTGCCCGCCAGGTCAGCGCCCAGAACGGATGGAAGCCCGTCCCCTTCGCAGATTCCGCCATCGATGCCCTCAAGCAATACTCCTGGCCTGGCAACATCCGCGAACTGCGTAACGTTGTCGAGCGGCTTTTGCTTCTCGCCGGCGATCATGTCGATTCGGACGCAGTGCAACTCGCGCTCCCCGCTTCGCACACCAATCACACGCTGGGTCAACCCAGGCAAACTGGCGCCATAGCCGACACCTCGGGTCCGCTCGCCGAACGCGTTTTAGCTTTCGAACGAGTGCAAGTACTGAGCGAACTGGACCGGCACAATCGCAACATCACGCAAACCGCGCGCGCCCTTGGGTTGGAACGAAGCCATCTCTACAAGAAATGCCAGCAACTCGGCATCGACCTGCAAAAACTCGAAAACCGGAAAAACTTGACACAGTCCGGATAACGACTCAAAGCATTCTTTAGGCATCAAAAAAGATCACAAAACTGATCGTATCGATTCTATTCGCTCATTGTAGACTGAAAATGCTCCCTGTATCAGCAGGCAGGCGAGAATGAGTACGGGATGGATTCTCTGCGCGGCGCAGCCGTTCCCACTCACCCGGATGTGGAACCAGACTTTAAACAAAGGCTCAACCCCATGACGAAAGACTCTATCAGTTCCGCGAATCCGGGAACCTTGCAGGCCGCCTCCAGCAAGCGCGGCTACAATATGTTTCTTCTCCTGGTCGCGGGCCTCGGCGGCTTGCTATATGGCATAGATGTTGGCATCATCGGTGGCGCATACCCCTACCTCGAAGCGACCTCCGGCCTCACCGCGTCGCAGTTATCCGTTATCGTCGCGGCCGTACTTCTAGGCAGCGTCTTTTCCACGCTGTTTGCCGGCATGATCGCCGATCTCATAGGCCGCAAGCCGCTGATGATCCTGAGCGGCCTGACCTTTGTCGTCAGCATCCCCGTCATTGCTCTCTCGCACGGTTACGGTCCGTTGTTCTTCGGCCGCTTGTTGCAGGGTATGAGCGGCGGCTTCATAGGCATCGTTGTTCCGCTGTATTTGGCCGAATGCCTCTCAGCATCGAATCGCGGCAAGGGGACCGGAATCTTCCAGTGGCTTCTCACCCTGGGCATTGTCGCCGCTGCGCTGGTGGGCATGTACTACAGTTACCAGGTTCAAGCGGTAGCCGCAGCCGGAAACGCCGCCGATCTTTTGCGTTTCAAAGACCTGGCCTGGCGCAGAATCTTCTGGGTATCTCTTCCTCCCGGCGTTCTGTTCGTCCTTGGCAGCCTGCTCGTCACCGAGTCGCCGCGCTGGCTCTTTCGCAAAGGAAAGGAAGCGCGCGCACTTGCCGCGCTGCTCCGCTCTCGCTTGCCCCAACAGGCTGATCTTGAGTTACAGGAGATGAAAGAAACAGCACATCTTGCTGCGGCGTCCAAATCGCCGAACAAACAAACTGGCGAGACATTCAAGGACTCCCTGCTGCGCCGCAAATACGTTATTCCCTTTCTGCTGGCCTGTATCATCCTCTTCTGCAACACTGCCACCGGCATCAATTCAATCATCGGCTACAACACCGGCATTCTGCTTCAAAGCGGGCTCTCCGATCTCCAGGCTCACTGGGGATACGTGATCTTCACGGTCGTCAATTTCATCATGACCATGGTGGGCGTCACCCTCGTGGACCGCAAGGGGCGCAAGTTTCTGCTCACGCTCGGCACCAGTGGAATCATCGTTTCCCTCACCGCCGTTGGCCTCATGTTTTTGACGACGGAGAAGCTGAACCTCGACTGCCGCAACCTGATTCAATCAACGGTTGATTCAAGCCAGGAACTGACCCTGCGATTCGATACCGCGGAAGCAAGCAGGCTCCTTAGTGGGAGCGGCTACACCGGCACGGACATCAAGAGCGATCGGGCCTCATTCGCCATCATCTATTCCTATGGCGGCTTCACTGCCTCCACCAACTATGTGCGCTCTGATGATGCAGGCGCTACTCCCATCCAGATCACCCGCGCAAACTGCGTTCCCGCCAACCGCGTTGAAGCCCTCTTCAAGAATCCCTTCGCCGACCTCGACGCCGCCCGCACCGCGCCTCTCAAAATCGAGAAGGCTCTCGTTGGCAGTGTTCCCGACGCAGGTCACGGCTGGCGCGTTGCCTTCGGCCTGTACGCGTTCATGGCCTTCTTTGCCTTTGGTCCCGGCGTGTGTGTGTGGCTCGCCCTCTCCGAACTGATGCCCACCCGCATTCGATCGAACGGCATGAGCATTGCGCTCGTCATCAACCAACTGGTATCCACCACGCTGGCCGGTATCTTTCTGCCCTTTGTCAGCAAGTACGGCTATTCATCCATGTTCTTCCTCTTCGCCGGTTTCACGGTCATCTACTTCCTTGTCGCCGTCTTCCTGCTTCCTGAAACCAAGGGCAAAACTTTGGAAGAAATTGAAGCTCACTTTGAAGGGCACGCCGCCTGACAGATACGGCATCACGATTCACGAATCCAAAATCGCACCGGCGCTCTGATCACAATTGATCAGAGCGCCGCTGCTCCCATTGTTCATAAAGCATCTATAGCACTATTTGTTGACTTTCCAAGTGCATAGCTCTCAACGCCTGCATCACTTTGCGCATCATATCCGTTTATCAAGGGCAGTTCACTTTCATCAGGGGCCATTGCGATGTGTCCGGAGCAGTCCGTCCTAACCTTGCAAAAACCTTCTCGCGTTCGATGGATGCGATTGCTGTTGGGGTCGCTCGGCCCAGGCATTATCACCGGGGCAGCGGACGATGACCCTTCAGGAATCGCCACCTATTCCATTGCCGGCGCGCAGTTTGGCACCTTGTTTCTTTGGACCGCTCTCCTCACCTTTCCACTGATGGCCGCCGTGCAAATGATGTGCGCGCGCATTGGCAAAGTCACCGGAATGGGCCTTGCCGGAAACCTCAAGTGCTGCTTTCCCCGCTGGGTGTTGGTGGCCGGCATCTTTGCGTTGCTTATTGCCAATACCATCAACATTGGCGCGGATCTGGCGGGCATGGCGGATGCGGCCAACATGCTCACCGGCATCAATGTCCATCTGTCTGTCATCGCCTTCGCGTTTCTCATTTCCTGGGCCACTGTGCGGCTAAAGTACCGGCACATCGCCATGGTGCTCAAGTGGCTGGTCATCGTGCTCTTCGCTTATCCCGTTACCGCCTTCATCGTCGGCGCAGATTGGCCCCAGGTGGCGCGCGCCACGCTCTTGCCTTCCATGCCGCACGGCAAAGAAGCATGGGCCACGTTGGTCGCGATTCTCGGCACGACCATCAGCCCCTACCTGTTCTTCTGGCAGGCCAGTGAAGAAGTTGAGGAAGACAAAGAAGCAGGTAAGTCGTCGCTGAGACTGCGTCGCGGGGCCACCATCAAGGAACTCGAATTCAGAAACTTCGATGTCGGCGTAGGTGGGTTCTTCTCCAATGTAGCCATGTTCTTTATCATTCTCACCACGGCTCTCACCCTCAATCGACATGGCCTCACCAACATCGCCACTTCGCGGCAAGCTGCTGAGGCCCTTCGCCCCTTAGCCGGGAATTTCGCTGCGCTCCTGTTCACCGTCGGCATTGTCGGCGTGGGCCTTCTTGCCATCCCCACGTTGGCCGGCTCGGCTGCGTACGCCTTCGCTGAAACGCTGGGCTGGCGCCAGGGCCTCAGCAGAAATGTGAAGCATGCCCGCGCGTTCTATGCGGTCATTCTGCTGTCAACCTGTGGGGGCGTTGCGCTGAACTTCCTCCACATCAACCCCGTCAACGCGCTCTACTGGACGGCCGTCATCAACGGCTTGCTGGCGCCATTCCTTCTTGTTGCCATCCTTATGGTCGCAGGCAACAGGAAGCTCATGCAGGGTCAGCCAAGCTCCCGCTTTGCATGGATTATCGTTGCCCTCACGACAGCTGCGATGTTCGTCGCCGGCATAGCCATGTTTGTCCTTTAGGTCTCCGCACCCATCTGTGCCCTTCGCTCCGCGTGTCCCTCACCGCTCCGCAATCGTCACCCTCTGCGATCCCGCATTCCAACTGCCAATTTCCACCACCGGGACATCCGCTCCGTTCTCCGGCAGCATCGCCGTCAGTACGCCTTTTTCTCCCGGCACAAGCTCAATCCAGTTGTCCGACCACATCACCGGCGCAATCAGTCCGCCTATCTTTGTGCGCATCGCCGCGCTCACCTGGAACGCCAGTGCCGCGCTCGGATTCTCAAGCTCCACACGCACCTCTCGGCCGCGCGCTGTCGTTGCGATCTCTGCGTGAGCAACGACCTTCGCCGCGGGCAGACTTGTCAGCGCAGTCAGGTCCTCGTGCCGTGCCGCCGGCGTATGCGTATAGTCGGTCTTCGCCCAGTCAAATGTAGTCAGCGTCCCCGGCACCCGGTAGAAATTCCGGCTCACGACCTTGCCTGCCGTGTCCGTCAACGTCAAGCTAATGAAGAAGACTCGCTCCGCATCCGCGTAGCTCGCCGGAAGCGTAAACACAATCTGCGAGCTGTCCGCATCCGCATCCACGGGCGCCTCGCGTGCGAACAGCTCCTTCCAAGCCACGTTGTGTACATGCGCACTCGCATGCAGCCCTGCGACCCGTTCGTAGGTGCTGTTCACCACCACAATCGACCGGTCGTCATAAGAGTACTGAATTTGCACCGGCTCGCACGCCTTCTTGGTTCCAAAGTAACCCGCGTCGGCTTCCAGATAGTAGTCGTACAAGTGCCAGATCATCGAGGGCCACGCGTTGTTCAGCATCCACTGAATCACGCCCGTCGAAACGTACTTGTTTCTGCTGTACGCCTCATACATCGCACGCTCGGAGTCGTACTCCATGGCTGCCGCTATGCGCTCGTAATCGGCGGCGGATTGCGGCTTGGCATACGCTGCCTCCATCGCCTCATCCAACACCTTTAAACTCGCGAACTTTCCGCTGCCGAGGTGATAGCTCCACGCTGCCGATGGCGGCCACGCCGGCGGGTCAGGCAAGAACTTCTCCCGGCTCGCCAGCGACGGAATCGCCGGGCCGGGACTGGTCTCCGTATTGAATCCGTACGCCCCTCCGTGCTTCTTGTCCACGTACCAATAGCTGGGTGCAACATAGTCGTAGGGCCCGGTCATCTTCACATCATTCAACCCGCCCCCGGTTGTCACCTGCGACGACGCCGCAGAAAGAATCGGATTGGGCCAGTGCGTTTCCGTCTCTACATCCAGGTAGGCACGTTCAACATTCGTCGTCGGCGCATCGTCGCTGCCGTTCAGCCACACCAGCAGGCTCGCGTGATGCCGCAGCCGCAACATCTGCGAACGCAGCGAAGCCGTAGCAATCGTCAGGTCCTCTGCGGTCCAGTCCTTCCAGCGCTCCCAGTGGTCGCAGCAGCACCAGCCCAGCATCACCAGGACTCCATCACGATCCGCGAGCCGGAAAAACTCCTCGGTCTCCAGTTTGCCTTCCAGGCGAATGGCGTTCAGGTTCATGTCTTCCACCAGCCTGAACTGGTCGCGTAGCCGATGCGCATCGGTCCGCAGCAGCATATCCTGCGACCATCCCGCTCCGCGTATCAGTATCGGCTTGCCATTCACCTTGAACAGCCGCGCTCCCGACGGCGTCAGCTCCGACGTAACCTCGCGAATTCCAAACTCCACGCTCTGCTCATCGGTCACTTCGCCGTGTTCGCGGAACGCAACCGTCAGCCGCTCCAGGTGCGGCTCTCCCATCTGTCGCGGCCACCACGGCTTCGGATTGCGAATCCTCAGTTGCCGAAACTGCCCCGGAGTAAATGCCACCGTGCGGTCCTCATCCGCGGCCAGTTCCACGGGTTGCTCAAACTTCACGCCGGCCGCCGATCCCTCCACTACAGCCTTCACTGCGGCCTCGCTCGCGTTGTGCAGTTCCGCATACACAGTCAGCTCCGCTGTGTCAGCGACGAGTCGGTAAAGAGCGTCACCGCCATCGGCGACCGCACCGTCACTGTCCCCGTACTCACTAGGTCCACCGCGCCCCCCACAAACCCATATCTTTGTCTGGCGGGCATGGATTCCAATCAACCCAATTGATGCCAAGGTTTTTCTCCGTCGGCGCAAATGTCTCCACCGCCAGTACATTTTTCCTGCCCGGCTTCAAGGCGCCGGTCACGTCAAAATCGTAGGTGCGATACGCGCCCGCAACCTCGGTTGAGTCTCCAATCTTTTTCCCGTTCAACCAAATCTCGCCACGGTAATTGATGCCGCCGAAGTGCAGCCATTCGCTCTCGCCCGCATGCGCCGTAGCCGGCGCGGTAAACTCCGCGCGATACCACCAGCCGCAATGGTATGGACTGTTCGCACCCATCGGCTGCCGCGCAAAAATCGTGCCGATCGGATAGGTCGTCCCCGGAATCTGCCGCAGGTTCATGCCGAAGTACGGATCGCGAAACACACCCGCAGCGGTCTGTGCAGCCAGTACTGTGCTGGGCACTGACGTCTTCAGCCACTCATCCGGTCTGAACGTCTCCGTGCCAATCACCTCACCCGTAGCTTGCAGCGTGCAGCGGATTGCAATTGCCAGCCTTCGCCGAGCGGCGTCACCGTTCCCGCCCAGACCGCGCCCGGCATCGTCACTATCGACAAAAAGAAAAGCAAGATTCGTCCACGCATGGGCACCAACAACCACTCTTCCGTAATTCAGGTATCAGGCAACGGTATCGCGCGATGTTGATGCTTCACAACGGCTTCGACTTTTTACCCTGGGACGGCGAAGAGCATGACACGGAAACATGGTCGCTCGGTTGACACGCTGGAACATCGAGCCTAGCATCGAGGCCATCGGAGCGATCACTTTCGAGCTTCCCGAAAACTCCGCTCCGAAAGTGGGGAGCTTTCATGTTGCTGCGTTGCGTTACCAGTTTGCTGTTCGCCTGCATGTCCATGTCCGCCGCTGCCCAGGCAGCCGACGACGAACCGAAAAACGCCAAGGATTGGTTTCAGCACGCCAGCGACCGCATGAATCTGCGCATGCCGGGCACCACGCCGTTTCACATGACAGTCAAGTTTCACGCCTTCCCGGGCGTTGAACTTCTCGGCGCCAAAGAAAAGTCGGACTTCATATCCGGCGACGGAGTCTATGAAGAAATCTGGCTCGCACCGCATCAGTGGCGCCGCGAGGTGACGCTAGCCGGCTACCACGCCGTCGAAGAAGATTCCGCCGGGGTTCGCAAAATGCAAGCCTCGTCCGATTACGAGCCGAGCCGCGTCTTGATGCTCCTCGATGCGCTCTACGAACCCGTTCCACGTTACCTCGTCACAAAGGACTTCCCGCGCTCCGGCTGGAAGATCGATCACATATCCAACGCGGCGCTCTCTCTGGTTCGGGTCAGCAAGAGCGTTGGAGATCAGAGGGCTGATTTCTCCTTCGCCTACTATTTCTCACCTCACGGGATACTCGAGATCGAGAATTCCAGCGGACTGACCAAAACCTGGGCAAATGATTTCCTCTTCTCAGGGATCGTTGTCCCCGGGCACATTTCTATAAAGGCCGGGGAGAGGGACTTGCTTACCGCCGACGTTGCCGTAGAAGCGGCTCCCCAAAGTGCCCCGGCGACCTTCGATCTGCCCGGAGGTCCCGCCGAGCCTGGAATGACCCTGCGCCCTCTCAAGGGGTATGAAGTGAAAATGCCCGATATGTCCGACAGCTTCAGTTGGGTCTCTCAGAGCATCGGCCCTGCCCCGGTCTTTGACTTCTGGGAAGTGCTGGATCGCCACGGGAAGTACAGGGAACTGGAAGTGATCCTCGCGCCAAATGACCGTGACGCGGCCATCATCATGACGCAAGCGCGAGCCAAGAAGCACCATCCGCCGGAAATCGACGGGAGCCCCTGCCAGGTCCAGATCGGAACATTGGTGATGTAGGGTACTTGCAGCTCCCGGTTGCTCTAATTGCCCGCCTGCGACCCCGTGAGCGCAATCTGCTGCCGGTCAGCCTGCACCACCTTCTGGTAAAAATCGCGCAGCTTGCCGTATTCCGCTGCATCCAGCACGGTGA
>Ga0187847_10000201_pt1 | contig 71796 bp, 68 predicted proteins | sample June2016WEW_4_10_FD_132458 | JGI IMG/M metagenome (GOLD analysis project Ga0187847, IMG submission 132458) | Peatland microbial communities from SPRUCE experiment site at the Marcell Experimental Forest, Minnesota, USA - June2016WEW_4_10 | ecosystem: Environmental > Terrestrial > Soil >...
CAGTGGGTTCGAGAGGTACGCCATCGTTTCGGATCGTGACATCAACGATGCGATGACAGCTCTAGAAGCGAAGCAACAGCGAGACCACGCGGAAGCTGCAGCCCAGCAAAAGTCCGCTGCGGCCTCGCAAAAGCAGTTCGGGCACGATTGAGGGGAAACTGCCCAAGAATTGTGCATCTGAACTTCGTCTCTCTGTTGCTGGAGTCCTTGCCTAACTGACGTCCTCTGAATGGGTTGGTCTGGTGCCGGGAGGGGGAGTCGAACCCCCAAGGTACTAAGTACCGGCGGATTTTGAGTCCGCTGCGTCTGCCAGTTCCGCCATCCCGGCTTGAGACATGCACGTGAAGAGAAGACTAGCTTAATCGACGACCTGGGGCTTTGCAACCGTGGCGTGGCGTTTCTGACCGACGGAATTGTACAGACTAATGAGAATCCTCCGGATCCGCTCTTATCGCGGCACCGGCTCACTTCGTCGTGACTGCGTTCCTACGCCGGAAGCATTGCATCACGTGGTCATCCACTATTCCCACAGCCTGCATAAATGCATAACAGATGGTTGATCCCACAAAATTGAAACCGCGCTTCTTGAGATCCTTGCTCATCGCGTCCGACTCCGCGGTGCGCGTCGGAACTGGATTCCGCGCATTCCGCAAATTCACTTTCGGCCTGCCACTCACGAATTGCCACACGTAACGGTCGAAACTGCCATATTCCTTCTGCACCCGCAGCAACGCGCGGGCATTCTGCACTGCGGAAGCGATCTTCAGCCGGTTGCGCACGATGCCCGGATTCCGCAACAACTGCGCGACCTTCCGGCTGTCGTAGCGGGCCACTCGCTGTGAATCGAAACCATCAAACGCGGCTTGATAATTTTCCCGCTTGTTCAGAATCGTCTCCCAGCTCAGGCCGGCCTGCGCGCCCTCCAGAACGAGAAACTCGAAAAGCTTGTCGTCGTCGTGCACCGGCACGCCCCATTCTTCATCGTGATAGCGAATCATTACTTCGCTGCGCGCCCATGCGCAACGCACCAACTGGCGTTTTTCTCCGCTGGCTCGTTTCATAAATCGCTGAACCTGCTCGCCAGACCGCCGTGCCATTTACTCCAGCGACTTTGGATCGGACTCATTCTTCGGCGACTTCGCATTCAGCAGCGACACCAATTCTTTCGCGCAAGCCGGAACTCCAACTTTGTGCTCCACAATGATCTCTTTCGCACTTAGCTTTCTTCCGTAGAGTTTTTCATTGGCGCTGCCATCGGAACGCAGAGTGGAGCCCTCCAGCGATATTCCCGCAAACAATCCCTTGTTGCGTGAGTAGGAAAGAATCTCCGCATTCATTACTATGTCGGTCGCTCCCTCCGCTGTTCGTCCCTTCGGACCCGCAGCGGCCGAGGCGTCCGCTCCTAACTTCACTTTGCTCGACAGCAGCGAGCGCGCTCCCCTCGGATTCATCACCAGCAAAACAAAATCCGTCGCCTGGCCGCCCAACTGAAAGCCGATGCTCACTCCCTCCAGCGCGTAGAGTGCCGGCGCTCCCCAAGGCCCGGTATAGTGCGGCCCGCTGCGGCACACCATGACTCCGCGTCCGTAGCTGCCTCCCACCCCGAACGCTCCTTTCTTCACCGAGGGCAGAATCACCACGCATTCCGCCTTATCCAGCAAGTCTTGCGGAATATTGTCAGGGATGTTCAGGATTTCCTTCATCACGGCGCCAGCATCTTTCACTCGCTCCTCTTCCCTCTCATCCGAGCCGAATCCTAGCGATGTGAACAAGCATAAAGCCACGAACACGACTACCATCTTTCTTATATTCTTTCGAATATGCTTCATCGGTACCGTTCCTCCCGGGAGTTCTTCCTCATCATTTTCACTGGATACCCGAACCATCTTACCCTGTCCTCCGTGTTACTTTTTTGAACTGCTTTATTGACCACGGTGCCAGGTTTGGAGAAATGGTTGTTTCGCCGTAGAAGCAAGCCGTGGCTGCCGGCAGGACGCGGCGATGACCAAATGAGTGCTCCTTTTGTAACTTGGCGCTTGGTTCGCGCCCTTCTACAGTCAATGGATAAGCTGGGGAAGGCCCGCCCGTCATTCGGCATCCGGCGTGCATCTAATGAGTAGGAAGTACATTTTGAGGTCGGTTGGAGTGAAAATTTTGGACTTCTCAGGCACGAAGTACACGGCATCCGCCGGTCGGATTCTGGCGCTGACAGCCGCCTTGGCGCTTTCCTGCCCGGGTTTTGCCCAATCAGATTCGTACTCCAGTTCTTACGCCAGCAGCGCCGCCAATTCCGCCGCGTATGGAAGCCCGTCCGCTTCGGATTCGACATCGGACGATCCTCAGGCCGGCGCAATGCTCACCATTCGCACGCGCGTCGACGAAGTGAACGTACTGTTCATCGCGACCGACAAGCATGGCAAGTTTGTCCGCGATCTGAGTCAGAACGATTTTTCTATCCTTGATGATCACAAACCGCCGCAATCCATTCTAAATTTTCGCCACGAAACCGATCTCCCGCTGCACCTTGGCTTGCTCATCGACGTGAGCGGATCGGTCCACAGCCGTTTTGAGTTCGAGCAGAATGCGTCGATCAGCTTTCTGCAGCACTCGGTTCGCGCCGGCTTCGACAAGGCCTTCGTCGTCGGCTTCAACAAGCAAAGTGACATGACACAGGACTTCACAGACAATGTGCAGTTGCTTTCCGATGGCGTCCACCGGCTGCAGGATGGTGGAGGGACGGCGCTCTACGATGCGATCTACCGCGCTTGCAAGGATAAGTTCCTCAATGACCGTCCCGATCATCCGACGCGCAAGGCAATCGTGGTGGTGAGCGATGGCGAAGACAATCAAAGCGAAGTCTCGCGCGCCCAGGCCATCGAAATGGCGCAACGCGCCGAAGTTATTATTTATGCCATCTCCACCGACGATAGCGGGCTCATCCTCCGCGGCGACAAAGTGCTTGAGCAGATCGCCGAAGCCACCGGCGGCCGCGCCTTTTTCCCTTTCAAGATGAAGGACATCACTCACTCCTTCGCCTCTATCGAGGACGAACTCCGCAGCCAGTACGTCGTCTCCTACAAGCCCGCCGACTTCGATGCCGACGGCCGCTACCGCTCCATCGAAATCTCCGCTCTCAAGAAAGACCTGCAAGTCCGCGCCCGCAAAGGCTACTTCGCCCCGCAGCGGTAAATCTACGCTCCCTTCTTCAACTCTCTCGATGGCACTTGATAAGTTCCAGGGGTCGTCCTCGCGGAAATCGCCAGCCGGTTCCACGCGTTGATCGCGGCTACAGCCAGCGTCAGATCGGCCAATTCCTTTTCTCTGAAGACGCCGCGCACTTCCTCATACACCGCATCCGGCACATGGGTATCGGCCACGCGCGTGACCGCCTCCGTCCAAGCCAGGGCCGCCCGTTCGCGCTCGCTGTAGAACGGAGCCTCTTGCCACGCGTTCAGCTCGTGCAGCCGCTGATCGGCTTCTCCAGTCGCTTTCAAGTCTTTCCAGTGCATATCGAGGCAATACGCGCAGCCATTGATTTGAGAAGCACGCAATTTCACCAGATGCAGCAGTGATTCTTCCAGCCCACTCTCATGAAGATAATGTTCCAAGCCAGCCATGGCACGGTACGCGCCCGGCGCGACCTTCATGTATTGGAAACGTTCCGTCATCTCGAATCCTCCGTTCTTGTTTGGATTACATGCGCACGTTCGCTGTTCCAAACATTTTTTCGAAACAGTCGCCGTTACACTCTTTGACTCCGACGGCCAATTCTCAATGAGTAATCGCCTGTAAACGACACCCATCCTGTGATTCTCAAAGATAGCGTGTATACTTGCGGCGCCTCAGCACCAACACAATCCCATTGTTTCCGGCTGTCGAGGGTTGCGATTTGCTTTCACGAGGCCTAGGAGACTACCAATGAGAAAATCGTTCTCGCTTCGCGGCAGTTTGCTTGCTGCGATTGCATTGACTGCCTTCTGTGTACCGTCTTGGGCACAAGGCAACATCCGCACGGTGCTGTTCGTCAAGGTGAAATTGGGCCAGGAGGAAAGCTGGAAAGCTGCCGTGAAAGACTATGCGGCGACGGTGAAAAAAGCAGGCTCAGACCAGGGCTTCACCGTCTGGGAGTCTGAGAGTGGACCGGCGCAACACGCGGTTGTCTGGTATTCGTCGAAGTGGAAGGAGATCGACGAGGAGAACCCGAAGCTGAAACCGGTAGAAGCTGAGATGGCAAGGCTCTTTGCCCGCCTTGACACGGTGACCGACAGCCTCGAGACCTGGATTGATGAAATGCAGCCCGACATGATGGTTCGCTCGAACCAAATTCCCGCGATGGTGCGGGTCGCTAGGACGCGAGTCATCTCCGGCAAAATGGATGACGTCAAAGCCATCTTCCACGATCAGATTGTGCCGGCGATTAAGAAGTCCGGCGCTACCGACTACGGAGTTGCCGTGGCCCGGTTTGGTACACCCTCGAATGAATTTCACAGCTACCTGGGCCTGAGTGGCTGGGCGGACCTGGACGGACCGATTGGCACCGAAAAAGGGATGAGCGCTGCGGAATATAAAGCGTTTCTAGCCAAGGTGTCGCCCCTGATCGAGAGCACGGAATGGAGCATGTGGAAGTTCGAGCCCGAACTGAGCTACATCCCCGCGGCTAAGTAGTTACACGGCTGAGGAGCACAAAAGCAGCGTAATCGGACTAACCACACGAGAGGCACGCAACGAGCGTGCCTCCTTTTTGCTTCTAGTCTGCATACGAAATCGGGGAACATGGTTGTTGATAAATCGCCATATCGCTCACAATTTCAGAATCGGCTCGGCGCTGGGCGGTTGCTCGGCCACTCGACCGTCGTTTGCTCTACTTCGCGGCGCGGGGAAACTGAACATACCCGGCGAAGTTCGTTTGCACCTGCGCCCCCGCTGTGCTACCGTCCCATTGATTTCGAGATTCGGTAAGGAAGCGAGCCAAACGCGCCCTTCGGTCGCTTCGCTCTGTCAGGGCAGGCTACGAGGAGCGCGCGGCTCGCCCAGATTCCTCACTGCGCAAAGAACGCTTCTTCAGAATGACAAAAGGAGACGCTCATGGCCGGCATCATCTTTCTCGTAATCCTTGTGGTCATCGCCGTCGTTCTGATCGGCATGTACAACAGCCTGGTACAGCTGCGGGTGCGCTGCGACTCGGCTTGGTCCGATATTGACGTTCAACTCAAGCGCCGCCACGATCTCATCCCTAACTTGGTCGAGACCGTCAAAGGCTACGCCGTGCATGAAAAGGGAACGTTCGAAAACATTGCCAAGTTCCGCTCGCAGGCGATGCAAGCGACTACTCCCGAAGGCAAGGCCGTGGCCGAGAATCAGCTCACCGGAGCGCTGAAGAGTCTGTTCGCCGTGGCCGAAAATTATCCTGAGCTGAAGGCGTCGGAAGAATTCACTCAACTGCAGGGATCTTTGAGCCAGACCGAAGACTCGATCCAGAACTCGCGACGTTATTACAACGCCGTGGTGCGCGACCTCAATACGAAGATCCAGTCATTCCCCACGAACATTCTTGCCAGCATGTTCGGATTCTCCGCGCGCCAGTTCTTCGAGACCACCGAGGCAGCCGACCGCGAACCGGTCGCCGTGAAGTTCTGACTCGCATGCTCGGGGCGAGGCATGGAAGGTCGCATTCGGCCGCAGCGTTGCTGCTGCTCGTCACTATTATCGTGCTCGCTGCTCCCGCCTCCGCAAAATCCTGGCGCATCTCCAACTTTCACGACACCATCACCGTCAATAACGACGGCAGTGCCTTGGTCAAGGAAACCATCACTCTGATTTTCGTCGGCGAGTGGCACGGCATACACCGGACCATTCCCATCGAGTATCCCGGACCAGACGGCACGAATTACCAACTTTTTATTGACGTCACCAGCGTCACCGATGAAAGCGGAGCCAAGCTCAAATACGATTCGTCTACTTCGGGCGCCTTTCGCGATCTGAAAATCTATATCCCCAACGCCGTCGATGCCACGCGTACGGTAGAGATCGCCTACCGCGTGCGCAACGGCACGCGCTTTTTCGACCAGTACGACGAGTTCTACTGGAACGTCACCGGCAACGATTGGCCCGTGCCCATCGATCATGCCGCGGCTACCGTACATTTTCCGGATTCCGCCAGTGGATCCTTGCGCGCGCAAGCCTTCACCGGCGTCTATGGCTCGACCGAGCACGACGCAACCGCCAAAGTGGATGGCGCAAACGCCGAGTTCGAAACCAACAATCCTTTGCCCATGCGCGGCGGCATGACTATTGATGTCTACATTCCCAAGGGCATACTGAAACAGCCGGGAGCTTTAACGAAACTATTTTGGTTCATCGGCAGCAACCCGGTTGTGTTTCTGCCGCTGGTCACGCTCGTAGTTATGTTCGTCCTGTGGTGGTATGCCGGTCGCGATCCTGACCCGGGCATGTCCGTCGCGCCGATGTATGAACCGCCGCCCGGCATTTCGCCCGCGGAAGCCGGAACGCTGCTGGATGATCGCATCCATCCCCGCGACATTACATCGACCATCGTCGATCTTGCTGTGCGCGGCTTCATTAAGATTGAAGAAACGGACGAGAACGGCCAGCTATTCCATCACAAGGATTACATCTTCCATCTGCTCCAAAAGCGCCAGGACTGGCGCGGCCTCGCTCCCCACGAGCGCGTCATGATGGAAAATATTTTCGTCGGAGATGCACCTGACACTCGCCTGTCGAGCCTGAAGAACCGCTTCTACACTGCCGTGCCCGTGGTCCGAACAGACATCATGTCGGCGCTGAAGCAGAAAGGCATTTACACGCTCGATCCCGAGTCCGCCAACGGCTACAGCATTGGGGCAGCCTTCTGCATTCTGATTCCTTTCGCCATTTTTCAGTTCGCGGGATGGGCCGATCTTCTGAGTTCGATTCCGATGCTCGTTGGCTGTGTGCTGGTTAGCGCCGTGATCTGGTGGCTCTTTGCCCGCGTCATGACGGCGAAGACTCTCAAGGGCGCGCGTACCCACATCGCTGTGCTGGGATTCCAGGAATTCATGAATCGCGTCGACGCCGAGCGCCTCAAAGTGATGCCGCCCGACACGTTCGAGAAATTCCTGCCTTATGCGATGGCTCTCGGCGTGGAATACCACTGGGCGCAGGCCTTCGCCGGCATCGTGAAAGATCCACCGAGTTGGTACGCTGCGCCCGCCGGATATGGATATGGCATGGCGTTCAACCCAATTTTATTTTCGAGCTCGATGCACGGTATGGCGACAGATATGCACCAGGTGTTCGTGTCCGCGCCCAGGGCCAGTTCCACGGGATCGGGATGGAGCGGTGGTGGCGGCTTTGGAGGGGGCGGAGGATTTTCCGGCGGCGGCTTCGGTGGTGGTGGTGGCAGCGCGTTCTAATTGCAAGTGGTGCGCCCGGAGAGACTCGAACTCCCAACCCTCTGCTCCGAAGGCAGATGCTCTATCCAGTTGAGCTACGGGCGCATCAAGAAGACATTCTACGGCAAACCAAGCCGTAAAACCGAGTTTGCGGCGGCTGTCGGTCAGGACTTGAGTGTGTTGCAGACCCTCGCGTCAAAGCTAGGATTGGCAGTGGAAAATGCTCTGCAACGCTCGCGCCGAGACACGGTCAGCGCTTCGGGCGTCGCTGCATCGGCCGCGCACGCGGGCTGCGACTAAGAGCATAGGCAGCAACGTTACAGCAAGAAAAAGCAGATTCCACCACTTCGCTCCGCTTCAGTCGGAATGACAAGCTTTTGAAATCCGGACCAGCGGCCTGTTTCACTCCATTTCGAAACTCAAGTAGGTGAAGCCGTCGCTGCGTTCCACTTGCAGGACGACCGGATCTCCGACTTTCAAATGTTGAACGGCGGCGCGCAGTTCGTCCATGGAAGTGATGGGAGTGATGTTGAGCGAGTGAATCACGTCTCCGGTCTGCAGCCCAGTCTCAGGAGTAATGAGGTCGGCGGCGCGACCGAGTACGATCACACCAGAAGCAATGCGCAGCGTGCCAATCTGATTGCGCAGGTCGTCGCTGATATCGGTGACGAGAATGCCCAGGCGCGAGATGAGACTTTTTTCTGGATCGGCGGCATCGAAGAGTTGATCCATGGGGTCGCGCTGCTCGATGGCGGGAACGTACAAAATTTTTCTCTGGTCGCCGCGTAAGATTTCCAGCTTCAATACTTGATCGAGCCGATGCAGATAAAGCGCGGAAGAGAGCGCTGGAAGAGTTTCGATGCGGCGATCGTCGGCGGTGAGAACGATGTCCTGAACCCGCAGGCCGGCGGTACCGGCCGGGCCGTCCGGCTTGACGTCGGCGATGATGACGCCCCAGTGTTGCGAGAGATGGAGGCCATCTGCCAGGGTGGGTGTGATTTCCTGCGCCACGGCGCCAATCTCCACGCGATGCACGTGCCCATATTTGCGCAGGCTGTGATAGACGAAATCCACGATGCGGGCGGGGATGGCGAAGCCCAGGCCCTCGCTGCCGCCGCCTGTTGAGAGGATGAAAGTGTTGATGCCAACCACCGAGCCATTCATATCGACGAGCGGTCCGCCGCTGTTGCCGGGGTTGATGGGTGCATCGGTCTGGATGTAGGTCATGGCTTTCTCGGGATCGGGCTGCCGGGCGACCGCGCTCACGACTCCCATGGTGACTGAATTCTGCAGGCCTTCGGGACTGCCGATGGCGAAGACGAGTTGTCCGACGCGGGGCCGCTGTTGTGAAAGTAGAGGCAGCGTGGGAAGGTCCTTCTCGTCGATCTTGAGCAAAGCGAGATCGGTGTCTTTATGAACACCAACGAGGCGCGCTTCGAGAATGTGGCGTTTTCCCACGGGCACAGCGCGGCCCGAATCTCCGGGCAATGGCAATGCTACGCGAATGCGCTGCGCGCCTTCGACGACGTGCGCGTTGGTCATGATGTATCCGGAGGAGTCGACAATCACGCCTGAGCCGACGGCATGCTGGCGCACGATGAGAGCGGTCTGAGTGCGGGTCTCCTCGTGCAACGGGCCGTACCCGGTGACGAGGATTTGAACTACGGCCGGCGACACCTTTGTGGCGAGACCTTCCAGAGCATTGTTGAGCTGCGCGAGGGCTGCCATTGCGGAGGCGGACTCGTCCGGCTGTGGCTTTTCTTCCGCAGACTTTCCCTCCGCAACTTTGCTCCCGGAAGTTGGATTGGCCGGCTTCTGAGCTGGCGACTGCTGAGACATCAGGCTTGTGGTCGAGACCAGAAGAATAGAGATCACCTGGCAGAGGAAAGGGCGCAGACGACCAAGCGGGTGCGCGTGGCTTAAAGATGGACTGAGCATGAGTTAGCTCTCCTGGGAAAGAAGAAAGAACACTCATCTGACGGTACCACGCGCGGTTCGGTTGCAAAGTAAAGCGGGGTCAGGTGCGTGGAGGCTGCAGCTTGGATCCTCGGTTTTGTCCGGAGGCGTCATCCAGAACCCGGCGTAGTTCAGCCGGGTGAGGGATCTCGCGGTGCGAGCTTGCACTGCGCCCGACAGTCCGCGCGCGAGATCCTTCGCTCCACCTGAAAAGCGGCTGCGCTCGGATGACGCCTACCGGGATGAAACTGTCGATTTCAAACGTGGCTCCCTCGAGCAGATCACGAAAACCAGTCGGGGAAGATCAGTTCTATCAGGCCGGGAACCCAGTAGGAATAGAAATGGTCGTCACAGATTTTGTATTTGCCGTATTTCTTGCGGGCGTAGTTGCCCCAGTGGGGCTGGGTGCCGTCGAGGTCGGTGAATCCGTATTCGCGGGCGAGGGCCCAGGAGCTGAAGACGCGTCCGGTCTTATTCATAACTTTGGGATCGGTGGCGAGCGCTACTACGGCGCGGCCTATGTAGCGCGGCGATTCTGAGACCATGAAATCGTTGGGGGCGTCGTTCTGGTCTTTGCTGTTCTGATCTTTATTCTTGTTCTTCTTCCCGACATCCTTCCAATTAGCTTCGGAGACTTTGAAATGTTCGAGCACTCTTTCAGAACGTAAGAATCCGGGAGTCAGTGCGACGGAAGCGATGTCACGTTTGCGCAGTTCGCGGGCCATGGCGAAGGCCAGGCGGATGACGGAAATCTTGACCAGGTCGTAGAAGAGATTTCCGCGGTAGTAGAAGGCGTCGCCATCGGTAATCTCGAAAATGATTCCGTGGTTGCGACCGGGCCGGCTTCGTCCCAGCATTAGCGGAACGGCGTAGTGGGAAGTGATGATATGGGAATGGAGGGCCTGCTTGAGCATGTGCAGGCCGTTCTCGAGGTTGACGGTCCAGAACGGTTTGCTCCATTCGGTGAGGGCGTCGCCGCCCCAGACGTCGTTGACGAGGATGTCGAGGCCCTTGTGCCGGCGTTTGATAAGCGCGACGAGCTTTCTTACCTCGGCAGGAACTTCGTGATCCACTCTTACGGCAATGCCATGGCCGCCGGCGGCAGTGACCAGTTCGGCGGTTTCTTCGATGGTTTCGCGCAGGCCTGGTGTGGCGGGGCGTTTTTGCAAATTTTTTCTTGAACTGCGGCCGGTGCAGTAGACGGTGGCGCCGGCTTCGCCGAGAGCGATAGCGATGCCACGGCCGGCGCCGCGTGTGGCTCCGGCTACCAGGGCGATCTTGCCTTGCAGGAGTTTGTTCGGCGATTTCTTTGATCGTTGAGTCATGCTCGTTTACCCGGCGGCACATCATAGCAAACATGCAGGGATTCCGGGCCATCGCGAGGGCCCGGCTAGCTCAACTTCAAGGGCAAGGTCAAAGGCAGCGGACTGAACTTGCCCTGAGCTTGTGGAAGGGAGTGTCCGCCCTACACGAGGGCAAAGGGGGAATCTAGGTTCTACCCTTAACTAACTCGTTATCAGGCTTTTATAGAGTGGCCATCCGTGATATAACCGCCCCTAAGCCATAAAGTGGTTGATCTGCGTGCCAGGAGCGTATTTGATGGTATTGGCCTCGTTCGCCGAGAGAGAAGGACCAAGCCACGAAAGAGGAGGGACTGTGTCCGAAGAAGCACGGACCGGAAAAAGGTTTCCGCTGGAATTGCCGATCAAGCTGCATAGCGATGCCCCCAGCGGCGACGCGAAGGGGACGACGGGAAATCTGAGCGCGGCGGGAGTTTATATTCGTGCTGACGCGTCGCTGGAGGTTGGGTCTCCGGTGGAGTTTGAGATCACACTGCCACCGGATGTAACCGGGGGGCAGGAGAATGTGGTGATTCAATGCAAGGGGCGCGTGGTGCGCACCGATCCCACGGGAGCCAGCGAAGAGGGCAAGGGTGTGGCTTGCGTGATCGACTCATACGAGTTTGTGAGGAACTCTTAAGTTTTGGAGTAGTGAAGTTTGATAAGGAAGCGAGCCAAAGGCGCGATTATTGCATTGCAAGGAGCGCGATGCTTCGCGCGGCTCGCGCAGATCCCTCGCGGCGCAAAGAACGCCTGCTCGGGATGACATTACTGAATTGTGGAGCGCCAATAACATGCTCAAACTGATTCTGGCCGATAACCAGGCAATCTTCCGCGCCGGCATTGCCAAGGTGCTGGCGGTGGAAGACGAGATGCGCATCGTGGCGCAGGCCCAGACACCGGAGCAGATGTTCATGGCTCTGGACAAATTTCGTGCCGCGGTGCTGGTGGTGGCGGCGGGCTTTCACAATGATTTTGCCGCCATCGTGCAGGGCGCCAATAAGGCGAAGACGCGCATTGTGGTGCTGGCTGATACGGGCGAAAGTGCACAGCGGCATATGGCGAACGGCGCACACGGCGTGGTCTACCGCAATGTGACCAGCGCGGCCCTTGTGGACTGCGTGCGCAAGGTGGCACGCGGGGAGACGTGGGTGCAGGATGTCGCGGTGCCCAGCGAGCTTACCGAAAACGATATGGTGGGCTTGCGTGTGCGCGATCGCCTGACGGCGAAGGAGTTGCGGATTGTGGCGCTGATCGTGCAGGGCTATAAGAATAAGGAGATTGCCACGCAGCTGGGAACGACGGAGCAGGTGATCAAGAATTATCTGCGCAATGTGTATGACAAGATCGGCGTCTCGGACCGGTTGGAACTGGCGCTGTTCACCATCCACCACCGGATTTTGAATGAGGCGGCGGCAGCGACCACGGCAGGGCCGGCACCGCAAACTCCGGCTGGAGCAATGCCGTAGATTTTTCCTGGAACACATTGATTTGAAAACGGGCCGCCCATCGGGCGGCCTTTTTGTTTTGTGGGTAATTGTTTTGAGAGCATCGTTCCTTTGTGTGCGGCATCTACTGCTGGATGGAATTTCGAACGCTGGGACGCTCTGGTTTAAAGGTACCCGCCTTGAGTTTTGGTACGGGAACGTTTGGTGGGGGAAACGAGTTTTTTCGCGCGTGGGGCGCGAGCGATGTGGCCGAGGCTACGCATCTTGTAGATATTTGCCTGGAAGCGGGCGTCAATCTCTTCGATACCGCCGACGTTTACTCGGACGGGCTTTCCGAAACGATTCTGGGGAAGGCAATTGCCGGCCGACGGGATGAGGTATTGATCTCGACTAAGGCGACGTTCCGCATGGGGCCGGGGCCGAACGATCTGGGATCGTCGCGGCATCATTTGATCCGGGCTTGCGAGGCGAGCTTGCGCAGGCTGGGCACCGGCTATATCGATATCTATCATCTGCACGGGTTTGACGCCCTGACCCCGGCCGAGGAAGTTCTCAGTACGCTGAACCAACTGGTGGTGAGCGGGAAGGTCAGATATATTGCGTGCTCCAATTTTTCCGGCTGGCATTTGATGAAGTCTTTGAGCGTGGCTGACCGGTACGGCTGGGCGCGGTATGCGGGTCATCAGGTGTATTACTCGCTGGTGGGCAGAGAGTATGAGTGGGAACTGATGCCGATGGCTTTGGATCAGGGAGTGGGCGCGCTGGTGTGGAGTCCACTGGGGTGGGGACGGTTGACTGGGAAGATCCGGCGGGGAAAGCCGTTGCCGGCGGAGAGCCGGTTGCACAAAACTGCCGACTATGGACCGCAAGTGTCAGAGGAGTATCTGTACAAGGTGGTTGATGCCTTGGACGACGTTGCCAAAGAGACGGGAAAGACTGTGCCGCAAGTGGCGCTGAACTGGCTGTTGCAACGGCCCTCGGTTTCGACCGTGATCTTCGGGGCACGGAACGAAGAACAGCTGCGGCAGAATTTGGGAGCGGCGGGATGGAATCTTTCCCGCGAGCAGGTTGCCAAGTTAGATGGCGCGAGCGAGGTGACGCCGGTTTATCCCTATTGGCACCAGCGGCAATTTGTGGAGCGGAATCCGGGGCCCATCCCTACGCCGGAGAAAGATGCTATCTGACTTTCCGGGAAACTGATTTCAGATGAGCGGCCTGTCGAGAGCGGTTGAATCTACCTCGCTCGAGTCGAAGGCCCTCGCGAATCATCTCCGTGTTCAGGTCGTGCGCTGCTTTCAACTGCTAGAGGACCGGTTCTTTCTGATCGGATGCCTTTAGAAAAGGCTCGGCGTTGGCCCGGCGATAGGCTTCGTTCAGTTGCGGATATTCACTTTCGAGAATGTCGTCCAAGGTAGCATCATCCCAGTGCGCCACTTCCAGGCTTCCGTCTTCCGTGGGGGAGAACTGAACTCCGAAGCCTGCTAGCTAGCCTAGACTAGACGCCGCACAGTTGCCACGTCAGCCGCTTCATCCTGACTGAGCTTCTTTGCGGTTTCGTGCGCGCTGCGCTCGTCGGCAGCCAGGGTGATGACGCAATCTCCATTGGTCAGGCGCAGGATGTACAACATGGGACCTCCGTCAAAGCGAAAATCGAACTGCAAACGGAACTCGACCCAAGGTTTCGGCGGACACAAAGGCTCGGCCTAACCGGAATTTCGACTTGGTTGATTTTGTCACAAACCACCGTCGTCCGGGAGAGACGAATAAGGTTCCTCGCGGCCGGCTGATTTCTTATCGCACGCCGTCTTTAGTTGGAGGGGAAGGAAAAAGAATTACCCAACCTTCTCGGCGACCGACTTCGCTTGTGTAAATAAATATAGATAATCCGGGCCGCCGGATTTGGAGTCGGTTCCGGACATGTTGAAGCCGCCGAAGGGATGAGCGCCGACCATCGCTCCCGTGCACTTGCGGTTGATGTACAGGTTGCCGACGTGGAACTCGCGGGTGGCGCGATCGATCTTGTCGCGCGACTTGGTATAAATGGCGCCGGTAAGGCCGAACTCAGTGTCGTTGGCAATTTCGAGGGCATGGTCGAAGCCGCGAGCTTTGATGACAACCAGAACCGGCCCGAAGATTTCTTCTTGCTCGAGTTTGGACTTGGCGGGAATATCGGCGATTACCGTAGGCCTAATGTAGTAGCCTTCTCCGGCTTCGGTGGCGCGCTCGCCGCCGGTGAGGACGCGCCCATCTTTCTTGCCCTGCTCGATGTATTCGAGAATCGTTTTCATCGAACCTTCGTTGATCACGGCGCCCATGTTGGCGTTTTCCGCTGGATCGCCGACGGTTATCTTTTCGACGCGAGATTTGAGTTGTTCGAGGAACTTATCGTAGACGCGTTCATCGACTATCGCGCGGGAGCAGGCCGAGCACTTCTGACCCTGAAAGCCGAACGCGGCTTGCGCTACGCCTTCGACGGCGGAGTCGATGTCGGCATCGGCGTCGACGATGATGGCGTCCTTGCCGCCCATTTCAAGGATGGTGCGCTTGATCCAGATTTGGCCGGAAGCCTGCGTGGCGGCAGCTTTGTTAATGTGGAGTCCGACTTCGCGAGAGCCGGTGAAAGCGACGTAGCGCGTTTTGGGATGCGCGACGATAGCATCGCCGAAGCTGGCGCCGGCGCCAGGACAGAAGTTCACTACGCCTTCGGGCATGCCGGCTTCTTCAAGAAGTTCGATGAACTTGGCGGCGATGGTCGGCGAATCGCTGGAGGGCTTCAAGATGACTGTGTTACCACTGACGATCGATGCCAGGGTCATGCCCGCCATGATGGCGCAGGGGAAGTTCCACGGAGGAATCACGGCGCCCACGCCTAGCGGGATATAGGTGAGGGTATCGCGTTCGCCGGGCATCTGCACGGGCGGTTCAGTTCTGGCAAATCGGAGAGCTTCACGGGCATAGAATTCGCAGAAGTCGATGGCCTCGGAAATGTCGGCATCGGCTTCGGCCCAGTTCTTGCTGACTTCGAAAACCAGCCAGGCCATGTAATCCATTTTGCGCTGGCGCAGCAGGTCGGCGGCGCGGAACAGCACGCCGGCGCGCTCTTCGACGGGGGTGCGGCTCCAGGTCGCGAAGGCCTTCAGCGCGGCTTTCATTGCCGGTTCTACGTGCTCTTTGCCCGCTTTCTGATGAATGCCAACGATTTGCGACGGGCGCGAGGGGTTCAGGGACTTGATCTTGTCTGCTGTCTTGACGCGTTGGCCGCCGATGATGAGGTCATACTCGCGGCCGAGTTGTCCGCGCACTCGTTCGATGGCGGCGCGCATCTTGCGGGCGTTGTCTTCGTGGCGGAAGTCGTAAAAGGGTTCGTTGATAAAAGGGCCTTGATGGGAGGATGTAGTGCGCGGCCGGACGGGGGCTTCTAGGGTTGCCATGGGGGACGCTCCTTGAGACGAATCCAGGTCCAGAATTGGATCGATCGACTTTCTGTTGGTCCGTCTTTTAATTGTAGCATCGGAAACCGAACCTCGATTCCGCACGTCAAAAGCTATGGCCGGCAAATTCGCAATGAGCTCATTTCGGATCATTCGGAGGTAATTCATGAAATGCCTTCCAAGAAAGACGCTCTTAGCTAGGCCCACCCTGGCTGCTGTTGCTCTTTGCATGTGCCACCTGTCGGCGGCACAAGATGTTCTGACCTGGCATAACGACAATGCGCGGACCGGACAGAACCTCAAGGAAAAAATCCTCACATTGCAGAATGTAAATCCGAGGACGTTTGGCAAGCTGTTCATCATTCGCGTGGACGGCAAGGTGGATGCGGAGCCTCTTTATGCCGAGAGGCTGGAAATCCCGAATCAAGGATTAAAGAATGTTCTGTTCGTTGCCACAGAGCATGACAGTGTCTATGCATTCGATGCGGATACGGCGAAAGAATTCTGGCACGTTCGGCTGCTGCGGCCCGGTGAAACCACGTCGGATGATCGCGGCTGCTCACAGGTAATCCCAGAAATCGGAATCACATCTACGCCGGTCATCGATCGCAAGCGGAGTCCGCACGGCACGATCTACCTGGTCTCGATGAGCAAAGTTCAGGGCGGCCGCTATCTGCAGAGACTGCATGCGCTTGATCTCCGAAATGGAAGCGAAGAGTTCGGAGGGCCAGTGGAAATTAAAGCCACATTTCCCGGAGCCGGAGCGGCAAGCCGCGATGGCACTGAGATTTTCGATCCGAAACAATACGAGGAGCGGGCCGCACTTCTGTTGCTCAACGGCGTGGTCTACACCACTTGGGCTTCGCATTGCGACATCAACCCATACCACGGATGGATTATCGGCTACAGCGCGGAAACACTGAAGCAGACAGCCGTGCTCAACCTGACTCCGGACGGTGAAGAAGGCGCAGTCTGGCAGAGCGGCGCAGGACCGGCCGCGGATGACCAAGGCAACATCTATTTGATGGCCGCGAATGGAACCTTCGATACAACGCTGAACGCCGACGGATTTCCGTCACGTGGCGATTTTGGAAACTCATTTCTGAAGATTTCGCCTGCCAGCGGCAAGCTCTTGGTTGCCGATTACTTCACGATGTTTAACGTTGACGCTGAAAATGCCGCGGATGATGACCTCGGCGCTGGCGGCCCCGTCGTGCTACCCGACATGACAGACGCGTCGGGAAAAACCCGGCGGCTAGCCGTGGGATCGGGAAAGGATCGAAATATCTATCTGGTGAATCGTGAGGCCATGGGGAAGTTCAATCCGCAGGGGAATCAGAACATTTATCAGGAACTTCTCAAGGCGCTGAAGGGCGAGCGTTTTCGCGGCGCACCCGCGTATTTTGACAGGCGGCTGTATTTTGGATCGGTCAACGACAGCATGCGCGAATTTCGCTTCATTGACGCCCGGCTCCGCGCGGAACCTGTTTCTATCACGGCTGCACAATTCGGTTATCCAGGCGCAATGCCCAGTGTTTCGGCGCACGGATCGCGCAACGGGATCGTCTGGGCCTCTGAAAATGGCCAGCAGGCGGTGCTACACGCCTACGATGCGAACGACTTGGCGAATGAACTGTACAACAGCAACGAAGCAGCTTCGGGAAGAGACCACTTCGGTGCAGGAAACAAGTTCATCACGCCCATGATCGCTCAGGGAAAGGTCTATGTTGGAACAACCGACGGGGTGGGAGTTTTCGGTCTGCTGCACAATCCTGCGAGATCCGAAAGTCATTAACCGCGAAAGATACGAACGCGGATGCCTGCTGGTGGTAGACTCGAACGTTTTCCTAAGGGTGGGCTTATGGATATAAGGCGGGTCGGCGTGCTTGGCGCGGGGACGATGGGCAATGGCATCGCCCACGTGTTTGCGCGTGGCGGTTATTCGGTGATTTTGTGCGACGTGGAGCAGCGGTTTCTGGATCGTGGGCTGGCGACGATCACGAAGAATCTCGATCGTGAGGTTGCGAAGAACAAGATCACGGCCGAGGATAAGGCGTCCGCATTGAAGAAGATCGAACCGGTGACGGAGCGCGGCAAGCTGGCGGACTGCGACTTCATCGTGGAGGCGGCTACGGAGAAGTTCGAAATCAAGGCGGAGATTTTTCGCGATCTCGACCGGCTGGCGCGGCCGGAGGTCATCCTGTCTTCGAACACTTCGTCGATCTCAATCACGAAGCTCGGGGCGCTTACCAAACGTCCCGACAAAGTGATTGGGATGCACTTCTTCAATCCTGTGCTGGTAATGAAATTGGTGGAAGTGATCCGCGGGCTGGCTACTTCACAGGAAACCTTCACTACGGTGCGCGATTTGTCGATTAAGCTCGACAAGACGACGGTGGAGGTGAACGATGCGCCGGGATTCGTCTCCAACCGCGTGCTGATGCCGTTGCTAAATGAAGCCATGTATGCCGTGATGGAGGGTGTGGCCACGCCGGAGGCGGTCGACGAAATTTTCAAGCTGGGCATGGCACATCCCATGGGACCGCTGACGCTCGCCGATTTTATCGGGCTCGACGTTTGCCTCGACATTATGCGGGTGATGCTGGATGGGTTGGGCGATCCGAAGTACCGGCCGTGTCCACTGCTGATCAAGATGGTGGATGCTGGCTGGCTGGGACGCAAGAGCGGGCGGGGATTTTACAAGTACTAAGGAATGGTTGTCGTTGGCAGATGCACGGGCTAAAGCCCGCGCTGATTTTGGGCTTTTTACACGGCGCTGAAGCGCCGCTCTTCCACGGTACTACACGCTTCATCGCTGCGCTGAAAGCGCTGCGCCACCCAAACTCTATCGCCGATTGAAAGAGCGTTTGATCGAATGACCACTGAAGTAGTTTCGCCGCGAGTTCGAAGCGATGCGTCCTATTACATGCTCGCGGCTCTCGCTGGTATGGGCACGGGGTGGGTGGACGTCGCCGTCAATGACCTGCTTTTCACGGCACTACTGGTGCTGGCGGCATGCATGCTGTTGGGGTTGCTGCGGCCGCGCTGGCCTTGGAGGTGGGTGGTGGTGGTCGTGGTCTTCATCCCATTGGCCGAATTGGCGGCCTATACAATTCTGACCGTACAGCCTACGCGTGGCCAAGTCTACGGATCGTTTCTCACGGCGTTGCCGGGCATTGCAGGGGCTTATGGCGGGTCGCTGATGCGGGGAGTGATTGATAATCTGCGGCAAGGGAAGTAAGGGCAGTTTTCAGTTCTCAGATTCCGGTTTCCAGCTTACCGTTCTGGGAGCAGTCCCAGTGGGTCGCTCCCAAGGTAGCGGATAATCAAGAAGTTACTCCCGGTTCCACAGGATGGTCGCGTATGCTGCGAACATGGGTGTGACTGTCTCGATGCTGGCCAGCGGGAGCCGGGGGAATTGTACGTTCGTGGCCACCGCGCGGACGAAGATTCTGGTCGATGCCGGGATTTCCTGCCGCGAGACCTTCAAGCGGATGAAGTCGCTGGGCGAAGATCCGCAGGCGCTGTCGGCAATTCTGATTACCCATGAACATTCCGATCACGTCTACGGTTTAGTAACGCTGGCGAAGAAGTTGCGCATCCCGGTTTTCATGACGGGAGCAACGCACGCGGCATGGGCGCGGGCTCTGCGCAATGAAAACGGCGAGCGGCCGCAACTGGAGAAACTCGAGCGCTTCGAATCGGGGCACCGCTTTCAGGTTGGCGATATCGAGGTGAAGCCATTCACCATCCCGCACGATGCCGCCGATCCAGTCGGCTTCACGTTCCGCGTAGAAGGCACCAAGGTGAGCGTGGCCACCGATCTGGGATACCTGCCGGTCAATGTTCGCGACCACCTGCGCGGCTCTGACGTGCTGATCATGGAGTCCAATCATGATGTGGAAATGCTGCGCGGAGGGCCCTATCCGTGGACGGTGAAGCAGCGGGTCGCGAGCAATGTGGGGCATCTCTCGAACGAGAAACTCGCAGATTTCTTCACTAACGACTATGATAATAATGCGGCTTTTGTGGTGCTGGCGCATCTCTCTGAGCAGAACAATCATCCGGAAATAGCGCGAAGAGAGGCCGAAAAGGCGTTGGCGCAGCGCGGGGGCTTGTTTCACAACCGCGTGCTGGTGGCGGTGCAGTCCGAGATCCTGCCGCCGATCCAGCTGTAGTGGCTCCGACTGCAGTTACTTATGAGTCAGCAGTGCATTGATCCAATTGTGGGCAAGATCCTGGCAGGCTGGCGGTACGACATTTCCGGCCTGGCGCCGGAGATGCGTGAGGACTACGAAAGCCACTTTGCGGGGTGCGAACGGTGCCGCAGCCGACAGCGCATGAACCGCGTCATTGATGTAGGCCTGATCGCGCTGGCTTCGATTTCGGGCGGAGTGTTTCTGCTGGCCTTTGGAGTGATCCGCCATTTTGGTCCGCGGCACGCGTTTTGGCTGGAGATTGCGGCACTGGCAGGATTTGCCTTGTCGGCGCTGATCTGGCTGGTGGTCGCGGTGGCCACGCCTGCGCCCGTCACCGTGCTGGATGCGGCCAAGGAGGGCGCGCGCCGCGTACACGACCGCCTGCCTCCTGAGATTCGCGAACGCCTGCCGGAAGAACTCCGCGTGAAGATTACCGGGACGTAGTCGATTGGGCGAGTCCGCGTCCGGAATTGAGCGTCGGGATACTATCGCCAGGCACTGCGGTTCATAGTGCCTAGCCGGATTCTTCCTTGAAGAAATTCCTCAATTCATCGGGAGACCTGCGGCAGAATAGCTAGCGCTATGGTTGTTGCCTTAAAGGGGTTGCGAATCGTGCAGTGGGCGATGTTGGGTAGCATCGCACTGTATGCGGTTCTGGGGGAAGTGTTTCGTCACACGGCGAGAGCCGTCGATCCTTCCCTCAGCTATGTTTTCACAACCTTGGGCGTGGCCATCGTCGGAATGATTTTCGTGGTGAGGCGCACGCTGGTACTCCGTTCCGCGGAAAGTCTGGCGTCTCATCCTGATGATGCGCTCGCGTTGGGGCATTGGAAAAGTGGTTATCTGGCGACCTACGCGTTAAGCGAAGCTTTGGCTTTATTCGGCCTGATCTTGCGCTTCATGGGCTGCAATTTTCAGCAGAGCCTGCCTTTTTATATTGGCGGGTTTGTGCTGCTTTTCTTTTTTGGCCCGAAGGAACCTGCTGCTGCCTGAAGCACAGTCCGAGATATCATGTCCTTGAGGTGGTTTCATGTCCATCAACGGGCCGGAAGAACTCGCCGGGATGCGCGCTGCTGGCGCCGTGGTGCGCTTTATGCTGAGCGCCATGAAAAGTGCAGTGCGCGTGGGAATCACGACGGCCGAGTTGGACGAGGTGGGCGCGGGCGTGATGAGGCAGCACGGGGCGCGATCCGCTCCGGCACTGGTTTACAAATTTCCTGGGGTGAACTGCATCAGCGTCAACGACGAGGCAGTGCATGGCGTTCCGGGCCAACGCGCGCTGCAGACGGGCGATTTGGTCAAGCTCGATGTCACCGTAGAGAAAGACGGATTCATGGCGGATGCTGCTGTGACCGTTCCAGTGGGTGAAGTAACGGAAGAGCGCCAACGCCTGATCGCGTGCGCGGAACGGGCCTTCGCGAAGGCAATGCTGGTGGCGCGAGCCGGCTTTCGGGTTTCGGAGATTGGCCGAGCCGTGGAGCGCGAGGTGAGGCGCTGCGGATTTTCCGTGATTCGCGATCTGGGAGGGCACGGCATCGGGCGCACGATTCATGAAGAACCGCGAGTGCCGAACTATGCTGATCCCGATGCTACGTACGTCCTCACGGAAGGTTTGGTGATCACTGTCGAACCGATTATTGCGGCGGGATCGGGCCGGGCATTCGTCGCGCCGGATAAGTGGACGGTCGTCACGGCGGATCACAGGCCTTCGGCGCACTACGAGCACACACTGGTGATCACGAAGGGTGCGCCAATGGTGTTGACGGCGGCGTAGAACGCCATCTCACGCACAACCAGTCTTCAGCGCTTACTGGTGTAAATACGCCGTGGTTTCTGAGTTGACGACTATCCGCTCAAGGAATCAATTCCCGCCAAGTTCCGTATGGATCGCGTCAAGAAGAGCCGATCTGCTGTCGTCCTGACCAAGGTCCCAAAACATCATTCCTCCAAGGTTTTTCTGAATTACATATCTCGCCTTCACGGCTATCGATTCTGAGTCATCGTAGCTGATCATGACTTTCGTCTCTTTCTTGTATAGCCATGGCACTTTGACTTGATCGTCCCAATGTCGAGTGTAAGAGGGAAGATAGTCTCGCTCAATTTCTCGGTAGCTCAAGGTGCCTTCTTCTCCCGGTCTGCCTCTGTACGGTTCATACAGTCCGTCGTTCATGTCAGGAACGTTGGCCCAAATTTGTCCATAAAACGGCACGCCCAAAACAATCTTTTCAGCCGGGACACCTTGATCTAAGTACCATTGCACAGCAGCATCAGAATTTGCGTACTTGACCGCGTCCGCGTCGAGCTTTGAATTGGCGGACCACGCAAAAAGGCCACTGTGATGAGATGTACGCTTCGATTGCATCTCATTGAAGTCGTAGCCCATGAGATTAAACCAGTCCAGAACGTCAGACATCTCTCTCAGCGACAGATCATTTAAGTGATTTCGGTAGCCAGTGGAGGCGACGGTAAGCAGCAAGCGGCGTCCGTGGTCGAACGCATCCAGATCACTACGCATCTGCCTCAGAAGGAGAACGAAATTTGCCTTGTCACTTTTTCGCTTGTGATCGGTTCGCTTCCCCCCGGTAACCGGGTATTCCCAATCAATGTCCAGTCCATCGAGGCCGTATTTCGAGACAATTTCGAGACAGGATGCGGAAAACTTCTTTCTCGCCGAAGGGGTGGCGGCGACATCGGAAAAATATGTTGAGCCGCTCCACCCTCCAACTGAAAGCAGGACCAATAGGCGCGCATTCTTAGCCCTCAACACCTTCAGCGCCAGTAGGTTAGGTACATCCACGTCCGGGTGAGCAACTTCGCAATTGCCGCGAGCAGTCGGACTCGCCCGCGAATAAATCAGGTGAGTTAATTCTTGAACCGGCACTTGAGAAAACTGGTAACCCGGCCGACCCTTCCCGTAATAGTAGCCAACGATCCTCTTGGTTCCCGCTTGTGCTGTCGCCAACGTGCACAAGATCACTGCCGTGCAAGCGAGCAGGTACCCGCCTTTGCGAAGCCTTGGCATGCGCATCCAAAGTCCTTTCTCCCAACTGGAGTCGCGTGTCGCAGATGCGTGAGACGCCGCGCCGCCAAGAACCCCCCTCGTCCTCTACGCCTTAATGTGGCAGCTTGCCAAGCCACGCTTCTCCAGATACTGCTGGTGGTAGTCCTCGGCGGGATAGAACGTCACTGCGGGAACGATCTGCGTGACGATCGGTTTGGAGTAGCGGCGGGCTTTCTCCAGCGATTCCTTCGAGGCTTGAGCAGCTGCCTGCTGCTCGGGCGTGTGGAAGAAGATGGCGGAGCGGTATTGCGTGCCCCAGTCTGGTCCCTGGCGGTTGAGCTGCGTGGGGTCGTGGTTCTCCCAGAAGACTTTCAGCAGATCCTCATAGCGGACCTTGGCCGGATCGAATTCGACTTCGACCGCCTCGGCATGGCCGGTGCGATCGGTGCAAACCTCTTTGTAGGTGGGGTTGTCGGAGCTTCCGCCGATGTAGCCGACGCGTGTGGACAGCACTCCCGGCATCTGCCGGAAAGTGGCTTCGACTCCCCAGAAACATCCCGCTGCGAATGTGGCTTTCTGCATCTTAAAGATCACTCCTGCGCTGGGGATCGATTCCCCGAATTTTCACATGCATGTAACAGACTATCTATTAGATAGATATTAGATGACGAAGTCGCGGGAAAGTCACGCTCTCGAAACCGTTCATGGCCCCTTCGGGTAATTGACGCTGCGGAAGAATTCAAGATAAAGTGCGGGCACGGTTATCCGCAGGAGTTGTTCCAGGAGAAGTCTGTGGTTTTGAAATCCAGCCGCGCCAGGACGGTGCAGAAGTTTGTCTTCTGGATGCTTTTGGCGCTGGCAACGGCACAGTTCGCGCTGGCCGCGCCGAATTTTAGTCCGCAGCGTCGCGTCGGCTACGCTACTGGCGATCAATGGGAACCTGCGCTGGCAGCCGATGGGCATGGACACATCTATATTTTATTTCCTCAGTATGGTGTGGTAAGCGACTGCCCGGCGTGCACTGTCCCGACTATGTCGCTGCTGGTCAGCAATGACAATGGATTGTCGTGGGAGGCGCCTCATCCGCTGGTGGCTTCGTCGACCGGTCAGTTTGATCCGCAGATCGTAGTGGATCCCGCCGACCGGCAGACGGTGTATGCCTCCTGGCTGCAGAACAATAAACGCGATGTGATGGTGGCGCGTTCGCAGGACTACGGGCGCTCCTGGTATTTGACGGTGGCGGAGCGCTCGCCCGATGATGCGGACAAGCCTGTGCTGGCGGTGCACGGCCCCGACGTCTACGTGGGATTCAATCACGAGCAGAACTTTCTTGTCGCCGCATCGCATGACTATGCCCAGAATTTCTCTTCTGCGATCGTGAATCCGAATGCTGGGTCGGGATCGTCGCTGGCTGGTGGCGCCACAGTCGATCCAACTGGGGCGGTCTATTTTTCCTGGACGGCCTACGCGCGGCAGGAATCCAGCACTCGCCCGGTCAGCCTCTACGTGAGCCGATCGGCAGACACGGGACGTACGTGGAACACAGTGCTGCTGGACACTTCAAGCGCGCCACCGGACTGTGCGGCCGAAGGTTGCGAGGACGGCTACCTGGGAGCGCAAATTGGGCTGGCATCCGATGCGGCGGGAACTCTCTATACCTTGTGGAACGCCGGCACCACGAACGGCGGACCCGAGCGCATGTACTTTTCATCTTCCACCACTGGCGGCACAAGTTGGTCCGCCAGGGCGGATGTCTCTTCCGCGGACGGCTCGGCAGAACTCTGCTTTCCCGCGATTACGGCAGGCGCGGGCGGCGATGTCCGCATCGCATGGATGGACACGCGCAGCCATCCTCTGCCAAACCAGCCTTTGTGGAATGTTTTCCAGCGCAGTTCGAGTAACGGCGGCGCAACCTGGTCGCCGGAAGCACAGCTCTCCGGCCCGGCGCGTGGCTACGACTACATCCTGCCCGAGGGCTTCCGCTTTCCTTTCGGCGACTACTTCTCAATCGCCATCGATAACCTGGGAACCACACACGTGGTTTGGGGCGAAGGACGCAACTACAAGTCTCCGGGCTCGATCTGGTACGCTCGCGGTCGCTAAAGGTTTCTCTTCTCTTCTCTTCTCTTCTCTACTCCACGATCAGTCCGCCAGTCAGATCTGCCAGACGCGTGACGCCGCGGTTGTCGCACCAGCGCTGCAGGTCATCCACGATTTTCTCGGTGGCACAGGGATCCCAATAGCTGGCCGTGCCGATCTGCACGGCGGTTGCGCCTGCCAACATGAACTCCACGACATCGGCTGCGGTCGATATGCCTCCCATGCCAATCACCGGAATGTTTACGGCGTGCGCAGCATCGTAGACCATTCGTAGCGCAATAGGTTTGATGGCTGGGCCAGAAAGTCCAGCAGTCACGTTAGCGATACGCGGCTTGCGTGTGTCAGGGTCGATGGCCATGGCCACGAAAGTGTTGATCAGAGAGATGGCGTCTGCGCCTGCCTCCTGCGCGATGTGGGCCATTTGCGCGATGCTGGTTACGTTGGGTGAAAGCTTGACGATCAGAGGGCGTTGCGCAACGCGTTTCGCCGTGGTCACCACTTCGTCCAGGGAACGCGGATCGCCGCCGAACTGCAGACCGCCGTGGGCTGTGTTCGGGCAGGAGACGTTTAGTTCGTAAGCGGCAATGCCTTCGCCATCGTTGAGGATTTCGATGGTTCTTTCGTAGTCCTCGCGGCTGTAGCCAAAGACGTTGGCGAAAATTACGATGTTCTTGATCTGCCGGAGCCGGGACAACTTCTCCTGGAGAAATGCTGTTGCGCCGATGTTCTGCAGACCGATGGCGTTGAGCATGCCGGCTGCGGTTTCCCAAAGGCGCGGTGGCGGATTGCCGATCATCGGTTCCCGCGAGAGCCCTTTGACGACAAATCCACCCAGCTTGTCGAGGTGAACAACATCCTCGAACTCCACGCCGTAGCCAAAAGTCCCGCTGGCAGCAATGATCGGATTCTTCAGCGAAATGCCAGCGAAGGTTACGCTGAGATCCAGGCCAGGTTTGCCACCGATTTCGGAAGAGGGGGTCACTGCGGAGCCCTCTCGCCGTTTGACCTCGCCGTAGAAGATCCTGCGGCATTTTCTGCTTGATGCAGAGGGGCAAGCGCCTCGGTCAACACGCGTCCCACAGAGTGCGTGGGAGCGTTGATGCCGAGCAGCGATGCCAGCGTAGCCGCCAGATCGACTGGCTCCGCGTGTGTGCGATACGTTCCCGGACGAAAAGGAAGTCCGTAGAAAGCGAGCGGCACATGCGTGTCGTAGGTATAGGGAGACGCATGGTCTGTGCCTGTTGCTGAACCGACCGCGTAGATCTCGGGCACTCCCATCACATACCAGCTGCCTTCGGGAGAATAGCTATGCAGGAATTTCTTCCCGAGAGAGGTATCGGGAACTTCGCCTTCCGCGAGTTGTGACTTGCTAAAGTAGTCACGCAGTCCGGCCTGCTTCATCGCCTCACCTACGGCGGTTTCTGCGTCGCGCTCTTTCAGGTGAGCGGTGCCGAAAGCGTCCTGATTGAGCCAGGCAACAGGATAGTCGAGCTTTATGTAGGAGACTGTATATCCCGGCGAAAACTTCGCCGTCAACGCCTCGTTGATTTGCGCTTCGAGTTTACCCGCGCCCAAGTTCGCTGCGGGTATGCGCAACTTTTTCGCGGCATCGGGCAAAGCGGAAACTCCGTGGTCGGCCGACAGTGCGATCCAGACGTTTGCGAGGCCGATCTGATGACCGAGGAAATTGAAGAAGTCGGCGAGTTCCCGATCCAGCGCCAGCGCCATGGCAGCCATCTCGGGGGAATCCGGACCGACCTGGTGGCCGAGAATGTCGTTCGCGGAAAGGCTGATGGCGAGCAGGTCGGTAGCCTGCCCGGCGCCTAGATTTTCATAAACGACTAACTGCTTGGCGAATTCCAGTTCATACTCGTTGGCGAAGGGTGTGGATCCGATCACTTCGTAGAAACCCGCATCGGATCCGTCTTTACCCTTACGATGAGCGGTTGACCGCAAAACGTCTCCGTTCGCATTCTTCCAATCACGGTCCCAATATTTTGCCGCCCGATTACCGGAGTTGAAATCCTGCGCCCACTTGGGCAAGTCAGGAAAATAGTAGGTAGAAGTAATCCACGCGCCGCTTTTCGGATCAATCCAATAAGCCGCGTCCGCGGCGAAACCGCCAGGGAGCACGGCAGCCCGGTCTTTCAAAGAAACGGAAAACACTCGCGCCTGTCCTTGTGTAGCGAGCTTGAGTTCGTCGCCAAGAGTATCAGCGAGCAGGTTATGCGGGGATGCTCCCTCCTTGTTTGCACCGACGTCTCCGTTCATGCCGACGAGCTTGGTATCGTCGTCCTCCACCGAAGTCACCATGCGCTTCTTCTTCGGATCCCACCACTCATTCGCTGCGATGCCGTGGCCGTTGGTGTAGGCACCGGTAAACAGCGTCGCATGCCCGGGAGCAGTGCGCGTGTTCGCATAATCGTAATTGCAGTCGGTGAAGTTGGCGCCGTGGTCGAGGAGCTGGCGGAATCCGCCCTCGCCGAACTTGTCGCGATAGCGCTCCAGATAGTCTCCGCGAAACTGGTCGATGACAATTACCACAACCAGCTTGGGATGGGCATTGTAGGCCGAGGCGAAACTTGCTGGAAGCCAGGCCAACAGGAGCACCGGGACGAGAACAGCCAGCGTCGTCGAAAGAATGCAGGTACGCGCAGGTGTAGATCGGGGGAAGGATCTCATCGCGAGGTTAGTTTACACAGAGGAAGGTTCTACGCCAACGGCCTCAATTGATCGGTGGGAGTCCGATTTTGGCTACCAGGTTGCGGAACTCCTGGTTCTGGTGGAGCGGTCGAAACGCGCTGTTGAGCGGTAGCGTAACGAGCGAGAGATCGTGCCGCTGAAAGGCGATATTGAGATATTTCAAGGCATCATCTTGCTGCCCTAAAGCCGCGTGAGCATCGGCCACATCAAAGGCGGAGCCAAGACCCCGGTCGAAGGATTCCTGAGCGGTATGGAGCCGCGCCTGGAGCAGTCCGCTAAGACCGGCGCCATCGTAGCCTTTTTCCTCCGCGTCGATTTGTTTTTGCGCGGTCGCATCGTGACGCAAGCGCGCGACAATCTTTTTCTGCTGGAAATAGCCCGAATAATTTCCTTCCTGAAAATAGATGTCGGCCAGATATCGGTGAGGATGAATAAAGTCGGGCTGGGAAACTGCGAGTTGCGTGAGCAGAGCCCTGGCCTCTTCTTTCTTCCCGGCTTCCACGAGAATTAATCCTTTGTCGGCGAGAATTGGAGTTGAAGAAGGATTGAGCTGCCGGGCTCGCTCGATTTCAGTCAGGGCTTCCGAAGTACGCCCAATTTCGATGAGGAAGGTGGCGTACCAGTGATGAGCGCGGGGTAAGGTTGAGTCCAGTTCGATAGCCCGCTTGAACTCGCGGTCGGCCGTGGCCGTGTCAAAGAATCCCCAAAAGCTGGCGAAGGCCAGAGAGTTGTGGGCCTCGGCGGAATTGGGATCCAGTTCCACCGCCTTGGTGGCAGCCGCCCGAGCACGCGGATATGCCTCCTGCGGAGGCATCGCGCTGTACTCCCGCAGCAGATTGTAGGTATCGGCCAGTCCCACATAGGGCGCCGGATAGGCCGGATCGTGCACGATTGCCTGGGTAAAGAAATCCACCGCCTTGTTCAGATCGTCAGGCGTGCGCTTTTCGAAATAGTAGCGGCCCTTCAAATAGAGATCCTGAGATTCGGCGTCGGCCACGTGGGGCGCCGCGAGCGCATTCTTAAACCGCGGCTCGCGATGGCCGAAGGAGAAAACAAGAAAAGAGCCGGTGATCACGAGCAGAGGCAAAAGCCACAGGAAAGACTTGGCTGCGGCCAGCCTCGATGTGCTTCCGGCCGGGAGGAAATCGAAAGCAGGATCAGCGGACGGAACCTCGGCAGCAACCTTGATTGTCAGCAACTCCGCAGCAGATGCGCGGTCTCGACCATCATCTGCGGCAGGGGTTTTCGCGCCAAGTTCGGCGACCTCGCGAGCATGATTCGGGGCTTTAAGCCACTCCGCCAGTTCTTCGGCGTAAGCGAAGACACCGCCGCGAGCGCTTCCCGGTACCCTGTACACGGGCAATCCGCGCTCTTTTTCCCAACGTTTAACCGTGCGCTCATCGCGGCCGAAGAAGGCAGCAATTTCTTTCCATGAGTCCAAACGCTTCGTCGGCGCGAGAGACTCGCTATGAGCGGCCATGCTTTCTAATGCCCTGAACGATGTTCCTGCTTGGGGGAAGCAAGGTCTGCGTAGTATAGCGCGATCCTTACCCAAACGAACTACCACCAACGTGCCCCCTTCAGACTCGGGCAAGCGACTGCAGGGAAGGCCGTTGTTTGAACGGTAGGGACTTTCGCCTCTCTGTTGCGCGCGGTAGGAGCGGCTACTGCCGCTCCTCGTTCGTCTAAGACCATTAAGACCAATGGAAGAGTCAATCGTTCATTTCGGCGGCCGTGTGATCGCCCCTTGGGAGGCCGATGAAACAAGAGCTGCGTACTTGGCGAACACGCCGGTCGGATAGCGCGGCTGCGGCGCATTCCATTCTTTCATTCGTTGGCGAATAACTTCGTCGCTTATCTCCACTTCCAAAAGTCGCCGTTTAACGTCGAAGCGGATTATGTCTCCATCCCGCACGGCGGCGATCGGTCCGCCGAGCGCGGCTTCCGGCGAGACGTGGCCCGCCATAAGCCCGTGTGTGGCGCCGCTGAAGCGGCCGTCGGTTAACAGCGCAACCGATGATCCCAATCCCTCGCCCACAATTGCGCCCGTAACACTTAGCATTTCGCGCATACCCGGTCCGCCCTTGGGGCCTTCGTTACGAATGACGACGACATCCCTGGATTGAATTTTCTTGTTGGTTACCGCAGTCATGGCATCTTCTTCTGACTCAAAGACGCGCGCCGGACCACGATGCTCCAGCCTCTCATGCCCGCTGATCTTGGCCACACATCCTTCGGGCGCAAGATTTCCTTTCAGTACGACGAGGCCCCCGGTTTGCTTCAGCGGCCTTTGCAGCGGCGCAATTACCTCCTGCCCGGGAGATTCAATGGCACTCTCGCTCTCGGCCCCAAGGGAACGACCGGTGACTGTTTTCGCCCCAGGGTGAATATGGTTTCCGTGCAGCAGTCGCCGGGCCAGCAAGCGCACTCCGCCTGCGTGGTGCATGTCCGCCGCCACAAAACGTCCGGAAGGCTTCAGATCGGCAAGCAGCGGCGTGCGCTCGCTCACCTTCTGAAAATCGTCAATCTGCAAATCGACGTCAGCTTCGCGCGCGATGGCCAGCAGGTGCAGCACTGCGTTAGTCGATCCGCCGGTTGCAGCCACGGATGCGATCGCATTTTCGAATGCATCGCGCGTAAGGATTTCTCGCGGACGGATTCCCTCTTGCAGCAGATTCAGTACTACCTTGCCGCAGTCGAAAGCAATTTGGTCCTTCTTCGCATCCATCGCGGGAACGCTGTTGAAGCCCATGGGAGAAAGGCCGATCATCTCCATCACGGTGGACATGGTGTTTGCGGTGTACTGGCCTCCGCAGGCGCCGGCGCCGGGACAGGCCACGTTTTCAAGGTCGTGCAATTCCTGGTCGGAAATCTTCCCGGCGGCATTCGCCCCCACAGCTTCAAACACATCTTGGATCGTGACATCTTTGCCGCGATAGCTGCCGGCAGCAATGGTCCCGCCATAAAGAATAAGTCCGGGAAGATCCATGCGGGCTAGCGCCATGGCCGCCGCGGGGATCGTCTTGTCGCATCCCACTACGCAGACCACTGCGTCGAACATTTGCCCGCGACAAACCAGTTCAATGGAATCGGCGATGAGTTCGCGGCTGACCAGGGAAGCGCGCATACCTTCGGTGCCCATGGTTTCGCCATCGGAAATCGCGATGGTATTGAATTCCATGGGCGTGCCGCCGGCGGCGCGGATGCCTTCTTTCACTTTGGCGGAGAGCCGCCGTAAGTGAAAATTGCAAGGCATGGTTTCGATCCAGGTGTTGGCCACGCCGATCAGGGGCTTGCGAAGATCGGCGTCAGTGAAGCCGATGGCCTTGAACATGGAACGCGCCGGAGCCCGGTCGCGCCCGTCGGTGATTCCGCGGCTGCGATGCTTAAGATCCATAATGCTTAAGATACATGGCGAAAGATTACAACAGAGGTTAAAGATTCGGGCGGAGCAAAATCAAGAAAAACGGGGAATCTGCGATCAAGTGACGTCAGGAGGCGCACTCGATTACAGCTTCCCCAACTGGCATGATGCTACCCAGGAGGCATCACGCTCTGACACGATCAAACCGGAACTTATGCCAAGGCAGCACGCGCCGACTGCTCAGCAATACTCGCCGAGCCCGGCGGAAGCGGCGCCCACTCACCATCTCCATGCTGGCGGAGAGCCGCGCTGGAACGTACATCGATTACATCCACGATTGCATACCATTCCCGGCAAAGCTGGCCGATCTGCGTGTGCGTGACGTCGAGCAGGACGGTCACCGCGTGGTCTTGCACGGCAGCTTCTGCGCGCACCGATGTAAGATCGAGCCCCCTGCGGGAAATTGCATTTAGTATGCGCATCAATGCGCCTTGCGCGTTGCGATAGCGGATGTGAAAGACTTGCATGGTCATTTCCTCGTAGATCCGTTTATTCGTCTTCTCTTATTTGTCCCCGAACACCATCTCCGAAAGCGCCGCTCCCGCGGGAACCATGGGATACACATTGGCCTCAGGGTGGCAATCAAATACCAGCAACTCTGGCTCCGGCGAGCGCAGGAAGTTCTCGATCCGATCTCCTGTCTCCGCCGATACCGGATACTCCGCCATGGCGGCTTCGTTCAACCGCCATCCATGAATTTTGTAAGCTTTGGCAATCTCCACAAAATCCGGGTTGTCGCTCAAATCGGTTTCGGCATAGTTGCGCTCGTAGAAAAGCTGCTGCCACTGCCGAACCATGCCCAGATATTTGTTGTCCACGATCACCATTTTTATGGGCAGTCCTAGCCGGTGTACCGTAGCCAGTTCCTGAATGTTCATCTGGAAGCCGCCATCACCGGAAACGCACAGCACGCAGGTTTCTGGCTTCGCCAGTTGCACTCCGACCGCGGCGGGCAGGGCGAAACCCATCGCTCCCAGGCCGCCCGAGGTAATAAACCCGCGCGGTGACGAAGAACGATACCGCTGCGCCGCCCACATCTGGTGCTGGCCTACGTCGGCAATCACGACGTTGTCTTGCGGCAGCCGGCTGAAGAGTTCATCAAGAAACCGCATTGTGGGCTGGGCCAATCCCCGCGGGTCAAGTTCCGCCCGCTCGCGTCCGCAAGCCACCGCGCGCCAGTCGCTCCAGTCGGGCAGGGAAGCGTTTCGTAGCTCTTCGTGAAATGCGGGAATCGTATCCGCAAGATTTCCGATCACTGGCAACTGGCAAGCTCGCACACGATCAAGCTGCGCCGGATCAATTTCAAAGTGGATGATCTTGGCGTGCGGCGCAAACTGCGTAGGATCGCCGGTAACGCGATCGTCCAGGCGCGCTCCGAAAACCAGCAGCAGATCGGTCTCGTGCAGCGCCATGTTGGCCGCGCGCGTTCCGTGCATGCCCACCATGCCCAAGTAATATGGCGATTGTGGTGGAACAGCGCCCAGCCCGTGTACGGTTGCGAAGGCCGGGATATTCAAATCGTCGAGCAACCGCCGCAATTCCGGAACCGCTCCGGAAAGCTTTGCGCCCGCGCCTACCAGCGCCACCGGCCTCGTCGCCCGTTGCAGCAAGGCCACAATCGTGTCGCTGAATGCGCCTTCGGCGTTCGCATCGGCCGGACGCGCGTGCGGAGCGAACTTAACCGGACCGGAGAATTCTTTCTTGGCCTTCAGCAGATCGGTCGGAATATCGATGACCACGGGCCCCGGCCGCCCGCTGCGCGCCCAGTGGAATCCCTCCGCGATCACTTCCGGGATTTCGTCGATCGTTCGCACCAGCCGGTTCCACTTGGTTAGCGAAAGCGTCAGACCGAAAACGTCGGTCTCTTGAAATGCATCGGTGCCGATCATCGCGCTGCGTACTTGCCCCGTGATGCAGACCAGGGGAACCGAATCCATCTTGGCGTCGGCGATGCCAGTCACCAGATTGGTCGCGCCGGGACCGCTGGTCGCGATCGCCACGCCAACTTTTCCAGTAACCCGCGCATAGCCTTCCGCCGCAAACGCCGCGCCCTGCTCGTGCCGCGTGAGAACATGCCGAATGCCGCTGCCGTCCAAAGCGTCATACAACGGCATGATCGCACCTCCGGGATAACCGAACACCAGGTCCACCCCTTCGGCGCGCACGCACCGCAAAACGATTTCGGCTCCCTTAAGCATTCACGACCTGTTCAGGTTCGGGTTTCGGCGCATTCGCCGGCTTCTTTGCTTCCTTGCCGGGCAGCCAACTCATCATGCCGCGCAACTGTGCACCCACAATCTCGATGGGATGCTGCTGCTCTCTTTCGCGCAACGACGCGAAGTTGTAACCGCCGTCCTTGTTTTCCTTGATCCACTCGCGGGCGAAGGTTCCATCCTGAATGTCGGCCAGAGTCTTCTTCATGGCGGCCCGCGTAGCATCGCCCACAACTTTTTCGCCGCGCGTCAGGTCGCCATACTCAGCAGTATTCGAAATCGAGTACCGCATCCGGCTCAATCCACCTTCGTAGATCAAGTCGACGATCAGCTTCATCTCATGCAGACACTCAAAATAGGCAATCTCGGGCGCGTAGCCGGCTTCCACCAGGGTCTCGAATCCCTTCTTGATCAATGAAGTCAGACCGCCGCACAGCACGGCCTGCTCGCCGAAAAGATCGCTTTCCGTTTCTTCCTGGAATGTAGTCTGCAGCACGCCCGCGCGGGTTGAGCCAATACCATACGCATAGGCCAGCGCGTACTCGTGAGCGCGTTTGCTCGAGTCCTGTTGGATCGCGATGAGCGATGGCACGCCGCGCCCTTCGGCGTACACCCGCCGCAGCAGATGGCCAGGGCTCTTGGGCGCAATCATCACCACATCCACATCATTCGGCGGGACGATCGTCTTGAAATGAATGCTGAAGCCGTGCGAGAATCCGAGAATTTTTCCGGGATGCAGATAGGGCTTGATGTACTGCTCGTAAACAGCAGCCTGGGTCTCGTCGGGCGTGAGCACGTGAATCCAGTCGGCGCGCTTGGCGGCCTCATCCGGCGCGACCACCACCATGCCATCGGCGCGGGCCTGCTGCACGCTGGGGCGATTCGGTTCCAGCCCCACAATTACCTTGCAGCCGCTGTCGCGCAGGTTCTGCGCCTGCGCGTGTCCCTGGCTGCCGTAGCCCAGGATGGCAATGGTTTTGCCCTTCAGGGCATTCGGATTGGCGTCGTGTTCATAAAAGATAGTAGCCACCACTGTGCTCCTCTCGTTGCACTTGTCTCGTCGAACAAAGGAAGTAAAGATACCCTTGCTTCCTAAGGATCCAAGCCAAAATAGCGGGAATCCTCTGTGCGTACCGACCGGTCGGTCGGTATCCGGAGATGCTACCTTCGCCCGGAGTCCCTGTCAAGCGGGAATGTGCACGCGGGAGTGTGCACGCCGCCGTAACCCCTCCGGAACGCTCTGCCGGCGCGTTGGCAATCCGCTCCCGAAGTAGTTACCATGTCACCCGATGACCCGCGAGACCGTGGTTGACTCCCGGCAGGAAATTCTGCGCACCGCCGCCCGTCTGTTCCAGCAGCGCGGCTATGACGCTACTTCCATGAACGATGTTGCCGCCGCCCTCAAACTGAGCAAGGGCGGCCTCTACCATCACTTTCAGAGCAAGGACGAGATCCTGTTCGAGATCATGAACCACGCTATGGAGATCACTGACGAACGCGTGCTCAATCCCGTGCGTGCAATTGCCGATCCCGAAGACCGGCTGCGCGCCCTCATCCGGTTGCACATAGAAGTTGTGCTCAGCCCGCGCGATCGCGAGATCACGGTGATGCTCCACGAAAACCATCCTCTGCCACCGTCGTTGCGTAAACGCATCAATTCCCGCAAAAAGGACTATATCCACTTCCTCGAAAACCTGATGGCGGAAGTGCAAAACAAATCCCGGCATGCACATCGGGCAAAAGCAAAGGTCAGCCCGCGCGCAGCCGCCTTCGCCCTGCTCGGCATGATCAACTGGATTTATCAGTGGTACAAGCCGGAAGGCGACCTGCAGGCGCAGAATCTCATTCCGCAATTTACCGATCTTATTTTTGGAGGGATCTTCGCGTGAAAACTCTCTTCGCCAGCATCTCCGAGATCGATCAACAGCGGGCGCGGAGCGGCAAGTTGTACCGCGAATTCCTTCGCGTGCCAGCGATGAGCGCCGGAATTTACGTCCTGCCCGCTGGTGCCACGGACCTGCAGAGGCCGCACCATGAAGATGAGATCTATTATGTCGTCCGCGGACGAGCCCGCTTCAAAGTTGACGAAGAAAACCGCGAAGTGTCCGCGGGCAGTGTGATCTTCGTCGCGGCCGAAGTGGAGCATCATTTTTACGATGTGATGGAAGAATTAGCGGTGCTGGTTCTTTTCGCGCCCGCCGAAAGCTAACATCGTCACTACTTCGCCGGAATCCAGTAAATCTCTTCCTTGATTGCCGTCCTGTCGACGAAGCCGCGCCGCTTCAAGATTGCCTTGCTGTTCGCGATCATGTCTGGATGCCCGCACAAATATGCCGTGGTATTCGTGGCGTCGAGTTCCCAGTGGTCAGCATACTTGCGCAGCACATCGTCGGCGCGGCCGATTTCACCCGGCCAGTCTGCGTGATCCCACGGCCGGCTCACGGTGGGCACATATTTGAACCAGGGCAGTTCCGCGTCGAAGCGGTTCAATTCCTCTTTGTAGCCGAACTCCCATGGCCGGCTGGCGCCGTTGAGCAGGTAGAGTTGGTGGCTGCCATCAAAGCGGCCTTCTTTCCAGTCTCTCGAAAGCGTCCGTACAAAACTTACAAACGGAGCCACTCCGGTCACCGTTGAAACCAACAGATGATGCTTCCGGCCGCTCTCCGTATCGAGCGTGAATTTGCCTTTTGGTATTCTCCGCATCAGCAGTTCGTCGCCCGGTTGCAGTTTGTAAAGGCGAGGCGTCAGTGCTCCCTCAGGCACCAGCTCAAAGAAGAATTCAATTTCATTTTCAAAAGGCGCCGAGGCAATCGAATACGGACGCTCCGTCCGCTTGCCATCGTGCTCCACACCGAGCGTGGCATACTGGCCCGGGACAAACTTGAACTCCCCGCCGGGCTGGATGCGAATCATCCACAGGTCAGGTGCGAACTCCACCCGCTTGGTGACCCGTGCCCGGTAAAATTTCTCGTCCCCAACTGTCATCCGTAAAATCCTCGGAAACCCTGGCGCAGTTGGCGCGCGAACACAGAGCCGACTGCAGAGGGTCATTAAAGTTTTGCGATGATACATGGAGGGTTGATGTTTGACAACCGAACGGTCGTTCCGGGTTCAGTTCGAAGAAGGGATGTGGTTCGCGCAAAGTGGTTTCGACAGGTATTCTTCTTGGATCAACCTCCGATGGGCGAGCGCCCAGCGGACGATTGAGATACGGAGATGCCGAGCATGAAACTGAAGGCATACCTCTTCGTGTTTGACGGGCTGGCGGATTGGGAGCCGGCGCTGGCTCTGTGCGAGATCCGGAAATCCGACAAGTACGAAGTACTGACGGCAGGACGTTCGCGCGAGACCGTGGTGACGATGGGGGGACTCAGGGTAGTGCCTGACATCGCCATGGATGAGGACGAGATCGAGCCACGCGAAACCGCGATTTTCATTCTGCCGGGTGGAGCCCAGTGGGAGAAAGGGCCAGACGGGAAGGTGGATGAACTTCTCCGGCGGTTGCATGCGGAGGACATCCTGATTGGCGCGTTGTGCGCGGCAACGTTGGAAATTGCCCGCGCAGGGTTGACGGCTGGCGTTCGCCACACCAGTAACGCGAAGAGCTATTTGAAGAAAATGGTTCCGGAGTACAAGGATGAGCCTTTTTACGTGGATGAATTAGCAGTGACCGATCACAAGATCATCACGGCAAGCGGACTAGGGAGCGTGGAATTCGCCCGCGAGGTGATCCGCGAGCTAGGAATCTACGGCGAAGCCGACATGCGGATGTGGTTTGAAATGTTCAAGAATGGCGCGATCCCCGCGAGCATGAGGTAAGAGAACGACGCGCAGGTCTGCACCGCACAGACTTGCGCCAACCCAATCGCCAGCGCCAGCCAAATGGCAGCTCGCGAGGAATAGAAACCGCACCTCATTCGGCCACAACGAGAACCACAAAAGTATCGGGTACGATGCTGCGCCGCGGATGTGGATTATCCGCCGTCGCTGCCGGAGGCGGGCCGAATTTAGCCGTGACCACATAAACATTGTGCGTTTTGGAATCGAGCGCCAGAGTACGCGCGCCCGGTTGCGTCGCAACATTTTCCGCTACGCTGAATTTCTCCGGCGACTCCTCACGCACCACCGTCAGCACGCCTTCTCCGCACGAAGCGAAAGCCAGCCCAGTTTCGTCGTCGAAAGCGGTCGCGTCAACGCCGTCGCCAATCGCGGGCGTGGCCAGGACCTTGCCCGTATCCGCATCCACAACAGCCATCATCTTGTTATCGCAGCCCACGAACAGCCGGCGGTTTTTCCGGTCCATCGACAATCCCGTGGGCGATTCGCAAGGCGCGAGCGGCCACTTCGACTTCACCTCAAGTTTGCTGGGATCAATCGTCACCAACTCGCTTTTATCTTCAATGTTGACGAACACTTCGCCTTTGCCATCACTGGCCGAGAACTCTGGTTTGCCGTCGAGCTTGATCGTGCCCAGCACCGTGCCCTTCTTAGCATCCAGCGCGGTCGCGTCGTGGCTTTGGCCGTTGAACGTGAAAACCCGCTTGGTTGCCGGATCGTAGAGAATTGCATCTGGATTTTCTCCGACCTTCACTTTGCTGCTGGTGGCCAAAGTCTGCAAATCAAAAATGCTGACTGTGCCTTCCCGTCCGTTGCTGGTAAAGCCGCGCCCCAGTTCCGGAGCGAGGGCGATGCCATGCACGCCTTGCGTATCTGCGATGTCGCCAACATTCTTTCCAGAATCCAGATCCAGCACGATGACATGAGTCGCTCGCGAAATATAAAGACGCCGCGCCGACGCGTCAGCGGTCAAGTAATCCCAACCACCGTCGCCGCCTACTTTGTAAGTGTTCACGACCTTGTAACCCGGGCCAGCCGCAGCCAAAGCGGCAGCGGCAATAATCAGAACTAGTGAAACTGACAACCAGCGGCGCAAATAATTTCCTTGGGCAGACATTCTTCCTCCGTAAGTTTGTAGACCCACAGCGCTTCTTCCGATGCCAGTTTCGAGCTACACGTGGCCGCGCCTTACATCGAACCTCGATCGGGCTGGGTCCTGAAGTAACTTTACCCTATTCCGCGTCGTGCCTAAACTTGGCGCTATGGATGTTTTTCGACCGAACTTGTCGGGGCAAGACGGGACTGGGATTCTTCGTCCTCTGGATCCGCGCCTGCAGCCGACGCCGGATTACGGCACGCTCGGTCCGGGGTCAGATCTTGCGCCGGCGCCAGTTTCCGGATCTTCCGATTCTGATCGTAGGACCGTTTCCAATCTGCCCCTGCTCCATATCGGCGCCATGATGGCGGGAATCGGACTCGCGGTGGCGGTCTCCAGCGCCGGAGGCATAAACGCGGTTTGGGGAAAATTATCCACTCCATTCTCGTTGCGGAAAGATCTTGGTGTCTCTTCCGCGCTGCCGTCCGATCGCGATCTGGATCGTCAGAAGCCGCAAAAGCAAGCGGAAATCCTCCTCGAACGCGCCATGGCTCGCTCCGATGGAGCTACCGCGCAGATCGAAGCGCGCGTCGATGCCTGGCGCGGGCAACTCCAGTGGGATGCGCAACTCGGCGAACTGACCACGGCTGCCCTCAACTCCAATGACAGAAGCGTGCGGGATTCCGCCATTGAAGTCCAACTGGCGGCCTACGGGGTCACCCAGAGCGAGTCCACTGTCGAAGCACTCGTGCGGCAGGCCGCCTCCTCCGATCACGCGCAAAAGATTTGGGCTTTCTGGACTCTGGGTTTGCTGGCAAACCGTGGCGTTGGGACGGATCGCGTAGTCCAGGTATTGAGCGCTCACCTGAAAAATGACCGCGGATCGGACAAGGCTTCCGAAGATGCACGCCGTTGGGCGGTCGAAAGCCTGGCTGTGGTGGGAACCACTCCAACGATCGCTCCCCTGCTCGAAGCGATGCACGATGATCCGTCCCCAATAGTGCGCGAACGCGCCGCCTGCAGTCTGGCGGAGTCAGGCATGTTAAGTCACCACCAGCGGCTCATCGCCGTCCCGCAACTCATTGATTACTCTGACGATCCCGCACTCGATGCCCAGACCCACGCCTGGGCCTTCCAGGCCCTGGGCGACATCACCCGGCAACGCCTGCCCAACGACTCCGCAGCTTGGCGAAATTGGTACCAGAACAACAGCGCAAACAACTAACTTCCGCACCAAGACCGGCCATAAGAGCGAAAAAGTCGCCAGTGCTTGCGGCCAAAATTATGCTCACGCGCGTCTAAGGAACTAGTAGGATCAAGGGAGGTCTCTTCGTACTTTCTTCATCTTCTGCATGCGCGCCGGCAAACCAATATCCGCTCCAGTGCAATCCGCACTCTCCGAGTTGCTGCCGGAGATGCACGATAGAAGCGGCTGCGAAAAAGTCGGTCTCGCCTGCGAATCCTTCGCCGAAATTCTGGCTGACGTGGCCATGAAGTATCTGCCCACGGGCGCCACTCAAGCCGAGGCACGCACTTTTCTGCTAAGCCTGCGAGTTGAGGAACTCGCGCTCGCCAGAGCCTGCGCCGCGGGCCACAATGCCGCCTGGGAACTTTTCCTGATTCGTTACCGGGAAAAGCTTTATCAGTGCGCCCTGCGCATCGCCCGCGAGGACTCAGCCGCCCGCGATCTCGCCGACACACTCTATGCCGAACTCTACGGCACGACTACTCGCGATGGCGAGCGCGTTTCCAAACTGGCATCCTTCACGGGTCGCGGGTCACTCGAAGGTTGGCTTCGCACCGTGCTTGCACAAGAGTTCGTGAATCGCTACCGCCGCACCAGGCGTCTGATCAGCCTCGACGAAGAAGGCGAAGAGGGCTCGCAGTTCGCGGCTCCCGAGATCGAGCCGGTTCCATGCCCAGACTCGCGTCTGGAATCTGCCACCAACACGGCCCTGGCTTCACTCTCCAGCGAAGAACGGATGGTGCTGGCCGCGTATTTTCTTGACGGCCGGACGCTGGCGGAAATCGCCCGTCTGCTGGCGGTACACGAGTCCACCATCAGCCGCAAAGTGGACAAGCTGGCCAAGTCATTGCGCAAGAAAATCTTGGCTAACATGATTCAGCAGGGCATGGCTCGCCGCCAGGCCGAAGAAGCGTTGGAGGTTGACGTACGTGACTTAAGATTGGATATTCGTCGCAGTCTGGCGCAAGAATCGTCGTCGCCAGCGTTCCCTAGAAAGAGAGAAACAAGGGTAGAGGCACTCCGGGAGGGTCAGGAGTGAAGTCTTGAACGAAAGCGAGAAGCTAGTAGTTGGAAACTTAGAAACCGAAATGCACAGCGTCCCCAAATTCGTGATCAAGCGGTTGCAGGAACGCCCGGCAACCGCAGAATCGCATCCCGACGCCGATCTTCTCACGGCGTTCGCGGAGCAGTCTCTTGATGGGCGCGAACGCGCCCTCGTGATGGAGCACCTTGCGGCTTGTGGCGACTGTCGAGATGTAGTCGCACTTGCTTTGCCGGCGACAGAGAGAGTTGCCTTGCCCGGTGCCGGCAGCGCCGCTCGAATCGGCTGGCTAACCTGGCCCACGCTTCGTTGGGCAGCCCTGGCGGCGGGAATCCTCGTCGTCACGTCGGTCGGGGTTCTGCAATACTCGCATCGCAACCAGGCAAGGAGCGTGGCCTCGAACTTCCTACGAAAGGACGCCGCGCCAGGTCCTTCCGCTTTGCATCAATCGCCCTCCCGCCAGGTAACAGTTCCGCAAAGTGAGATGCGAAGGGAATTGGCCGCGCCGGGCCCTCCGATATTGACCGCACACAAGCTTGCTCTCGAACCCAACCGCCTAGCTCAACCGCCAGGTGGCGCGGGAGCTGGACAGGGAGCTTCGCCTCGCCGTGACTCAGTTCTTGCGCAAGCCTCAGAAAGCCCAACGACTACGCCTGGTCAACCGCGGAATCCAACTCCCGAAATCCACCAACAGGTTAAGGTCGGCGCCGCTTCGCAGGTGGTTGAAGTGCAGGCCGAGGCTACAGCACTCAACACAGAAACCGCCGCGACCGGTCAGAACCAACTCGCTCAGAATCAGGCTGACTTGCCGCTTCAAGGCCGGGCGTTTACCGATCTCAACGTAGTCAAAGCCAAAGATCCTGTGCCTGCACAAGCCGCGTCCAATCGCGCGGCTGCGGCGACGGTTGTTTCCGGCAGCATGCCTCTGCAAACCTCGCAGACACTTATGCTCCGCGCGTCGCCGCGTTGGATCGTGACCCCTGTTGGCGCCTTGCAGCGTTCCTTCGACGGAGGACATACTTGGGAGAATGTCGCCCCGTCTACCTCCCTCGGCACGGCTGATCGGGGTAGATCTCAGGAGAAGAATCAGAAAGTCGAAGCTGCGTCGCGTTCCAGCTCCGTATTCCGTGCCGTGGCGGCAAGTGGACTTGAAGTTTGGGCGGGCGCTTCCGGGGGCGCCTTGTATCACAGCTCGGATGGCGGCAATCGCTGGGGTCTCGTGGCCCCCTCTGAAGCCGGCATGGTTCTTACCGGTGACATTACCAGCATCCAGTTCTCTGATCCGCAGCATGGAAAAATTGCAACCTCGACCGGCGAAATCTGGACCACCTTCGACGCCGGCCAAACCTGGCACAGGCAGCAGTAATTCCTCACCCTCTGAGAAGATCTACTCGCAGCGCTGTGACCAGTGTGGTCTTGCCACGCGTACATAAGCACCTTTCAACAGCAGAGCATGAGCCGCTGACAGCCAATTACCAAAGTGCCGTTTACAAGAAAAAGCCCCAATCCTACCATCCAGAAGTGGTTTGGCAGTTCTGGGGGAGGGCTGCCGAGGCGTCTTGGACTGAAAAGTCCGGGGCGCTTTTTTATTGCCGGGTGGTCCTACGTATTCTGATCGCCAAGGTTATGTTGATGCGAGCGGTTTAAGGTATAGAACCATGTTCTCCTCGTCAACATACCGGTCGCCGAGCTTCAGCGCCCGGCGCTCGCAGCCGAAGGACTCAAATCCTAGTGACCGATACAGGCTGGCTGCGGCATCTTGAGTGGTGGCCACCGAGAGCATGATCTGCTCAATCCCTTCAATACTGATGGCGCGCTCCAAGAGCATTCGCAACATATCCCGCCCGGCTCGCTTGCCCCGCGCCGCGCGCGTCACATAAACGCCCCAGATGTGTCCCTTGTGGCGTTCCTTGAAACCTTTGTTACGAAAGAAGCCGGCAGTGCCTACCAGCCGCTCGCCCAGAAAGGAGCCTACAACGAAATTGTTCGCCGGATCGGAGGATAATCGCGCCGCCGCATCATCCACAGTCGATGCGCGGTGTTCTTCCGCTGATGCTCCGAACGCCTCCGGTTCACATTCGAGTGCTTCGAGGCGGATCTTCCAGTACCTGCTCGCGTCGTTTGCATTAAGAAATCGAATTTCCATCAATGATTCGCCAAACGGCTACTTGGCTCCTCGGCACCCCGCGCAGTAACCACCAATTTCCAACCGCGACACCACAATCCGGAACCGGCAGTCTTTCTCCACCTGTCCCTTCAGCTTCTCGAAAATATCGCTGACGAATTCCATGATCTTGCCGCAACGCAAACACGCCATGTGGATGTGATCCCGATTCAGCTTCCGCTCGTAGTAGTGACCCTCGCCGTGGATGTGCATTAGATCGAGTTCGTCAATCAGCCCATGGCGCTTTAGCAGTTGCAGCGTTCGGTACACCGTGCTGCGGTCGACGCTGGCATCCAGCTTCTGGGCCTTGCGCAAAAGCTGGGCCGCGTCCAGATGTTTGGTCGCGGTCTCCATCACGCGCAGAATGGCCCGCCGCTGCTGGGTCATCCTGATCCCGCGCTCCGCAAAGTGGGCCTGCAACCGGCCCGGCATTTCCGTTTGTGGTAATGGCATCGGAACCGTCCCTCATGTTGTCGCAACTGGTCGCAAGCGTATTGCGACGGAATCTTCTGCCGATTCTTGACGGCTTATAGGCGAATCCGTCAAGCTTATATCTTAGATGCGACTGAATTGCAACTAGCGATCAATCCAATTCCACGAAAGCCTGAGGTTGATCGTAACTATAGTTGCGACTCGTTTGCAACTGAATCGCGAGAATACCATGCGAAGTTTTCCCCGGTTGTCGCTGCTTCGCCTGTTCCTGCTCCTAGGTTTGCTAGGGACAAGTTGGGCTGGAGTCGGCGGCAGTATCTCGGGCACGATCAAGGACCCATCGGGTGCCGCAATTGCTCAATCAGCCGTCAGTTTGGTCAATACCGGTACCGGCGCTCGGCAATCTGCTACCACCGATGGGCGGGGTACTTACACGTTCCCGGTCCTCCCCATTGCTGACTATGTTCTCGAAGTGAACCACCCTGGATTCAAAGTTTACCGCCGCACCGGAATCGCGCTTGACGCCAACAGCGCGCTTCGCGTGGATGTTGTGCTGCAGGTCGGCGAGAGAACTGACGCCATCACGGTGAGCGACAACGCGGCGCACGTGGAAACCTCCAGTTCCCAGATGGGTGAGGTCATTGCGGGTTCAATGATGACCGGCGTCCCGCTGAATGGCCGCAGCTATACCGATCTGCTCGCGCTTCAGTCCGGCGTTGCCCCCGCCACGTCCATCACCTCCAGCACGGTTCAGGATGTCGGTGCCAGCGCCTTCTCGCCCTCGGGTGACTTGAACGCCGGCAACATTTCCATCAATGGCCAACGGGAATTCGCCAACAGCTTCATGGTGAATGGCAGCGATGTGGAAGAAGACGTCAACATGGGCACGGCCATTATTCCCAATCTCGATTCCATCGCCGAGTTCAGGATTCTCACCAACAATTTCGATGCGGAGTATGGCGAATACAGTGGTGGCCAGATCAACGTCATTACCAAGTCGGGCAGCAACGCATTTCACGGCGACGTTTTTGAATTTCTGCGCAGCACGAATCTCGACGCGCGTAACTACTTCTCCCCCTCCCGTGGTTCCTTTGACCAGAATCAGTTCGGTGGTACTCTCGGCGGCCCAGTGACCCGAAACAGAATTTTCTTCTACTCTGATTATCAAGGTACGCGCCAAACCCAAGGTGTAGACACCGGATTGATTCCGGTGCCCTCAATCCAGGATCGCTCTGGCAATTTGGCAGACCTGGCAAGTTCCCTGGTTACGACAGTAAGCGGTCCCGCTTGGGCCACTGCGCTCTCTCAGAACCTCGGGTATCAAATTTCTGTGGGTGAGCCATACTATTTTTCCGGCTGCACGAACACAAACTATTCCGCCACCAGCACCACGGCATGTGTTCTTCCTACGCTGCAAATCCCCAACAGCGCGTGGTCCGCTCCCGCGCAGCATCTGTTGCAATACATTCCCGCGCCGAACCAGCCCGGCAATGTTTTTTCCACATCCGCCTATAACCAGACCCTCAATGACAATAAAGGCGCTGCCCGCCTGGATGCCAGCACGCCATGGGGTCTCATCTCCACTTATTATTTCCTCGACAACTTCACTCAGAACAATCCTTACCCCACCGCGCAGGGTGGAGCAAATGTTCCGGGCTTCAACGCAGTGAATCTTGGCCGCGCTCAGTTGCTCAACCTGGGCAGCACCAAGACTCCGAGCGCAACCGCGGTCAACGAATTCCGCTTCAGTTACCTGCGGGACTCCAATGACCTCGGGCGTCCGCAGGGTGGAGTGGGTGTCAACCTAGCCTCTCAGGGTTTCCAGGTCGGGCCCAACACTCCGGGCATCGTGCCTCTCTCGCCGCAAACTGAGGGTCTGGAGAACGTCGTCTTCAACAACTACTCCATCGGAACCGACACCAACGAGCTGAGGCAGAGCAACAACACCTTCCAGTGGCTCGACAATTTTTCCAAAGTCGTCGGCACGCACACCATCAAGGCCGGCGGGGAATTCCATTACGACCAGGTCAATACTCACGCCATCGCTCAGTTCAACGGCAGTTTCCTGTTCTTCGGGAGCCAGACCGGATCGGATTTCGTCGACTTCCTGCTCGGCGCTCCCACCCAATACAACCAGAGCCAGCTCCAACCCTTTTACGGACGCAACAAATATCTTGGCCTCTACGCGCAGGACAGTTGGCGGCTGCGTCCCAATCTCACGCTGAATTATGGTTTGCGCTGGGACCGGATCGAACCCTGGTACGAAAAATACAATCAGGTGGCGACCTTGGAGCCGGGCAAACAATCCGTAGTATTTCCAACCGCGCCCGCAGGAATTCTCTTCCCAACCGATCCCGGAGTCCCACGCACACTGGCGCCGCCGGGCAACAAAGATTTCGCGCCGCGCGTAGGCCTTGTCTATTCTCCCAGCGCAGATTCGGATTCTGTTTTCGGCAGGATGCTCGGAGGTCCTGGCCAAACCAGCCTGCGTGCCGGCTTCGGCACGTTTTACACCGCCATTGAAGCTCTCACCATCGGAGTCCTCAGCGCGAACGCGCCCTACGGCACCACGTATACCAGCCCTACTCCGCCGCTGTTTGCCACGCCGTTCATTTCCGCTTCCACCGGTCAGGGCAGCCAGTACTTCCCGGTGCAACTGGCTCCGCTCAACTCCTCCGCGAGCCATCCCGACGCCAACATCGATTGGTCGCAGTACGAGCCTATCAGCGGTCTGCCGGCTTATCCCACCACCAACCGCATTCCCTACACCGAGGAGTACACGTTTTCGCTGGAGCGCCAACTCTCATCGAATACCGTACTCAGCGCGAGTTACGTGGGCACCCAGGGACATCGACTTCTCGCGCTTGTGGAAGCCAATCCTGGCGATCCCGCTCTTTGCTTGCAGCTGATGAATCCGGCGAATTTGGCCCCCGGACAAACCCCTTGCGGGCCGTTTCTGGAAGGCAATACCTACATCACAGCTTCCAACCAGACAATCAATGGAACCCGCGGTCCGCTCGGCCCACACTTTGGCAGCGATACGAACCAGGCCACGATCGGCAATTCCAACTACAACGCTCTGGAAGTCACGCTCCGCCATACCGGCGGGCCCTTGGAGATTCTTGGTGGTTACACTTACGGCAAGTCTCTCGACCAGGCTTCCAACCTTGGAGAAGAGATCAACCCGCTCAATCCCGCGCTGAGCAAGGCTCTGTCAGCTTTTGATGTGAAGCACAATTTCGTGGTCAGCTATAACTACCAACTTCCTCTCGATCATATTTTCGCTATCTCCAACCGCTGGACGAAAGGCTGGGCGGCTTCCGGGATCACCCGCTTCAGCACCGGTTTTCCGGTCACGCTTTATAACTACGGCGACAATTCTTTGTTGGGAACTGAACCGAACGGGGTGAACAACTATGGCGTTGACGAACCGCAGTACACTCCCGGCGCGCTGGGGCTGAACCGAAATCCTCGCAACGGCCAGTCCTATTTCGATACCAGCCTTTTCAGCCTCCAGCCGCTGGGGCAGTCCGGCAACGCCAAGCGCCGCTTCTTTTGTGGCCCGGGCATTGACAACTACGACATGGCCCTGATCAAGAACCTGCCGCTCCCCGAATCCAAATCTCTTCAGTTCCGTTTCGAGGGATTCAACGTCTTCAACCACGCCCAGTTCTACGGACCGGCGTCCGTGAATGGCAACATCAACAGCTCGTCGTTCGGGCAGGTGGTCAGCGCCGCCGCTCCCCGCCTGATGCAGGCTGCGGTGAAGTTCATCTTTTAGGCACTCTGCCGCACGCCTTGAGGGCACGATACGAGTACCCGCTCGTTTTTGCGACTTTCGCCATTACCCAGGCATCCAACCGAAGTGCGATAATGGATATGCCCTAACCAGGGCAAGCAATTATTCGATACAGATCGCCGGGCCCGGCTACGACCGCTCGATGGAGCGTCCGCCGACAGCGCGACGTTACAACCAGGAGAAACGAAAATGGCAGGCAATGGAATTGTCGAAGTCACCGATGCAAACTTCGACCAGGATGTTTTGAAATCAGATACACCCGTGCTGGTGGACTTTTGGGCAACCTGGTGCGGCCCCTGCCGCGCCCTCGCTCCCATCGTGGATGAGCTCGCCAAGGACTACCAGGGCAAACTCAAAGTCGGCAAAATGGATGTCGACGCCAACAGCTCCACGCCGATGCGTTACAAAGTCACCGGCATCCCCACGCTGCTGGTTTTCAAGGGTGGCCAAGTGGTGGAACAGCTCGTCGGCTATCGCCCGAAAGACGCCATCGCGCAAGCGATTGATAAGCACGTAGGATAAGGCAGCTTTTAGCTGCTGGCTTCAGGCCTAAAGCTTCAAAACGCACGCTGACTCTTCCGGGTCGCGTGCGTTTTATTTTTTCAGATATTTCCTTCGAAAACACGCAAGCAGGCTCTCCGTCGGCACGTACGATAGGGCGGCGTCCAATACTCGAAAACAGTCTTGTCGATGCTCTGTGCCTGATGCAGATGCTCGCGCCGATACGTAGGGATGCGCGTGTAGGGGATGTGGTGATGGCTGCGCTCGATGACGTAGATGGTCTCAATCTGCAAGTAGCCCAAGTGCGCCACGGCTGCCGGCGTGGCCTTCGGGCCGGAGCCGAAGGGTTCGGTGGTGTCCAGGCGCTGGGCATGCAGCCAGATTCGGCGGGCCTGGACGGAGGTGAGTTGGATGAGCGGATTCTTCAATAGGGGTCTCTGGTGTTTTCAGTACTTCCTCAGCACTCCAATCACCCTCCCCTGCACTTCCACCGAAGCCGCCGGCACGATAATCGGCATCATCGTTGCGTTCGAAGGCTGCAGGCGGATGTTGTCGCCTTCACGATAAAAACGCTTCAGCGTGGCATCACTTGAATCCACCAGCGCGACCACAATGTCGCCGTTGTGCGCCGTCTTCAGCTTCTCCACCAGCACGTAGTCGCCGTCGAGGATGGCCTCATCCTGCATGGAATCGCCGCGCACTTCCAGCACGAACACTTCTTTCGAGCGGACGAAGTCGGCGAGCGAGATCGTCTCATTGGTCTGCATCGCTTCAATCGGCTGGCCGGCGGCGATGCGCCCCAGCAGCGGCAGCACCAGGCCTGTGTTGACGCTCATGGCCTGCTTCAGCCGTCCCTTGGGCGGCAGCAGGTCGATCGAGCGGCTGCGGTTGTAGTCGCGGGTGAGCAATCCCTTTTTCTCGAGATTCGTGATGTGCTTGTGTACCGTTGCCAGCGACGTCAGATGGAGCCCCGTGCCGATCTCCTCAAACGACGGAGAGTAGCCATGCTCGGCCACAAAGCGGGAGATGAAGTCATACACTTCGCGCTGCCTGCGTGTGATCGCCATGTCGCCATTGTTGGCGAATATAAAGCGAATGTCAAGAGGAAACAATGAATGTAATCGGCTGTTCTCCCCAATCACTCCCGGACGTTTAGACCCAAAGTCCTGCCTCTTGACGCAATCTGGCGATGTCTTTGGTCGGCGCACTCCCGAAGAAGCGGCTGTATTCTCGGCTGAACTGGGAAGCGCTTAGATAGCCCACGCGCTGGCTCGCAGTGCCCGCGTCCATAATTGCCGACAGCATGAGGCGCCTCGCCTCTTGCAGTCGCAGCATCTTTTGATAGTGCAAAGGGCTCATCGAAGTGACGGACTTAAAGTGCTCGTGGAATGAGGAAACACTCATGTGCACCAGCCCGGCCAAGTCCTCGACCTTCATGGGTTGAGAGAAGTTGTCTCGTAGCCAGGAAATGGCCTTGGCAACGCGGTGGACGCTAGATTCTGCAAAGCCCATTTGAGCGACGCGAACACCAATGGGGCTGCGCAGTAGCCGGATCAAAATCTCATCGATCACAAGTGGAGCGAGCAGTTCAGCGTCTCCGGGATGCGCAAGACACTCCATTAACCTCGTCGCGGCGTTGACAACGCTCGCGTCAACCGGAGTGACGTAAACCGCGCTCCTCTCTTGGACTGGAGGCAGACCGTGCGGGTACACCTTCAAGACCAGTTCGGCAATCTTGTGCGGATCGAGGTCCAGCTTGAGAGAAAGGTAGGGCGCGGAATGGCTGGCTTGCGTGACCTGGGCAGCAACGGGCAAGGCAACGGAGAAAACGATCATGCGCGACGCGTCGTACTCATATACTTCGTCCCCTACGATGACGGTCTTCGCTCCCTGGGCGGCTATGCACAACGAGGGCAACCGGAGGGCGTGTACACACTCTTTGTTTGGTCGTGAAAAGCGATTCGCGTGCAAGCCAGGGATGCGCAGCTCAAAACTGCCGTCGTGAGGCGCATAGGCGGCAATCAAACGGGTCAACTGATCCGTGTCTGGCTCGTTTGGGCCCGCAAGTTCGTCTGCGCGCCAGGAAGACGCCGGTTTGCCATTGGTCTTCACGCGTTCGAGAATACCTCTTTTGCAAACATTCGTGCTGCTCAGAGGCCGGTCATGCGCTGCAGCGCTTCCGGATAGCGTTCCCCTTCCACCTTGATCTTTGCGGAGGCGCTTTCGATCTCGCGCAGATCGTCGGACGTAAGTTCGATTGCAACTGCTCCGATGTTTTCTTCCAGCCGCCCCAGCTTGGTCGTGCCTGGGATTGGAACGATCCATGGCTTTTGGGCGAGCAGCCAGGCGAGCGCGATCTGAGCCGGGGTCGCCTTCTTCCGTTGTGCGATCGTGCCCAGCAGATCAACCAGGGCCTGGTTCGCCTTCCGAGCCTCCGGCGTAAAGCGAGGAAGGGTGTTGCGGAAGTCGGTGCTGTCGAACGTGGTGCTTTCGTTAATCTTTCCCGTCAGGAAGCCCTTGCCCAGCGGGCTATATGGAACAAAGCCGATTCCGAGTTCCTCAAGGGTCGGCAGCACTTCCGCTTCAGGGCCTCTCGTCCACAACGAGTATTCGCTCTGGACCGCAGTGACTGGCTGCACAGAATGAGCGCGACGAATCGTCTTCGCTCCCGCTTCAGAAAGGCCGAAGTGCTTTACCTTGCCTTCCTGAATCAGCTCCTTCACCGCGCCCGCCACGTCTTCGATCGGCACGTTCGGGTCAACGCGGTGTTGATAGAACAGATCGATGGCATCCACCTTGAGGCGCTTAATAGAATCTTCCGCGACCTGCTTAATGCGCTCCGGGCGGCTGTTCGGACCAACAAAACCGGGGCTTCCGTCCGGCTTGAGTTTGAACCCGAACTTGGTGGCAATCACCACCCGATCGCGCAGCGGAGAGAGCGCCTCGCCGAGGAGCTCCTCGTTGGTGTACGGGCCATAGACCTCCGCCGTATCGAAGAATGTGATGCCGCGTTCCACGGCGGTCCGAAGAAGAGAGATCATCTCCCGCTTGTCGGCGGGCGGCCCGTAGGAAAAGCTCATTCCCATGCAGCCTAAGCCGAGAGCCGAAACTTCCAAGTTGCTTTTTCCAAGTTTGCGCTTCTGCATTGTTTCTCATTCTCCTGCGCTGCGAAATTCTGACTGCCTCAACGGCACCGCAAGCCAAAGCATAGCGTCCCGAAGCTTGGGCCTCTTGCCTATTCCGATGAAGTTCTTGCCAGATTCTCCGAAGGCCACCACGGATGGCGACAGCCGGGTACCCCATGTTTCGCGTTCTTTGCGAAACGTGGGATTTCACGGCAACAAATCAGCCCATCATGGTCAAGGCGAAGGCAGTATAGCTAAATCCGACAACAACGGCCCTAACTCCTTTGTTGTCTGGATTTTGACCTCTAAGTCATTTGCCCTCTATATTTTGCAGACACTTTTTGTGAACCCCGCGCCCAGCGAGACTTTCAGGAGAGAGGGAGGAGGGGGATGCCATTCACCGGGGGACCCCGGCCATTCAAGGGCCATTCAGTCGAAGGTATTTTTCGCTCGCCCTGTTAGCTCTCCCCGAGACGGACTCGAAGTATTTTCGCTAGCAGAAATCCACAGACCCGTTTTGGTCCTGGCACGAGCTGCCATCCGAAACTTCTCCCAGACTCGTAACTCTAATGAGGGAAGGTAGCGGCGTGTGACGCCGGGAGGATTTATGTCGAGAGCTTCGGTGCGGATGGTTGCGATGGTGTTGACGGTGCTGGCGGGCGCGGTGGCTTGCCGGGCGGGAAGTGGAGCGGCGGTTCCGGGTCCGGTGGCGGATGAAGTGAGGGCGACGGCTCCGGGCAAAGAAACCGCGGTGGTGGCGGGCGGCTGCTTCTGGGGAATCCAGGCGGTATTCCAGCATGTGAAGGGCGTGGTTAGTGCGACTTCGGGATACTCGGGCGGTTCGGTGAAGAGTCCTGATTATGAGGCGGTGAGTAGCGGCGAGACCGGGCATGCGGAGTCCGTGCAGATTGTTTACGATCCGTCGAAGGTTACCTATGGAGAGTTGCTGCGGGTGTTTTTCTCGGTGGCGCTCGATCCGACAGAAGTGAACCGGCAGGGGCCGGATGAAGGGACGCAATACCGGTCGGTGATTTTTTATGGCAACGATGAGCAGAAGCACATTGCCGAGGTTTACATTGCGCAGCTCAACCAGGCGAAAGTTTTTCGGAAAGCGATTGCAACACAGGTGGAGCCGCTGAAGGCGTTTTATCCGGCGGAAGCTTATCACCAGAACTATGCGACACTGCATCCGGATAATCCTTACATTGTGTATAACGATGCACCCAAGGTGGCGAATTTGAGGCGGGAGTTTCCTGAGCTTTATAGCGGGAAGTAGGGAAGCATAACGGCAAGTAAGGAAGCGCGCCGAACGCGCGAGTTGTTCTCCCGCAAAGAACGTGGGCGATTCGCGCGGCGCGCCCAGACCCTTCGCGAGACAAAAAGCGTCTCGCTCAGGATGACAATTTTGCGGAGGAGCTATGTTCGAATCCGATCGTGGTGAAGGCGAAGTCAATCTAGGGCGGCGATTGTTTTTGTCCGGCGTGGGCGCGGCGCTGGGAGGCGCGGCCTTATTTTCGTTACGGAGGCCGCATGTGATTGCGGAAGCTGGGAAGACGGAGCCGGCGGAAGTGACGATTGTCCAGTTCTCCGATGCGGGGAAGCGGCTGGCAAGGGTGAAGATCGCGCGAGTTGTGAAGTCGGAAGATGAGTGGAGAAAGCAGCTGCCGTCGGGAGTATTTGAGATTGCGCGGCACGCTGATACCGAGCTCGCATATAGCGGGAAGTATTGGGATCTGCACGACAAGGGGATTTTCCGCTGTATCTGCTGCGACAACGCACTGTTCAGTTCGTCAACGAAGTTCGATTCCGGAACCGGCTGGCCGAGTTTCTGGGAACCGATCGCGAGAGAAAATGTACGCGAGATTTCCGACAACAGCATTGGCATGCAGCGCACGGCGGTTTCGTGCACCGAGTGTGACGCGCATCTGGGCCACGTGTTCGACGATGGTCCGAAGCCGACAGGGCTGCGCTATTGCATGAATTCCGCGTCCCTGCGATTCGCGAAAGCCGTGTAGGGGCAGCGTACACTGGGGTGCATGAATTCAAACTGGTCGGTATTTCGTGAGCCGAGTCGTGCGGAGAAGGTCTTTAACCGCATTTTCGGATTTCTGGTGGGGATCGGGCTGGGTTTTTCTTACACCTATCTGCTGGAAGTTCGCGGACGCAAGAGCGGAAAGCTCTATTCAACCCCGATCAACCTGCTGGAGCGGCAGGGCAAGCGATTCCTGGTGGCGCCGCGAGGGCGCACGCAGTGGGTTCGCAACGCCGAGGCTGCCGGTGAGGTGACGCTGAAGAGGGGAAGAACGCGAGAGAGATTTCATCTGCGGCTGGTTGCCGAACGAGAGAAGCCAGAGATTTTGAAGGCTTACCTCGATGCCTTCCGGCGCGAAGTGCAACGCTATTTTTCTGTGGCCGCCGGTGCGCCTGTCGAGACCTTCGTCGAGTTGACTGCGAACTATCCTGTGTTCGAACTACTGCCGAGCTGAGTCGCTAGAGGGGTGAGTCAGACCGGCTAGGTGAGCAGAGGTCCGGCAAACCAGAATGGAGGACGGGCGATGTGCCCGTCTCTCCATCTTGGCGTGGTGCAACGCGTTCGGGAGGCCGAGGTTGGTGTCGGTCTAATGACTGTCGCCGTCATGATCGACGCCGGCCGTGCTCTTTAGCGTGACAGTGTCCGAGGGTAGCGGACTGCTCTTCGGCTGGGTTTGCTGAGGCTTGGGCGCTGCCGGTTTCGTTGCTTCATTGGCTTGGCTGACGTGGCTGCTGCTAATTGGGTTCACCATATGAAGACATAAATCGGCGACGCGCGGGAAAACTTTAGTCGTAGGATGCGGCGGAAGATTAATCTTTTGTAATTTTCGTGGGAGGTTTACTCCAGTACGCTGTCGTCGAGTTTCTTGCGTCCCCAATCGGCGGCGGCTTGCACGAAGGCCAGGATCACGGGATGCGGATTTTTTTCGGTGGACGATAGCTGCGGCTGGAACAGTGTGGCGATGAAGAAGCGGTGTGTGGGGGACTCGATGGCGCGGATTTCGCCCTGCGCGCCGCGGGCGACAACGGGGAAGCCGGCCTCCATGGTGGCCCATTCGTACTCGGGGTTGACTTCGAAGTTGCAGAAAAACTCTTCGCTGACAATTTCTTTGTCTTTTCCGTAAAAGGATTGCAGGTAGGAGCCGGGGCGGAGACGGATCTCGGGCATCACGCCGGATAGTTTCGGAGCGCCCCCTTTTCGATTGGGCACGGCGCAGGCAACGGGATAGATGACGATGTTCTTCGATCCGGAATTATTTTCTGCGCTGTCGGCGTCGGCGATGCCGAGGACGTTGCGGGCGAATTCGATCAGGGCGTACTGAAAGCCTCCGCAGGTGCCAAGGAAAGGCCAGTCGCGGCGGCGGGCGAACTCGATGCCCTTGAGCATGCCGGCAAAACTTTTGTAGGGACTGCCGGGCGTAGCCCACAAGCCGTCGAAACTCTCGAGAATCTTTTCCGAGCCCGGGCTGGCCAGTGATGGTGTGGGGATCCATTCCGAGTCGACTTTGAAATCCAGTTTACGGGCAGCATGCTGCAGGGAGTCCGGCGTGGCGTGGTGGGAACGGAATTCGGGGTTGAAGTCGCCGAGGATTCCGATGCGAACGGCATTACTCACGCCAGCATTGTACTAGACGAAGAGTATGTTTCTTCCACACGGTCTAGATGAGATGCGTGAGGGTAAGCAGGCCGTAGAGGCAGATCAGGGCGAGTACGGGACCGCCCCAGATCATGAGCGCGCATTTCCAGCCGAGCGAGCGGCCTATCTCGCGCTGGCTCCGCCAGGAGATTAGGAAGATTGGACTGTTCTTTCCCTTCATTAGAACGACGGGCGGATGCGTGTCGAATCCGTCGGTTGGAGCAGTTCCTCCGCTTGACGCGCCGGTCACTTCGACTGCGGGACTTGGCCCTGTAATTCCGGCGGCGGCCCACGCGGCTGGATTTGAAATGCCCGCTTTCATCAGGGCGTCAGCGATTTTCTGCTGCTGCGCCGCGTCGATCGTTTTCGTTGGAGGGGGATCTGGCGGAGGTTGGATTTTTTGTGCGGAAGCGGAGAGCGTTGAGTCGTGCAAAGCTGACTGTTTGAGGTTTGACTCGAGAACGTCTGGTTTGTGAAAGGAACCACCGCCGATCAGGAGCTCGCTGACAGATCGCTGCTCGAACGGCGCGTCGCCGGATCCCGCTGCGAACGAAAGTAGCGTTTGCCCTAAGCCTGATTGTGCTGGGTTGAACCAGAGCGACTTGCCGAAAGTAAGGGTGTTGTGCTCGTCGTCCTGGATGGGCTGCGGAGTGAGCTCGAGGCCGGGATTCTCGCCGAGCGTTCCCAGCAGGAAGAGGGCGTTCTTCGGCTTGATGCAGAACTCTTCGACTTTAATTTTGTTGGTGGTGTTGACGCCGTGGCGGAAGAGAAGAGTCCGCACATTGGGTGGTGCTTCTTGTTTGGTAGTGAAAAATGAATCACAGAACTCCTGTTGGAAGTCGCGATGCAGCTCGAGTTCGGCGCCGCGGGGGTCAACCATGACTTTGCCCGTGTTGTCGTCGAGAAAGAATGGGACATGCATGCACTCGGCGGCCACCTTGACCCACTCGCTGCTTCGGCCCTGGCGTTTCCATTCCCAGACTACGGTGCGGAAGTAGTAGCAGGAGCGTTCGGTGATGGGCGCGATCACTGTAAAAGGTCCCACGGCGAGGCCGCTGAGCTCCACCATTCCCATCGATGCGCTGCGAATTTTAGAAAGCGGCGTATCGAGGATGAGGTGCCGGCGCTGCAGCAGGCGGAATCCATTGAAAAAAAGATAAAGGCCGGCGCAAAGTCCGATGGCGCACCAGACCGTCGGGCGGATGGGATCGGACGAATGAAGTAACAGGATAGAGAGAATCAATGGTTCGGTCCGCTGGGTGGGATGAAGGACACACCCGTTATCGAGGCTATCCGAGAGGTCGCGGAGCTGGCAGCAGAAAAGGAAGGAGCGGGCTTACGTTGGTAATGGCGCTACATTGTCCGGCGATTACTTTTCAGGAAAATGTAGGCGACGGTTAGTACTACGAAGAAAACGAGGCCGCCGACTTCGTTTATTCGAGAGCAGAGAAGAGTCTGGAGGACGGCGGCGGAGACCAGGACGAAGCCGAGTATCGAACCCCACAGGCCGAAGGGAGACCGTATGGGTAGGGCAGCGACTTGTTCGGGAGTGAGGCGCCAGCGGAAGCTGACATGAGCTGCCAGAGAAACGACCCAGGAGAGAATCAGGCCGGAGAATGCGGCTCCCATGATGTAGAGGAACGCTTGTTTCGGGGCCCAGTTTTCGATGATGAGTGCGGTCACGATTCCGTACGAAGAAACGAGTAAGGCGAGACGCGGGGATCCTGAGGCGTTGAGTTTGCCGACACTTACGGGAGCCCATCCAGTGCGGCCCATGGAAAACAGCAGGCGGGAGGCGACGTAAAGTTTGGCATTGGCTCCGGAAAGTGCGGCGGTGAGGACGACGAAATTCATGAAGAAGGCCGCGGCTGGAACCTTGGCAAGCCGGAGCACGCTGACGAACGGACTTTCGGAAACGCCCGCGTGATTCCAGGGCATCACTCCGACCAGAATAATGATGGCGCCGAGGTAGAGGCCGGCGAGCAGAAAAAAAGTGAGGCGAGCGGCGCGGGGAATGTCTTTAGCCGAACGGGATTCGCCGGTGGTGACGGCGAGCATCTCGACGCCACCGAAGGCGTAGATGGCCCAGAAAACCGCCAGCAAAGGCGCGATTGGACCTTTGGGCAGAAATCCACCGTGAGCAGTGTATTGCTGTGCTACGCGGCCGCTGAGGAGCAGCGCTGCGCCGGCCAGGATGAAGGCAACGATGGTGGCGAACTTGATCATGGAGAACCAAAACTCGAAGCGTCCAAAGGAACCTACGCTGCGAAGGTTGACCAGCAGTAGCAGGGCGGAAAAAACGACAACCCAAATTTCTCCGGGAAGGGCTGGGAGCCAGTACGTCATGTAGGTGGCGGAGGCGACGAGTTCCGCGCCGATGGAGAAAGCGATGGAGGCCCAATATGCGGCGCGGCAGAGGAATCCCAGATATTGATTCAGATAGAGCTCGCCGTAGACGCCGAATGATCCGGCGGCAGGGTGCACGCTGGCCAGCTCTCCCAGAGCCATGGCAACGGTGTAAGCGATAAAGGTGGCGACGACGTAACTGAGAATCACGCTGGGCCCGGCGATTTCCAGAGCCGCAGCCGAGCCGAGGAGAAGTCCGGTTCCGATGGAGCCACCGACCGCAACCATGGTCATTTGACCGACGGTAAGTTGATGGTGGAGACCTTCTTCGTGAACTTGTTCCTGGGTCGCCTCCTGCTGAGATTCGACGAAAGGCATGGGGCACGATAACAAATCGCGATCACTTCCCCCAAGTGTGCGCGCTGCCGGGTGACTTTCGTAATCGATAGCGGACCCTTGCGGATTGCTGGCACCGGGGGTGGCTCCTAGAATCGAAGCAGCGTAGTCTGCCCAACCCAACCCATGCCTGAGATCACAACACGCCCCGACCGAGCCGAGATAGCGCGGCGAGTGGAGCGTGCCGAAAAACTTCTGCAGAAGGGCAAAGCTGCCGAGGCACTCGAAGAATATCTGCTGGTCCTGCGGGATGACCCGGAAAACGATAAGGTGCGCGAACTTTCGGCAGACTTGTGTCTGTCGCAGAACCGGGGGCGCGATGCGGTGCGGCTGCTCGGCGAATTATTCGAGCGCCAGGTGAATGCTGGAGACGCTACTCGCGCCAGCCTGACCTATAAAAAGCTGGCGCGGCATGGCACTCCCACGTGGGAGCAGAAATTTCACTTCGGACAACTCCTGGAAGGGTCAAACAAGAAGCTGGCAGTGGGCACGTACGAATCGGCGTTGGGCGATTTGGCGAAGCTGCCAGACAAGAAGAAGGACGCGTTGCAGATACTGGGACGCGTGGTGGCGCTGGACCCGGTTCAGGCAAATTTTCTGCGGATTGCGGAGCTGTTGTCAGAGCTGGGAGAGAGCAAGGCGGCAGCCGAAGCGTTCAAGCAAATAGCGCAACTCACGGCTTCAAGCGGCGAGGATCCGGCGCAGTGGTATGAGCGCGCTTATCAGGAAGATTCGTCCGATGAGGAGATTGCACTGGCTTACGGCAAGAGCCTGCTGGGGCAGGGACAGATAGGGGCTGCGATCTTTATTCTGGAGCCGCAGGTGAACGCAGGCAAGACTTCACCCATTTTGCGGGACATTTATGCCGAGGCTCTGCTGGCGGCAGGACGCTTCGCTGACGCGGAGCCGCTGGTCTGGCAACTGTTTGAACAGACTCCCAACCGCATGTCGCAAGTGACGGCATTGATAGGACAGCTGGTGGATGCGGAGCAGGATGATGCGGCAGTATCGCTGGCGCGCAAGCTGGGACAGTTCCAGGCAAAGCGTGGCGAACGGCGGCAATTTGTGGCGGTAATGCAGGAGATCGCAGCCACGCGGCGGGCGTCCCCAGGAATGCTGGAGTTCTTGAGCGAGTTGTTCAACGCGTCAAACCGCGAAGGCGATTACTGTCAGACTCTGCTGAAGCTTTTCGATGTGTATTGCAGCACGGGAGATTTCGTCAAGGCGGCCGAATGTCTGGACCGGGCGGCTGAAGTGGATCCGTATGAGGCCGGCCACACGAAACGGCTGGAGATGTTGAAGGGAAAGATTGACGAGAAGAAGTTCGATGCGATTTCTTCCCGATTTACTTCGGTAAGTAAGACGGCAACAGAGCCAGCGCTGGAGCAAGAAGCCACGCTCGGGGCCTCCACTTTGCAGGATTTGATGCTGCAGGCGGAAATTCTGGTGCAGTACGGAATGCGTAATAAGGCCGTGGAGCGGCTGCAGAGAATTCAGGAACTGTTTCCGCGCGAAGAAGAACGCAACGAAGATTTGCAGCGGCTTTATCTGGCGGCGGGTGTTACGCCAACCTATGCGGGTTCTGCGCCGCTGCCGGCGGTAGCGGCGGCTCCGCCTGCGGCGCCAGTCGCTGGAGTTGTGCCGCCGGCGGCAGATCCGGCGGCGGAGATGCGCAACGTAACCCGCGTGGCGGAGATTACGCGCAAGCTGTATCACCAGGCGACGGCGGCCGCGGTGTTGACGACGGCGGTGAATGAAATTGGTGGGCACTGGGAAGTATCACGTTGCGTGGCCGCGATGCGTACGCCGGGTTCGGCGCCAACAGCGGTGCAGGAGTTCTGTGGCAAAGGCGTGAAGGTGGGAAGCGCCGGAGCCATCAAGGCGGTGATGTGCGCGCTGCAAGATTTGACTCTGTCGTCTTCTTCGGGCGAACCCGTGATCATTGCCGACGCGCAGAAAGCGACAGAGTTGGCAGCGGTGCGGAATGCGGTGGTGGAACTGGGAGCTTCGGCGGTAATGGCGTTACCACTGAGCAACGGTGCGGATTCGGTGGGAATGTTGGCGCTGTTGCACAACAAGCCGCGGGCGTGGCCCCAGACAGATGCGGTAGTGCTAAAGACATTGGCCGACCAGATGGTGATTGCGCTGAATAATGCCGGTCTGCGGCGGCTGGTGAAAAACCTTTCGGTGACGGACGAGAAATCCGGACTTTTGAAGCGGAGTTCTTATCTGGATTTGCTGCTGGCGGAGAGCAAGCGTGCGGCGCAAAACGCATCTCCGCTTTCCGTGCTGCTGTTGCAGTTCGGCAGGAGCGCCGCGCTGCTCAAGGAATATGGTGAGGCAGCGATTGAGAATGTGATGGAAAGAATTGGGCAACAGTTTGCGGCCAATATTCGGACGAATGATTTGGCGTTCCGCTACGACACGACGACCATCGCGATCATTCTCGGCGACACGGCTGAGAAAGAAGCGCTGATGGCGATCGAAAAACTGCGCAAGGTGATCGCGGAAGTGCGATTGCCCAGCAAGAATGAGTCCGGAAAAGGGCAGTCATTGGAGTTTTCGGCGGGCTTGGCCGAGGCTGTGGTGCGGGAGAGCTACGATCCCGTGGACATTGTGACGGAAGTGATCAACCGCGCGGAGCATGCACTGGCGACTTCGCTGGTGCAGGGGCCGGGCAAAGTTGTGGCGCTGGGTGCGGCGCTGGCCGCGGGCGCGGTGGCGTAGAAAAATTGACTCATTGAGTCACCGAATCACTGGATCAATCCTACCTCTTGGCGTGGTCGTCGGTAGCGATCAGCTTGATTAGACCGGCCGTTAACCGGGGGAATTCACGGCTAGTCCGGAATTCGAATACTTCCATCCTCCGCTATCGGAAAGGAGGGATTCCAGGCGACCTCCCATAGAAACGCGTCCGGGTCGGAGAAGTACCCTGAATAGCCGCCCCAGAAGGCTTCCTGGGCGGGCTTGACAAGCCTTCCGCCTGCGGCTGCAGCATCTTTGAGTACCGAGTCAACTTCTGCACGACTTCGAGTGTTGTAGGCAAGCGAGATTCCGTTGAAGCCGTGGCCGTCCGGGGCAACATTCGCATCCTTTGCAAGCTCGTGTCGGGGGAACAGAGCAAGGGCCATCCCTCCTGCCTGGAAGAATATGACACCTTCCGCCTTGGCCATTGACCGGCGCCATCCGAGGCGCTCGTAGAATTCCCTGCTGCGTTTTAGATCCGCCACGCCAAGCGTGATTATGCTTACGCGCTGTTCCATCTGACTCCCCCTTGGTGGGCGAATGTACCACGATGTCGGTGGTCGCATCTAAAGCAAACCTCTTGGTGGTCAAATCTCCTCACGCGCTGCTACACTAACCAGTTTGATTATCAGTTTGGATGTGCTCTGAGCGCGGATTCTTTCAGGAAAGCCATGTTGAAACCGGGTGATATCGCGATTGTCAGCGGGGCGCGCACGCCCTTTGGCCGCTACTGCGGCAAGTTGAAGGATTTTACGGCGCAGGAGTTAGGCGCGTTTGCGGCCAAGGGAGCGATTGAGCGGTCGGGGATCGATGCGAAGGAGTTTGATCATGCTGTGTTTGGCAATGCGCAGCAGACTTCGGGCGATGCGCTGTATGGGGCGCGGCATGTGGGCTTGCGCGCGGGGCTGCCGATCGAAACTCCGGCGCTGACGGTGAACCGGCTGTGCGGAAGCGGGATGCAGTCGATTGTGAACGCGGCGCAAATGATTCAGTTGGACGAAGCGAAGATTGTGCTGGCGGGCGGAATGGAAGCCATGTCGCAGGCTCCATTTGTGATTCGCGGGCGTGACGGATTTACGCTGGCTCCGGGCGGGAAGCTGGAAGACTCGCTGATGGTCGCACTGCTCGACAGCTATTGCGGGCTGTACATGGCGAACACGGCGGAGGCGTATGGTGAGCAGCAGGGTATCACGCGGCAGGCGCAGGATGAATTCGCGCTGCGCTCGCAGCAGAAAGCCGATGCGGCCTATAAAGAAGGACGCATTCAGGAAGAGCTGGTTCCGGTGCCGCTGCGGAACTCGAAGGGTGAGGCTACGGGGGAATCGCTGACCGAAGATGACCACCGGCGTCCGCAGACCACGATGGAAGGCTTGGGGAAGCTAAAGGCTGCGTTCGGAAAAAATGGCACAGTCACAGCAGGCAACGCCAGTGGCATTGTGGATGGCGGCGCGGCGGTGGTGTTGATGTCGCTAGAGGAGGCCCGCAAGCGAAGTATTCAGCCGCTAGGGCGGATTGTGAGTTGGGGAATTGCGGGAGTTGAACCGAAGCTGATGGGGCGCGGTCCGGTGCCGGCGACGAAGGTGGCGCTGCAGAAGGCTGGGTTGTCGCTCGACTACATTGATTTGATTGAAGTGAATGAGGCGTTCGCGGCGCAGTATCTGGCGGTGGAGAAGGAACTCGGATTGGATCGAGAGAAGGTGAATGTGAACGGCGGCGCGATTGCGTTGGGGCATCCGCTGGGAGCGACCGGGACGCGGCTGGTGATTACGCTGCTCTATGAATTGCGGCGGCGGAAGAAGAAGTATGGTCTGGCTACGGCTTGCATTGGCGGCGGGCAGGGGATTGCGATGATTGTGGAGAGCTTGAATTAGCGTTGGTCAACGAACACTTGTCATCCTGAGCGGAGTCTTTCCCGCGAAGGACCGATGCAGTTTGCTGGCGCAGGCGGAAATGCTTACGCACCTTCGCATCTCTCAGAGCCATAAGATATTCGGAGGCTGAATTGGAATGATGGTGGCTGCAAAGGAGAGATTTACTTTGTTGGGCTGCGACTATAAGGGAAATTTTCGCGAAGGTTCATCCGAGCGTCGGGGATATAGCAACAGATGGACAATTTACTTGTGCCCCACCTGCAGCACGGAGACTGGATTTGAGTGGAGCGATTTCAGCAAGCATGTGCGTAGCGCCTTCTCAAACCTAATCTATCAAGACAGGCAAGCCATCGAACGTGAGGCAGCGCCCCGGTTGACGGATGAAAACGCATTCGCAGATTTCTATCGCCCAGGGTGCAAAGGTGCAGTTCGAGTTTACTTCCGATGTGATGAACCGGAGAGAAGCTACGGGTTACTCGATCTGAAAATAGTAATTGAACGCGCTCCGACGGGTGCAAAGCCTAACTAAGCAGAACCATGCATTTCAGCGCCGCGGGCAAAGTGCATAGGTTCTTCGCTTCGCTCAGAATGACAAGATAATTTTTTGGTGTGAGGAAAGCAATCATGGAAATCAAGCAGGTTGGTGTTCTCGGGTGTGGGCTGATGGGTTCCGGCATTGCGCAGGTGTGCGCTATGGCCGGATTCGATGTGACCGTGCTTGAAGTCGAGCAGAAGTTTCTCGACAAGGGGTTTGCTGGGATCGAGAAATCTTTGGCGAAGTTTGCCGAGCGTCCAGTGGAGAAGGGCGGGATCACGGCGCAGCAGAAGGACGCGATCCGGGGGCGGCTCAAGGGGACGACGAACCAGGCCAACCTGGCCGATTGCGACATTATTATTGAAGCGATCATCGAGAACGTGGAAGAAAAGAAGAAGATGTATGCGTCACTCGATGGCGTGGTGAAGAAAGACGCAATCTTCGCTTCGAATACGTCTTCGATTTCGGTGACCGAGCTGCTGACTTCGGTGATGCGTCCGGAGCGGTTTATCGGGCTGCACTTTTTTAATCCCGTGCCGCTGATGAAGCTGGTGGAAGTGGTGCGGACGATTGCCACCGCCGACGATGTTTACCAGACGGCTTACGAATTTGGCAAGAAGCTGGGTAAGGTTCCGGTGCGCACGTCGGACAAGACGGGCTTCATTGTCAACCGGCTGCTGGTGCCGTATTTGCTTGATGCCATTCGGGCCTATGAAGAGGGCGTGGGATCGATTGAAGACATCGATAACGCCATGAAGCTGGGCTGCGGATATCCCATGGGGCCGTTTACTCTGCTGGATTTTGTGGGACTCGAAACTACTTATTACATCACGCAGGTGATGTTTGAGGAGTTCAAGGAGCGGCGGTTTGCATCGCCTCCGCTGCTGAAGCGACTGGTGATGGCAGGGTGGTACGGGAAGAAGACGGGTAAAGGGTTTTACGATTATTCCGATCCGAATAATCCAAAGGCGAATAAACTCTAGGGCCAGCCTCAATTCGCGTTCGCGGAGACGATCAAGAAAGATGCCAGGCGAAATCAGTCCGCAGGATGTGGAACGGTATCGGCGAGCGTGGCACAGCTACGTGGCGCGGCGGAATCTGGTTGTGGTGCTTTTTCTCAGCTTTGTGCTTCTGGGCTTTATGGTCGCAAGGCTCAAACTTGGCGAAGTTAAAGATTTCGCGATGCTGGTGGGCTGGATCTGCGTATACCTGGCGGGGGCTTGGTGGCTGACGGAATGGAGGTGTCCGCGGTGCGGGAAAATATTCGCCAACCGGCTGTGGACGCAGCGTTGCATCAGTTGCGGGTTGAGCAAGGATGAAGTGGCAGTGGTGGTGCGGAGGAAGTGAATTTGCAGCCACGGATAGACGCGGATTTGAAATTTCACCACAGAGACACGGAGACACGGAGGAAGATCGTCCTTCGTTCTCTGTGTCTCGGTGCCTCCGTGGTTGGAAGTGATTTGATCCGAGTGAATCCATGGCAGGTTTGAATTTATGAACTTCGAAAATCTTCTTCTGGAAAAGAAAAACTCGATTGCCTACGTCACCGTGAACCGGCCGAAGGTGCTGAACGCGCTGAACATGGCCACCATGGAAGAGTTGCGGGCGGCGTTTCATGACATCAAGAACGACGCGGCGATTCGCGTTGTTATCTTTACCGGGGCGGGCGAGAAGGCGTTCATCGCCGGCGCAGACATTGCCGAGCTGTCAAAGCATGACGCGGTCAGCGGAAAAGAATACACGCACCGCGGGCAGAGCGTTCTTAACTTGATCGAAAATTTGGGCAAGCCGGTGATCGCGTGCATCAACGGATTTGCGCTGGGTGGAGGATGTGAGATCGCGATGGCGTGCACCATGCGATTGGCGAGTGAGAATGCGAAGTTGGGGCAGCCCGAAGTGAAGCTGGGGATTATCCCGGGCTACGGCGGAACGCAGCGGTTGCCACGACTGGTGGGCAAAGGCATTGCTATGCAGATGGTGCTGGCGGGCGAGATGATCACGGCGCAGGAAGCGCATCGCATTGGGTTGGTGAATGAAGTTACGGCTGCGGCGGAGTTGATTCCGCGGGCGGAGGCGGTTGCGGCGAAGATCATCACCAACGCGCCGCTGGCGGTGCAGTATGCCATGGAGGCCGTGAACAAGGGTATGGAGATGACTTTGAGCGAGGGATTGTACCTGGAGGCGGTGCTGTTTGCTGTGGCCTGCGCGACCGAGGACAAGAAGGAAGGGACTTCGGCGTTTCTGGAGAAGCGAGCGGCGCAGTTCAAGGGGAAGTGAATCTGCCACGGAAGTTCCATCAAACTGAATTCACCACGGAGACACTGAGTCACGGAGAAAAGAGATAATCAGGATTTGGTTCTGGAAATTCCTCCCGAGCCCGAGTTGCGCGCACTCGAAGGTACATTGAGCGCTGAGGGGAAGCGGTTTGCCATCGTCGTTTCGCGATTCAATGCCTTCATCACGGAGAGACTTTTTCTCAGCGCATATGACGGGCTGCTGCGCTCTGGTGCGAAAAAAGAAGATATAGAGCTAATCCGGGTTCCGGGGGCGTTCGAGATTCCGCTGGCGGCGCGGAAACTGGCGGAGACAAAGAAGTACGACGCGATCATCTGCCTCGGTTGTTTGCTGCGCGGCGATACCGCTCACTACGACGTGATCGTGAACGAAGTGACGCGCGGAATTGGGCAGTCGGCTCAGGAAACGGGAGTGCCGCATGCCTTCGGGGTGCTCACCTGCGAGACCTTGGAGCAGGCCATTGACCGCGCCGGACTGAAGATGGGCAATAAGGGATTCGAGGCGGCGCTGGCTGCGGTGGAGATGGCATCGTTGAAACACGCTATCGGGCGTCAGCTATCAGCTGTTAAGAAGGAGATTCCTCGCTCCGCGAGCAATAAATCTAAAGCCAGGGGTTCGAAGACAAAGCGGCGTAAATAACCTCTCTGCAGTAAACTGCAATTATCCACTTTCCACGCAATATTTCTTATGGGTACTCGTCGCAAATCTCGCGAACTGGTTCTGCAGATGCTGTTTCAGGCGGACATGGGCAAGCAGACGGTGGATCATGTGCGGCAGACGTTCTGGGCGGAGCATGGCGGGACCAGCGCCGACGTGCGCGGGTTTGCGGACGATTTGTTTCGCGTGGCGACTGATCGCGGAGCGGAAATCGATAAGCTGATCGAACGTCACGCGGAACACTGGCGCATGGAGCGCATGGCGGCGGTGGATCGCAATCTGTTACGCGCGGGAGTGGCGGAATTTCTGGCCTATCCGGAGACGCCGCGTGCGGTGGTGATCAACGAATCGTTGGAGATCGCACGAAAATTTTCCAGCCTGGAATCGGTGCAGTTCGTCAACGGTGTGCTCGATAGCGTGGCGAAGGAACTGCAGAAACCGGCGTAGATGAGTTGCGCATAACCCTGCCACTAGCCCACCTGAATCATTCTTGTTCCAAAGGCTACGAACTCGCGGCTTGTCTAACTTACGGTTTTATAGCCACCAGATTCAGCGAGCAACTGTACGAGGAATAGCAAAAGTTGTTGGAGGAGTTGGGGAGCTGCGGAAAGGGGATCTCCATCACATCCAAGGCTGTGGCAGTGTTGAGTTCATGCAGCACCCCATCGGTGCCGGCCACGTATAGCAGAGTGCCGTCCACGGTCATGTCTCCGGCCACGGGGGCGGCGTTTCCGTTGAGCGGGATCCCACTTGTCGATTGGGTGCTGAAGTTATAGACCAAAACGCCCTGGTCGCTGGTCACGATGTAGACCCGCGTACCGTCCGGCGAGAGGAAAAAACTAAGAGGGAGAAATGTTCCCTTTTGGAGATTGATGTGGATGGGATTGAAAGGCGTGGTCTGTCCGACCGGCTCGGCGAGTGCGATTTCTTGCAGCGGACACAGCGGGGTTAGCGGCGTCGTCGTTAGCTGCGTTTTCGTTGTGGTCGCGATGATATCGATACCAGTGCTATCGAGACCGATGAAAACGTCTAGGCCATCCGTCTGTAAAGCTGGAACGCTGGCGTTGCCCATGGGAGCGCTGCCCGGCGGAACCATCTTGAGAAACGTGGGGGTCGCTGGCAGCCCGGTGATCGACAAGCTAGCCGGCGAGTTGTCGCAGGTGTTGAGGACGTCGATGTTTGAGGTGGAACTTCCGCCCGCGATGAAAACAAATGCCCCACTGGAAGAGAACGCGATAGCGTCCGCGGGCGCTGTCAATGGATACGCTTGCAGCGCCTGAAGTGTCGAATAAACATATAAAGTGTTGCCGCCGTCGCCGAGGATGAAGGCCTTTGAGTTATCGGGCGAAAAAGCCGCCGTGGTTGCACTATTGATGTTCAGGGCGGCGGTGGTAGTTGCGGAAGTAGAACTTGCGTTGACGACGTAGACCTGATTGGGGGTAGAGACTGTATCCGAGAAGACGGCAAGGGCGCCATTGGGGGAGACGGCAATGACCTTGCCCGTTACCAGACCCAGCGGGGTGCCCGAAGCGGGCAGCGCTGTAAAGGGACTAGTGGAAGACGATCCGATGTTGGCGCTGGTGATGAGCAGTGCACCATACTGACTGCCGGCATAGGCCTTGTCTCCCGCCGGATCGAACATCACGGAATTGGGGGGCGTGGGCAGCGAGGTGGGGCTGCCCGCGACATTCGTGTTCGTTGCAATGTCATACAGCGCGACCGCGCACTGCGAATTGCTGTAACAATCCTGACTGCTAGCCAGAACACTGGCTGGGGTGGTGGCGCCGGTTACTAATCCCGAAATGGCGGTGACCGGATAAACCGGCTGGGGAATGTAGAGAGAGCCAGTTGGATATCCCGCGGGATTCAGCGGGAAGCCGATGTTGCAAGTCGGTGGTGTGCACGATGCTGTAATTGCAGCCGCTCCAGGCTGAGGAGTGGCGATGGTGCAGGTGGTGCCGGCGGAGCATGCTGTGGTGGCGCTGCCCGCAGTAATTGCAGCTGGCGAAGAGGATGTCCACGTCAGCGGGGGCTTGGGGACGATGCAGCCCTGGACGTCGACGGCCGTCGCGGTGATGGTCTCCGATGTGCCTTTGTTCGTGATGAAACTAGTCGTGCCAATATTTTGTGAACCGTTGGTACCGAGCTGCAGCGCGATGCACTGCACAGGGCAGGTTGCGGCAACATAGGGCTGGCTGGCAACTCCTGAAGCCGATGCGACCACTTCGGTCTGTCCGGGGGTATTCGAGACTACGGTTGCCTGGTTGGTGGGAACGTTGATGGAAGAAGTGTTGGCAGAAGATACGATCGGAGTGATTGTGACCACGTTCAGATTGGCTTGGTTCCAGGTGAATGGACCGACGGAGGCGGTGATGTCAACGCCCTGGCTGTAAGCGGTGGCCTGCAGAGTTTGTACCTGATTCTGCGACACACAGTAGTTGGCGGCGTTGGCGTTGAAGTTGATGTTACATGCGGCGGGAAGCGCCGTCTGGCCAGGGCAGGCGGGAGGGGGAGAATTGACGGGAGGAACCAGGCTGACCTGAATGTTATCGATTGGCGGATGAACGAAAACCAGAGTGGGAGGGCTGGTGGCTCCCAATGCTGAGGCTGTGATCTGAGCCGTGCCACCGCCGGCGGGCGTGCAAACGTTATAGTACGGGGCGTTCCAACTGCCGGCGCAGGCGGAGCCTGCGGGAGAGATGTCGACCACTCCGGGATTGCTCGAAGTGTAGGTGAAGGTCGGCGAAATGTTGGTGTTTGAGCCGTTTTGCGCGCTGGCGGTGAATACCAAGGTGCTTCCCAATTGCATGGAAGCGCTGGTGGCGGGGTTCAGAGTAATTTTTGCGGGGAAGGGCGAAGCACCGGGCGGTTTGCTTCCGCCGCAGGCTGCCAGGAACAGAAAGAAAAAGGTGGTGATGCCGAACCACGCCCACTGAACGCAACGCAACCTTCCCATGCACCCTCTTGTTCGCCTCACGATTGCATCCGCGGGCGAGCCGCTCGTTTTTAAATTATGAATTGGAATGGAAAACTTGAGTAGTGTAGAGGCTGGAGGCGGATTCAGCAAGGCGAAGGCGCCTTGCGTCTCCAGGATCCGTTGCTCTCTACCCCTCGTTTGCAGTGGGATGCAAAAACACGAGTTGACGATGTTTCGTCTGAGTTGCTATAGTAGGTTGGTTCCGCGAGTTAATCCAAGCTTGCTGTAGGCCATGAGTTCTGCGGAGTATTGCGTGGACTTGTGGTTGGGCTTTTGAGAAATACGTTTTCGGCTTGCGTATGAGTCCGAAAATTTTCCTCGCTGAAATGGTCCTGCGCTGCCTTTCGCCCTCGGGCATCCTGTACGAGTGAATCATGCGTACGGGTAGTCTGCGGAAGGATATGCAGGACAGAGCTGGCGATACGGAGCACCCCCGTAGCTTTGGCCGGGTGCCACCGTCGACAGCGCAAATCTAGAACGGGAACCCAGAATCTCTCTCCGCGATGGATGCGCGGCGAGAAGCATGGCTGGCCAGTTGAGCCTGTCAGCCCGGATCGTGAAATTAAAGACCGGGAAAGCGGATGACGCTGTGCGCTGCCCGCCTGCAAGGGCAGATTGCGGTGCGCGGCAAGGAGCGGCAAAGAGTGCCTACTTTTAATCAATTGGTGGCGAACGGTCGCAAGCGGCCACGGTACAAGACGGCCAGTCCTGCGCTGCAGGGATGTCCGCAGAAGCGCGGCGTTTGCACCCGCGTGTATACGCAGACGCCCAAGAAGCCAAACTCGGCGTTGCGCAAAGTGGCGCGCGTGCGGCTGACCAACGGGATTGAGGTCACAACCTACATCCCCGGTGTTGGCCATAACCTGCAGGAGCACTCCATTGTGCTGATCCGCGGGGGCCGCGTGAAGGATCTGCCAGGCGTGCGCTATCACGTGATCCGCGGAACGCTGGATGCGGTGGGGGTAGCCAATCGCCAGCAGGGACGTTCGAAATACGGCGCCAAGCGTGCGAAGAAGGGCTAAGAGGAGTTAAAGCGGCATGCCTCGTAAAGGACATACAGCAAAGCGGACCGTGCCAGCCGATGCCGTTTACGGCTCGAACCTGGTGACGAAGTTCATCAACTCGATGATGTGGCAGGGCAAGCGCAGCACCGCCGAGGGCATTTTTTATGAGGCCCTCACGAAGGTTCAGGAAAAAGGCGGCGACGAAGCGTTGAAGCTGTTCACGAAAGCTGTCGAGAATGCGAAGCCGTTGCTTGAAGTGAAGACCCGCCGAGTGGGAGGCGCCAACTATCAGGTGCCGGTGGAAGTAAACGCCGACCGCCGCACCTCGCTCGCGATCCGCTGGCTGCTGACTTACGCGCGCGGCCGCGCCGAACGAGGCATGGTCGACAAGTTGAGCAATGAATTGCTGGACGCCGCCAACGGAAAGGGCGCGGCCATCAAAAAGAAGGAAGATGTACACCGCATGGCCGAGGCCAATAAAGCTTTCGCGCACTATCGGTGGTAAGGAACTTTTTAACTGAAGGCTGATGGCTTGAGAGCTGGCAGCTGATTTCGGAGCCCAGAGAGAGTTAATTGTCGTGCCCAGAACAGTACCATTAGAACGCTGCAGAAACATCGGCATCATGGCCCACATCGATGCCGGAAAGACCACTACGACGGAGCGCATCCTGTTTTATACGGGAAAGACGCACCGCATCGGAGAGGTGCACGAAGGCACGGCTACGATGGATTGGATGGAGCAGGAGCAGGAGCGCGGCATTACGATCACCTCCGCGGCTACGACCTGCACCTGGCGCGACATCCGCATTAACATCATCGACACACCCGGCCACGTGGATTTCACGGCGGAAGTGGAGCGCTCGCTGCGCGTGCTCGACGGCGCCGTGGCTGTATTTGACGCGGTGCACGGGGTGCAGCCTCAGTCGGAAAAAGTCTGGCGCCAGGCCGACAAGTACGGCGTGCCGCGCATTTGCTTCATCAACAAGATCGACAAGATGGGCGCGGATTTCGAGCATGCCATCGACACCATCCGCAAGCGGTTAAGCGCCAAGCCCGTGGCGATTCAGATTCCCATTGGCCAGGAAGATAAGTTCAAGGGTGTCATCGATTTGATCAACATGAAGGCGATCGTGTGGCAGGACGACACGATGGGTGCCGAGTACGTCACCGAAGAGATTCCCGCCGAACTGAAGAAGAAGGCCGAAGCCTTCCACGCGCAATTAGTCGAGAGCATTGCCGAGAACGACGACGAGATCCTGCACAAGTTTCTGGAAGGCGAAGAGATTAGCGCGGACGCGTTGCGCGCGTCGCTGCGCAAGTCGACCATTGCGCTGAAAGTGTTTCCGGTAGTGGTGGGTACTGCGTTCAAGAACAAGGGGGTGCAGCCATTGCTGGATGCGGTGGTGGATTATCTGCCGTCGCCGCTCGATGTGCCGGAAACTCATGGGCTGAATCCCGACGATGGGGAGAAGATTTTCCGCGAGGCAGATGACAAAGAGCCGTTTTCGGCGCTGGCGTTCAAGATCATGGCCGATCCGTTTGTCGGCCAGTTGACGTTTATCCGCGTCTATTCCGGGCAATTGAAGACCGGGGATTCCGTGCTGAACACGGGGCGCCGCAGGACTGAGCGCATCGGGCGTCTGCTGAAGATGCACGCCAACAAGCGGGAAGAAATCAGCGAGATTCTGGCGGGCGACATCTGCGCCGCGGTCGGACTCAAGGGCGTGAGCACTGGCGATACGATTTGCAGCGAAGATCATCCCATCGCTCTCGAAAATATTACGTTTGCGGTTCCGGTGATTTCGGTTGCGGTTGAGCCCAAGACCAAAGCCGATCAGGAAAAGATGGGGATGGCGCTCGGCCGCCTCGCCCAGGAAGACCCTACTTTCAAGGTTCACACCGATCCTGACAGCGGACAAACCATCATCAGCGGTATGGGTGAGTTGCATCTGGAGATCATCGTCGACCGCATGATGCGCGAGTACAAGGTCGAGGCCAACGTCGGCAAGCCGCAGGTGGCGTATCGCGAGACGATTCGCAAGCATTCGGAGGCGGAAGGCAAATACATTCGCCAGACTGGCGGTCGCGGCCAGTACGGGCACGCCAAGATCAAGCTCGATCCGCAACCGCCCGGCGTGGGCTACGAATTCGTCAACGACATTGTGGGCGGTTCGGTTCCCAAGGAATTCATCAAGCCGATCGATCAAGGAATTCAGGAAGCGCTCGAAGGCGGAGTTCTTGCGGGTTATCCGATGGTCGATGTGAAGGCCACGCTGTATGACGGCAGCTATCACGATGTGGACTCGAACGAAATGGCGTTCAAGATCGCCGGGTCCATGGCTTTCAAGGAAGCCGCGCGCAAGGCCTCTCCGGTTCTGCTGGAGCCGGTGATGGCGGTTGAAGTGGTTACTCCGGAGGACTATGCCGGAGTGATCATGGGCGACCTGAGTTCGCGCCGTGGACGCATTGAAGGCATGGAGCACCGCGCGGGTTCTCAGGTGATCAAGGCTATCGTGCCGCTGGCGGAGATGTTTGGTTACGCGACCCACATGCGCTCGTCGACGCAGGGCCGCGCCGAGTACTCGATGCACTTCGCGCGCTATGAGGAGGCTCCGCGTTCCGTGGCGGAGGAAATCATCGCGAAGGTGCAGGGGACGACGAAATAGCTTCGTATCAGGGCGCGGCTTTAGCCGCGCCGTAAAGGTGAATTAGAAATCCGGGGCTTGAGCCCCTGAGGGAACGGAAATGGCGAAAGAGAAATTTGATCGTAATAAGCCGCACTGCAACGTGGGGACGATTGGTCACATTGACCATGGCAAGACCACGTTGACGGCGGCGATCACGAAGGTGTTGCA
>Ga0187847_10000202_pt1 | contig 71601 bp, 59 predicted proteins | sample June2016WEW_4_10_FD_132458 | JGI IMG/M metagenome (GOLD analysis project Ga0187847, IMG submission 132458) | Peatland microbial communities from SPRUCE experiment site at the Marcell Experimental Forest, Minnesota, USA - June2016WEW_4_10 | ecosystem: Environmental > Terrestrial > Soil >...
CCGAAGAAGTGAGAAGGGCAGCGGGACAGCAAGTCGGCGTATTGGCGCATCGATGAGGGGTCGGGAGGAGTCGAGCAGATGAAAAACGCTTGGCGAGGTTGGGTATTGGTTTGGATGTTGGTTGCCGCGGCTGTTGCTCTTCATGCGCAGCAGCCGGTGCGTCACTGGGCTGTGGTGGTGCATGGCGGGGCGGGTGTGATTGAGCGCGTCACCATGAAGCCGGAGACGGAGGCGGCCTATCGCGCTTCGATGACTCAGGCCACGGAAGCTGCCGCCAAGGTTCTGGATCGAGGTGGAACATCGGTGGACGCGGTTGAGGCAGCAATCCAGATTCTGGAAGACGATCCACTGTTCAATGCGGGGCGCGGTGCGGTGTTTACCGCCGAGGGGAAAAACGAACTCGACGCGGCGATCATGGACGGCGCAACGTTGAAGGCTGGCGCGGTGGCCGGAGTTACGCGGACGCGGCACCCGATCAGCCTGGCGCGCGCGGTGATGGAGAAGTCGCCGCACGTGATGCTGATTGGCGCGGGTGCCGATGCGTTTGCCGCGCAGGTGGGCCTCGAGGAGGTGGACCCGAGTTTCTTTTTCACCGAGCGGCGCTGGCAGGGGTTGGTGAAACAGTTGCAGAAGGAAGGCCAGCCGATTCCGCAGCGACCGCCGGGAGCGCCTGCGCCACCAGCGGTGCCTGTGGCTGAGATGGATGCACCGGGAGCGCACAAGTACGGCACAGTGGGCGTGGTTGCGCTGGATAAGATGGGGAACATTGCTGCCGGCACTTCGACGGGCGGAGTACAGGCGAAGCAGTGGGGGCGCGTGGGCGACTCACCGATTATTGGTGCGGGGACTTACGCATCGAATCAGTCGTGCGCGGTTTCGGCGACTGGGACGGGCGAGTACTTCATTCGGCTGGGCGTGGCGCGGGAGGTTTGCAACCTGGTGTACTACAAGGGAATGCCGCTGCAGCAAGCGGCGGACCAAGTGATTCACAAAGAACTGGAAGCGATTCATGGCGATGGCGGGCTCATCGCTATAACTCCGGATGGGCAACTGGCGTGGAGCTTCAACACTCCGGGGATGTACCGCGCAAAGCTGACTGAAGGCGGCAAACTGCAGATCGGTGTCTACAACGACGAGCCGTAAACGGCACCTATTTCCTTAGATCGAGTCCGTTTGATTGCGTAGTTGCCACTTGGTGCGCGTGTAGGCGATACGGAAGCCTTTGCGCTCGGCATTGCGCTGGGAATCGCTGCCGGCCCATGCAACCATCATGGCAAGGTCGCAGCCGCGCTCGAATGCATAGCGCATGCGCGCTTCAAGGAGCGCTGACTGCAAGCCGCGCCTGCGCAATTCGGGGACGGTAGACGAACCGCCGAAGAGCGCAACACCTTCATGCATGCAGAGGACGCCGGCTGCGCCCGGTTCTCCGTTCACTTCGGCCAGAAAGCAGACGGCCTGATCGCGCGTCGCGCTGACCGCGCCGAGATCCAGGAGAAACTCCGTTAACTCCGGATGGTCGTGCGCCCATCCTTTCGCACTGATTCGGCTCCAGAGGTCGGCTTCTTCCGGGCCGGCGATGCGAACGGTGACCTTGCCTGCGTGCGGGATCGCAGGTTGCTCGGCAGGTTCTTCAACGGGCCGATAAAGAACACTGCTCAGTTCGACTGGCGTGTAGCCCCGTTTGCACAACAGTTCGAGAGCGGCGACTCCGGCGAACGGGCTCACCTCGTGGATTGCTGGTGCGCCACGATCGCTAAAGAAAGATTCGATCGAATCCAAGGTTAAGCCGGTCAACTCCTCAAAGAGGCCGAGCCCAAAAGTCTGCGTGCAGGGAGAGTTGACACCATCGAAGACGACATAGGCACCGCCGCTCACGATCCATTCGGCTCCACTAGCGGGGAATTGACGACGGCGCGCTTCAGCATATTGTGCGCAGGAGAATCCTTCGGCGCGCTCAAGGCGCTTGGAAAGAGCGAGGTCGGCGAAGAGCATGGAGTTGAGTGTAGGCGATGGAGCCGGGGTTTCGCCCCGACGCGAGAAGGCCGTCCCCGTGAGGACGGCCTCCTGGTTGAAGCTGGTATGAGAGAGTTTGCCGGGTTACGGTTGCGACGCAGCACCCACAGCTGGGGCGCCGGAGTTGCGGGCTTGTGCTTTCTCTGCCAGGACCTTGTGCGCATTGTCTTCGAGAGCTTGCGCTTCGGGTAGAAACGTTAGAGCCTTGGCAATCATCGGATCCCAATCGGCGAGTGTGTGCAAACCCTGCAACTGCCCGAATTGGATGGTGACGATTTTCTCTTTGATGCGCGCCTTCAGCCAGTCTTTCACGCCGTTCAAGTCGTTCTCGCTCCAGTCAACATTCTGGCTGGTGAGGTACTTCTTGAAGTCGTTCATCACGGCGTCGTCCACCTGGAAGCTTGGATCGACCGTGTGGTTGGCCACGTAAACCGGAGCGAAGTGGAAGAAGATATCCTTTTCGATCAGCGTGTCCTGGAAGTGGTTGCTCTTGGGAGTCTCGATCTTCTCGTCAGGCGTGATGCCGCCGCCACCGTAGACGGTGCGGCCAGAGTCAGTGAGCTTGACTTCCTGGTTGCTGGAGTTGGCTGCCAGCGCGCCGGCGTGGTTGTAGTAGTAGTCGTAGAGCGAAACGCCGGTGTAATTGCGCTGGATGAGGCGGCCGGAGGGCGTGTAGTAGTGATAAGTGGTGAGCGCCAGGCCGGTATTCTCGCTGAGGTTGTAGACGGTTTGCACCAGGCCCTTGCCGAAGGTGGTCTCACCCACGATGAGAGCGCGGTCATGATCCTGAAGGGCGCCGGAGACAATTTCCGCGGCTGAAGCCGTATTGCGGTTCACCAGAACCACGATGGGAAAGGTCTTGCCGTCGTTGCCGCGGGTTGCGGTGTAGACCTGATCAGGATAGGCGCGCCCACGTTGCGAGACGATGGTCTGTCCCTTGGCGAGCAAGTGATCGCAGACGTCAACCGCCTGGCTAAGAAGACCGCCGGGGTTGTTGCGCAGATCGAGGACCAGGCCCTTTAGATTCTGGAAGCCGTCGACGGCTTCAATGACTTCCTGTGCCGTGGTTTCCTGGAACATGACGAGATGCACATAGCCAATGCCGGGGCGGATTTCATACGCCAGGTCGACGGAGGGATTGGGGATTTCGTCACGCACCAAATCAAAGGAAAGAGCCTTGGTCTGGCCTTCGCGAAGAGTGGTCAACTGGACGTGAGTGCCTTTGGGGCCTTTGAGCGCCTTGGCCACCTGATCGGATGTCCAGCCGTCAGTAGGCTTTCCGTCTACTGAAGCGATGACGTCACCGGGGTGAATGCCGGCCCGGAAGGAAGGTGTGCCTTCGCGAGGCGCAATCACGTAGACCTTATTATTCTGTTGCTGAATGACCATTCCGACGCCGTAGTAGCGGCCATGCTGCTCTTCGCGCATGCGGGCGTAGGCCTTGGGATCATAGAAATTGGAGTGCGGGTCGAGGCCACGAAGCATGCCGGGGATGGCGCCGTCGTAGATGGCCGTGTCAGCCTTGTCGCCGTCAATGGGCTCGGCGTAGTTTTGCTCCACCACCGCGTAGACATTGGCGAAAGACTTGAGGTTGTCGCGAAGCGAGCTTTCGTCGGCGGACGACTGCGCCCCTACTTTGCGCTGCATCACGCTGCCCACCACGGCGCAGACGGCAAAGAAGAGAACGACGGTGAAAAGGGCGCGGCGTGCGCGTGGAGTCATAGGCTGAGAGAACCTCCGGACAGCAACTGGACCAGAACCGAATAAGGCGCCTTACTGCGATCTCCCAACGGTCTCGAGTGGCAGTCCAGCGCGGTGAGGCTGGAGTGTTTCCCGATAAAAATTAGCCTTGCCCGATGAGCCGCGTCCGGCTCCGGCAAGGCTCGTGGACCTGGGAAACCGCTCTTACTAGTCCTCGCAGAGCGGTCTTACGTAGAAGTATACCACCGGTTAGTTTGACGGCGGATGGGTGGTTCGGGTAGCCCGGGGCGTTCTTCCCTCATTTCCCAGGGCTCATCCGGATCCATTTGAATAACGGGAGATGAGATGTGGGGTCCGTCCAATTTTATGGATGGGTTGAGGGTGGGACGCCGGGCAGACTAGAGATAGACTCTAACGTGAACTGGCGCGAAAACGCTGAGCCTATTTCCTGCAGATCCGAAAAGAGTTTCCCTCCGGCTGCCCTGATCGCCTCAGTTGTAAGTAGCGCGGTACCGACAAATGCCTCAGTGCTTGCCCCGGTTTGAGATTTCGACGGCAAAGCAACTAGAGTCAGTACCCGGATAGAGCCGCCGGGGGCAAGGGTTATGAGCGTCCCGGTGACCTCCGGGCGGCCATACAGGTCGACTCCACCCGACAGCATTCCTCCAGGGTTTTTGACGGGGGCAATGCGTAGACTGATGCATTCCAGGGTATAGCCGGCCTTGGGGTCGGCAGGCTCTAAATCCGCCGGATGGGGCGATATCGGAATAACGAGATCGACTTTCCCCGAGTTTGTAAGTAGAAATTCGACCTCAGTGCTTCCCTTCGTATCGGATGAGCTTCCGTGTGGTTGGATCTCCACCAGCAAAGAAACCTTGCGGCCCACTCCGCCACCATGTGTGACGTCAGCGTTTCTCTGCCTTTCCCGTGCGGGCGTTGTTGCGTCTATCGTCAGTTGACTGGCAGAGACGATTGAAAGGGAACCAATTACGGCAACAAGCGCAAGGCAACGTGCGGACATTGACTTCATTCTCATTCTCATTGGCAATAGGCTACGGGTTGAGCGCCGTTACAAGCTGCGTACGACGGACCAACATTAATCACCCCGCAATACTTGCAAGCCTGGCTGGAGTCATAAGTCGCAAGTCCGTTGCAGGGCTCATTAGAAGGCGGCAGGTGGTCCGCTCATCGATCTCGTCACCCGTCTACGTTCGCAAAGATGGAAGTCTGTGCCCCATTCATCGCGGCTTTATCTGTTCAGTATCAGGAGATGCTTTACACATCGTGATCAGGAGATCCTTTACACCAGCGAGGCGGGTGGCCCACATCTGACCAATAAAACTGGGTGGCCCTCGATTCTGAGACATGGGATAACAGGAAGCTGGCTGTCGAATCTCCCAGGTCTGAAAATCCAGACATGGTCCACCCCTTCATAGAGCGACGATTGAGATGTGGGGAACGATGATCCCCAACCCGCGCTTTCTTGTCCTTTACTGGCGGGTGAGTCACATCTCTCCGTTGAGACCTGGGAACTCAGGCCGAATTCGCAAGGCATTCTCAACCGCACATGCACAGTCAGCGCAAACCCGGAAAAACAACACGCTTTCATAACCTTACGCCGGTTCTATGTGTCATCCAGGCGTCTTCCACAAAAAACACGGTTCAATTCTCAGCAACTCTTTTCCTTAATTCGGCACCATTCCAGGTGCCAATTCGCAAATGCAGCAGGCCCACAAGGTTAACCCCTCCAATTTCTGCAACCGCCCAGGCCAACATTTCGCCCAATTCGTAACCTTCCAGGCGACCGTTTACCGGGTTCCGTCCACCCTCGCAGGCCAACATTGCACGCCAAGATGCGTAGGGCCGCACCCCGTCCTTCGCCACGGTAAATCGCCCCTCTGCTGTCCTCCTTGCTGCCCAGCCATTTACAATGGCGTCTATGCTTCAGGTGGAAATGAATTGCTCCCTGACGCGTCCTCAATTATGACCCTGACTCCATTTCGCATTCCCGCGGCTCTCGTGTTCTCGACGGCGCTGCTCGCAAGTTCTGCCCTGGCGCAAAACCGACCGGTCGCGCCGGAGAGCCCGTATGGCGGGGTCACGGTGGAGGATATTGTTGCCCGCGTGAACGACCAGATCATCACGCGCTCCGACTACGACCGCGCCATGAAGGAAATGGACGACGAGGCTCGCCAACACGGGGCCACGTTGCAGCAGATCTCCGAGGCGCACAAGGACTTGCTGCGCAACCTGATCGATCAGCAACTGTGGCTCTCGAAGGGCAAGGAACTGGGGATCAACGGCGAAACGGAACTGATCCAGAGACTAAACGAGTACCGCAAACAATATAACCTGGACACAATTGAAGACTTGGAAAAGGCTGCCAAGGAACAGGGCGTTTCGTTCGAGGACTTCAAGGCCAATATCCGCAACCAGATCATTACGCAACTGGTGATGCGCGACCAGGTGGGCCGCAGGATTCAGTTCACTCCGGGCGAGGTGCAGCGCTACTTTGAAGAACACAAGAAGGATTACGTTCAACCGGAAAGCGTGCGCCTGAGCGAGATTCTGATCTCAACCGGCGCCGACTCCGACGACCCGGCAAAACTGGCCGCGGCCACGGCGAAAGCCAACGATATTGAAGCCAAGCTGCATCAAGGCGGCGACTTCAGCCTGTTGGCTAAATCGTTCAGCGATGGCACTACGGCTGCTGAAGGCGGCAGCCTGGGAGTATACAAGCGTGGGGATCTGAACAAGGTTCTTGAAGACGACACATTCGGGCTCAAAACAGGAGAGTACACTGAGCCGATCCGCACCAAGCAAGGGCTGGTGATCTTCAAGGTGGTGCAGCACAACGCGGGCGGCCCTCCGGAGTACAAGGACGTAGAGCAGGACGTGGAACAGAACTTCTATGAAGCCAGGATGATGCCGGCCATTCGCGATTATCTGACGCAGATGCGCGAAGAAGCGGCGATCGACATCAAGCCTGGGTTTCAAGACACGGGTGCCAGTCCCAAGCAGACCAAGTTGAGTTACAGCGCGTATACGCCTCCGGTTGCCAAGAAAAAGAAGAAGGTTGAGCGCACCCGCTTCCGCGAAACGACACGCACCTTCCGGCAGAAGAGCACCCAGGCAGCTGCGCCTGCGGATACGACTTCGCCTGCAGCGACAAAGAAGAATGCCAGCCTGACGACTTCGCAGAAGCCAGGCAAGAAGGAAAAGATTCGATTCGGGCAGGCGCCTTCGAAGACGCTTCCCAGCGCCGCCTCTACAAAGGTGGAAGATGCAGGCGCAGGCGATCAAACTGCGGCGGCGGATACACCGGCCAATCCGCTGGATGCGAGCACCAAGCCGACGCAGAAGACCCGTTATAGTGCCCGCGCCAAAGAAGTGAAGCAGGCCAAGGCCGCAGCGAAACCAAAGACTGACGCACTGGCCCCGGCCCCGGCCGACGCAGCCGAAGTTGCAGATCGCCAGACGCAGTCAAGTGCGTTGGGTTTGGGCGGCGACACGACGACGAAAAAGAAGAAAAAATCGAACGCGACTACGGGCGATAAAACTCGCCTGACGGACAAGAGCAAGAAACCCGCTGCCACATCGCAGGATAGGGGAACAGCCACACCCATGGCGCCGACCCCGCAGGTTCCAGGCGCGCCGGGTCCGCAGACGGCGCCAGCACCTGCACCTGCTCAGCAACCGCAACAGTAAAACAAACGCGAGGTTGATATCGCCGGGCCTGGGAGTGAATCCCAGGCCCGGCGTGTCTTTTGGCAGGAAGCGGCCATTCAATTTAAGCTTCAGTGCATAATGAAAGACATTTATATCGCCGATCTGGCCAACTTCGAAGAGGGCAAGTACTTCGACAGTTTTTTCCTCGTTCTGCTTAAGCAGCAGAGAACTACAAAGACCAACAAGCCTTATTTGAATGTGATCCTGGGCGACAAAACAGGACAGCTCGAAGGCCGAATCTGGGAGCCGGGCGACCCGCGCATCGCCAAGGATTTTGAGCGCGGCGACATTGTGAAAGCACGCGGTAGCGCGTCGCGATTCGACGACAGGCTGCAAATGAAGGTCGACCAGCTGCGCCTGGCTCAGCCCGGTGAAGCAGACAAGGCCGATCTGCTGCCATCCACCACTTATGATGTTGCCAGCTTATGGAAGCAGCTTCTGGGCTTTGTTGAGAGCTTCACCAACGCCGACCTGAAGCAACTGCTGAGCACGATGCTTGAAGATCCGGCGCTGGCGCAGGCTTATCGTGAGGCACCCGCCGCGAAGCAGCTTCATCATGCGTGGCTTGGAGGGCTGCTGGAACACGTGATCAGCCTTTGCACCTTGGCCGATCGCGTCGCCCCCCACTACCCAATGATTGACCGCGACCTGTTAATGACCGGCGTGATTCTGCACGACATTGGCAAGGTGCGCGAGCTGAGTTGGGAGATTGGATTCGAGTACACATTAGAAGGCAGTTTATTGGGGCATATCCAGATTGGCACGGCGCTGGCAGAGCGCACCATGGAGAGCCTGCCTAACTTTCCGTCGAAGCTGAAGGTGCTGGTGTTGCACATGATTCTGAGCCATCACGGCAAGCTGGAGTTTGGCTCGCCGAAACTGCCTATGATTCCAGAAGCGCTGATGCTGAATTTCATCGATGACCTGGACGCAAAGATGCAGGCGGTGCAGGGCGAATTTGATAAGTCGATCCGCGAAGGGAAAGGACCTGATGAGCTCACAGGGAAAGTGTGGGCTTTGGATCAGCGGCAGTTGCTTAACACCGGGCGCTGGCTGGGGGAAGACAAGAAATAGAGTCGGCGCTCGCGATATCTTCCAGTGATATCTTGACCTATGCGAATCTCTGCCGCGTTTCTGATTGTGCTTGGTAACTTCGTAGGCTGCCTGCATGCGCAGGAAGGCGACGCACAACTAAAGCTGCTCTATGATGCGCATCGCTGGTTCCTGCTTCGCTATGTCGTAGCTCGAACCAATGCGCCGTTGTTCTACAAGGCGGCGGTTGAGGCAGCGTTCAACCAGCAGCCCCAGGCGGAGAGGGACCTCAACGCCGTTATCTCATCGAAATCAGAGCCAGAGACAGCGCATGAAGCGCGGGAACTGCTGATTGGCATCTACTACCGCGCGGGAATGTACCATGAGGCCTTTGAGCAGGCGAAAGCGATCCTGAAAAAGAAGCCGGACGCGGACGACATCCGGAACATTCTGCCCACGCTCAAAGTGCTGTCTTCCGCTCATGATCAGACTGTGGCTTCAGAAGAGCCCGTGCCGGTGACGATGGAGATTGTGGACCAGAACCTGATTCTGCCTGTCACGGTGAACGGTATTCAGGCGCATTACATCTTTGATAATGGATTCAGTCTTTCGGCTTTGAGCGAGTCGGAAGCCATGCGGCTTGGGCTGAAGATTCATGATGTCAAGACCCATATCGATACGATGAGCGGCGCGCAGGTGGGAATACGCGTTGCGGTCGCCAAAGATCTTGAAGTTGCCGGGGTGCATCTGCGCGATGTTGCGTTTTACGTGCTGCCCAAGAATCAGCCTCCGTTGAACCAGCTTGCCGACGGACGGCAAGGGATACTGGGACTGCCGGTGATTTTCGCGTTGAGGCGATTTCAATGGAATGCAGCGGAGCACGGCTTTACGGTGCTTCCGCCCACAAGCGAACCGCACAAGTTTGCTCCCAACCTGGCCTTTGAGAGCACGTCGATCTTCACTGAGCTTGGCTTCCATGGGAAGTCTCTCGACTTCAGCCTGGATACAGGGGCGCAAGGGACAGAACTCTATCCTGCGTTTGCGCGGGAATTTCCGGAGATCAAAGCGACTGGTGCGCCAGAGGGCCGGAAGCTGACCGGCGTGGGTGGATCGGCGAAGATGGAATCTGTTGTTGTTCCCTCACTGGCGTTCATTGCGGGAGGCAGGGAAGTGGTGCTGAAGCCGGCGCACATTCTGCTGAAGGACAATAACTCGAACAGCAACTGGTTCGATGGAAATCTGGGGATGGATTTGTTGAACCAGGCTCACAGCGTTGAGGTCGACTTTGACGCGATGACGATGCTGCTGCGGTAGCAGCTCGGATGGACAGAATCCCGGTAGGTTGGGGGGAGCGCGAACTGATTTTTCGCGGTCATTTGTGCAAGCTTGATCCCCTCGTTCAAGCAAGCAAGGAGATCCTGCCATCTTCTTATCCGGGATTCCCTAGGACAAGAACCACTCCCACTGTTCCTGGGTCAGGGGCACCACGGAAAGCCGTCCGATGAGGACCAGCGGCGACGTGGCAAACAGCGGCTCCTCTTTAATGATGGAGAGGGTTTTCGGGTTCTTCAGGCGCTTGCCCGCCTTGACCTTGACGATGGGCACCTTGGGATCAGTGGCATCGACGCTGACCACCGTTCCGGTGCCAACGGCGGCGCGCTCGTCGCCTGTGTGGTAAAAAATCCACTTTGTCCCCGCCTTCATCTCACGCAAGTGCTTAACGGCAGTTGGGTTGGTGACGCCGTCCCAGATAGTTTCCTGGTCGCGGAGGAAGTCGTCGAAGGAGTAGACTTCGGGCTCGGTCTTGAAGAGGAAGTAGGCCATGCGCTCCATCGTAAGCGAGAACCAGAGCCACTGGGAAGCGCACAATTCTTCCGTGGTACGCTATCGGCATGACGGGCGGCAAACTGGAAACATTAATTGAGAAGGGCTATGCGGCGCGGCGGGAAAGCCGGCTGGATGAGGCCAAAGGCCGTTTTGCGGAGGCGGTTGAATTGTGCCGCATGAGCGATGATCCGGTTTTGCTGGCGCGAGCGCTGGCCGGTTTAGGGCAAATCGAGAGCGACCTGAACCGCCCGGATGCCGCCCTCAAGTGCTATGGGGAGTCGGTCGAACCGTACAGGGTGGCGGGTCGGCCCCTGGCTCTGGCTCACACCGTTTGCCACGACGCGGATCTGTTTCGGAAGCAAGCCAAGCTGGACTTGGCGGCGGAGCGCTACAGGGAGGCTCTCTCAATCTATCGCAGCCACGAGGAGACTCCTCCGCTTGACCTTGCCAACGCTCTTCGAGGATTTATGCTGCTGAAAAGCAGTGAAGGCGATGCCGAAGAGGCGACGAGGCTTTAGAGGGAAGCTGGCGGGCTTTATGCCGCGGTTGGCGTGGAGGCTGCGGTGGTGGAAAGCCAAGTGCAGATTGAACGATTGACCGCTTAACCGGTTGACTCGCTAGTCCGTTACAATCAATAGAATATGATCCGTTTTTCAACTGCCGGAGAATCGCATGGGGAGGCCTTGGTTGCGCTCATCTCCGGACTGCCTGCCGGCGTTCCTGTCGATCTGGAATTTGTGAATCGCGAACTATGGCGGCGCCAGCAGGGCTACGGGCGCGGCGGGCGCATGAAGATTGAAACCGATAAGGCACACGTGCTCTCCGGCGTGAGACACGGTAAGACGATTGGGTCGCCGGTTGCGATTGAGATTGTGAATCGCGATTGGAAGAATTGGGAAGAAAAGCTGCCCGTGGAAGCAGGCGACCCGGCCTTGCACCAGGCGGTGGCCTCGCCGCGACCGGGGCACGCGGACCTGGCTGGCGCGCTGAAGTACAACTTTCCTGATGCGCGGTATGTGCTGGAACGTGCTTCGGCGCGCGAGTCGACTGGACGCGTGGCGGCTGGAGCGTTTGCCAAGCTGCTGTTGCGGTCTCTGGGGATTGAAGTAGCTAGTCATGTGATTCGAGTGGGGCGGGTGGAGTTGGAGCGCACGGCTGCGTGGGATGAGATTGCTGCCGTGGTGGCCAAGGATGAGATCATGCTGAGCTGCGTGGATGCGGCGACAGAAGCGCGCATGAAGGAAGAGGTCGAAGAGGTCTCCCGCACTGGCGACACGGTGGGCGGCGTGTTTGAGGTGGTGGTGCATGGAGCGCCAGCCGGACTGGGTACCTACGCCAACTGGGATGAGCGGCTGGATGGACTGCTGGCGTGGTCGGTGATGAGTTTGCAGGCGGTGAAGGCGGTTGAGATTGGACGAGGCGTTACGGCTGCAGAGTCTTTTGGCTCGAAGGTGCATGACCCGATCCACTATGCGGCGGAAGACAATGGCAACCCGACGCGCTTCACGCGGCCTCAGAATAATGCCGGAGGGATTGAAGGCGGTGTCTCCAACGGCGAAGACATTGTGGTGCGCGGTTATCTGAAGCCTATTTCAACGCTTCGAAGGCCGCTGGAATCGGTTCGCTTTGACACGCGCGAGGCGACCAGTGCAAGCTACGAGCGCAGCGACATTTGCGTGGTCCCGGCCGCTGGTGTGGCTGCAGAAGCCATGGTGGCGCTGACGATAGCAGGCTTGGCGCAGCAGAAGTTCGGCGGCGACTCAGTGCTTGAAATGAAGCGAAATTTTGATGGATACATCGAACAGATACGGAGCTTTTGAAGCAAGGAAATGATTCTGAATATCGTCAAATATCCTGAGCCGGTGCTATCGCAACCCGGCGAACCCGTTACGGAATTCAACGACGAACTGCGCAAGCTGGTCGCCGATATGTTTGAGACTACCTATGCCTCGCAGGGTATCGGGCTGGCCGCGCCGCAGGTGGGTGTGTCGAAGCGGCTCACCGTCATCGACCTGAGCATGGGCAAGGAGCCTGACAAGAAACTGGTGCTCATCAATCCCGAGATCATCTCGCAGGATGGCAAGCTCTACGAAGAGGAGGGTTGCCTTAGTTTCCCCGATATTCGGGAGAAGGTGGTGCGCGCGGCCAAGGTGCGGATTCGCGCGCAGGACGAGCACGGCAAGTGGTTTGAGATGGACGGCGAAGAGTTGATGGCGCGGTGTATGCAGCATGAGATCGACCATCTGGACGGCATGCTGTTCATTTTCAGGATGAGCGCCCTGAAGCGCGACCTGAACCTGCGCAAGATCCGCAAGCTGCAAAAAGAAGGCAAGTGGTAAATCCGCGAGGAGGCCGATGAAGCTCGTTTTCTGTGGCACTCCCAGCTTCGCGGTTCCCACTCTGGATGCATTGCTCGCGGCGGGGCATGAGATTGCGATGGTTGTTTCGCAGCCGGACCGGCCTGTGGGTCGCAGCCAGACATTGACAGCACCGCCCGTGAAGCAAACCGCACTTGGCGCGGGGCTGGCTGTTACGCAGCCGGAGAAGATTCGGAACAACACGGAGCTTCGTACGCAGCTTGGAGCGATTGCCCCGGACGCGATCATCGTGGTTGCGTATGGGCGCATTATTCCTCCGTGGATGCTTGCCCTGCCGCGGTTGGGCTGCATCAATCTGCATGGATCGCTCCTGCCGAAATATCGAGGCGCCGCGCCTATCCAGTGGGCCGTGGCCATGGGTGACGCTTTCACCGGAAACACTACCATGCTGTTAGAAGAGGGACTCGACACCGGACCAATTCTGTTGCAGCAGACCGTTGAAATTGGGCCGGAACAAACTGCGGTGGAACTCTTCGAAATACTTGCGAAGGCGGGTGGGCCGTTCATGGTGGAGACGCTGGCGGGGTTGGAGGACGGAACCATTCATTCGCAGCCGCAGAACCACGCCTTTGCCACCTTCGCGCCAATTCTGGACCGCGAAGACGGAAGGATGGATTTTGCCGCGCGTTCCGCACACGAGCTCTACAATCGCTGGCGGGGATTTCAACCGTGGCCCGGCGCATTTACTTCGCTGGGCGGCAAGAAGCTTATTGTGCATCGGATGATCATCGCGAATGCGTCGGAGTTTGCGGGACCGCGTTTCGCGCAGTCGGGACAGCTTCACGTCGAGAACCATCGGCTCTTCGCGGTCTGTGCTGGAGAGACGTGGATCGAACTGCTTGAAGTTCAGCTTGAAGGCAAAAAGCGTCTCAGCGCCGCTGAGTTTCTGCGCGGAATGGCTTTGGCTGAAGGTGCGCGGCTCGGGGATCCGGTTCAGTGACCTCGCCCCAAAAGACCGCGCCGAAGAACCGTCCGACGCCGATTTCTCCAGCACGCAAGGCTGCTTTCGGCATCCTCATGGCTATCGAGCGCGGGCATTCGCACTCTGACGATTTGTTGCGAGGGAAAGCCGTCAACGCACTTTCGCTGGCGGATCGCAATCTGGCTACTACGCTCGTGCTTGGCGTGCTTCGCTGGCAGATACGGCTCGACTCTCGATTGAATGCACTGTTGTCGCATCCTGGTGGCAAGCTCGGGCCTGAAATTCGGATTGCGCTGCGTCTCGGCGCGTTCCAGTTGTTGTATCTGGATCGCATTCCTGCGCGCGCGGCTATCGACGAAAGCGTGGAACTGGCCAAACAGGTCGGGCATCGATTCGCTTCGGGCATGGTGAACGCTGTTCTCCGCAAGCTCGGCGCGGCTCCACCGTTTCATCTTTTGGAGGAGAGCGTCGCGGAACTCGCCCTGGCGCAGGCGCATCCCGCGTGGATGGTGGAGCGCTGGGCTCGCTTCTATGGATTGGAGGCGGCGCGAGCGATCTGCATCTACGGGCAAACGCAACCAGCGGCAACTGTTCGCATCGGAAGTCTTTCTGTTGAAGATGAACTGGCACAAGCCGGCGTGACTCTTGAGCCGGGCGAGTTGTTGACTATCGCGCGGACCGTCGCATCGACCGATGTTGCACGCACTGCGGCGTTTTGTGAGGGGCGGGTTCGGTTCCAGGACGAGGGGTCGCAGCTAGTCGCTGAGCTGGCAGCAATTCAAAGTGGACGAGAAATGAAAAACATTCTTGATGCGTGCGCGGCTCCTGGTGGGAAGACTCTTATTCTTGCCGAGCGCAATCCTCGGGCGAGCATCGTTGCATGCGAAGCGAGTCCGTCGCGCCTCGAGCAACTGCGCGAGCGGCTTGCAGGGCATGCGGACCACATTGAATGTCGGCTCGGCGACGCAACGCGACTTGCAGAGGAGTCGGTATTCGATCTTGTGCTGGCCGATGTGCCTTGCAGCGGCACCGGCACGCTGGGCCGCAATCCGGAGATTCGCCATCGGCTGCGTCTTGAGGACTTGCCGAGGCAAGCTGAGCGGCAGCGCGCGATTCTTCAGGGTGCGCTGCGTGCCGTTCGTCCGGGAGGGCGCGTCGTATATTCCACTTGCTCATTGGAGCCGGAAGAAAATGAGGAAGTTATCGCAGCAGTCCTCGCGGAGACACCGAATGCCCGACTCGTTTCGTTCGAATCGGTGATTGGTATGCTGCTCGGCCAGGGTATTCTCCCGGCTGAGGGCGCAGTTGGATTGCGTAAATGCGTCACTGCGGAAGGCGCATTACGGCTGCTTCCAGGCGTATTTCACACAGATGGATTCTTTATTGCGTTGATCGAGAAAGTTTCCTGAAAATTCAGTTCCTCGTTCCGTTATTCGGCCGCAAGCCGCAGTGATGCGTAGTCACGGTCGAGCATGACGCAGAGTGCCTCGACTACTAACTCGTGGTCGGCGCGTTGGGGCAAACCAGAGACGGTTACACTGCCCACCACGCCCGCGCCTTTGACGATTAGAGGAAACGATCCGCCATGCGAGGCGTAGTCATTTGTTGGCAGGCCACGGGCTTCCAGCGTGTCGTTCTTTGACTTGAGGTTCAATCCGACGCCGTAGGAACTGCGGTGGAAGCGCGCCACGACATTGCTTTTGCGCCGCACCCATTCTACGTTGTCGGGCGTCGTGCCTTCCAGCGCAGCATAGAAAAGCGGCTGGCCGAAGCGTCGGACATCAATCACCACGGATAGACTGCGTTCCAGCGCCGTGGTCCTGAGGCGTGCGCCCAGATCCCACGCAACTTGTGCATCAAAGCTTGGCAATTGGAGTTCGCGCTCCTGCAATGCAACCCGATCGAGATCTTCGTTCAGTCCCATCTGACTTCTTCTCCTCTGACTTCGCTATTGAGCGCTCATCCTTCGGCTTTCTCTTCAATCACAAGATTATGCTGCGGCACAATGCCGAGGCGCTCATAGATCGGGCGCATCTCTTTGCGAATCCCCTGGAGGCGCGTCCAGAACCATAACGATCCGAGAATGCATGCGGCACCGCTGACGATGACCGTGTGTGGAGCGCCGATGGCATGGGCCAACCCACCGGCCAGCAGGCTGCCGAAAGGCGCCATTCCGACAAACGCCATGGTGTAGTAGCTCATGACCCGACCGCGCATTTTTTCGTCGACCAACGTTTGCAGGATGGTGTTGCTGGCTGTCAATCCCTGCATCATGCCATAGCCTACTACCAACATCATGAGCATTGAGAGCCACAATGCGTTGGACAGCCCAAAGCAGGTGAGGCCCACGCCAAAGGCTGACGCTGCGATGGGAATCATTTTGGTGAGCCCGCGCACCGAGCGGCGCATGACCATGGACAGTGCCGACGCCAACGACCCTACCCCGACCGCGCCCATCAGGAATCCCAGTGTGTGCGGTCCTCCATGCAGCACCTGGACAGCGAACACTGGCATGAGCACCATGAACGGCCAACCCATCAAACTGAGTAGGGCAAACATGAGAAGAATGGCGCGAATGGGGCCGAAATTCGATACATAGGTCCAGCCCTCACGCAGTTGCGCAACCATGGTCGTCGTCGCGCGCTCTTCTTGCGACGGCGTGAGATGCATCATTAGGAGCGACGCAATGACTGCGATATAACTGACGCCATCAACGAGAAAGCACCAGCCTTCATTGGTGGCCGCGATGAGCATTCCGGCCAGCGACGGGCCGACGAGCCGCGCCACATTCACCATGGACGAGTTGATGGCAATGGCGTTCGAAAGGTCTGCCTTATCCTCCACCATTTTGACCATGAACGATTGGCGGCCGGGCATGTCGAATGCGTTGATGATGCCTTGCATCACACTCAATGCCAGGACTTCGGGGATGGTGATGCGATGGGTGAGCGTGAGCCAGGCCAGCAAAAGCGACTGCACCATGGCGAGGCTTTGGGTCCAAACCAGAATGGTGCGGCGGTCGATGCGATCGACGATGACGCCAGCCAGCGGAGCCAGTAGAAAAGTGGGAATCTGGCCGGCAAAGCCCACGGTGCCCAGCAGCAGCGGCGATTTGGTGAGGCGATAGACCAGCCACGAAGTGGCGATGCGCGTCATCCAAGTGCCGATGAGCGAGATGCTTTGCCCGCCGAAGAAGAGGCGGAAATTCCTGTGTCGCAAGGCGCGCCAGGCATGCGAGAAGTCACTGGGCGCGGTCATGGCGCTGGCAGCATTCTCTTGTTTTGCCTTTGTTTTATCTGTCATGCCTCTCTTATAGATTTAGATGCGCGATGTTTGTGGGCTGACTCGCAGAGTTCCTGATACGGACGAATAAGAATGGCTGTACTACTTCGCAACGGTCAGCTTGACCTTGGTGGCCTGGTCAACGCGCGCGCCGGCAGGAGGCTGTTGTGCCAGCACCGAACCGGGCCTCACAGGTGGCTTGGGTGGTGCGTCTCCGGCGCCGACGGGAGCAATTGGGACGTCAATGAAGACGGGCGGCGCCGATTGGATGCCAACCTTGGCTAATTGCGTTTGCGCGGTGACTACGGGAAGGCCTGTCAGGTCGGGCATGAGGAATCCGTCAGGCACATCGTCACCCGGCGCTGCGACCAGCAAATTAATGCTAGGTTGAGCAATGCCCTGGGCATGACCGGGTGGATCCTGCGCAATGACGGTGCCCTCCGCTGCTTTGCTGTAGGGCAACTGCGCGATGACACCCACTTCAAGACCAACACGCCGTAATGCAAGCGCAGCCACCCGTTCATCGCGGCCCACCGTGTCGGGGACATCCACCTTCTGTGGGCCAAGGCTTTCAGCGACGCGGACTCGCCACTCGCGGCGCACCACGGTCCCGGATGGCGGCGATTGCGTGAGGATATGTCCCGCGGCCACTTCGCCGGAGTAGTAGCGATTGTCCACGTTAAGATTGAGGCCCAGGCCAGCGGTCTGGCTGCGTGCCTCGGCGACGGTCATTCCTTTAAGCGCGGGTACCTGCACTTCAGCGCCATGGATGGCGAAATGCATGGTAGTGATGGCCGCCAGCAGCGCAGCTACCAGGAGCAGCAGCAACAGCGAAGCTATCTGGAAGAAATTCTTGATAGTGCGAACGGTCATGCTTCAGGCTCACCGCTGGCGTACACAATCTCGTAGTCGATCGTTGCCGTCTTCTCCAGCATCTTGGAGACGGAACAGTATTTGTCTTTCGACAGCGCCACAGCGTCCTCGACGGCCTTGCGGCTCAGATTCCCGCTGACCTCATACGTCAGCTTGATATGCGTAAAAACGCGTGGGGCGGTCTCGGCCTGCGTGGCAGTCGCGGTTACCCTCAGGCCTAGCAGCGGCTGACGTTTTTTCTCGAGAATGGAAACAACGTCAACGCTGGTACACCCGCACAGCCCCATCAAGACTGCCTGCATGGGGCTCGGCCCCTGTTCGTGCGAGGGATGCGCATCGAAGAAGATGGAATTGCCTTCTTCGGAGATTCCTTCGTAGTTGTTACCGCCCTTCCATTCGCTGTGCGCAATCATTCTGTATCCTTCCCTAAAGTTCTCGCGTCTTATCGCAGATTATCGGTTACCGGCTCTGGGTGAATGGTTACGCGCTGCACCTCTGGACACTCCAGCTTGAAACGATCTTCGAGCCCGGTCATCACTTCGTGCACACGGTGCATCGCGAGATCGTCCGGCAACGTGCAATGGCACGAAAGATAGATGTGCTCCCCAGCGCGACCCACCATGATCTGATGCACATCCACCACCTCAGGAAACACTTTGGCGGCGGCGCGCAGGGCAACCTCGATTCGTCGATCTTCAACGATTATTTCTTCCGGCTGCTCGATGGTGGCGGGTTCACTTTCGATGTGCGTCAGGACCGAGTCAATCTCCGGCGCCTCGCGCAGGATCTCCGCTTCCATGGAACTGACAAACTCATGTGCGGCTTTCAGCGGCAGATTCTCGTCCAGTTCCACGTGCTGCTCCACGCGCAGGCGGCCCTGATGCGACTGCACGCTTAGCTCGTGTACGTTGACATTGTTGCGTGCGGCCACGGCACGAATCCGGTCAAAGACGCTCTCTGTGCGGGCCTCGCGCGGCACGGTATGGATGACGACGTCCGCCTCCGGCAGGGCGCGATGGGCAGCATCGGTTGCCTCGCGCACAAGCTCCCCGGTGTGCTCAAACGTAAACCCTCGCGGCAGCGCCAGCGTCAGGTCAGCGAAGTAACTCGCGCCTGCCCGACGCACGCGCGCCTGCTCGACAGCCAGCACACCCTCGACGCGCTCCACTTCGCGCACAAGCTTCTGGCGCGTCTCCGCTGGAACCTCGTCGAGCAGTACGGCCACCGTTTCCCGGCCCAAAGTGAGGGTGAGACGCAGGATCATGAGGGAGACAATGATTGCCGCGCAGGGGTCAGCATATTGTAGCCATCCGATTTCGAAGTGGGTGCCCGCCCAACTCAGGGCGAGGCCGAAGAGCACCGCGACCGTTGACCAGATGTCACTGGCAAAGTGAAATGCGTCGGTGGCGAGCGCGGGGCTTCCGGTGCGCTCTGCCACCGCGCGCAGCCGCTGGGAGCGCCAGTAGTCCGCCGCGATGGAGGTTAGCAGAACAAGAATAGGCCAGATGGAATGGTGCAGTTCGACGCTGTGGCGAATGATCCGCTGCATCGCCTCCCACACAATCCACGCGCAGGAGATGGCCATCAATCCAGCCTCACCGAATGCGGAAAGGTTTTCGAATTTTCCATGGCCGTAGGTGTGGTCGTCGTCGGCTGGTCTATCACTCACCTGCACGGAGAAGAAGGTGAGCGTGACACCCACGAGGTCGAGGCCGGAGTGGGCCGCGTCGGAGAGTACGCCGAGAGAGCCTGAGAACAGTCCTGCGGCCAGCTTGAGCAGGGTCATAGCCGCAGCGACGATCATTGAGTGCAACGCGACACGTCGCTTTTCAGCAGAGAATCCGGCCAGACCCGCGCCAGAGCCCGACGGGGTGGACAAGGACGGACTGGAAAGCGCCTGGGGCATCGCCTACTTAGGCTATCGCATTCTCAGGGCTTTGGCCGTGCGCTTGTATACAACCCGGCAATGCCAAAGGTGTAGGGCTGCCACGCGCAGTCTTGGTAGTCTACGCTGCGCATCAGCTCCAGCATCTCTTGGGGAGGCGGAAAATTGCCCACAGATGTGGGCAGATAGCGGTACGGACCGTCGCTGCCGGTGATCATGCGTCCGATGGCCGGCAGCACGCGCCGGAAGTAGACGGCATAGGCCTTGCCCATGAGGCCGCCTGGCTCGGCGAAGTCGAGTATACCTAACTGGCCGCCGGGCTTCAGCACGCGGTGAAACTCCCGCAGGCCAGCTTCGTAGTTGGCCAGATTTCGAAATCCGAAGGCGGTGACAATCAGATCGAGCGAGGCATCCCGAAGCGGCAAATGCAGCGCATCCGCTTCCAGCGGCACTGCGTACGGAGCGCCTTCCATCTTGGGACTCAGGGTCCACTGGCTGAATTTCTTGGCTCCGCGACTTAACATCCCGTGCGAAAAATCCGCTGCCAGAATAGGCCTGGCACCGAGCGGCCTGCGCTTCAGCAGCGCCATGGTCATATCGCCGGTGCCACAGCAGATGTCCAGCACCGCGGCATTAGGATCGGCCAACACTGCGCTGAAGCGGCGCGCCGTTCGCCACCACCAAAGCCGGTCGACATTGGCGGACAACACATGGTTCAGCAGGTCATAGCGCGGCGCGATGGAGTCAAACATTTGCTGCACAGCGCGAGCCGCACCAGCTTCATCTTGTGCGCCCGATGGCCTGGCTCCGGTGGCGGGCATCAGGAGTTTTTCTCCACAGCGCGCGCCAATATGTAGCCCACTGCCGGCTCAAGCTCAGCCGCCGTCACGTCTTCCACCACGCCTGCGTCGCCGATGCCTACAGGCAGGACGAACCGTCGCACCCCGCCGACGTTCTTTTTGTCGGCCCCGGTGGCCGCAACCACTTTGCCTGGACGCAGCTTCAACGGCGGCAATGGGCCATAGAGATGGATCAAGCGCTCCAGACGTTCAAATTGATTGCTGGAAATTGTTCCCCGTTTCCGCGCCAGCCAAAGCGCCGCTACCATGCCCCATCCGATGGCCTCGCCGTGCAGCAACGTCTTGTAGGCGGTCGCCTGCTCCAGAGCGTGGCCCACCGTGTGTCCGAAGTTCAGGATCATTCGCAAGCCGCTCTCGCGCTCATCCTTGTTTACTACGCCAGCCTTCATGCGGATGGACGCGGCAATCACCTTTTCGAGCGCCTTTGGGTCGCGGCCCAGGACTGCGTTCCAATGCTCTTCCATGAAGCGCACGAGAGTGCGGTCGCGGATGATGCCCGCCTTCACACTTTCCATGAGTCCGGAATGCAGCTCGCGATCCGGCAGAGTTCCCAGCACACCGATGTCGGCAAAGACTGCCAGCGGATGATGAAAGCTGCCGACAAGGTTCTTGCCCTCGGGCAGGTTGACGCCGGTCTTGCCGCCGACGCTGGAATCCACCTGCGCGAGAAATGTTGTCGGGACCTGTATGTAGGGAATTCCGCGCATGTAGATTGCGGCAAGAAATCCTCCCACGTCGCCGACGATGCCGCCGCCAAAGGCAATCAGGAGCGATCCGCGATCACCGCCCGAAGTGGCCATCTGACGCAACATTTTTTCAACACTGGCCAGAGTTTTATGGCTCTCGCCCGGTGCAAGAAAGAGAGTGATGGGGGTCTCGGCAAAAGACGTACAAAAGGTTTCGCCCCACAGCGCCCAGATGGGAGGAGAAGTGAGGACAAAAACGCGCCGCGGAAGCCTGCCCGCTATGCGCTCAATCCGCGGGGCCAGCGTCTGGATGAGGCCGCTGCCCGCAATTACATCGTACTTCGCCGAAGGTGTTTCTACTCGTATGGTTTGCACGCATCTTTGATCTTAAATGGCCGTCTCCGCCAAGAGTCGACTGGATCGATTGTTAAGAGTTGTTGAATGCGATGGAATTGCGCAGGATAATGGCGTCATGCAGACCTTCTGCTCGCAATGCAATGCACCGATGATCTGTACCAAAGAACCTGGCTGCTGGTGCGCAGATTTCCCGCATGTACTGCCCGTTCCCGATGATCCGGCGAAAGGTTGTCTCTGCCGAAGTTGTTTGACGGCGAAGCTGCAAGAGCACCTTGTCTCCGCAGTGGAAACCAAGAATAGGCGCTAGGTTGACCTTGAAGGCAGGCGCATCCGGCAGTCGCTCGATTGAACGCGAATCTAAAGCGCGGGTGCATCCTGACTTGCTTTGAGAGACGAAACTTGACGCGTCCGACGATCCGACGCGGGCTGCTGGGTACGTCTAACTCAGGCTGCCTCGGATTTGTTGTAGAAATTGATATAGAGCCTTCGCACAGTGCGGTAGCACTCGCATGCCGCCTTTTCAAGGCCGTCGGGATTGATGATATGGATTTTTCCGCGGCTGTACCTGATAAGTTCTTTGCGCTGCAACTCTCCTGCTGCGGCAGTTACCGTGGTCCGGCGCGCCCCTAGCATGTTGGCTAAAAACTCCTGGGTCAGATGATAGGTTTCGCTCTGTACCCGGTCCCGTACCATAAGCAACCAACGCGCAAGGCGTTCTTCCGCCTCATGCAGACGGTTGCATGCCGCAAGCTGTCCGAGGATGAATCCCTGGCTTTGGACGCATTGCAGCACACATTGGCGGAGCCCTTCATCCTCCAGAAATTCTTTCTGCAGATCCTTGAACGGCATGCGCAGGGCTGTGCCCTCCATCTGGATGAAGCAACGGGTGGGGATCCTGGCCTTGCCCAGAAGATGAAAGCTCTCTACCAGCCCCTCACTACCCCAGATACCTACTTCAGCGCTGGCGCCGTCGGACATTGAACTGACAATGGAGGCGATGCCCGAAGTCATAAAGTGTGCATATTTGGGCGTTTCATCGGGTTCGTAGAGGACGGTTCTGGTTGGCAGCGAGACTGGCTTGAGGCGCGCCAGGAGGAGATTTCGATATGCAACAGGAAGAATTTGCAGCAGCAAATTGGAACCCTGGCCGGCCATGGACACGCCCTCTCAGCTCGATTTGCAAAGGACGCCGCCGAAGAATGAGCTTGAATCCTGCGTTCTCTGTGAAGATGTATGGGTTCGCATCTTTGCAGGGATTATCTCATTGATAATTAAATTCTTATGTACGGTATTGGACAGTAATGACCTGAATTCCGCATGCGATCGCTCTCACCTGATCCTTCTGCCCGGTACCAGACAGAACCCGGTTTGGGGGCGCGAATTAATCTGCATCTACTGTCGCGGCACGTTTGTCGATGGCGCGTTTCTTCCCAAGCGAGGCCATATGAACAGTGATGCGCACGTGCTCATCGTCAGTAACGACCAGATGTTGCTGCAAACCCGTAGATTGATCCTTGGATCTTATTTTCGGGTTGCGACCGCGGGCCGGGTGTCGTACGCTTGTTCGCTGTTGGCACAGCAAACCTTCGATCGTGTCGTGCTGTGCCACACGCTGTCGGACGGCGAGTGTCAGCAGGTGATCGGATTGGTTGATGAGCAGAAAGAACCCCCGACCGAAGATTATTACCCTAAGCGCGCTGGGGCAACACTATTCGGATTCCGGGACCGGTCCCAGACTCATGGCTGAAGACGGCCCATTAGCGCTGGTGAAGAAATCAGCTGAACTGGTGGGATTCGATCTGAAAAGCAGAGCCAAAGCGGCTCAAGGGTGAATCGTCGGTGCACCTCTTCGGGTTTTTAAGAGCGCAAGAGCGCCGGCTCCCAGCTATCAACCCGAAGCCTGAAGGATCCAGAGTGCATTTCTCCTTCTCATATAATTTGCCTGTTGAAAACGCGGAGTGAGCTCAGGCAGCAAGTTGCCGCAAGCCACGATCGCGAAAGCTGCATCTCATCTACATTTACGTTTCCTTTGCGGAGGCCGACATGGCGAAGAGAGTAGCGGATCTTTTGGTGGATGTTCTGGCAGGGGCGGGAGTGCGGCGGATTTACGGAGTTTCCGGCGACTCGCTCAACGGAATCACTGACTCGATTCGATCAACCGGAAAACTGGAGTGGGTTCATCTACGGCATGAAGAGACGGCCGCGTTTGCCGCGGGCGCTGAGGCGCATCTTACCGGAGGGTTGACGGTTTGCGCGGGAAGCTGCGGGCCGGGAAACCTGCACCTGATCAACGGGCTTTACGATTGTCATCGCAGCCGGGTTCCTGTGCTGGCGATTGCGGCACAGATTCCGAGCGATGAGATGGGGAGCGGCTACTTTCAGGAGACTCACCCGGAACATTTGTTTGCGCAGTGCAGCCACTATTGCGAATTGGTTTCGCAGCCCGAACAGATGCCGCGTGTACTGGAGATTGCCATGCAGACCGCCATTTCGCGGCGTGGTGTTGCGGTGATTGCGATGCCCGGCGACATTGCGCTGCGAGATGCCGTGGTGCAGAGCCCGCGACTGCATTTTCACGATGCGAAGCCGATCGTCTGCCCGTCAGAGGAGGAGATTGCGGCGCTGGCGAAGATTCTGAACGACTCGAAGAAAACCACGATGCTGGCAGGAGCGGGTTGCGCGGGGGCGCACGATGAGCTGATGGAAGTTGCCGGCAAACTGAAGGCGCCGATTGTGCATGCGATGCGCGGGAAGGAATATGTGGAGTACGACAATCCTTTCGACGTGGGTATGACGGGGCTTCTGGGATTCTCATCCGGTTATCAAGCCATGATGAATTGCGACACACTGCTGATGCTGGGAACGGACTTTCCGTATCAACAGTTCTATCCGGAAAGAGCGACGATTGTTCAGATCGACATTCGGGGAGAGCAGATTGGCCGCCGGACGAAGGTCGACCTGGGGCTGGTGGGCGATGTGAGAGCCACACTTACCGCGCTCAGCAAGCAGATAAAAGCGAGGAAGAATGATGCGCATCTGAGCACTTCTCTGAAGAACTACGTCGAGGTGCGCAAAGACCTGGACGAGTTGGCGACGGGCAAGGCTGGCGAGAGTCCCATCCATCCCCAATATGTTGCAAAAGCTCTGGATGAGCTTGCGGCGGAGGATGCAGTCTTCAGTTGCGACGTGGGCACACCCACGATATGGGCGGCGCGCTATCTGCACATGAACGGCAAGCGCCGGTTGCTCGGCTCGTTCACGCATGGCTCCATGGCCAATGCACTGCCGCAGGCGATTGGAGCGCAGGTGAGCCACCCCGGACGCCAGGTGGTTTCGCTCTGCGGAGACGGCGGGCTCGCCATGCTCATGGGTGATCTGCTGTCGCTCAGCCAGTTGAAGTTGCCGGTGAAGCTGATCGTCTTCAACAACAGTTCTCTGGCGTTTGTGGAACTGGAGATGAAGGCAGCCGGCATTCTTGATTTTGGAACCGACCTGCACAATCCGAATTTTGCGAAGATGGCCGATGCTGCGGGGATACTGGGTCTGCGGGCGGAAACAGCGGACCAGGTGAGGCCGATGATCGAGCAGGCTCTGAGCCATGACGGGCCAGCGCTGATTGAAGCCATTGTGAGCAGGCAGGAACTCTCGATGCCGCCGACCATCACCGTGAACCAGATCAAAGGTTTCAGCCTGTTCATGATCAAGGCCGTTCTGGATGGGCGAGGGAGCGAGATCGTTGATCTGGCCAAAGTCAATCTTCGGCGATAGCTTCAATGGCCTGTCTGTGCGCGGCTAATCGTCGTCGGGTGGGCCTGAGGCTTTCTGGGCCAGAAAGAACTCCTTTGCGTGCATGGTATGTACCGGGGTGTAGGGCGTGGGCGGCTGCGTGTAATCGAAGCAGTCGCTGAAATCGTCGGAGATGCTGTCACGTGTGCCCAACGACGGCAGGTCGAAGACTGTTTCTGTATAACGCAAGAAACCGCCCGACTCGTGCGTGACGTGGGAGACGTAGCCGCGTTTGGCATAGGGTGACACCACAATGACAGGCACGCGGAAGCCGAGTCCCATGTCGTCGACTTGCGGCGGAGGGACATGGTCGTACCAGCCTCCCCAGTCGTCCCAGGCGATGAAGATGGTGGTGGAATCCCAGAATTGGCTGCGACCAATCGCGTTGACGATGCTGACCACCCAGTCAGGTCCCAGGGGTGGCGCGCCTGGATGGTCGGAGTTGTTGAAGGCCGGAACGATCCAGGTAACCTGCGCGAGATGGCCGCTGTCAATGTCCTTGAGAACACGGGTTTCCGGCGAGACCACTTTCTCGTTCCAGTCGGGGCCGAAGAAGATGTGCCGAATGGCCTGGTAGGCGGAGAGGATGAAGAACTGGTCGCTCTCCTCGCTGGGCGCGTAGTACCGCCAAGTGATGCCCTTGGCGTCAAGCAGATCGGCGATTGTGAGGTAGTCGAAGCATGGATACACGCCGGGACGATCGGTCCCATTCGGTCCCAGCAATGGGACGCGAGCGGTTGAGGCGGCGCCGCAGCCCCACACATTACCAGAGGGATTCTCTGAAGCGTTCCCCGACTGGCCAGCGATCATGTACTGGTGGGCAACGAAGCTCGGGCCCGTATTGGACTGAAACATGCGGTCGCCGAGCGTGAAGTTGCGAGCTAGCGTCCAATAGGGCTCAACCTCTTTTTCCCTGATATACGAGTAGGGCAGCATCGTGCCGTTAGTGCCGAAATTATCCATGGCACCGCCGTTCCACTGCTTCCACCAGTTGGTGTGGGAGTGGTCCAGGTCCGGTCCGTTGCCGAGAGAGGTGGGAACCAACGGTACCTCAACACCTTTATGCATCCCGGTTCGCACGGTGTCCGCTCCTGGGAAGCCATTGAACATGTGGTCGAACGACCGGTTCTCCTGCATGATGATCACGATGTGCTGGATGGGTGTTGACGACAGCGCGCCAGAACCACCCGGCGCATATTGAATGCTGGAGCAGGAAGTGCAGGCGATGAAGAGAGATGCTTCAGCCAGGAGAACGATTTTGGAGAGAAAGCGCGCCATTACGCCGGTTCCCCCGGCGGGGAGACCGGGCTTTTAAGGGGACTTGTACCGATAATGTGATGCTGCCACGGATTCTAGTTTGAGGGAGTGATTTATGTCACCCGGATTCGAGACGAAAGGCTGCAATCAGATGCTCGGAGTTCCCGATGTGGAATGGATGTCAAGACGGTGACGCGTGGTAATAGTTCCTACGAGAGATCATTCCTGCGCGTTGGGCTGGTCGATCGCTCCATGCGCGAGAGCCCAGCTCACAAAGTCTGCTGGAGCGTTCTTCACGCCGGCGATGTTCGCTCCATCGATACTTTTCAAATGCTGCCATTGAATATTCTTCAGGTCTGCACCGCGCAAATCCGCTTGGTCAAGGTTTGCTCCCAGAAGATCGGCGCCGACGACGCTGCTGCCCGTCAGATCGGCATTTTCGAGTTCGGTCTGAATACATTTTGCGTGATCCAGAAGGGCGCCTCGAAGGTTAGCTGAACTGAGGTTTGCCAGGGTGAAGTCGACCCCAACAAGATTGGCATTGCGCAGGTCGGCAGAGCTGAAATCAGAACGTAGAAGATCGGCGTTTTTCAAATTCAGCCCTTGCAGGAATGCTGAGGAAACATCAACGCCCACGAGTGGAACCTTGTCCGCATTCAGTTCCTGCAGAGCTTCGATTCTCCCACCGCTACCGCCCTTTCCCTGGGCTGTGTTGATGACCTGCCATGCCTGGTAATGGCGCTGCTTTATCCGATCGCCGGACTCGGCGAAGTAGAAGATGACGGCAACCAGCACGGAGAACGAGCCCAGATATTCAAGCACCTCGAGCAAGGTCCAGTTGCTCAGGGCGTATGCGACCCACTCCAACCCCCACTCGAAAGCGGTGAACGGGGTCAGCCAACGGTGGTTTGAGGTTTGCTTTCGTGCCTTCCACGGAACGGGGCGCTTTCTGGGTTGGTGCGCGATCATGGGTGGATTTCCTTAAATGCCAAGGGAACTCGGGTCGGGGTCTGATGGAATCGCTGTGCTGTCAATGAGACGCTTTCGCGACGAAGAACGTAACAAGCGGAGGATACAGCGCGAAAGTGAATGCTGCAGTGCGACCAGGAATTAAAAAACATACTGCAAACGCAAAACGGCGGAGCTGGTATGCTCCGCCGCCTTCCGTACAAACCGCTTCTCAACTGCCGAGCCAGCGATTACTTGTGTCCGCCACCTTCATGTTCGCTGCCACCGCCGCCGCGAGGAGCTGAGGCATGCTGTGGTGCGCTGGCATGAGAAGGAGCTGCATGGCTTGCGGCGGGACGTGCTGCAGCGGGGCGGTTCGTCGCCACTGCATGGTTGCCGCTAGTGCGAACAGCCGACGTGCGGCCGTGCGCGACAGATCCACCTCCTCCGCGAGCAAAGTTGCTGTGGTTAGCGGCATATCCGCCTCCGCCACGATAGCTTCCGCCACCACCTTCGACGAAGCGATGTCCGCCCCAACCATGGCCATAGCCCCAGCCGGCCCACGGACCCATGCCGAGGAAGATGCCGTTGTAGAAGTAGCCTGGGCCGTAAAAGCCATAGGGCGAGCAGGCGTATGGCGCGTAGTCGTAATAGCCGTATTGGCAAACAGGTTGAACGCCACCGCCGATGCTGACGACAATTTGCGCCTTTGCTGCCGGCGCAAGGGCAAGCCCTGCGAGCAGTGCTGTGGTACTGAGAAGTGTTTTGAGTCCGCGCATGTGTTGACCCCCCTAAGGTGTCTGCGGTTGCCTGAATTGCGTGGGATGCCCTGCTGCCACGATGAACCATCCGGCAACAGCGCCACCATAAGGAATTTGAATCCGTCCTTGGATGTCCCTCACAATGTCGGGGGTTGAATGTCGGTCTGTCCTTACGTTTCCGACATTAGCTGAGTTGCAGACGCCGCGTCTGAGCTATAAGGCTCATCACCCTGTTCGGGGTTGGCGGTGCCAATGCGGGGCGGCTGACGCGCCTTGGATCGGATTCGCGGTGGTAGCCTAGGGTTTGATGGCGCTGGCTTCGCATGTGGATTTTCTAGTAATGGGCGCGGGTGTCGCCGGGCTGAGGGCAGCGGTGGAACTGGCGCATCACGGCGACGTGCTGGTGGTCACGAAGCAGTCTCTGGCCGAGTCGAACACCCACTATGCGCAGGGTGGGATCGCCGTTGCCATGGGGGACGATGCGGACATCGCACTTCATCTTCTGGACACTGTGAACGCAGGCGATGGAATTGTGTTCCGTCCTGCTGCGCAGGCGCTGGTGGTCGAGGGGCCGGTGCGGGTTGCCGAGCTGATTGAGTGGGGCGCGCACTTCGATCGCGAGGGAGACCACGCAGCCGGGGCGCTGTTGCGCACGCGCGAAGCCGCCCATTCGCAGCCACGCATTCTGCACGCCAACGGCGACGCTACGGGCGCCGAGATCAGCCGATCGCTGGTGGCTTTTGCGCGCGGACACAAGCGCATTCAATTTGCCGAGTGGACCATGGTGACGGGTCTGGCGGTGGAAGACGGCCGCGTTGTGGGCGCAGATCTGGTGAGCGCGAATTTCCGGGCAAACGACCTGAAACCGCATCGAGTCATTGCGCGCTCGGTGCTGATCGCCTCTGGCGGAGCAGGGCAAGTGTATTCAGACACCACCAACCCCGCTGTAGCCACTGGCGATGGCATTGCGCTGGCGGCCCAGGCTGGCGCCGAACTGGCAGACATGGAGTTCTACCAGTTTCATCCGACCGCGCTGTCTCTGCGTGAGGTGCCACGCTTTCTGTTGTCTGAGGCGTTGCGGGGAGAGGGCGCGTATTTGCGCAACGACAAAGGCGAGCGCTTCATGGAGCGCTATCACCTGCAACTCGAATTGGCTCCGCGCGACGTGGTTGCGCGCGCGATTGCGCGGCAGGGGATGGGCGCAGCACCCGGCGAAACGCGCCAGGTGTATCTGGATATGCGCCATATCCACAACCGGGACCTGGGCCATCGTTTTCCCGGCATCAGTGCCTTCCTGGCGGAACATGGACTGGAGCTTTCGTGGGACCTGATTCCGGTTCGTCCCGCGGCCCATTATCTGATGGGAGGTATCCGGACTGACTTGGAGGGAAGGACCACGCTGCCCGGGCTGTATGCGGCGGGCGAGGCTGCGTGCACGGGCGTGCATGGAGCCAATCGGCTGGCATCGAATTCGCTGCTTGAGGGATTGGTGTTTGGTGCGCGGGCTGCGCAGGCCGTGCTGAACGATGCGCTGCCACTGGTACCTTCAGTCGCGCCTGAGACTGTTCCTGCGCGGCTTTCGGATTATGAAGATGCTGAAGTTGAAGGCCTGACTCGCAGGTTACAAGCGTCGATGTGGGCGCACGCCGGGTTGTTGCGCGAGGAGTCGTTGCTGCTTGAGGGAGTTGAGGTGCTGCGCGCAGTAGAGGATCGACTTGGAGAGTTGGTGGAAGAAGGGAAAGGAGGCCGACGACTGAGAGAGGCGCTGGCATTGAGCCGCGTGGCTGAGGCCATTCTGCTTTCGGCGATGGCTCGGACCGAGAGCCGCGGGGCGCATTATCGGAACGACTACCCGCAGCGGGACGACGAAGGATTCCGCAAACACTCCGTTCTCGGTCCGGAGGGCAGGGTTAAGTTCGAGGAATGGTAGACATTCCTTATGAGGCTACTGAGCCTTGATCTCTGCTTGCCGCAATCCACGAGATTACTGCGCATAGAGTCAGGATCGTTCCCATAATGGCCAGTGATGGAACGATGGGCACGTCTACCCAGCGCGCGGCGAGCATCTTGAACGCGACGAAGGCCAGCACTGCGCCTAGGCCATAGTGCAGATAACGGAAGCGGTCGAGCAGCGCGGCCAACGCAAAGTAGAGCGAGCGCAGGCCCAAGACGGCGGCGATGTTTGATGTGTAGACCACGAAGGGGTCGTGGCTGATGGCCAGCACTGCGGGGATGGAATCCGTTGCGAAGACCACGTCAGTAACTTCGATGGCGAGGATGACCGGCAAGAGCGATCCTTTGGCAGGCTGCAGCTTGCGAATCCATTCCGGAATGGCTGCGTGCGCGGAGCTTCCGCGTACCAGGCGCACTGCTGCGTAAAGTAGAAACAGTCCGAAGATCCAGGTGATCCATTCGAAGCGCTGGAGCAGGGCGATGCCCGCGGCGATGAAAAGCGCTCGCAGAATGACTGCTCCGCCGACGCCCCATAGCAATGCGTGGTGCTGGCGCGCGGTGCTGATGCGGAAGCCCTGAAAGATGACCAGGAAGACGAAGAGATTGTCGACGCTGAGTGAGGTTTCGATGGCGTAACCGCCCACCCATTCAAGCGCTGTTTGGTGACCCTGCGATACGGCGACCCAGGCGGCGAAGGCAGTTGCGGCTAGCACCAGGACGCCGGTCCAGATCCACGCGAAGGCTTGTGCATGGCCGGATTCGCGACGATGGCCGGGAAGGAGCGAGTCGGTCAGCAGCAACACAACGACTGCCGCGTGGAAGCCGACCCACCAGACCCAGGATGCGCCTGCAATCATCTATGGATGGTATCGCAAGGGAGGGGGTCGGGGATCAGGGGTCAGCTTTACGGCAGGCTATTTATGAATCTCGTAACAATGTCAGCGGATTGCTGCGGTTCTCGCTGAAGGATAAGGTGAGGGCCCCGAATCTTTGCGACTTTAATCTGCGGTTTAATTCCTACAATCTCTTCGAGACAAGATGGGCCGACCAAGCGGTCTTGCTGGGCTTGAATGAAAAGAATGGGCACTGAGACTTTATTGAGTTCGAGGCGGGCGTCAACTGCAAGAATCTGGCGAAGACGCGCACTTAGGACCGCCGACTTGACTGAGCGAATTGTTGCGCGAACAGCCGAGTGAAGTGATTCTGGTGCATCCGGTCCTACAAGAAAATGAGCAACGGCGATCTTCGGTAGAGGGAGATGGAAAGCTAAAGGCGCAATCAAGGAGGCGACCAACTTTAGCCAACCGTGGATCGGAGATGTTGCGAACCCTGCGCAGAGAATCAGACCTCTTAGATTTGTTGGATTGGTTGCGGCGAATTGAATAGCCAGAGGGGTTGAGAAGGACTCGGCAAGCAGGACATAAGGATCTGATTCCGGAACAGTGACCGCGACAGCTTCCTGTAACTGACTGCAGGAAGGGCTCACGCCAGTCGGGTAGTGAAGTGCTTCGATGCGATCTTGACCGGGGATCATTTTCATGAATTCGGAGAAAAGCTCTCCGGTTCCGTGCATTCCTGGCAGAAGCACGAGTCTCTTAATCATCTCTGATTGATCAGGCGGATCGTTTCCATGAACACGTCGCCGTCGATGGTGAGGCTGGCGGCGCTGACTTTGTCCATGGTGTCCTGGGCGGTGTGGTGGTATGCGTTGTTGGGGCCGTAGTCCAGGTCGATGACGTCGATGGAGGGGACGCCGCGCGCGACGAAGGGGAGATGATCGTCCTCGACTGCTTCTTCGCGCTGAAAGAAATAGCGCTCATCGCCGTACTTCTTCGCCGCCTGACGGACGATGCCCACGAGCCAGTCGGTGGATTTGGTTTCGCGCTGAATGTCGAGGTCCTTGTCGCCGATCATGTCGGCCAGGATGAAGGCCTTGATCTTGCCGAGCGTACCGTCGCGTCCCCACTTGGCGGCGAGATGTCGGCTGCCATACGTCGAGTCAGAGGCCGACCAACTTTGGATGGCCTCTTCGCCGTCGAAGAAGACCAGCCAGACAGAGTAGCCGTCGAGGGTTTTGCCGCGGAGTTGGTCCGCGATGGCGAGCAGGAGGCCAGTCGTCGAACCGCCATCGTTGGCGCCGACGAAGTTGATGTTCTTGAGCCAGTAATTCGTTTCGTAGTGCGTGGCCAGGACGATTACGCCGTCCTTTTTGCCGGGGAAGCGCACGATGAAGTTGCGCATCGCCACCGGGCCGATGGGCGTGTCGGCGGTGAACGTGTCTTCTTCAAGCTGGTCGTGTTGGAAGTGGGCGCGGAGGAATTGCTCGGCCTTGAGGTGACCGGGGCTGGTGGGCCAGCGCGGGCCGATGGAGACAAACTGGCGCGCGTACTCAAGGGCTTTGGGGCCGTTGAAATGCTGCTGGGCGGACAGCGCCAACGGAGCCAGCAGGAGCAGTGCAGATGCGAATCTTTTAAGCCGCGAGAAGCGCATCATTGTGCGGCCTTCTTGGTTTCCCGGGCTTTGCGATGCGAGGGATGTACCCACCAGGCCACGCCGATGCCGACGAGATAAAGCGCCAGCATGGGGACGGCGTAAATGCACATGGTCCACGGGTCGGGACTGGGCGTGATGATGGCAGCCACAAGAAATACCGCCAGGATTGCATAGCGGATGTTGGTCCAGAGAAATTTGGGGCTGACGATGCCGAACATGGCCAGGAAAAAGATGAGGACGGGCATCTCAAAGCTGATGCCTAGGCCGAGGATGATGGAAAGAAAGAAGCTGGTGTAGTCCTCGATGGTGATCATGGGCGTGAAGTTGTGGCCCATATCAATTATGAGAATCTTCATGGCGCCCGGCAACACGTAGTAGTAGCCAAAGGCCGCGCCGCCGAGAAATAAGCCGACTGTCGCCGCCATAAAGGGGATCACGAATCGCCGCTCTTTTTGGTAGAGCCCCGGGGCGATGAAGAGCCAGACCTGAAAGAGGATGAAGGGCGAGGCAACGATTGCCCCGCACACCAGCGAAACCTGAAGCTGCAGGTTCAACGCGTCCATGGGGTGCGTGAAGACCAGCGACTTGCCAATGTGGTTCAAGGGCGCCTGGATATAGGCGACGAACCGATCGCGAAAGATCCAGGCGATGATGAAGCCCGCGGCGAGATAGAGAGCGGAGTGGACAATGCGGCGACGGAGCTCGTCGAGGTGCTCCATCAGGCTCATGCCGGGCAGTTCCGCGCGCTCAGTTACCGCGGCTCGCGCCTTGCCTATTGCGTCTGCCGCATCAACCATGTGTGTGCTCTGATTCTGCCGCCAAGTCTTCGGCTGGCGCTTCCGGAGCAACAGAGGCAGAGACTGCTTCAACGCCATTGGCAGCCTGCGCAAGCGCTGTCAGGCTGTTGGGCCGCGCTGCGGGCACCCGCTCGCCCGTTGAAGGTGGCTGAATGCGGAGAGATGCCTCATCGACGGGAGTTTCAGGAGACGGGTCAACTGTCGGAGGGTAGACACCGTCGTCGGGGTAGATGGTTTCGGTGGCTGGAAGAATGGTTGCTTCCGTTGCAGATGAAGCCGAGGGTTCGGGAGCTCCGAGTTGCGGTGGGGTCGCAACGGCCAGGGCCTTGATGCGCTCCTCTTCCTTCTTGCGCCGGTCGGCTTCTTCAGCGTTGCGCAGTTCTTCTTCCATCTGGAACTTGAAATCGTTGGAGGCTTTGCGGAACTCGTACATCAGCTTGCCAATCTGGCGGCCGATCTGCGGGAGACGCCGCGGACCAAAGACCACCAGCGCCATCACCATCAGGATGAGCGAGTCGGCCATGCCGAGGTTGGCAGTTTCAATTGTCGGCGGGATTCCCATCGAGAGCAATGATACCTTTCCGTGCTTTGAGGTCACAAACGGTGGGACAGGGTTTCGCCGCTGCTTTTGAAGGAGTTCCGGTTCACCAGCTGTAACCTCCCGAGGGCGGAGGCCATGAGCTCAGAAGCTGGCGCAGCAGAACGATGCGCCCGAAGTGGTAGGCGTTGTGCGCGCCAAGGCTCTCTAGTTGCTCGCGCACCGTCATGATGCGTACGGGTTCACCAGGGCGTGATGGGCAGCGGATCTCTACGTCCAGACGGGATTTGTCCAACGTCGCCGCAGCTGCAAGCCGGTTGCCGAGGAAAAACCGATCGCACAACTGCCCCCAATATTCGCGCTCGGCGTCGAGAACCGTAGGAAATCCGTCGACGGGGCTTGCGGGGAAAGGAGTCTCCTCGCCGGCAATCCAGTCCAAGGTCACCTGTTGCCAGAAAGTGATGTGCCACAGTTCCTCATAGATAGAATGGGGCGCGCCAGCTGGCTTTTGATGCGCCAATTCAGGCGTCAATGCCTCAAGAATACGCGCAGGCGCTGTGTGCGCGCTTTCGCCAGCTATTACCTGCTGAAGTTCGTTCATCTTCGCTCCTGTTAGTTTGCCCGGGATTCCGAACGCAGTCTTCGCGATTATTCCACGGGGGCGGCCAGTGTTTCGTCTGCGTTAAAATAAGTCCAGATGGTTGGCCTGTCGCCGGTTCATGTCTGTTTGACGCGTTCCGGCTTCGAGCAGCATCGAACAAATGAATTGGGCTGCAACATCCCCGCGGATGGGGAGTTAGAACAGTCGGTCGGAAGGTCGATCGTCTCTCGAATCTCAGCGCGTCCGCTGCAGCCAGGTTAGCTTTCAACATCCCCGTCCGGCAGCTTTCTTGAGACTGGCTGGACTGAAGGCGGAAATGCAGTGAATCTGATCGTTGAAGAAGAAGCAGCGGAATTGTCCGCTGAAGACGGCAGCAGTTGCAGCCTTGAAAACTACCTCGCGCTCCCCGACCACACCATGGATGCCCGCATTGCCGCAGCGCGGGAACGGCTGGGCGCGACCACCATTCTGCTGGGCCACCACTATCAGCGGGACGAAGTGATCCGCTTCGCCGACTTTACAGGCGACAGCTACAAGCTCTCGAAAGTCGCAGCGGAAACGGACGCTAAGTATATTGTTTTCTGCGGCGTACACTTCATGGCCGAAAGCGCGGACGTGCTGGGCCGCGATGGCCAGCAGGTGATCCTGCCCGATCTGAACGCGGGATGTTCCATGGCCGATATGGCGGAAATCTCGCAGGTGGAAGCCTGCTGGGAAGTGCTCACGCACCTTCACCTTTCGGAAGAGTTCATACCCCTGACGTATATGAACTCCACGGCGGCGATCAAGGCTTTTTGCGGCGAGCGCGGCGGGCTGGTCTGTACATCATCGAACGCACGCGCAGCCTTTGATTGGGCTTTCGCTCGCGGGAAGCGGATTCTATTCCTGCCCGATCAGCACCTGGGGCGCAACACAGGATATGCCATGGACATTCCTCTTGAGGAGATGGCGGTTTGGGATCCTTGGGCGATTCAGCTTGGTCCGCTTCAGGGCGGACTGACGAAGGAGCGGATCGCCGCCAGCCGGGTTTTGCTCTGGAAGGGGCATTGCGCGGTGCATCAGCGCTTTCTACCTGGGCACGTTGAGCAGGTACGCGCTAAATATCCCAATATCCGGGTGATTGTGCATCCGGAGTGCCGCTGGGAGGTTTGTCAGAAGGCAGATGCACTGGGTTCCACGGAGCGGCTGATCAAGATTGTGGAAGACGCTCCAGCAGGGTCCATGTTCGCCGTTGGCACGGAGATTCACCTAGTGAACCGCATGGCGCGGCGCTTTGCTGCGGATGGCAAGCGTATCATCACGCTCGACGATACCGGGTGCCTGTGCACCACGATGTATCGCATCAGCCCGCAGCACCTGGCGTGGGCTCTGGAGAACCTGGTGGAGGGACAAGTGGTGAACCGCATTCAGGTTGCGCCGAGCGTGAAGCACTGGGCCAAGACGGCGTTGGACCGGATGCTGGAAGTGTAAATAGGGAGATCAGAGAATTCGGAACAAGAAACAACCGACGATTCAGCGACCTTGTCCAGACTCATTTTGTGAAAGAGGCTCAGTGAACTTGATCTCATTCCCTGAGCCATCGTTGAGACGGAAGTCGCGATTCCCCCAAGGTTTGCGCGCGATGCCTTGCGACAAGTGTCCGCCCCTTCGCTGGAACTCGGCGTAGAGAGCGTCCAGATCTGACGTGAAGATATGAATCCCAACCGGAGAATGGCTTTTTGTGTCGTCATGAAAAAGGTGAATGGCGACATCGTCACGCTCTACGATTGCATAGTCGCCATCCGGCATCTGCATGGCTACGTGGAATCCAAGCTTCTGTTCATAATGTTCAATGGCCTCATGCAGATTGGAGACTGGGAGTTCAGGTGCGATCCGAGAGAGCTTCGCCATGGTTCCATTCCTTTCCAGTGGAAATTGTTTCACCAATCGAGAGCGAGTTAGCACTAAACGAGATGAATGGCGTCGCTTTGAGAACGCGAAAACGCGCCTGCGGAAAACGCGGCTGTTTCCTGCCATTTATTAACTATTTATTAAACAGCGTTTCGTCGTATCCTAGAGAGTAAGGAAATCTTTCATAATGAAAACCTTTACTCTTGAAGAAGCACAGTCCCTGCTGCCGGTGCTGGAGTCGCTGCTGAAACGCGCGGTGGAAAGCAAACAGGCCGCCGAAGAGGTTGAGGCTGGTCTGGCCGATCTGTCTCGCCGTATTTATCTTTCCGGCGGCATGATGGTGGATGTGGCGAAAGTTGCTCGGGAGCGCGCGGAGGTCGAGACCCATATGCAGCGAGTGCGCGAGAGCATTGCCGAAATCGATTCGATCGGCGTGCAGGTGAAGGATCTGGAGTCTGGGTTGCTCGATTTTCCCTGCACACTTGAGGGCGAAGTTGTTTTGCTCTGCTGGCGCATGGGCGAGACTGCGATCGAACACTGGCACACCCTGGACTCAGGATTTCAGGGGCGGCAGCCGATCGATGAGCGGTTTCGCCGGCGGTCTACTTCTGGCGGACGGCCGAACTGAGGTTCGAAGCTACTAGCTCCCAGCTTTGAAGTTTGAGCTTCTGGCCTGGCTATGTTGGGAAGAACCCGCAGAGAAATATGGCTGCGATTAAAGGGGCCACTTAAGGGCGAGAGGCGACCTGTATCCTGATTGCGCCCATGTATATATCCGAGCACGAAGTTCGCGGCGTACTTACATACGAAACCCTCGTTCCCGCCATTCGACAGGCGCTCATCGACTACTGCGCCGGGCTGGTGGAGCAACCTGCGCGCATGATTCTGCGAGCAGGGAATGCGGAGGGTTTCCGCAATGGATGGTTTGCGGTGATGCCGGTGATTGCCGGCGATGTGATGGGCGTGAAGACAGTCACGTTCTTTCCTGGTAATGCTGAGCTTGGCCTGCATACGCACATGGCGGTCATTGAGCTGCTGCGCCGTTCGACGGGCGAGCCGCTGGCGGTGATGGATGGGCGCGTCATCACGGAAATGCGCACTGCGGCGGTTTCTGCCGTGGCGCTTGCAGCGCTTGCTCCTGCTAGAGCGACGAGTCTAGGCATTCTGGGATCAGGCGTGCAGGCTCGCTCGCACATTCAGGCGATCAGGCTGGTGCGGCCAGAGATCACTGACATTCGCATCTGGAGCCGCACATCGGCCAATGCTGAACGCCTGGCAAGCGAAACCGGTGCACGCGCCGTCGCAATTGAAGAAGCCGCTGCAGCTGGCGTGGTTCTTACCGTGACCGCATCGCCCGCTCCAGTTCTTGAAGGCCGCTGGCTTAGTCCTCGCGCACTTGTGCTGGCAGTGGGAGCCACTGGCGCCAGTTTACGCGAACTGGATGACGAGGCGATGCTTTCAAGCTACGTTGTGGCCGAATCGCGTTCCTGCGCGGAGCGTGAATCCGGAGACGTTCGTCTCTCTGGCGCAACAGTGCAAGCGGAGATCGGGGAGATTCTTACCGGGAGAGTCTCTGCTCCCACAGGCCGACGCATTGTCTTCAAGTCGGTGGGCATGGCGATTGAGGACCTGGTCGGGGCAAGACTGGCGTGGCAAGCGCTGAACAAGATCATTGTTCCAGAGAAATAATATCGCGGAAGCTTACGCCTTCAGGAGAAAGCGCTTATCGTTCCCTGTGCATGCCGAGCACGCTTTGCTCTGTCCATAAACTGCCACCTGCAACAGCAGAATCCCTTCCAATACCTAAGTTCAGGGACTCAACCGCATTCCGGTTGAGCCCTCACTGCTATGGAAGCATCTTAGCTTCAAGGAGCATTCACTTATGGCACACAACATTGCAAAAGCTTCCCCGTCGGCGTTTCTAGCGATGGCACTCTTACTATCGACCGCGGTTATGGTTCCGAGCGGTACCCTCGCACAGTCCGGTGGGAACGGCGTCGCGGATATGGTCTCCGCACAAGGCGCACTCACGGACAATCTCGATGCCGGCAAGGCCAAGCCAGGCGATCCGGTTCGCGTCAAGCTTAGCAACAAAGTCAAACTGAAAGACGGAACAGAGCTGCCCGCTGGAACGGCGATTGTAGGCGAGATAGCCACTGACGACATGCAAGTGAGCGGAGTTTCCAAGCTTGCATTACGCTTCACCAAGGCGGAGACAAAAGACGGCAAAGTGGTTCCGATCAAGGCGACCATCGTGGGAATCTATCCACCAGAGAGCCAGGATGCCGAGGGCAATCCAATCAGGCCAGGGGATGAGATCACAAACGGCTTGCCTCGCCACGCAGATAGCGTAGACCAAATCGATGCCTTGCCGGGGGTTGACCTGCACAGCAAAGTTACCAGCAGCAATTCTGGTGTTCTGGTGACCACTACAAAAAAGCACGATGTGAAGTTGAAACGTGGAAGCGAGATTGCACTGACCGTTGCCGTGCAGGGATAGTCACCCGCATTGCGAACGACCACGGCGGCAGCAATCCTCTTGCTGCCGCCTTCGAATGACCACACGAAACGCAGAGTCCTGCAAACTCGCATTTGCGTTGCAGCTCGACTGAAGCGCACCCCCGCCCGATGAGCGAATTCCTGTTCCGCACGTCCTTTAGTTCAGGTAGAGGAAAGCCTGCGCCTGCAAATGAGGCCACGAGGCAAAATGCGCCTGGAAGCGATACCCTTAAGACTGCGACTCGAAGGGATTGGAAAAGGAGCGGGAATGAAAACGGGATTTCGGGAACAGTGCGAGTTTGTTGCCCCGCTCTGGACAGGCTATTTCAGGATTGGTCTCATGGTGATTGGCCTTGCAACGGCTGGCTTCCTGACGAGTTGCAAGAACTTCTGGGCGGCGCCCGCTGGCAGCACGAGCTTTTCTCTCAGCAACGGCGGCAATATCACCGTGACCGCAGGCGCGAGCAGCGGCAACACGTCAACCATTACCGTGACGCCGGCGAACTCATTTACCGGGACGGTCACGCTGACTTGTGCGGTTACCACCAGTGTTTCGAATCCTGTGAGTCCGACATGCAGCCTTTCTCCGACATCGGTTAGCATCACCGGCACCACGGCGGAGACGTCCACGCTGACCGCAACGACCACGTCTTCGACGACCAACGGGGCTTACGAGATCACGGTTACCGGTGCATCGAGCGGCGTTACGTCGGAGACTACATCGGTTTGCGTTGAGGTGGGGACTTCCACGGGCGGCTGCAGCTCCAGTGCCGGCACCAGCGGATTCTTCTACGTTTTGAACCAGACGACAAACCAGATTGCTGCCTTCGATATCTCCTCAAGCCAGCTCAACGCGCTCGGCGCCACAGCTTTGCCTGCGGCGAATCCGTCTGCCATCGCTGTGGCACCCAACGGCAATTTCCTGTATGTGAGCACGGGATCCGGTATCTTCGTCTACTCGATTGGATCGAACGGCGCGCTAACGCTGCAAGACAACGGCCAGGCAATTTCACAGGATCAGGCCACCACCATGCAGGTTGACGCCACCAATTCCTGGCTGGTTGTTGCTGTCTCCGGCATAGCCCAGGTCAATGCCATTGCAATCAACTCGAGTACAGGCGGCCTTGCCACCTCCGGAGAAAGTGAACAAGTCTTCGCATTATCTTCTTCGACCCCGTTGCAGTTGGCAATTTCTCCGGCCGATTCAAGTTCGTGCAACGATTGCTATGTTTTTGTTGCAATGGGTAAAGGAGGCACCGAGGCGATTCACTTCAATCCCAGCAGCGCCAATCCCTTTGGCGCTTCCGCCGGCACCACCAACCGAGAGAATTCCGCAAGTGCAGATAGTGCAGTAGCCGTGGACCCCACAAATCGGCTGCTGTATGTGGGCGAGACAGCTGCGGTCTCGGGTACCCAAACCGGGGGGTTGCGCGTCTTTACGATTGCAAGCGGCGGAATCACTGAGATCTCCGGGTCCCCGTATGCCACGGCGGGAACCGGCCCCGCTGCGATCCTGCCGACTGCAGACGGCAGTTATGTCTATGTCGCGAACGGGGCGGTCAGCGGCAGCTCAGACGGCAACATCACCGGATTCTCAGTATCATCCACAGCTCTAACCTTGATTGGCAGCACCGCGGCTGGGCCCACGACGGCCCACATGGGCCTGGCCGAGGATTCCACCGGCAGCTTCGTTCTTGCAACGGATTTTGAGGGAAACCCCGATCTTAAGGCTTACTCCATGAGTGGAGGTACGCTCACATCCGTGCTCAGTGATCCCACTGGAACCGACCCTGTCGGGGTCATTGGGATTGCAGCGGCGCCATAAAGGCAGATAACAGGTTCCAGATTACATATGACAGAAAAGGCCGCGTGAGCCGGTTACTTCATCCGAGCCAGAGTAAACGCTCGCTCTCGATCATCACCCGCTACTGTCATCTGTAACCTGCAGTGGTATCCTCAAGAGGACCGCCACTGGCTGTGCTCACGCAATCTCCAATCCCTCTCGTCCCTTCTGCCCGCCGCTTCGGGGCCTCGATTCTGCCTTTAGTCACACTGTGCTTTCTTGCGCTTGCCTGCGGGTGCGCGCGATTCCACCATGAGCAGCACGACACGGTGTATGTAACCGCGCGGCAGATGTACCTGCACGACCGTGTGGCCGCAGTCTCCAATCGTGTGGCCGAAGTCACGAACGGGCAGCAGTTGGAGGTGCTGGAACGCGGGCGCCGCTTCCTGAAGGTTAAGACACAGAAGAACGAAATCGGCTGGATTGAAGAGCGGGCGGTTATCGACTCGAAGGCGTACGACGCGTTTGCCAAGCTTGCGGAAGAACACAAACAGGACCCGGTGGTGGCAACGGCAGAGCTTCGCGACGATATTTACCTGCACCTGCTTCCAGGGCGAGAGACAGCGCGCTTCTATCTGCTGGCCGGCAACGCCAAGGTTCAATTACTGGTGCGTGCCTCGGTTCCGAAAAACCCAGTTCCCGCTAGTTCAGCGCCAAAGCCGGCGGAGACCAAGTCGCCGCTGGGGGATAAGAGCCCGGGGGCGAACCCGGTTAAGAGCTCTGCACCGCCTGCTGCGAAATCTGCCGTCGTGCCCGCAAAGTCAAAGGCGGCTGCTCCCGTGCCTGAGATTCCGGTGCCAGCAATTCCGATGGAAGACTGGTGGCTGGTGCGCGATTCAGCCGGCCATACAGGATGGCTGATCGCCGGTAGGGTGGATGTGGATGCGCCGGACGAGATCGCGCAATATGCGGAAGGCCAGCGGATCGTGGGTGCTTACGTGCTGACAAAAGTCTTCGATCAGGATGCCCCAACACCACCGGCAACTTCGGACCACCAGGTCCCCGAGTACGTAACTGTACTCGGTCCGAACGAGTCGGGGCTACCCTTCGACTTCGACCAGGTCCGTGTCTTCACCTGGAGCCTGAAGCACCACCGCTATGAGACGGCCTACCGACTGCATCCGATCCAGGGCTATCTGCCGGTGCGGGTTGCAATGCAGCCGGCACCCAAAGGGGATGTGCCGGTATTCAGTTTTCTACTGGCCAGCAGTCCGAATGTCACCACGGATCCAACGACCGGCATCACGCGGCCACAGGCTCCCCGCACGATCCACTACGAGATGCTTGACACCCAGGTGAAGCGAATCGGACCGGACATGGGGCCGATTCAGCTGGGTCACGTGGAAGGCGAGAAGCCCAAGCCGGCGAAAAAGAGGGGAAAGTAAAGTTTCAGTGCAGCCTTAGTTTGTGTAGGTGCTTTGCAGGCGCTGGTCCAGCTCTACCGGCGGCCGGCGAACCACAGTGAGACCCTCCTCGCCCAACAGAAACGTAGTGCCCGTGCTCTCATTCACCAGCTTCTGCTGCACTTTTCTTACTGTGTCAAGCAAACGCGGAGCCTCAGGATTGAACGAATCCACAATGCTGTAGTCCTGCACGGGAGGCCTGCCTGCGATTTGGGACCCACTGGCCAATAGGAGCCCGAATCTGCCAATGTTCTCGGCGCTGGCCCCGACCAGCATAGGACTCGGCGGAGAGAGAATCGGTTCTTTTGGCTTGCGGAGGTCCAGCAGCGCGGAACCCTTTCCGTCGCGGAAGTTGATCAGCACTGCGGAGTCGTTCACAGACGCGCCAAAGTCGAATGTGTCCGGAGTTTCTAACTTTATTGAAGCTACGGGTTTGATGTGAGCCGGGTCGGTGACGTCGAGAATTGCCAGTCGCCCCAGTTGGTGCTGCTCAACGTACAGATAGGTCAAGCCGTTGGTGAGGGTATGCAGTTCCATCGATTGACCGGCTGCCTGCACCACCTGAGGAAGGTCACTCGGCTGCATCACGACGATGGTCTTCGATTGTGAAACGATTTCGGCGTAGGTGGTGGCCGTGGCGGACACCAGCGTCGCCGCCAATAGAGTTTTCCAGAAGCGTCGCATCAGATGCTCCTTTCGAGTCCGGTTCGTAGTTCGCGTCGAATGTTCCTGGGGGTTGGAACACGAATTATTGACAGTCTCGCTTGACCGTCGAAGGCGAGGCCGCCTTGATTCTTATTCATCAAAGATGTCTTTGAGTGCCCGTGGGAAGCGGGTTGGGATTGATTTATTCGCGAATGGCAAACCTATGTCAAGTATTTTCTTGTGTGGGAACAGCGACGCAAGAACAGGAAAGAGAGGACGGCTGCATCACCCTCGCCGGCGCAGTTCCATCTCCACTACTCGCAACATCTCTGATTCGGGGGCGGGCTTGCCGGTCCAGATTTCGAATTGACGTGCACCCTGCTGCACGAACATTTCCAGACCGGTAACTACAGGTATGCCGCGTGCCTTCGCCAGCTTCAGCAGCGGCGTCTCCATGGGGTTGTAGACCATCTCGAAGACAAGTCCGGCGTTCAGCTCGTTTTCCGCGATGGGCATAGCCGGTTTGCTGCCAGCCATTCCGCAAGGCGTGGCGTTGATCAGCACGTCGAAGCGGTTCTTTGAAAACTGCTCATGCTTCATCGATTTGGCCTTGGCCTGCCTGGCAAGCGCCACAGCCGTTTCGTGGGTGCGATTGACGACGAAGACCTCTGCGCCCTGGTCCACCAGCCCGAAGATTGCAGCCCGTGCCGCGCCGCCCGCGCCCAGCACAGCGATGCGTGCGCCGGGGAGCTTCAGACGCTTTTCCAGCGGTCTGACCACTCCAGCAACGTCGGTGTTGAATCCGTACAGCTTGCCGTCGGCCCCGGTGCGCAGCGTGTTGCAGGCCTTGATGCGCGCCGTCAGGGGGTCCATGTTGGCCAGGTATGGCAGGACCTCCTCTTTCAGAGGCATGGTGACGGCAACGCCGCCCAGCGGCAGATCGCGCACCAGGGTCAGCAAGTCGTCGAGCGACTTGGTTTTCAGAGGCAGGAGCACCGCATTCACGTTTTCACGCCGGAATGCCGTGTTCTGCATCTGCGGCGAAAGCGAGTGGGCGATGGGATTTCCGGCCACGCCGAAGATGCGCGTTGCCTGGTCAAGATGCTCGATGCGGTAGAGGTCATGGAGGGTATGCGCCGACACTTGCCCGGCAGCAGTCTCCGCACCGTCTGAGATCGACGCGAAAGTAAACGCAGCACCTGCCCTCGGGCCCAGCACGCGGCTGACAAGGCCCTCCTCGCCCATGGCGATACCCACCACGTGCGCGGCCAGCGAGTGGTCTTCAATCAGTTTCAGGACCGCAAGGTTGTCCGCAAGCGACCGAGCGGTAGACACTACCTTCACGAAATCCGGCTGAAAAGCTTCAATCCGCGCCACTGCGTGCCCAAGGCCCTTGGTGCGGGCAAAGTCGTGAAAGCTGACCAGCAGAGCCACGCCCGCCGTCCGCAGGCTCGATCGGAATCTGTCGAGTTGAGCCGGCTTGGCCTCCTCGGCCGACTCGACTTCGAGGTCCACAATCCTGCAGCCAGCCTCAGCGGCGCCAGTCAGCACCTCCAATTCCGAGGTCAGGGAGCCGACGAAGTTGCCGCCAAACTGCTTGCGTCGGCAGGTGGCAATCGCCGTCACATCGCGGTGGTTGGCGAGAAAGTCTTTCAACTTGGTCAGGGCGGCCGCTGGTTTGGTGCAGGAATCGAGCCGGAACTCGAGAAACCTGGAGTCTTTGAGTGCTTCAGTCGCCCGCTCCAGCAACTCCGCAGGCGACCCGCCCTGAACGGCCACGCACACCTTACCCACGCGCAGCCGAGGGACGGAAGCTGCGGGAACGGAAGGAGCCGGATTGGGCGCTTCAAGGAGCTTCGCCATCAATTGACGCATCTTAGATGGGTTTCCGGCAGTATGCAAGGGCGCACCGCTCCGGCTCCAGCGGAGCAGGTCCAGCCGGGGGTTTAGGACCGGCGGCTTCTTCTATTCGTCCCGTAGCGTTTTGGCGGGATCGATTCGTGCGATTCGAAGGGTTGGCACCACGGTGGCCAGCAATGTTACCGCGACCAGTGTCAGGACCACGGCCGCGATGGTCGGCGCATCGTAGACTCCCACCCCGTAGAGGACGCTGCGCATGGCCCGCAGGGCAACGGCACAAAGCACCAATCCGGCAATCAACCCCACCGCCGATGCGCGCATACCAGGTCCGCCGATCTGGAACATGGCGCGGCTTATGGTTGAACCCAGCGCAAGGCGAATGCCAATCTCGCGGGTCCGCTGCGCCACCATGTTTGCCACCAGCGCAAAGATGCCCACGGAACTTAGGAGCAAGGCTAGACCAGCCATTGCACTCAACAGCGCCACTTCGATTCGTTGTGTCGATAGCGTCTCCGCCTGCAGGTCGGCCATGCTGTAGAAGCCGGAGAAGGGAAGGCTGGGATCGACACTGGCGAGCGCCCGCTGCATCTGGGCAGTAAGCCCCTCAACCGGAGCCGCGGTGCGGATGATCCAACTGGGCTGAAACCAGACGTGGACGACGGCCAACAGATTGGGGTCTACCTGTGTGGCGGGGACGTAGATGGTCTCCTCAGTCTGCAACGGAGCCGAGGGGTTGAGGCCGGAGGAGAGCTGAATATCGGAAACGACGCCAACGATGACCACATTCTTATTCACTGTGCGGCCGACCGGGTCCTCGCCGGGGAAGAACTTCCGTGCAAAGGTACGGTTGACGATCGCGACGTGCTGAGCGTTGGGGCCGTCGGCGGGGCTAAAGGTGCGGCCAGCCAGCAGTGGAATCTGGAGGGTCTCAAAGTAACCCGGCGAAACGTATAGCGCATCGGCCTGGACCTGTCGATCAGCGCTCAGCGCGACTTGATCATTGAGTGTCCGCTCATAGGGCAACGAAAGCCCCACAGCGGCATTCTGGACGCCGGGAATCCGGCTCATGGCGGCAGTGCTATCAGAGAGCAGTTTGTTGAAGGCGGCCGGGTCGTGAAAGCGGGCGTCGTCAAGCGAGGCCTTGGCGGTCATGACACCACTGGCGTTGAAGCCAGGAGGGAGCGTTTGCAAGTGGATGAGGGTACGGATGAGCAGGCCACTGCCGGCAAGCAACAGGACAGTCAAAGCAACCTCAGAGGCGATCAGCACTTGCCGCAGACGTAGGCGATCTCCACCGAACACTGAACGGCTGGCCATCGAAGAACGCAGATCGACCTTGCGGACTGCGAGGGCTGGAAACATGCCGAAGAGCACGCTGGTCAGCAGCGAGACAACGAGAGTGAACGCCAGTACGCGCCCGTCCAGAGGCACACCGGCTACAGGCAAATAGTTCTCTGGCAAGAGCGACAGCAATCCGCGCAGCGCCATATATCCCACGGCGACGCCTGCCAGGCCGCCCACACACGCCAGCAGAAGATTCTCAATCCAGAGCTGATGTTGAATCTGCCAGCGCGAGGCGCCGAGAGCCAGCCGCGTTGCGAACTCCGGAATGCGGCGCGTCATGCGCACCAGGGTGAGTCCGGCGAGATTGGCGCAGGCAATCAGTAGAATAAAGCCCGCGGAAAGCAGCAGTGCAAGGGCTTTGGGGCGCAGCTCGGCAGCCTGGCCTTGTTTCAGCGGGACGGAGTAGTAGGTGGTTTGCGTGCCAGGGTGCCGCTGGTTGCGTCGCACCGCCCAAGATGCCCAGGCGCGATTGATCTCGACATCTGCCTGCTGCCAGGTTGCACCATCGCGGAGACGCGTGACGACCGCAAAGTTGGTGCCGCCGCCCTCACCTTGGCGGCTGGGCTGCAGCGCCGTGTACAAGTCCGCATTCAACGGAGTGGTTGCGCCTTCGGGGAGAATGCCGATCACCGTGAACGGCTCGCCTTTGAGAAGGATAGTCTGCCCCAGCAAATTATGGTCGGCAGCGAAGATGTTGCGCCACAGGCCGTAGCTCAGGATGGCTGTCCTTGGCCCGTGGGGACGGTCCTCCGTCTCGCTGAAGTTGCGGCCCGCGGTTGGGTGAAGTCCCAGCACGTCGAGGTAGTGTGCCGAAATCCGCGCCGCGTGTAGATACTGAACTCGTTGGCCAGCCTGGAGATTTACGCCGGATGCCGTGCCGCTGGATATAGCAGAGACGAGCGAAGGCACGTTGTCGCGCAGAAGTTCCCACTGCTCCCCATCGATCCAGGTGCGGCCATCATAGGGGGCCGAGCCCTGGATGCGTGCAAAGATGGCGCCCATGCGCTCTGGATGCGGGTAGGGCAGATCCCGCAGCATCAATGCATTCTCGATGGAGAAGATGGCGGTGTTCGCGCCGATTGAGAGAGCCAGGGTGAAGATCACCGTGAAAGTGAAACCGGGATTGCGGCCCAGTTGCCGCACTGCGAGCTTGAGGTTTTGTCTCAAATTGCTCATCTGCGATTCTCCAGACAGAGGAATCTCGAAGCGCCTGTGCTGAATTACGCACCCGGCCCGGCTCAAGTTCCACGCTTCGAATGTCGCTGACGGAAAAGCGCAACCCCCGCCCGTTGTGGCAACCTAGAAGTTTGGAGGAGTTTGCCCATCATGCCTGCTGAAAATCCACCCGCCGTTGCCTGTACAGAGTCGATTCACGTTTGGGAGGCCGGGGGTGCAACATCGGCCGAGGCGCTTACTGCGTGGGTCGGCGCGCGCCTGGCGGCGCACGAGGCCGCATTGGCTTCCCTGTTAGCTGTCGAGGGTCCCCGGACGCCGGAGAATTCATTGCGCCTGTTTGACATGGCCATCGAGCAGCTCAGCCTTGCCGGGGCGCAGGCCGGGGTGCTCAACTCCGTCGCTTCCGACAAGGCCGTCCGCGACCAGGCGCAGAATGAAGCCCAGCGGGTGGGCATGGCCGGTGCGGCACTGAGCCTCAATCGCGCTGTTTACGATGCTTTGGCGGCGATCAGTCTGGACGGGGCCAGCCCCGCGACACGGCATTTTCTTGAGCGCACGTTGCTCGGCTACCGGTTGGCCGGCGTGGACAAGGACCAGGCGACCCGCGACCACTTGCAGGCACTGCAGGAAAAAGCAACTATGCTTTCGCTCGAGTTCAGCCGCAACATCCAGGAGGGCGGCAAGACCATTGAGGCGACCGAGGCGGAACTCGACGGCCTGCCCGCCGACTACCGGGCTCGACATCCGGCAAATGCTGAGGGCCACGTCACGCTGAGCACCGATCAGCCCGATATGCAGCCGGTGATGACCTTTGCCGCCAGCGCCGCGTTGCGCGAACGGATGTTTCTGGCTTACAACACACGCGCTTATCCCGCGAACCAGAAGATACTTCTCGATCTCCTGGCGACCCGGCAGGAGATTGCGACGGTCCTCGGTTTTCGTAGTTGGGCCGACCTGGCAACAGCGGACCAGATGATGGGCTCGGCGGCAAATGTGCGGACCTTTCTGGCCAAACTGGACGAGGCCAGCCGCGAGGGCGCGCGGCGTGAATTCGAATTGATCATGAACTTCGTCCGCGGGCGGCAGCCAGGCCTGAAAGCGATCGATATCACCAGCCGAGGATACTGGTATGAGCAGTTCCGGCGCTCGGCCTTCGATTTCGATTCGCAGTCAGTACGTCCATATTTTCCGTACGCGCAGGTTGAAGCTGGGGTGTTGCAGACCGCTGCGCGGCTGTTCAAGGTTGAGTATCGCCCTTCCGACGCGACGGCATGGCATGCGGGTGTTTCGGTGTTCGACGTCTTTGAAGGCGGACGGCGGATGGGGCGTTTCTATCTGGACATGCATCCGCGCGAGGGCAAGGACAAGTGGTTCTCCGCAGCGCCCATCGTGACCGGGACGCGGGGCCGTGCGCTGCCTGAAGCCGCGCTTATCTGCAACTTCCCGGCGGGCGATGAGAATGATCCGGGACTGTTGCAATACTCCGACGTGGTGACATTCTTCCACGAGTTTGGCCACCTGATGCACGCAATCCTGGGCGGGCAGACGGAGTGGGCCGGGATCTCCGGATTTGCCACCGAAGGGGATTTCATCGAAGTGCCATCGCAGATGCTGGAAGAGTTTTTCCGCGATGAAAAGCTGCTGCAGGCTTTTGCGAAGCACTACCAGACCGGAGAAGTGCTGCCTTCGGAGACGATCAAGAAGATGAAGTTGGCAGGCGCGTTTGGGCGCGCGGACTGGGTGCGCGCGCAGCTTTACTACACGACACTGTCGCTCGATCTGCACGACCAGGATCCGGCCGGGCTTGATCTGGATGCCACCACCGAGCGGCTCTACAAGACGCTGCAACCTTGGACGTGGCTCGAAGGCAACCGCATGTACACAAGCTTCGGACATTTGACCGGCTACTCTTCGAATTACTACACCTATGCGTTCGACAAGGTGATTGCGCTGGACTTTTTTGCGCAGTTCGATCCGACAGACCTGACGGGGTGCGATGCAGGCGGCAGATACCGCAAGGCGGTGTTGGAGCAGGGTGGGTCAAAGCCGGGGCGGCAGATGGTGCGCGATTTTCTTGGACGAGACGAGGAGTTTTCAGCATTTTCCGATTGGCTGAACGAGGAGTTTGAAGGGCAGTTGCTGGAGACTGTGTGATGAATGCAGATGATTTTCGCCGCATTGCAGTCAGTTTCGAAGGCGCTGAAGAGGGCTCGCACATGGGCGCGGCCGATTTTCGCGTGGGCGGCCGGATCTTTGCTACGCTTGCTTCTGTGAAGCAAGGTTACGGCAACCTGATGATCACTCCCGAGCACCAGGCGGAGTTTATTGCGGAGTGGCCTGACCTGTTTCTTCCCGTGTTTGGCGAATGGGGCCGAATGGGCGCCACGCATATTCGGCTGGCGGAGACGGATGAGGACACGCTGACCGGCGCCTTGCACACGGCCTGGAAACTGAGGGTCGATAAGAACAAGAAGCCAGGCAGCAAGAAGAAAACCTCTACATCAATCGCGTCAAAAAAAGGTCAAGAGTATCTGAGAATTGACCGTCTCACGTACGACTAGAATTCAGCGAGGCCGATCATGCTGATAACTTCTCGCATCTATTCCGCGGCCATTCTGCTGGCGGTGTTCGCTGGCGGATGGTCGACGAGTCTGCGCGGAATCGACGATCGTTTGAGTGGACCTGCTCGCCTCCCGACGCTGATGCACACCTGCCTGATTTCGGATAACGTCAGGCGGCTGGTCAGCTTCTACGAGCCAATCCTGGGGGAAAAAGCAAAGTGGTCTGGCGAGGACTATGCGGAGTTTCCGACGGACGCAGGGGTACTTGCAATTTTCTCGGCTGAGGCGCAAGAGAAATACATTCCTGGATCGACCGAGGCAGCCAGGAACAAGAGCATGATTCTGGAGTTCAGAGTTGGGGACGCCGATCAAGAATATCGGAGACTCCAGGGGTTGGTGAATGTGTGGGTCAAGCCACCGACGACCCAACGATGGGGGACTCGTTCGCTCTATTTTCGTGATCCGGATGGAAATCTCGTCGATTTTTACGTGGAGAGTAAGACGCGATAATCGCGAAGCCATTGAGCAGAATTCGTCAATGCATCCGCTATGATGATCCGCAATGGCTAAGACGCAAGACTTTCAAGACAAGTGGGCACTGGTAACTGGGGCAAGCGCGGGGATCGGTGTGGCGTTGGCACGGGAACTGGCGACCTACGGGGCAAAACTGATTCTCACGGCGCGACGCAAAGACCGGCTGGAATCCCTGGCGGCAGAGCTAAGGGCGAGGGGAACAGAGGTTCGCATCGTTGTTGCCGATCTGAGGGATCCAGAGGCACCGCAGCAGATTTATGATGCTACGGAAAGCGCGGGCATTCACGTAGAAATCCTGGTGAACAATGCCGGACTGGGTCAATACGGAGAGTTTCATGCCAGTCCAATTGACCAGGAGATCAACCAGATTCAAATCAACTGCGAAGCCATGGTGCGGCTTTCGAGATTCTTTGTTCCGCGTATGGTCAGATGCCGTCGCGGATGGGTGCTGATATTGGCGTCGACGGCCAGCTTTCAACCCGTCCCGTATCTCACCACCTACGCGGCCACCAAAGCATTCGACCGTTTCTTTGCGCTGGGACTGGCCGCGGAGGTTGCACGCTTCGGTGTCAAAGTTACGGCTTTGTGCCCTGGACCGACAGAAAGCGAATTCTTCGAAGTGGCCCGCTCAGGCGGTTTCATGGACGCGAAGAAGCAGTCTGCCGCCGATGTTGCTCGATTGGCGGTGGCCTCGCTGGCTCGTGGGCAGCGGACTATTGTTCCGTATTTTGGTGGGTGGTTTACGGCGCAACTGGTCCGCGTGTTGCCCGTCAATTTGATCACTTACTTTATTGAGAAGATAGCGCGGCCAAAAGCCCAATCGGCTTGAATTGGAGTGCAAGCCGATTCGGGATCTGTGTCTAGGGCAGTTCTCTTACCCAGATATTCCTGAAACTGATTGGCTCGCTCTTGTCGCCGTGGGCCTGCAGTTTGATGGGCGCCGTGTCATAGGCTTTGTAAAACGGCTTGCCGATATAGAGAGTTTGCCCCTTCAATTCGAAGTGATTCTGCACCAACACCCCATTGAAGAACGCTGTCACGTAGGCGGGTGATTTCAGCAAACCGTCGGCGTTGAAGGTGGGTGCGGTCCATACGACGTCATAGGTCTGCCACTCGCCCGGCTTGCGGTTGGGATTCACCAGCGGAGGGTTCTGCTTGTAAATACTGGCAGCCTGGCCGTTGACGTAAGTCGGGTTGTTGTAAGAATCCAGGACCTGGAGCTCGTATCCGTCATCGCCGGGGCCGGTGGAAGCTAGAAAGACGCCGCTGTTTCCGCGGCCCTGGCCGCTGCCGGTAATGTTCTCAGGAACTCTCCACTCGATGTGAAGCTGGTAATTCTTGAACCTGCGTTTGGTTTCGATGTTGCCCACACCGGGCGCCTTCTTGACGGTAAAGACGCCGTCGGCCACGACCCACTGGGCTGGCGTGTGGTCCTGGGCGGACACCCACTCGTCTTCGTTTTTGCCATCGAACAAGACGATTGCGTCAGAGGGAGGCGCGGCGTCGGTTACGCCAGGGGTTACTACTTTGGGTACTGGCGTCCAGACTTCAGTCTCCTCGGGCTTGGGTTTGGGCGGTTGCTGCGCAGAGACGCCGACGGACACGGAAACCAGGGCTGCCAATGCGAGGAGTTGAGAAAGTTGGGTTCTCATAGTCATAGACGGTCTTGAGGATACACCCCCCTGTGCGGTAGCGTCAGGGAACATTGGCGGAATTTTATGGGCCCGGATGCTGGTCGGCACGGAGAAATTTGGAGGCAGAAGAAAAGTTTTCCTCAGGGTGACAGGATATTTTTCTCATTTTCTGGCAACACGACAACCTTTTTTCAATTCATGCATCTGACTAAATAACAAGCAGAGGCTTCCACTAATACAGTCCCGCCAAGAAAGGTATCCACTCCTTTTTGAAGGTCCGTCAATGGACCTCTTCCCACCTTCCCCCCCTGGACCCCCTCCCAAAAACAGCCTCTCGAGCGGGCCTGCCGGAAGGCAGGCCCAATCGCTCACCCGAGCGATTGCCTGCTCGGCCAAATGTCACCTGCGCGAAAACTCCCCGATGAAACTCCAGCCGAATGCGGATTCGTGCTCTGAGATCGCTGCAGGGCCACAGGCCCGTTAGAATCGAAAAGAGATGCGGAATTCTTCCATTCCAAAAACTGATTCCGAGTCTGCTATCCAGGCAGTTGACGCGCTGTTTGAGCAGCCGGGGCTGGTGCGCAGTCTGCACGGGAGGGCCGCGGGAGTGACGAGCCGGGCCCGTGCTCGACTAGAACGCGGCGAGCCTGACGAATTCGCACCTCCGCCTGTTCCCCGCGTGGCGCCGAATGGCGTGAAGTGGCTTCCGGTTCCGGTGTGGGAGAGGCCAGGAAGCCTAACCAAGGACTGGTTGTGGGCTGGTTTCAGTACGCGGTTGGGCGGCCTGAGCCGGGCCTATTGTGCGGAGGATGCACCGGGGGAGCTGAATCTTGGTTTTACGGCAGACGACGCGCGAGAGACCGTGTCCGCTAACCGACGCCTGTTGGCCGAAGCCGTTACCGGAAATGAAGGGACACCGCTGGTGACCATTCGCCAGATTCACTCCAGCGTTCTGGTGCTTTCGGGTGGGAAAGATGCGCTCCGCGAGCGACCTTGTAAGGGCGACGGCCTGATAACCGATCAGCCCGGTGTGCTGTTGGGAGTCCAGACCGCCGACTGCATTCCGGTGCTGGTGGCCGACCGCAAACGGCGCGCAGTTGCCGCCTTTCATGCTGGGTGGCGCGGCACCGTCAAGCGGATTGTCGAAGGCGGGGTGGGGCGGATGCGTTTGGAATTCGGATCACACCCTGAGGATCTCATTGCCGCCATCGGTCCCGGAATCGGGCCCTGCTGCTACTCGGTAGGCGAAGAGGTGCTCTCCAGTTTCGAGGCTCAGTTTCTTTATGGTCGCGAACTTTTCCGCGATGTGTATTCGACCGACGCGGTGCGGACCAAGTACCCCATGCTGTTTCTCACGCAGCGAGCTCCGGGGCACTCGCCCATTGGCCCCGGCCTGCACCTGAACCTGATTGAGGCCAACCGCCGGCAGCTGCTGGATGCGGGACTCAAGCCGCGCTCGATCCAGGTGATCGGCGGCTGTACCAACTGCCATCCGGAGCTGTTCTTCTCCCATCGCGCCTCAAAAGGGCATGCGGGGAGGATGATGAGCGTGATTGGTATCCGTCCCTAACCACCCCACTATCCCGGAGTTCTCAATGGCCTGGAAAACCATTCAATCGGCTTTCTGGGGCGCAGCGCTACTTGCTGCTCTTTCCGTGAGTGCACAGCCACCAGCGCCAGATCCCGCGCCGTTAGGCAAAATGGTTGACCTTGGCGGCTATCGCATTCATCTTTACTGCACAGGAAGAGGAAAACAGACAGTTGTACTCTCGCCGGGAGGCGGGGATTTTTCATTCGCGTGGTATTTGGTTCAACAACGGCTACAAAGCTCTGCGCGTGTCTGTTCATACGACCGCGCGGGCAGTGCGTGGAGTGATCCCGGACCTCAGCCGTTGACGTTGCGAGAGGAAGCGTATGAATTGGAATTAGCCTTGAAGCTCTCTGGCGAAAAGGGACCCTACATTCTGGTAGGACATTCGATTGGTGGCTTGGTCGTCAGAACCTTCGCAGAAGGGTATCCGGATGAGACTTCCGGGATGGTTCTCGTCGATGCGCCCAGCCCGGATGGAACGATGGGGTATTACGGAAAATTGGTTCGTGTTCGCGACCTTGCGAAACGAACGATTCCGCCGGTTCAGACGATGAAAACGAGTCCTCCAATTCCAATTAGCGATGCGGAGCGAGAACAAGCCCTGAAATACAAGAGCCACAAGATTCATCCACCGTTCGACCGGCTCCCTGCGGCGATTCAAAACCTTCAACTATGGGCGCAAATGTTGCCGCCGAAGGTCGCGCAAAGTGAGAAGGATGATTACGCCCCTGAGGAATGGCAATTTCTCTATGAACTCCAACAGTTCGGACACCCTCTCGGAGATAAGCCCCTCATAACGATGATCGGGATGAAGGAAGCTGAGGACAGGCCCTCCTCCATGTCGGCGGAAGAGTGGCACACGCTGCACGAGGAAAAAGTCGAGCAGAAAAGAGCGTTTGTAACCCTTTCAACAAATAGCAGAGCGGTTGAGGTTCAGGACGCTGGCCATTCGATCCATCTAGAAGATCCTGATGCCGTAACCAATGCGATTCACGACGTGATGGATGCCGCTCTTCACAATACCCACCTGAAGCAGTAACCCTTATAGTCTTTTCGATTGGCAGCGGTCTGCTCATGAATGGGTCCGCGCCGCCATTCGATGATACGATGGTGGGCTGTCCAGCCAGAAAGTTTCTGAGGAGTCACCTGCCATGAGAAATGCCGCGGCCGCGAAGCCTATCCGCGCGAAAAGTGAATCACGCCTCGGTCCGCTCTGGGGCGGTATCACTATTCTGCTGGGCGCTCTGTTTCTTGTGTGGCCCGCGATCTATAACGGCTTTCCGCTGCTCTATCCGGACTCCATGACTTATCTGGACGATGGGCGCACCGTGGCGCGGGCAATCTTTCTACACCAATTTTCTGCGTACTACGGGATGCGGTCGTTCTTCTACAGTCTGGGCATTCTGCCGTTTCACTGGAATGTCTCTCCCTGGCCAGTGGTTGGATTGCAATGCGTCCTGGTGGCTTGGGTTCTCTGGCTTGTGGTGCGGTCCATTGCGTCAGGGCACGCGGTCGCGCGTTATCTGGCGGTGGTTCTGCTGCTCAGCATTCTGACGGGCGTCAGTTGGTATTCATGTTTCGTCATGCCCGATATTCTGGGCCCGCTTGCCTATCTCGCCATCTATCTTCTGGTGTTCTCTCCCGAGAACCTCTCGCGCGTTGAGCGATGGGCTCTCTATGGCGTTGTTGTATGGGGAGTCACCGCCCACTCGTCGCATCTTCTGCTGGCAGGCGGGCTATGGCTTCTGCTGGTGGTTTTCGCAGCATTCGAGAGGCGCAGGTTTCTCAGCCGCATCAAGGCGTTGGGTATGGTGGCAGGAATTCTAGCGGTCGCCGCCGTGGTCCAACTGGCTCTCAACGGATATCTCTACGGCAAGCCTTCGTTGAACGGTGAGCGGCCGCCATATCTGATGGCGCGTATTATCGCCGATGGTCCTGGACGCACCTATCTCGAAAAGAATTGTTCGCACTTGAAATGGGCGGTCTGCAACCATCTCGCGCAACTTACGGAGGATGCCGATGAGTTTCTGTGGGGGCCGGATGGGCCGTACTCCAGCGCTTCAGATGATGATCGCGAGTTGATGACGGAGCAGGAGATGCCCCTTGTGCTGGCAACCATTTACGCCTATCCGCGCGAGGAGTTTGCGAAGGCGGAAGCAAATTTTCGGGATCAGCTGATGGCTTTTGGCATCTATGGCTTCGATCCCAGCCCCTGGCTCCTCGACCAATTCAATGCGACGCTCCCGAAGGCGCGTGCAAGTTACGTGGGCAGCCGGCAGGCACGCGATCTTCTCCCCCTCGACTTGATGACTGCAATCCAGTCCGGAACCGTTTCGGTTTCGCTTGGCGTGATTGCCGCGTCAATTCCGTTTCTCTGGCGCCGCCCTTCGCCACGGCTGGCCGGCCTGAGTGTCTCAGTGGTATTCATCGTAATCACCAATGCCTTCGTCACAGGCGTGTTGTCGACCGTCGACGATCGATACGGCTGCCGCGTGATCTGGCTGATACCTTTTCTGGCCACGGTTTTCCTGCTGGATTGGCTCAATCAGTGGGAGACCGCGAAGGGAAGTGGATCGGGCGCCGGACCGGGATTGTCGGTCTGAATCCGGCTCCTGCTGAATGAGCCTCAATGAGAAAGGCACTCTCCGGAATCAGGATGGAGACTCAGGAGGCGCTGGCAGCGGCCTCGTCTGGATTGACCAGGTCGCGGAGTTCCTTGGATGGCTTGAAGTAGGGCACACGCTTGGCTGGAACCTCGACACGCTCTCCGGTCTTGGGGTTGCGTCCGATGCGCGGGTTCCGCTGGCGGATGCGGAAGGAGCCAAAGCCTCGAATCTCAATCTTGTCGCCGCTCTGCAGAGCCCCGATCACTGACCCGAAAATGGTCTCCACAATGACCTCACCGTCGCGGCGGGTCAGGTCGCCAAGTCCGGTCACTTTTTCCACCAGGTCTGCCTTTGTCATATCCCTTTGGCCTCCGCTCACAGCATAACCGCATTCCGCTGGCAATGTGTCAAAAAGAACTCTAACCTTTGGGTTTCGAGTCCTTTCCCGTCCACAATTTGAATGATAGCGCCCGGCACATGCAATCCTGCAGTCCAAATTCGACCGCCGGGTCCGCCGTCGAAGTATATGATGACCAGAGTCCTTCTGGAAATCAAGTCCATCTAATAGTCAGGACCCCAGGCGGTGATCGGCGTCGTGAGCCAGCTTCCAAAGTACAGCATTGTCATTCCGGCCTATAACGAGAGCGCGCGTATTCTGGCGACGCTCAATGCGGTGCTGTCTTATGTCCATGCTAACGGCTGGCAGGTAGAAATAATTGTGGTCAACGACGGTTCCGGCGACGAGACGGTGGAAGTAGTAACTAATTTTGCCAAGACCGCGCCGGAAGTCAGATTGATTGAAAATCCCGGGAACCACGGCAAGGGCTACAGTGTTCGCCACGGACTTTTGCAGGCTCGCGGCGAAGTGGTGATGTTTACAGACTCCGATCTGTCGGCGCCTATCGAAGAGGCGGAACTGTTATTTGCGGCGATTGCGAATGGGGCAGACATAGCCATCGGATCGCGATGGCTGGAGAGCAGGCGCCAGACGCACCGGCAGCCGCTCTATCGGCAGTTTTTCGGGCGCTGCTTCAATGCGGTCACCCGCGCGGTAATGGGCCTGCGCTTTGCCGATACACAGTGCGGCTTCAAAGCATTCACTCGCGCGGCCGCGCAGACGATCTTCCAACTGCAGACCATCGAGGGATGGGGGTTCGATCCGGAGATTCTGTTCATCGCCCTCAAGCGCGGCTACAAGATTGTGGAGGTGCCGGTGAGTTGGGCCCACGATGAGCGCACCCGCATGAGCTACCTGAAAGACGGCGTGAAGATGCTGGAAGAGATCGCTATCATTCGATGGAACGCCCTGCTCGGACGCTACGACAGAAAGGTGGAGCGCATTCATCGCGCCCCGCAGGCCAGGTAGATGGAGCCGACCCCGCACCAAGTCGAAGTGGTCCGCATCATCGCTGCAGTCGCGTTTGTTCTTTTGATCGGGCTCATCGTGTGGCGACGCTCGCGCCGTCGGCGATGAATGAGGCTGACTGAGTAGCTTCCTTGTCCTGGTTATCCTCTGGAGTCCATCGCCCGCGGAATGGTAGGGTGGAACCGAAACCCCTGGAGGCAGCTTGCACGCTCATGGCCGCCGGTTTTCATTGAATAAACGGTCCCGTCTGAGAAGGATGGGTGCGTTTATTTTTGTCGTGGTTGCGGCGGTATCGCTGTGTGGTGCGCTGGACTGGGCCAAGGCAGAAGCACAAACCTTTGACGCCACCAATCTTCGCGAGCCTGTCGACCTGGGCGCTGCCTGGCTGGTCCATGCTGGAGACGATCCAGCCCATGCAGACCCCAAGTTCGATGACTCGCATTGGACGCCCTTCGATCCTCACCACTCGATCAAGACGGTTTTCCCAAACAGTGATCCGGAGTTGATCTGGTACCGGCTGCGCGTGAAGGTGAGTCCGGATCAAACCGGTCTTGCTTTGAGGGAGTATGCCATTTCGCGGGCCTGCGAAGTCTATGTCAACGGCGAGCGCCTCATCTCCGTCGGCCAGATTACGCCTTTCGTTCCCTACACACTGGATGCCAGAACTCGTCGGCGCATTCCGGACCGCATGGTGGCCACCGGGTCCCTGGTAATCGCAATGCGCGTTCATATTGCGAAGACAGAGTGGAGGACCGATCAGGCTCCGGGCTACTATGCCACCAACCTGACGATAGGACAGGAGAACTCTCTTTACCAGAGCGATTGGCTTGCCATCATCGGCGAAAACGCATTCCTTTGGATGGATCGCTTGATGGGCATCGGCCTGGGTATTGTGGCGCTGGTGCTTTTTGTCGCACAGCGCCGTCAACCTGAATACTTATGGATTTCGACCGCAGGACTTCTTCGGCTCGCGGAAGCCCCGGTGCCTGCAATTTCCCTGTTTCACAATGTACCCGCAGTGTGGCAGCTTGTTGAAGATTCACTGCAGGTAGCGACGCCATTCGTCATGGTCTCAATGTACTTCGCGTTCGTACACCAGCGCGTTGGCTGGCGATGGCGAATCGTGCTGGTACTTACCGGGATCGTGAACGCCTTCACCACCATGCAAGGCATTCTCTTTGGCTTTCCCTTGCCTCTTCAACTCTTCGGCAATCTCCCCTTCATCATCATTCTCTCCGTCGTCATCCCTATCGTGTTGGCGGTGCATGTTCGCCGCGGCAATCGCGAGGCAGGTATCCTGCTCATTCCCGTTCTTCTCTTCAGCCTGTACATTTATGCCGAAGTCGTGTTGGGCACGCTCTTTCAGTTCACAGCCTGGAAGGAATTTGCCGTACGCGGCTTCGCCCTGGTTGAGCGTTTCCCCGCGGGCCCGTTCGCCGTGTCGCTTGCCAACGTGGCAGGGATTCTCTCCTCGCTCTCTCTGGCCATCATTATGCTGATCCGTTCGTCCGTCATGAGCCGGCGCCAGGCACTGCTTGATAGCGAACTGGCTGCCGCACACGAAGTGCAGAAGCTCCTGGTACCTGAGCACCGCGGAAATGTCCCTGGCTTCACTATCGAATCGATCTACGAGCCCGCGCAGCAGGTCGGCGGCGACTTTTTCCAGGTTTTGCCATCGGTCGATGGCGGCCTGGTGTTGGTGGTGGGGGATGTGGCGGGCAAGGGTCTGCCTGCCGCGATGCTTGTCTCTGTGATTGTGGGAGCCATTTGCGGATTCAGCGAGTACACACAGGATCCCTCCGAGTTGCTTGCCGGTTTGAATGAGCGCCTGGTGGGGCGCGCAGGTGGCGGCTTCTCTACGGCGCTGGCCGCACACATTGCGGCCGATGGGCGCGTGATCCTGGCCAATGCCGGTCACCTGCCGCCTTATCTTGATGGGAACGAAGTGAGGTCGCCCGGCGCGTTGCCGCTGGGTGTGGTGGGCGGTGTGCGCTACGAGACAACCGAGTTCCGCATTGAGCCGGGCAGCCGGCTCACTTTCTATTCCGACGGGGTGATTGAAGCGCAGAACCAGAAAGGCGAGCTGTTTGGATTCGAGCGCGGACGGGAGCTTTCAACGCAGCCGGCTGCGGCAATTGCTGAGGCGGCGAAGAAGTTCGGCCAGTCCGATGACATTACGGTGGTGACGATCGAACGCGCCGTAGTGGTGGCGTCGGCAGCGTAGATTTGCCTGTGGGGAGGCGTCAGCAAGGCCCGGCGGTTTGCGCCCACGTTTAATATCTCCGATGATACAATGTATCTACGGGAGGGTGTATGCGGGCTCAAGTGCTCAAATGGGGAAACAGCTTGGCTGTGAGGATCCCAAAGCCCATAGCTGAAGACGCTCATTTCCAACTGGGTGATCCGCTAGAGATCGCAGTGGCTGCCGATGGGGTTGTGCAGTTGCATCGGGTAGTAGAAATCCCGACCTTGGCCCAATTGGTGGCCCAAATTACCCCCGAGAATCGCTATGAGGAGATTTCTCTTGGGCCGGAGATTGGAAGGGAAGTCATCGAATGGTGAGCCAGTACGTTCCGGACACTGGCGACATTGTCTTTCTGGATTTTGATCGGCAGGTGGGCCGGGAACAGGCAAAGCGCAGGCCCGCCCTGGTATTGACCGATTTCCGCTATAACCGGGCCAGCGGTTTGGCCGTGGTGTGTCCCCTGACCAGCAAAGTCAAACCGTACCCCTTCACGTTGCCCATCACCGTTGGGAATGTGGAAGGAGCTGTACTCGTCGACCAACTGAAGAGCATGGATTGGGAGCGTCGCGGCGCGGAATTTCATTCCAAAGCCCCGGCCAACATGATCGCCAAAGTGCGCCAGTACATTGCGGTTCTACTGCAAATTCCAATCAAGTAGTTGTGGGTGGTTGCTGTTCTTCATCTCCCAGATCTCAGAATCGAGATGTGGGTCACCTTGCGAACTTTGCGGATTCAGAATTACGGCCTGATTTCAACCGGCGTTCCAACCGGAACCAGATTCCATATCTCGTCGATCTCGTCGTCGGTCACGGCGATGCAGCCCAGCGTCCAATCGTAGAGCCGATGCTTTGCGCCCAACCACCCCATGCCATTCGGGAGGCCATGAATCATGATGGCTCCGCCGGGCGCAACTCCTAGGCGGGCGGCACGCTTGCGATCCTCAGCGCTGGGATAAGAAACATGCAGCGCTCGGTGATAATGACTATCAGCGTTGCGGGCGTCGATCACGTAATGCCCCTCCGGCGTTCGCGCGTCCCCTTCGCGCTCTTTGGGCGCTAGACCGCCCTGTCCCAGCGCCACTTTATAGGTTTTGATAACTTTGCCCGCGGCCAGTAGCTCAAGGGCATGGTCCTTTTTCAGAATCAATACCGAGTCAGCCTTTTGCGTTGAGGATGGTTCCGGTGTTGGCGTTAAAGCGGTCGAGCGGTGTTGTATGAGGAAAGCGCCTACGAATACAAAGAGAGGCGCAATTGTGGCCGCGATTCGATGGCGCTTCATTGACCCAAATTTACTCCACTGGCTTGAGCAAGAGACGCCTAAATTCGATTGGGGCAACTATTCTTCTACTGTCTACGCAGTGGCCGCGTTAGCCTCCTGCTGCAATCCTCTTGCTTCAATCTCAAATTCGCGTATCTTGTACTTCTGAATCTTGCCCGAAAGTGTCGCCGGAAAATCGTCGACAAAGCGGATGTGCTCGGGAATCTTGTAGTACGCGATCTGTCCCTTGCACCATTCCCGAATCTCTTCCTCAGTGGCTTCCATACCGGGCCGCAGGCGCACCCACGCGGCAACGATCTCGCCTAGGCGCGCATTGGGAATGCCGACGACCTGCGCCTCGTCCACCTTGGGATGCGTGTAGAGGAACTCCTCCACCTCGCGCGGATAGATGTTTTCTCCGCCGCGAATGATCACGTCGCGCGAGCGTCCGGTCAGGTGGATGCAACCGTCCTCATGCATGATTCCCAGGTCGCCGGTGTGCAGCCAGCCGTCAGCGGCGATCACCGTTGCCGTGCCTTCCGCATCGCCGTCGTAGCCCTTCATGACCGCATATCCGCGCGCACAAACTTCGCCCTGCTCGCCTACTGGCAGCGTCTCGCCGGTCAGGGTGGACACAATCTGGATTTCGGTTTGAGGCATTGCGCGACCGACGGTCTTTACGCGAATCTCGATCGAGTCCGCGGCGTCGCTCATGGTCACTACGGGCGAAGTCTCCGTCTGTCCGTAAGCGATCACCAACTCCCCGCAGTGCATTTCGCCGAGTACGCGCTTCATCAGCTCCACCGGGCAGGGTGCCCCGCTCATCATTCCGGTCCGCAAGCTGGTCAGATCGTAACTCGCAAAGTCGGGCAGCGCCATCTCCGCCACATACATCGCTGGGACGCCGTAGACCGAGGTTGCTCGCTCGTCGTGGACTGTCTTCAATGTGGCGCGCGCGTCGAAGGTCCAGTTCGGCAGCAGGATCGCCGCGCCGGAGTTCACCGCAGACATGGTCCCGATCACGCAGCCATAGCAATGAAAGAGCGGCACCGGCAGGCAGATGCGATCCTGTTCTGTGTAGTGAAATCCCTGAGCCAGAAACTGCCCGTTGTTCACAATGTTGTGATGGGTCAGCATCACACCCTTCGGCATGCCGGTGGTGCCGGAGGTGTACTGAATGTTCGCCACGTCATCCATGGCAACACGCGCGGGCAACTCCCCCGGTGCATCCCTCAGAGCCGACCACTCCGGGGAATCGAAGTAGATAGTGTGCTCCAGTTCCAGATCGAGCCCGTGCTGTGCACGGCCGAGGATTTCCTCGTAATCCGCACGTTTGTCCCTGTGCCACAGAAAGAGCGCTTTCATGCGAGATTTTTTGAGTGTGTACTGCAACTCGTGCGAGCGGTAAGCCGGATTTACATTTACCAGCGCTGCTCCAGCCCGCGCACAGCCCATGTGCATCACGATCCACTCAATGCAGTTGGTCGACCACAGACCCACGCGGTCGCCGCGCCGTATGCCCAGCGACCAGAGCCCCCGGGCCATGCGGTCCGCCTCATCGCTCAGTTCAGCCCAGGTCAACCGCTGCGATTGATGGCATGAAGCCACCGCCAGGCGATCACCAAACCGCTCAGCGGTCCGATGCAGCAAGCCGCCGATGGTCAATTCCAGCAGTGACTGATCTGGTCCACGCGCGTAGCTGAGAGTACAAAGGTTCTCTTCGACAGGCATCATTCAAGCCTTGGAACAACGATGCGAAGTGTACACCGTTGCACCCAGCGAGAATGTGTGATCCAGCACACAAAGCAGAGAAAGGAGTGCTAGTCGGAGTGGGCTCCAAAATGATAGACCAGGCCTGCACCCAGGCGCAGATCGTTCTGCGTGTTGTTGCCATTGTTGGGCAACTCGGTCCTTACGTAGCTTGCCTCCAGCACGCGAGCGCCAATGTGCCGGGTGAGGAAGATGCTGAAGCCGGCGCCTGCCTGAATGGCGAGCGAGTCAGCGGTGGGCACTGTTCCAGACGTGACGGGGAAGACGCCGTCGAATGCATGTACGCCACCGAAGAGCCCTTGAGCATAGATCTGGAAGCGAGGTCTTTCTCCCGGTGCACTCCAGACTGTATAGGTATAGCGCGGGCCGCCCATGAACGAAATCTTGTTGATGTCAACGCCCGGCGTGACGTTGGAGGCATGGTCGCCGGTAAAAGTAGCAGCGATGCCGAAACCCTTCCAGAAAGTCACCGCTCCATCCACCCCGCCACCCTGCAGCCAGAAGCAGCCGCAGTTGCCCGGGGCGAGCTGTGCCCGCTCGGCATCATAGGTGATGCCCAGATCGGTGGAGACCTTTCCATTGCTAGAGCTCTGTTGCGCCCAGCAAGTAACGGCGGCCAGCAGGCATGTGCCTGCAAGGAATACGCCGCCGCGAATCGAAAGCCTCATCCCATGCATCTTCATCCGTCTCCTTGTTACTCAACTGTGAGGGTGACCGTGGCAGAGTGCGTGAGAGCACCCGAGGTTCCGGTTACGGTCACTGAATAATTCTGCTGCTGCTGAGCAAAAAAACCGCTGGACGATCCGCATCCGCTGATACCGGCGACTGCTGCAATGCCGGCAACAAGCAACAAGAGCATCGATAGCATACGGCCCAAGTGTTTGCCTGTGCGTCTCATTCTGCCGGCAAAGGGCAGCAGGATTAACGCCAGCGCAAAGGGTGCCACGCGGCTTGCGACACCAGGGTTCGATTTTCGGTGTGAACCGGTCTTGTCATTCCTGGCGGCCTGCACATTCGGATGCAGGTTGGCGGGGTTGATGCCGGCCTGTGTCTGCGGAACATCGACCGTCAGTGTGACCGTGGTGGAGCCCTGACCTGCCGTGACCGAGGCCGGCGAGAAGGTATAGGTTGCACCTTCCGGCAACCCGGTGGCTGTGAATGTGATTGCCGTGGGGAAGGTGGATCCGTCAATTGGATTCACGGTGAAGGTGAACACTGCCGAGCCGCCGGGCTTCACCGTGCTCGTCTGAGACGAGATGGTGAAGCCGAAATCCTCCACCTGTTGAGTGAACACGCTGCTGGCAGCTGCCAGGAAGTTTGTGTCGCCTCCATAGGATGCCGTTATGGTGTGTGAGCCTGCAGTCAGGCTGGAGATGGCGAATGTGGCCACTCCGCCGGAAAGTGTGCCCGTGCCCAGAGGCGTGGTCCCATCCAGAAAGGTGACCGCTCCGGTTGGTGTGCCCACGCTCGAAGTGACGGTTGCTGTGAATGTGATTCCGTCCTGCACTAGGACCGGATTCACGCTGCTGGCAACGGCAACTACGGATTGCGCCTTGTTGATCGGGATGGTTTCGGTCACTTGTGGCGCGGCCGCGTAGTTGCTGCTGCCGGGCTGGTTGGCGGCGAAGATGACCGAGCCTGCGCCGGTGATGGTGAGTGCGTTGCCGTTGAGCGTGGCTGGACCGGAGATAACGCTGAAGACTACTGGCAGGCCTGAGGATGCGGTCGCACTCAGCGTGAGCGGAGCGACTCCGAAGGTCACTCCAGCTGCGTCTGCGAGAGTGCCGGCAGAGAGACTGATGGTCTGCGGTTGATTGTTGACCTGCAGCGTGACGCTTGCAGTCGCGGTGGTGTAGTCGGCGGTATCCGTCGGAGTGAAGGCAACGGAGAGCGTGTGTGAACCCGCAGTTAGGACAACGCCGGCGGGCGGGTTGTAAGCAAATGCTCCCGTGACCGTGGAGCTGGCATCAAGCTGAGTTGCGCTGAGCGCGGTTCCGTAGGTGATGGATGCCGGGGAAGGCCAGACGATGGGCGGCGTGGCTTGGTTAACGGTGATCGTGACAATCGTTGACGAGGTGGAGTAGTCGGTGGTATCGGCGGGAGTGAAGGTGACAGAGAGCGTGTGCGGTCCGGCGGTGAGAACAGTTCCGGCTGCCGGTGTGTAGACAAACGCGCCGGCCACGGTTGCGGAAGCATCGAGTTGTGCAGCGCTGAGCGTGGTGCCGTAAACGATGGCTGCCGGTGCTGCCCAGACGATGGCAGGTGCTGCCTGGTTCACGATGACCGTGACGGTGGCGGTCACGGTGGAGTAGTCGGTGGTGTCAGTTGGCGTCAACGTGACGGAGAGCGTGTGCGTTCCCGCAGTCAGGACTGTGCCGGCTGTGGGGGTATATGCGAATGTGCCGGCGACAGTCGAGCTGGCATCGAGCTGGGTTGCGCCGAGCGCGGTGCCATAAACGATGGCTACCGGTGCTGCCCAGGTGATTGTTGGAGTGGCCTGGTTCACTGTGATCGAAACCGTGGCGGTCGCGGTGGTGTAGTCAACGGTATCGGTTGGGGTCAACGTGACTGAGAGTGTGTGCGCGCCCGCGGTAAGGACCGTTCCTGATGGCGGGGTATAAGCAAATGAGCCAGCGACGGTCGAAGTAGCGTCGAGTTGAGACGCGCTGAGCGCGGTGCCATAAGTGACGGGCGCCGGCGTTGTCCAGGTGATTGTTGGAGTGGCCTGGTTGACGATCAGCGTGACGCTGGTTGATGCGGTGGTGTAGTCAACGGTATCGGTTGGGGTCAAGGTGACCGATAGCGTGTGCAGTCCAGCGGTGAGGACCGTTCCTGCCGTCGGCGTGTAAGCAAACGCGCCGGCGATGCTTGAAGTGGCATCGAGCTGTGTTGCGCCGAGAGCTGTGCCATAAGTGATGGGTGCGGGTGTTGTCCAGGTGATTGTTGGAGTGGCCTGGTTGACGATCAGCGTGACGCTGGTCGATGCGGCGGTGTAGTCGACGGTATCGGTTGGCATGAAGGTGACCGTGAGCGTGTGCGATCCCGCGGTCAGGATTGTTCCGGCGGGAGGGGTGTAAGCAAACGAGCCAGTGACGGTTGAAGTGGCGTTGAGCTGTGTTGCGCCTAGTGCGGTGCTGTAAGTGATGGGCGTCGGTGTTGGCCAAGTGACGGTGGGTGTGGCTTGAGTAATCGTCAGTGTACCGGTGGCAATGCCCTGATAGTTGGCGCTGCTGATTGTGCCAATCACCGTGTAACTGCCGACGGTCGTCGGTGGCGTGGAACTGCCGTTGTAGGTGAAGGTGACGGTCAGTCCCGTGAGGTTGGTGGTTGCTGTTGCGGAGAGTGGCGAGCCCGTATAAGTCTGGGTCAAGCTGCCCAGCGTAACGGTCGCGATGGCTTTGTTGATGGTGAGGGTATGTGTGCTGTCGCTGCTCGCGATGAGCGACGCTGCCCCGCTATAGGCTGCCTGAATAGTGTAGGTCCCCGCCCCAGTTCCAGCAGGCAGTATGTAGGTTACGCTGGCCGTGCCACTGACGACTGTGCCACTTGTAACTGCGGTGCCGACCTGCGTTGCACCTTGAAGCACTATAAAGGTGACTGTGCCGGCGTTTACAAGGCCGGATGGGCTGGCCACTACTGCCGACAGAGTTACGTTCTGCGCGGCAGTGTTGTATGTTGTCGTAGTATTGACCGCGGTGGTGGTGGTGGCTGCCGGGTTGACAATGAGCGTATGCACGTTGTCGCTGCTGGCGCTGAGCGATGCGGCTCCGCTATAGGTCGCTTGAATTGAATAGGCCCCCGCCGCAGTGCCAGCCGGCAGCACGTAGCCTGCGCTGGCAGCGCCGTTCGTCACGGTGCTGCTGGTGACCGGGACGCCGATCTGCGTGGTGCCCTGGAATACCGAAAAGGTTACCGTTCCGGCGTTGACCGCTCCTGAGGGGCTGTTCACCGTGACTGCCAGCGTTACATTTTGCGTGGCTGTGTTGTATGTCGCGGTGGCATTGGCCGCGGTTGTGGTTGTCGCTGCCTGGCCGATGGTGAGCGTATGAGAAGTGTCACTGCTGGTGGAGAGGGATACGGTCCCGTTGTAGGTGCCCTGAATTGTATACACGCCCGCTGCAGTTCCAGCAGGCAGCGTGTAACTCGCGCTTGCCGAGCCGTTCGTCACCGTGGTGCTGGTCACCGCGGTACCGACGGGCGTTGTGCCTCGAAGCAAGGTAAACGTCACAGTTCCGACGCTGACAGTTCCCGCGGGACTTGTCACCGTGGCAGCGAGCGTTACGCTTTGCGCGGCCGTGCTGTAATTCGCGTTGACGTTGGACGCATCAGTGGTGGTAGCCGCCGGGGTGACCGTGAGTGTATGCGTGTTGTCGCTGCTGGAGGCCAGAGTCGTTGTGCCGCTATAAGCGGCCAGGATGGTATACGTGCCGGCCGGAGTGCCGGCGGGCAATACGAAGCCTGCACTGGCCGTGCCGTTTACAACCGAGCCAGTGACCGGGACGCCGGTTTGCGTTCCACCCTGGGATACGGTGAACACAATGGTGCCCGTGTTCACGATCCCCGAGGTACCGGTGACGGTCGCGGATAGCGTCACAATCTGCGAGCTTTCACTAAAGGTTGCTGTTGCGTTGGCCCCCGTAGTGGTGGTGACCGCCAGCGTGACATCGAATGAGCCGCTGGTGGCCGAGATGACCAGAGGCGTTGGCGTGACAGCCGGATTCAATGTCAAGTTGGCCGTGAGGGTGTCACCAGTTCCGACCTGGCTGACCTGCACAGCGGAGTACGCGGCGATTCCGGTTGCGTCACTGATAGCAACGGAGCCGCCCGTGAGCGTTCCGGTTCCGTTCAATGTGAGCGGGATGGTGATTGTGGGCAGGGGAGTGGCCGTCACGATGAACGGATTGCCGCTTTCATTGAGCGTGACTCCGGCTGTGAAGTTGGTCAGCGCGGACACGGTGATGGGCGGTTCGTTGCCGAAGACCAGGGAGTAGTTTGATTGCACCGCGCCAGAGTCCTGGCAGGTGATGGCGCCGTAGGTGGTTGTGCGTGGAAGACCGCGCTGGTCAGATCCGGTAGCGGTTGACGGGTTGATGAAGCAGATGGCTGGGCTGCCGGGCAGAGGTGGCAAGGTCTGCGTCGGGCCGCCGTAGTTGCCCAGAGGAGCGAGGACGATGCTGGATGAACCAACCACATTGCCCCCGTTGTCGGTATAGCCGGCAGGAACATCTGGATTCGTGCCTGCGGATGTGTTGCCCGAGATGATGGTGTTGGTCAGCGCCAGTGTTGTCTGAGATGCAACGCCGCCACCATCGTTGGTGGCACTGTTATTTGAGATGGTTGTATCGGTGAGAGTCGCGGCGCCGGAAAGGTTGATGATACCGCCACCGGAAGGAGCTGAATTGCCGGAGATGGTGCTGTTGGCGACGGTGAGTGCGGAACCCTGGGTGAGGATGCCACCACCCTCCGCGCTGGCCGTGTTGCCGGAAATCGTGCTGTTGCTGACCGTCATTGCGCCCCAGTTGTAAAGGCCGCCACCGAAACCAGCGGTATTTCCGGAGACGGTACAACTACTGATGCTCAAGACTGCGCCGGGACCGTTGTAGACGCCACCACCGTTGCCACCATTGCCATCCGCGATGATCAGCCCGCTTATGTAGGCTGTGCCGGAGGTGTGGCTTAAGACACCAACGGCGCCTGCGCCGCTCACGGTCACTAGATTAGTCAGCGTAGCGCCGCTTCCAGTGGTTGGTCCGGTGATGGTCGTATTGGGAGGAATGGTCAGCGTGCCGCTTGCGAGTGTGATGGTCTGCGGCGTCGCGAAAAATGTCGGGTCAAAGAGGATATTTCCCGAACCCGCGCTCGCTGCGGAGAGCAGTGTTGCACGCAACGATCCGGCACCTGAATCGTTGTTATTCGTCACCGTGAAGTTTGGAATGCTAACCGCAATGCTCCCGGATGTTCCTGTGATGCTTGGGGTCACGGTATCAGTCGCCGTGATGGTCTGGTTGCCAACCGTTTCAAGCGTTGCTGAGAAGGTACCTGCGCCGCTGGTCAGAGTGCTGTTCGCCGGCAGAACGGCGCTTGGATCCGTGCTAATGAAGTGAACTGTGCCGGCATAACCGGTGGCGACGTTTCCGAAGATGTCAAACGCCATAACTGTAACGTTGAGTTGCGAGCCGACAAATGTAGACGCGGAAGCGGTGATTCCGAATTGGCTCGCGGGACCTGGAGCGACGTTGTAGGTGGCCGAACCCGTCAGCGCTGGATTCGAAATGTCCGTTGCCGTGATTGTGTCGTTGGATCCTGCGGTCTTGAAGCAGGCGCCGCCTTCTGATCCAGTCCCGCCGGACAGGGTTAGGTTCGGAACCGCACAGTTGCCCGGAACGTTATAAGTGACTGCTACTGTCCCGTTGTAGCTTGTCGCCACGTTTCCAAAGGCATCGAGAGCCGTAACGGTAAAGTTGAATGCGGTGTAGAATGCGGGTGTGCCGATCGCGGCGATTGTCAGATGCGTCGCCGCGCCCGGGCTCACCGTCAGCGTGAAAGTTTGGGTCGAGATTGGCAAGATGCCATTGCTTGCGGTGATGGTAATGGGGAACGAGCCCGCTCTGGTTGGCGTGCCGCTCAGAACACCCGTGCCGCTGAAGGCGACGCCGGTGGGCAGAATTCCGGTCTCACTAAACGTTGGGGTGGGGAAGCCTGAGGCGGTCACGGTAAAGGAGCCTGCCGTACCTGAAGCAAATGTCGTGCTGCCGACGCTGGTAATAGCCGGAGCCTGATCCACAGTCAGGGTGAAAGTCTGCGAAGCAGTGGAAACACTGTTCGTTGCCTTCAGCGTGAGAGTGTAGACGCCGCCCGTTCCGGCTGCCGGCGTTCCGGAGAGAACTCCGGCGGAAGTGAGTGTGATCCCGGCGGGCAGGGTGCTCGTGGTGCTGAAGGTGGGCGTAGGTGTGCCCGCGGCCGTCACGGTGAATGTGCCTCCCGTGCCCGCGGTGAAGGTGGTGCTGCTCGCGCTGGTGAAGGAAGGAGCCACATCGAGGGTACCCGTACCCGTGCCGGTCACGGCGATCTCCTGCGATGCCGTCAGCATCACGTCGCCATTTTCTGCTGTGTTTCCGCCGACCGTGGGCTGAAACTGGATTGCCAGGGTGCAGGATGCGCCGGAGGCCAGCGTTGTATCCGGGCAGGTGTTGCCGCTGCCCAGGATATACCCAGTGGGAAGATCGGCGAGCGAATCCGCGAAGGTCAGTGCCGCGTTGCCGATGTTATCCAGGGTAACCGTCTGCTCTGCGGTAGCCGTGCCAACGTTCTCACTGCCAAAGCTCAGGCTCGGCGCGGCCTCGACGTCCACCTTGTAGATGCCCGGATAGTTGGCACTCTGGGTATTAATTACATTCAAAATGATGAGATTTCCGCTGTTATCGAGCACTACATCTTCGGGCGTCAATACTTCTACTGGAGTGCCGTTGACGGTCAGGCCTGTGATGAGCTTGGTGGGGGCATTAAACCCACCGCTTCCGTTCGGGGTCAGTTTGTAGATGAACCCTGCGTCTGCATTATTGTCATCGGAGACATAGAGATCGCCGGCGGGATCGAGCGCAATACCGTTGGGATCCACAAAGGCGGAGTTCACCACGGACTCGGTGTAACTGGTGCCGTTCCACGTTTCCTTATAAACCGTCCCTTGTACTCCGGTGTTGACAAAAACAGATACATACACGTTGCCGCTGCTATCCACGGCCACTGCGTAGTCGCTACTCCCGGCGCCCGTCGTTCCGGGTTTTCCGATCTGGGTGGTTGTGGAGCCCGTAATCTTGAAAAGGCCCCCGCCGAAATCGGCAACGTAGACATTCCCGCTTCCATCCACGGCCACCTCGTTGGGGCTGGCGAAGTCAGCGGTAACGCCGATGGTCTTCTTTCCAGAGAGAACTCCGCCTACGTACTCAACAACACTTGCTCCGCACGGAACGTTTTGAAAGTTTTCACCGGAAGCGGCTGAATTGGCTACATAGACATTTCCGCTGCCATCCACGGCCACGCCCCAAGGATTGCATAAATCATTTCCGTCGGTCTCCGCTGCGTCGATCGGGTCCGGTTGGGAGTAGCTGCCTCCCGAGTAGGGTATCTTGTACAGGATGTCCAACTGACTATCGGCAACCCAGACATTGCCGCTGCCGTCGACCGCAATACCTTCCGGTAGGTCCCATTCGGAAAAGGGGTTGGACGTGCTTGGCGGGAGGTTGACCGCTGGGGTCGCGGGACTTATCGATGTATTTGCATTTGCAGAGATGGCGCTATCGGTTCCCGGTGCAAAAATCAGCTGTGCGCCGCTTGCAGTGTCGAAAAGCGGATTGCCCCCAAGAGTCTTCCCGTCCAGGTCTTTCAACACCACCGCGCCTTTGCGGCCGCCTGCGAATTTCGGCGCGAACCTGACTCCCACCGTGCAACTGTCGCCAGCGGAGTAAGTGCGGTTCACTTCGCACGTGCCGTCGCCGGTGGCTTTGAAGTCAAGATCGCGCGCGCCCATGGTCAGCACGTCGATTTTGCCCAGCGTCGCCGGCCGCACAAAAGTAAACTTCACCGTCAGTGGAGCCCTAACCGCGCCTGTTTCAAGCACCCCAAATTCCCTGCGCTGTAACTCGCTCACCGCCGCCGCCGGTTCCTCCGTGGGCGTTGAGAGCAGCTGTGTCATGTCTCC
>Ga0187847_10000204_pt1 | contig 71482 bp, 66 predicted proteins | sample June2016WEW_4_10_FD_132458 | JGI IMG/M metagenome (GOLD analysis project Ga0187847, IMG submission 132458) | Peatland microbial communities from SPRUCE experiment site at the Marcell Experimental Forest, Minnesota, USA - June2016WEW_4_10 | ecosystem: Environmental > Terrestrial > Soil >...
CGATCCGGCGATGGCTTCCATTTCGGTCACGGACAACACGTTGTCCACGTTTAGAATGATGACAAACTTGCCGCGCACCTTGCCCATGCCCTCGATGAAATCGGTGCGCACCGAAGCCCCGAAGCTCGGCGCGGGCTCAATATCCGAATCCGGTATCTCGAGCACTTCGTTGACCGCATCGACCAGCACTCCGAGCACCTGGGTGCCTTCCGCGCCGCTCGTCTCGACGATCACGATGCAGGTCTTCTTGCTGACCGCGGTCGGCTCCCGTCCAAACCGGGCGCACAGATCGATCACGGGAACCACCGCACCGCGCAGATTCACGATGCCCCGAATGAAGCTCGGCATCATCGGCACATCCGTGGGGGGCTCGTATTCGAGGATCTCCTTGATTCCCAGAATGCCCACCGCGAACATCTCGCGCCCGAGCATGAAGGTCAGGTATTGGTTCTGATCGCGCTCGGGCGCGCCGCTTGCCGCTTCGGACACTCTTTCTGACTTTGCCACGGTGATCTCTCTAGAAGCGCACGAAATGCTTGTCGTCCGGCGCAGCGCCGCGATCATGGCCATTCAGCTTGCCATGGCCATTCAGCTTGCCGTTGGTGTAGCCCGTTTCGGTCGGAGCGGCTTCCTCGGCCGCCAGCGCCTCCTCCGGTCCGTTGTGCGGCGCGCGCAGCGCGATCGAATGACCCGTCTTGGATCGATTACCCGATTTGATGGGTTGCACCGCGGCCCGGTGATGCTGAGCACCGCCGATCACCTTGAAGAAGGCCATGCTCTGCTGCAGCTGCTGCGCCTGGCCGCTCATTTCCTCCGAGGTCGCCGCCAGCTCCTCGCTGGCGGAGGCATTTTGCTGCGTCAACTGCGACAGCTGATTCATCGCCACATTGATCTGACCCACCCCGGAGTACTGCTCCTGGCTCGCCGCGGCGATCTCTTCCACGAGATCCGCGGTCTTCTTGATCGAGGGCACGATGGCCTCGAGCAACTTGCCCGCCCGTTCGGCGAGCTCCACCGAGGAGCCGGCCACTTCGCTGATCTCCTGCGCCGCGACCTGTGAGCGTTCCGCGAGCTTGCGTACCTCGGCCGCAACCACGGCAAAGCCCTTGCCATGCTCTCCGGCACGCGCCGCTTCGATGGCTGCGTTCAGCGCCAACAGATTGGTCTGGTACGCAATGTCGTCGATGATCGAGATTTTCTTCGCGATCTGCTTCATGGCATCCACGGTCTTGCCAACCGCATCGCCCCCATCTCCCGCCTCGCCCGACGCCTTGGTCGCCATTTGATTGGTAACCTTCGCATTCTCGGTGTTCTGCGCAATCGAGGCGGTCATCTGTTCGACGGATGCCGAGGTCTCCTCGACGCTCGCCGACTGCTCGGTCGCGCCCTGCGAGAGCGATTGCGCGGTCGCGGACACCTCCTCGCTCGCGGAAGAAAGATTGTCCGTGGCAGAACGCACGTCCCCGATCACCTGAGAGAGCTTCCCGACCATCTCGCTCATCGCGCCGAGCAGCTGACCCACCTCATCCTTGGAGTTCGAGTCGATGCGGACCGTGAGGTCGCCTTCGGCGAGCCGCTGCGCCACATCAAGCGCCTGTCCCATCGGGCGGGTGATGGCGCGAGTGATCCAGATGGCAAGGCCGACCCCGAAAAGGAGCGCCCCCACCGCAAGGCCGACCGTGATGTTGCGGCCCCAAGCGTACTGCTCTGCGTCGCTTTTTTCGGCCTCATCCATCAAATTGCCCTGGAAGTCCGCCAGCTTTCTCACCGAATCCAAAAATTTGTCCTGCGCCTGGCTGCGCTCGCCGAACAGCTCTTTCGCGGCCTCCTGCTTCTTGCCTGCAAGCGCCAGCGCGAGCACGTCGCTGGCGAGCGAGCGGTAGTCGACCAGGTCCGCTTGCATGGTCTTGAATAATTCCCGCGCCGCCGGCACTTTGAGCTTTTGATCGAGTGCCTTGAAGTTTTCGTTATCCGCGACCACGTTCTCGTCGTACTTTGCCTTGTACGCGTCAATCTTTTGCTGATCCGTCAGGATGATGATGTTGCGCAAGTAGCGGCAATTCTCCAACACCCGGATGCTGATGTCGTTGATGATGACGGTCTTTGGGTATTTGTCCTCGACGACGAATTTCATACTGCCGTTGAGCTTGGCCATCTGTAGTACGCCGAGACCCGAGACTATCGTGAGCAGCAGCAGTAACGCGCCGAATCCCAGCCCCAGCCGCGCACCAATCTTCATATCTTTGAACATCAAACTTCTCCAAAAATGCGAGCGTCAACTTGAAACTTTCGCGAGCGCCGGACTTCCGGCGGTCTGCGCACGGTGCGCGCGAGTGTTCTGCGCATGGCTGCGCTCGATCAAGCCTGGTACATCGAGGATCAATGCGACGCGGCCGCTGCCCAGAATCGTCGAGCCCGCCACGCCCCGAAGCTGTCGAAACAACCGCGACAGGGGTTTGATGACGGCCTGCAGTTCACCCAGCAATTCATCGACGACGATGCCGGCTTTCTTGCCAGCGCCGCGCACCACGACGACGCTCTGGCGCCGCCCGGCGCCGCCGCTCACATCGAACATGTCCCGCAGGCGAATCAGCGGCAGCACCGAGCCGTGTAATGTGATGCTGCCGCAAGGGCCGTCCGTTTCGGAGTGTTCTGCGGGATTCAATTCGACACATTCCTCGACCAGATCGAGCGGTATCACGAAGGTGGAATTGCCGATGCCGATTTGGAAGCCGTCGATGATCGCGAGCGTGAGCGGAAGCCGCATACGGACCTTGGAACCCACGCCTTCTTCGCTGTGAATCTCGACCGTGCCGCGCATGGCGGTCACATTGCTCTTGACCACGTCCATGCCCACGCCGCGCCCCGACAGGTTGGTGACCTGCTCGGCCGTGGAAAATCCGGGCGCGAAGATCAGCTCATACACCTGCTCATCCGTGAGCTCCTGGCCTTCGCTGACCAGACTGCGCTGACGCGCCTTGTCGAGAATGCGGTTTCGGTTCAGCCCCGCGCCGTCGTCGGACACTTCGATCACGACGGAGCCGGCATCGTGGTAGGCGTTGAGCCGTACCGTGCCGGCACCCGGCTTACCCTGTGCCTGACGAATGGCCGGCATTTCAATCCCGTGATCGATCGCATTTCGCACCAGGTGCGTCAAGGGATCGGCGATCCGCTCCACCAGCGTCTTGTCGAGTTCCGTATCGGCGCCGCTGATGGCGAGGTGGATCTCCTTGCCGGTTTCGCGGGCTACCTCGCGCACCACCCGTTGAAAGCGGTTGAAGGTGGGGCCAATTTGCACGATGCGAAGCTTCAGCGCTTGATCGCGAACTTCTTCCACGATCTGCGCGAGGTGCAGAGCCGACTCGTTGAGCCTCGCGAGACCCGCGCGCCGCGCCTCGGACCCTGTCGCCGCGCCCGCGATGATGAGTTCGCCGATTAGATCGATGAGCCGATCGAGCTTGTCGCCGTCCACCCGGATGGAGCGCTTCTCGGAGTCTTTGGAGTCGTTCGGCGAGCGCGCCTCTTTCTGTTGCTCGACCGCCGCAGCCACCACCGACGGCTGCACCATTTTTTGCTCGACCAGCAACTCGCCCAGGCGTTGCGAGGAGGCCTCTGTGCCTGATAGCGCGCTTTGACTTTTCAGGCAGCGCTCGAGCTCGGCGGCGGTGATGGTTCCACACGCAACCAGCATCTCGCCGAGTCGTGCCGGCACGCCGGGCAGATCGCGGATCAGCGAGACGTAATCGGATACCAAGGATCGCGGCGGCAGAATGTGCAGTGTGCAGTCGTCACGCACGAAGTCGAAGGCTGCCTCGATCCGGGTCTTGGGCGCGTCGGTCTTGAGCCCGATCTCGAATCCCAGATAGCACACTTCCGGGTCCACCTCTTCCAAGGGCGGCAACGCGTCGTCGACCACGGTCAGACCGGTGATGCTGCCGAAGGTGGTCAAATAGCGCACGAAGGAGAGCGGATCCATCCCATTTCTGAGCACATTCGCGTGGAAGCGAACCGAAATGTGCCAGCTGTCTCCCTGCACTCGCAGGCCATCGGCGGGGCCCGGGATCAGAGGCGAGCTGAGCGGCGGCGATCTGAGCAGGGGCGGTACCGCAACGGCGGTCGTCGTGGCCGGTGCCGCATTCGCAAATCCGGTTTGGCGGGAGAGCTGCTCCAGCAGGGCCGCCCCCGCCATGCTGACTTGCGGATCCACACCTGAGCTGCCGCCGGCGACTGATTCGACCAAGGCAGTAATATGATCGCCGCATGCGAGCAGTACGTCGATCAGCGCGGGGGGTATGGCCGAACCTTCGATGCGAATGCGATCGAGCGTGCTTTCGACCACATGGGTGAAAGCGACAATCGCATCCAGGCCGAAAAGTCCCGCCGTGCCTTTGATGGTATGGGCCGCGCGGAACAGCTCGTTCACTACATCCGCGTCTCCATCGCCCCGCTCGCACCGCAGCAGCATCGACTCCATGTCGCGGAGCAGCTCCTGACACTCGGTGACGAACAGATCGAGGGGGGAATCGTCACTCACCGGGCGGTTCCCCGCTGAGTTCCGGCTGCCGCCATATTCAGCCGCAGCAAGCCGAGCAATTCGCTCACCGCCTCGCTGGGATCAGCTACTTCGAACGGAAGGCGGCGTGTTGCGCAGGCGCGTTCAACCAACAGCAGTATTTGCAGGCCTACTGTGTCGATTTCCGTCACTTGGGACAGGTCCAGCACGCAGGCAGGGGCCTCCTCGGCGAGCGCGGCAAGCAGCCTCTCCTTGAGGTCGGCGGCCGCATAAATGGTCATTTCCCCGCCGATGTGAATCGAGCGGCCCCGGCGTTCAACTTCGCAACCCACTGCCGCAACCTCACAGCCGGCGTTCCCGGCCGGACAAAACATGGCCGCGGGCGAATAGGTCGCGGTTTACCCAGACTTGTTAGCGGCGCAGGCCTGCAAAGCTGAATGGCGCCGGCGGGGAGAGGGGGTCGACGGCGCCAGCGGCACCGCCACTTCAGGCATAATTTCCGCGCGGAGGCGCGAGTGACTGCGGAATGCCGAAAGTGTATAGGTACTTCCCCTTAGAGCCCCGATGAGCCTTTCCGGCAAAGCCAATGGTGGGAAGTTAAGATGCGGTCAAAATCTGAACGGCGGGATGGAAAAGGCGTCGCACCCAAGCGGCCGTTTCGACGGGTAGCCATGGTCGTCTGCTTCAGCCTCTGCGGGTTTCTCGGCCGCACCCTGGCGAGCGAGATCCTCATCCGCCGCGAGGCGCTGCAAACGCTGGTGGTGGCATCGGTATTCAAGGATCAGGGACGCTGGTATCTGGCCAAAGGCAAATGCTACGCGTACCTCGAGCGTCCGCACGTCGCGCTCGATGCGGGCAGAGTCATCATCGATGCCCACCTATCGTCGCTATTGGGGCTGACGGTCGGCGGCTCCTGCCTCGGCACGGAGATGATGTCGGATGTGAAAGTGTCCGGAAAGCTCGTGGGCTCGGGCACCCACATCGAGATCGATGACATTCGCATCGATAACGTCCAGGACGAATCCACGCGTCAGGTGATTGAGCTGCTGCAATCCGCCACCGGCCGCTCGCTGCCGAAATCGGTGAATATCGATCTGTTGCCGTTGATCAAGCCTACGAGCGTGCCGGGAACGGATATCAACGTGGCGGCGACGAATCTCGCGATCGCTCGCGTAACGACGCTCGCCGATGCGGTCGACGTCGAGTTCGAGATCAAACTCACCGCGCGCTGATAGAGCTCGCTCAATCAGCGCCAGTTTGTCGTTTGGGGCGGCGCACGACTCGGACCGTTCCGCTGCTTCCGCCCCCGCAAAAAAATTGCTCGTTACCGTCGGATTCGAGTCCCGAGACTCCGCTTCCGGGCGGCATCTCGATCCGCTCGAGCACCTTCCCCGTCCCGGGATCGACTCGCCTGAGATCGCTCTCGTTGCCTTCCCACGTGCCGTGCCAGAGCTCTCCATCGGTCCATGTGACCCCGGTGACGAAGCGATTCGACTCGATGGTGCGGAGAAGCGCCCCTGTGTCGGCATCGATCTGATGGATTTTCCGCTCCCGCGCATGCCCTACCCACAGCGACCCCTCAGCCCACGCGAGACCGGAATCCCCGCCGGCGCCGGGCGCGGGAATGGTGCTTAGGACCTGACCCGTTGAAGGGTCGATCTTCTGGATGCGGTCCTCGGCGATCTGATACAGATGCTTCCCGTCAAACGCCGTGCCGGCGTGGGCCGGTACATCGATCGTGCGCACAGGCTTGCCCGACTTTGGCTCGATGGCCATCAGTTTGTCGCCCGTGGCGAGCCACACCTGCTGACCGTCGTACGTCACTCCGTTCACGCGATCGACCCCCGGGAACGGGCCTAATTCATCGACGATATCGGCGGATGATTTCTTCATGGAATCGACTCTAGTCGCTCGGGGAAAAGACTGGGAGTAACAAGGCGGTCGTGATTCCGGGTAGCGGTGGCGCAGTCCAGCGGCGAGCCGGTCCGCGACCCACCGGTTGAACCTTGCCGGCCTTCGCCAAGGAGTCCAGTCCGCGCTGGACGGTGCGCTGACTCGCTCCGAGGGCCAGCCCAAGAGCCGAACTGGTCCATGACTCGCCGTCCGAGAGCAGCGCCAGCAACGCCGCGTTGTCCCCGTCGAACGGCTGCGCCAGCAAGACCACGCCCCGCTGACTCCGCGCCGTCAACGCAAATCCCTCGTCCGTCGCATCGAGGCGGGCGACGGAGCGCAATACCTGGCGAAGGCGGCCTATCTCGACGCGTAATCTCGCGCGATAGGATTCGTCGGCCTGTCTGCCACGAAAGGCCCGTGCCACCAGCACACGCCTCGGCGCGTCACCAGGCCACGCCTCGGCGAGCGTTTGGGCGAGCGCAAAGAGCACAGGCCGCCTCGACAGCGAAACCACCGTGTTCTCGCGACGCACGATGTGCCGGCACGCATCCACGATCAGCGCGTCGGAGGCGAACAACTTCTCCACCTCGCAGAGCGCGAGCGGCCGCTCCAATCCCCGCGAAACCAATCGAGCGGCGGGGCCTTGCAATCCCGATGCTGCTTCGTCGATCTCCGCCACCAACGCGCCGATTCCCGCTTCCTGTGCCGCCTTTTTAGCCCGTGCAAGGGCCTCTTGGGCCAGCGTCGCACGAACACGCCGGATTGCGATCCCAGCCCCGGCCAGTTCGTAGGCAGCGCGCAGCAGCGGCGTGAAGGGCGACGGATCGAGGCGACGCATCAGCCGCTCCGCTTCTGCCAGTTGGCCCACCAATAAGAGTCGACGCACCTGCAGAAGCCGCGCGTGGGCCGAATTCAAATGGTCGTGGTGCGCTGCCAACACCTCGCGCGCAGTTTCCAGGGGCCTCGCGGGCCACGCCAGATCGCGCGACACCAGCGCGATTTCAGCCAATGCGACCGCGCAACGCGCGCGGGCAACCGCTTCCTTGCCGCTGAAGGCCCGCGCAGCGCGCTGCAGCAGCGCCTTGGCTCGCTCGAAATCGCCAAGTTGCGCCATCGCAATGCCGCGCAGGGCCAGCGCCGGGGCGTCGTTTCGAAGGGCAACGCGCCTCAGCGCCCCGAGTACGTCACCTCGTGCGAGGGCACGCCCCGCGGCCGTGATCAGTGAGTCCATCGCAAGCCCGCCACACTTGTTACTCCCGCGTCATCGCAGCTTTTCTCTATTCTAATCCACGAGAACCACCCGACACGGCCGGACCCAGGAAGAGCAGTCATGAAAGGAACCCACACAACGCATTGGCTTTCACTCGCCGCCGCCCCGAGCTTTGCATTGATGGCGGCGCTTACAGCCTCTCTGGGAGGCGGGGCGCATGAATCCTTATGCTCTGGGGGGGCACCTGCGTCGGTGCTGTTGGGAATGATCCCGATGTACCTGCTCATGAGCGTCTTTCATGCCGCCCCGTGGTGGAAGCTCATTTGCCGTTTTCGAAACCGCGCCTTGCGCGGACGGTCTCACTACGAAGAGTCACTGCCAGCGCAAAAGCGCACAGCAACAGGAGAGAATTATGGATAGGTCCAAAGCGATAGGCACGCAACACGACACATTTCCGTGCGGCATGAACACGCCTCCGGTCGTGTCGCCGCAAGCATGGGAAACTGCGCGCCAGCAGATGCTCGTGAAGGAAAAGGCGCTGACCCGGGCTCGCGATGCGCTAGCCGCTGAACGCCGCCGGATGCCGTGGATGGCGGTCGAGAAGGCGTACGAGTTCGACGGTCCCCAGGGCAGGGTCACCCTCATCGACCTGTTCGAGGGCCGTCGACAGTTGATCGTCTATCGCGCCTTCTTCGAGCCGGGGGTGTTCGGTTGGCCCGAGCACGCCTGCCGCGGCTGCTCGCTGGGCGCCGATCAGGTTTCCCACCTGACCCATCTGAACGTCCGCGACACGACGCTCGCCTATGCCTCGCGGGCACCGCAGAAGGACATCGAGCGCCTGAAGGCACGAATGGGTTGGAAAATGCCCTGGTACACCCTCACGGACAGTTTCGACACTGACTTCGGCGTCAACGAGTGGCACGGCCACAACGCGTTCATCCGCGTCGGCGACCAGGTGTACCGCACTTACTTCATCAACAACCGCGGCGATGAGGCGATGGGCACCCTCTGGAGCTATCTCGATCTGACACCACTCGGCCGCCAGGAGATTTGGGAGGAATCGCCCGAGGGTTACCCCCAGACCCCGCCCTACAAGTGGTGGAACTGGCACGACAACTATGGCGCCGAGGCCGCGCCCGATCCGAAGTGGGTCAAGGTGTCCGATGCCGGAGAAGCCGCCTTCCGCAATTCCGCTGAGAATTCGAAGTCCGCGTAGCAGGGGAGGGGAAAGGGTCCGCTATTGGTCGGTTGCCAGCGTGATCATGAACCGCCGGCCCTGTTCGGGCAGCACCACGTCGAGGCTCGACACGTGCAGCCCGCGGGCATCAGTGAGGTTGAAGCCGTCGAGTCGCAGCGTCCAGGGGCGCGACCGCAAGGTCCAGTGACACCGTACACCCGCGGTCAGGGTCGATAACGCCGGTAGGTAGATGCTGTCGTCCGTGGTCGCGACGCGCGGCGAAAGGCGATTCCATTGAAGGGATGCTGCCCACGGACCCCAGCGCGCCGGTGCGTAGTCGACATTGGCCGTCACCGTCAGCGGTACCGGTCCCAGGGGCACATCGCCGGTCGCCCCCGGTTCCGGGATCACCCGGGTCACACGCGGCCGCACACGCACTCCGCCGACCAGCACCGTGAGCCCCGCATCGCTGTAAGACAGCGATGTCTCGAGTCCCCGGTATTCCAGCCGTCCCAGCTGGGTATAGATATTCTCAGCGTCGACATTGAAGTACGGCTTGTGGATGTCGAAACCGCCGACGATCAAAGCGAACTTTTCCGAGGGCGTCCATCGCAGTCCGCCATCGACCTGGCTGCTGCGCGTTGCTGGCGGCGGCTCGTTGCGATTGTTCGCAGAGACGGGTGCCAGTGCCGAGTCCTCGAGACCCTGCACGAAGCTACCGTAGAAAATCAGGGGCCGCCCCGCATCGATCGTCAGTCGCAAGTTCACCAGCCGCGGACTCGTGCGGTCTACATCGTGTCCCTCGTCAGGAACCAGGACGCTGCGGTGATAGTGGTCATCCAGCACGCCGACGGCGAATGAGCCCACACCCTGCCAGCGCTCCTCGAAGGTGAGCCCGAGATCGAGTTGTCGGGTGCTGTCGCGACTCACGGGCCCGAATGCCAGGCTCGGCCGGGCAATGCGCGACTGGGCGGTCAGGTCGATGGTGCCGAAGTCCGTGATCGAATCCCCGCCAAAATCGCGGTTGACCGTGCGGCCCCGAACGGCGAGCTGCAGCTCTTCCCGGTGTGTGCCATTTGAGAATAGCCGCGAGAGTCGCCACTCCCCCGACGTCGATTCGGCCATGAACGGTGGCACGACATCCATGACCGAATCGGCGGTCTGAGGGGTCAACAAGGTCAGATACGGGTCGTAACCCAGTGGGTCGCGCTCGAGAGAATGGAATAGACCCGCCGCGAGCATCCAACGATCCGCTGCGAGGTCGCTCTTCACGACCGCGCCATACGTGGTTTGGTGCCACCCCCAGCCGGTCCAATCCTGGGGGCCCAAGTCCTGGGTTCGAAACAGCGGCAATGGGAGGGTGCCGTCGGTGTAGACCACCGGTACGATCTGGCGCGCTCCGCCGGTGACGTAGGACCAAAACGGAACAATCTCGGTGCCCACCGCAGGGCGCCAGCGGAACGTCGTGCCGTATACCGAGGCGTGGGACTTGCGGAAGACGTCGACGTCGAAGTCCTCCCGATACCCCGCGCACAGATCAACGCCGAGCGTGCTACCGAGCAATGGAAGCTGCGCCTCGAGATCCGCGCTCGCGGCATCGAACGGACCGCGGGTCAGGATCGCGCTCGCCAGCGCCTTGTCTCCCGGTGTGCGCAAACTCAAATCGGCGATGCCCGTCGGCGCGGGGAAGCTGTAGGACTGTGCCGCGATCCCGACACGCATGGTCGTCTCGCGGACCATGCAGCCACCAGTCGTCCAGGTCTGCTGGTCGAAGTACAGACCCTCGATCCTCAAGTTTCCCGCCTGCTGCGGACTGAATCCGCGCGCATCGTCCGGGGAGTAGAGTCCGACAGTCTGGAAGCCGATCGACGTTCCAAATGCATCCTCAGCCGCAGTTAGGGCATTCTCGTCGGCGCGCTGTGCGACGCTCATGGCAGGCAGCGTGAGCGAGGCAACTGTCGCCAAGAGCCGCGGGAGTTGTCCTATGGAGATCAATGACTATATCGCCATATCCTTCTGCGCCTCCATCTCCAGCATGGGCAGCTCCTGCTGCGCCAACCCCTGGATCTCCCCGCCGATGCTCAATAGTTGCGTCATTCCGCCCTGCAACTGCTTCTCCCGCCGCGCCCACCGCTGCATCGTCACACTCTTCTCCGATTCCAGCTCCTCGCGCATCTTTTTGAAGGTCTCGTAGACTGCTTTGAGCTTCTGCGCGAATTGGGGGGACGTGAGGTAATCGTACAACGCCTCCATTTTCTCACCCTTGCCGGCGGACACGGCGCGTTGCCGGTGTAGATCGATGAGCCCGACGCGCAGCGCCTCGGCGATCCCGAGTGCACATGAGGCCTGCGTCACCCAAACATCGTCGTGGAGCGCGAAGTAGGCAGATTCCGGCCACTCCTTGGGGAGCGCCCCCGGCGTCGTCACCAGAATACCCACCGCCGCGCCGCAGGCGCGCATATCTTCCTTGAGTTTGGAAGTCCACTGCGGGCTCCAATCCTTCGCCCGCTTGGTTTCCCATAAAATGGTCCCCGCCGCCTGACCCGTCCGGGTCGTGACGTGTTGTAGAACATCGCCGCCCCGCTGACCCTTCTTGACCTCTTCGATGTGATCGAGCGGAAACGCACGACGAAGTCCCTCTTCGATTGCGAGCTCCAGAACCTCTCCTTGCAGTTGTTGCGACCCTTGCTCCATCTTGCGTTGCGCGGCCGCCAGCTGTTCCCCGGCATCGTCCAGTTTCTTTTGCAGCTCGGCCTTGTCGAGCTGAGCCCGGGCCTGCTCCTGCGCGCGAACCACCGCCTCACGTTGCTGAACCTGGGCATCCACCTGTTTTTGAACCTCGAGTGCCAAAGCCGCCCTCTCATCCTTGAGCTGCTCCCGTTCCTTGCGCAGCTGCAGTTGCTCGTTGCGAAGCGTCGCCACCTGCCCGTCTCGCTCAGCGAGCTGCTGCGCGAATGCCTCGCGCTCCACACCGAGCGACTTCTGCATTTCCTCGATCCGCGGTGCCACCGATTTTTCCGTCAGCGCGCGGACCTCCGCAAGCGCCACAGCATGGACCTCGCCCTGTTCCTTGAGCAGCCTCTTGAGCGACTCCGCCTCTCCCTGCGCCGCCCGCGCCCTCTCGCCGGCCAGCTGCTGCGCACGCTTCTCGACTTCGGCGCGTTCGGCATCGCGCATGGCCGCGATCGCATCCGTGCTCGACTCCTGCAGCCGCTCCAGAGCTTTCTTCGCAAATCCCTCCTGAAGGGAGAACTCATGCGCACAGCTCGGACAAGTCATCTTGATGTCCAAGGTCAGGAACAATCGATTGATGCGCAAGGGCGCCTGCGTTGACACTACCCACTCCGCCATGAATTTGGATGTCGAATCATACTCCGACCACCCAAATGGGCGACGTCGGGCCGTCGACGTCGAATTCGAGCTCAAATTCACCGCCCGCTGATGGCGTTGATTGCCTAGAATTGCATTGTCGCCTCGAACAATGACAAAAAGAGGGCTGGTGCTCGATGAAACGCTCGAATTGCTTTCCGTTCAGTCTCCTGATCTTGACCCCGTTTGGAGTGCCGCTGGTCTCGGCCGCTGAAGTGCCGGCCGTCGATACCGTGCTCGACGCCTTGAACTCCGTTCATCCGTTCAGTGAAGTCGCCCTGTCGCCCGACGGCAAGCATCTGGTGTACGGCAGCATCAGCACCGGCCAGCGGGGCGGCTCCGACGTCGATGTCTCCGTGCTCTCGCTCGTCAATGCGCGAGATGGATCTGGCGCCGTTCGACTCACCGCTTGTCCGGGGTCGGTATGCGACGAGCATGGCGCCGTCTGGTCGGCCGACGGCACGAAAATCGCCTTCGTCACCACCGACGCCCAAGGTCAGGTGCAGATCGCGGTGTCGGATGCCGCGGCAGGCCATGTCAAGATACTCACGCATGCGCGTGGGCCGCTCGATACGCCCCGGTGGGCTGCCGACGGCAGGCGGATTGCCTTTTTGTATTCCGAGGGGGCGCCCAAGCTTCCGGGACCCCTAAACCCGCTGAGCCGCGATGAAGGCGTTCTTTCCTCAACCATCTACGAGCAGCGCCTGGCCGTGGTTGCGGCGGAAGGAGGCGCGGTCACGGTGCTCGGGCCGCCGGACCTCAACGTCTACGAATACGATTGGTCGCCGGATGGGACCCAGTTCGCGCTCACCGCGGCGCACGGTTCCGGTGACGACAACTGGTGGATCGCCGAGCTCGACCTCATGGATGCCGGCAGCGGCGCCGTGCGCACACTGCTGAAACCGCCGTTGCAGATGGCATCGCCGCGCTGGTCCGGCGATGGCTCACGGATCGCGTACATCGGCGGCCTGATGAGCGATGAGAGCATCACCGGTGGCGACCTGTATGTGATCGGAAAGAACGGGGGTGCGCCAATCGACGTGACGCCGGGCCTCGCCGCCTCGCTGCACACGTTCACCTGGAACGGCTCGGGGTCGAGCATTATCGCCACGGAGTTTTCGGCCGGGGAGGAGGTGCTCGCGCGCATCGATGTCGACGCGCGCAAGCAGCATGAATTGTGGCGGGCGCCTCAGATGATCTGGGCAAATAACATCATGGGCTTTACGCCGGGAGACAGTGGAATCTCGCTGTCGAAGGACGGGAAGAACTCCGCGGTCATCCGGCAATCGTATACGATGCCGCCCGAAGTGCAGACCGGGCCGCCGGGCGAGTGGAAGCCGATCACCCACGACAACGCGCAAGTACATCGGCTCACCGGCGAAGTCAAGAATGTCTTTTGGAAGAGTGCGCCTTACAACGTGCAAGGCATGCTCATCGCGCCGCCTTCCGTCGAGGCTGGAAAGCGCTATCCCCTGGTGGTCGATGTCCATGGAGGCCCCGCGTTCGCACACTATCCCATTTTCCCGACGGCGCTCGAGTCGTTCGACGCGGCACTCGCGAGTCATGGCTATTTTGTGTTCAAGCCCAATCCGCGGGGCAGCTATGGCCAGGGCGAGGCGTTCACGTCGGCAAATGTGAAGGACTTCGGATACGGCGATCTGCGGGATGTGCTCACGGGTGTGGATACCGTCTTGAAGGAAGCACCGATCGATCCGCAGCGGGTCGGAATCACGGGTTGGAGCTATGGGGGCTACGTCACGATGTGGGCGCTGACACAGACCGCGCGCTTCAAGGCCGCGGTAGCGGGTGCCGGCCTGTCGGATTGGCTGAGCTATTACGGGACCAACAACATCGATACCTGGATGCTGCCGTACTTTGGGGCATCGATTTACGACGACCGAGAAGTCTATGAACGCAGTTCGCCGATCAACTTCATCAAGAGCGTGCACACCCCCACCCTGATGCTGTCCGGTGACCGGGATGCAGAAGTGCCGATCACACAGTCGTACGAATATTGGAACGCGCTGCGCCGCCTGGGCGTCACGACCGAGTTCGTCGTGTACCCCGACGAGGGGCATTTTTTCTTCAAGCGCGCAGACCAGCTCGATGCAATGACGCGTGTCGTCGGATGGTTCGATACCCATATGAAGTAAGGGATGCTGGGCGGTGCCCGATGCAGGCCGAAGATATTTTGGTGATCGGTGCCGGACCTGCCGGCCTCGCGACCTCGGCCTGTTTGCGTCGAGAAGGACTCGCGCACGGGGTGCTCGAGCGCGAAGGACAGATCGCCAGCGCCTGGCATCGACATTACGATCGGCTGCATCTGCACACCACCAAGACCTATTCCAGCCTGCCCATGACGCCGTGGGCCAAGGGCGTCCCGCGCTACCCGGCCCGCGAAGAGGTGTTGCAATACCTGCAGGCCTACGCGACAGAGCACCACGTTGAGCCTCGCCTCGGAGTCACGGTGCATTCCGTGCAACGCATGGCCGACCGCTTCATCGTGGAGACGAGCGCCGGTTTGATGACACCGCGCATCGTCGTCGTGGCCACGGGTTACAACGGCGTGCCCAAGCGGCCCTCGATTCCCGGCATGGATAGTTTCTTGGGCTCGGCGATTCATGCCGCCGACTACAAGAACGCCGCGCCCTACAGCGCTAAACGCACGCTGGTCGTGGGTTGCGGCAATTCGGGCGCAGAGATCGCGCTCGATTTAGCCGAGCAGGGGGTGGAGGTTGCCATGGTGGTGCGCGGTCCGGTGCACGTGGTCCCGCGCGACCTGTTGGGACGCCCCACGCAGCACACCAATGTCCTCCTCTCGCACCTGCCGCTGAGGCTGCGCGATGCGATCGCCACGGGCACCATGAGCCTCCTGGTGGGCGACTTGTCGCGCTGGGGCATCGTGCGGCCGACGGTGGGTCCCAATCGCATGATCGAAGAGTTCGGGCGCGTCCCCATATTGGACGTTGGGACCATCGCCATGGTCAAGCGGGGCAAAATTCGCGTCCTGCCGGCGGTGCAGGCAATCCTTCCGGACGGCGTGCGATTCGCAGGCGGGGCCCGGCATCCGTTTGAGGCCATCATTTTTGCGACAGGCTATACACCGGGCCTGGACAAGCTGATCCAAGGCTTCGAGGCCATTGCCGATGCACGCGGAAGGCCGAACCGCTTCGGGGCGGAGAGCGAAATTGCCGGGTTGTATTTCGTCGGTTTCAGAAATCCTCCCACCGGCGCACTGCGTGAGATCGCCCTCGAGGCGCCGCGGGTCGCCCGGTCCGTCCGCACAGCTCTCGGTGGTAATTCGGCCGTGGATGCGTGACCCAGAACACAGCACGCCGATCGCCCTCCGGTTAACTTAACGCACGTGCGAATCTTCTCCGAGGCCCGCGTCCTACGACCCGGCGCCGTGGTCAACCTTTACCGCGATCTGTGGCTGCAGCTGAAGGGCGAGCGCCGCGTTTTCGTCGGCGCCGTCGTGCTCCTGATCTCAGCCCAGGTCGTCCTGCTCGCCGTTCCCTATATCTCGGGCAGAGCCCTCAACGCCCTGCAACTCCACGGCACCGACGGCTTGCGCTCCGCCGGCCTCTGGCTGTCGCTGGTCCTGGTGGTTGCCTGCGGCAGTTGGCTGCTGCACGGTCCCGGCCGCATCCTCGAGCGACGCGCGGCGATCATGATCCGCGAGCGCATGTCCGCGTTGCTGGTCACACGCCTGTTCGAGCTGCCCTTGAGTTGGCACGACGAGCACCACTCCGGTGCCACCGCCCACCGCGTACAGCAAAGCTCTCAGGCGCTGGCCGCCTTCGCTCAAAGCCAGTACATCTATCTCAACAGCGCCGTCCGTCTCCTGGGTCCGCTGATTGCCCTGACTTTCGTGCAGCCCATGGTCGGTTTCGCCGCCGTCGCCGGATTCGCGCTGATCATCAGCTCCGTGTTCGGGTTCGATCGTGCGATGCTGAGGCTGGCCAACCAGGAAAACGATGCCGAGCGCCGCTACGCCGCCACCCTCATCGACACCCTCGGCAACACCGGCACCGTCTACGCGCTGCGCCAGGGACGCAGCGTTGCCGCACGCCTCCAACACCGCCTGCTCGCCGTGTTCGTGCCGCTGCGCCGCGCGATCGTGTTGAATGAGCTCAAGTGGCTCACCGTGGATCTGTCCACCCGGGTGCTCAATTGCTGTCTGGTTGCGCTGTTCGTCTGGCTCGCGACCCGCGCCACTCCCGTCGCCACGGCCGGCAAGACATTGCTCCTCGGCAGCCTGTACATGGTTTGGGAATACGCTCAGCAAGCTGCCGGCGTGATCGCCTCCATCGCCTCGCATTTCCAGACGTTCGCCCGTCAGCATGCCGACTATGCGAGCGCCGACCTGATTCGTAACAGCGTGCCTCACCCGGCGCCTGCGCCAGTGGCTGCATCAACATCCGCCGATCCACCCTGGCACCGGATGTCGGTCCGCGACCTGACCTTCCATCATGCCAGTCGCCGCACCGCCCCCGCCCTCGAGCACCTCTCCTTCACCCTCGAGCGAGGCCAACGCTATGCCCTCATCGGTGCCAGCGGTTCCGGCAAAAGCACTTTGATGCGCGTGTTGGCCGGCCTGTATGCCGCGGAGCGGGTCGCGCTCACCCTCGATGACGGTCCGACTCGCGTCTCGCCCGCTGAGACCGCGCAGTGGCTGCGCCGGGGCGCGACGCTCATTCCCCAAGAAGCCGAAGTCTACGAGGGCACCCTCGGGGAGAATCTCGCCCTGTGCGAATCCGTGCAGGGGCCGCCCGCGCCTTCGACCTTTGCGGGAGCGCTCGAGGCCTCCTGCGCCACCGACTTCGTACACCCGACTCCCGTCGGTCTCGAAGTCCCGGTGCATGAGCGCGCCGCCAACTGGTCCGGCGGTCAGCGCGGCCGCATCGCGCTCGCCCGCGGCATTCTCGCCGCCTGCGGCAGCGACATCGTTCTCCTCGACGAGCCCACGGCGAGCCTCGATCCGGCCACCGAGGCGCGCGTGTACACCAATCTATTTGCAGCCTTCGATGACGCCTGCCTGATCTCCTCGGTACACCGCCTGAGCCTTCTCGGCCGATTCGACCAAGTCTTGGTGATGCAGGAAGGGCACCTCGTGGCGCAAGGATCGCCCGACGAGCTCGCATTGACGTGTCCCGAGTTCCAGCGGCTCACCAGCCTGCAGAACCAACCACGCGACGCGAGCGCCACCGGGCAATTCCAAGTCGAGCAAGCCAACGTTGCTTGATTTGAACCGTGATGCATGCGCAATCGCATGACCGCTAGAGTGAATTCAGAAACGCCACCAGCTGCCGCTCCTGCTCATCCGTCAAGTTCATCTGGAAGCGCTGGTTGTAGAAATTCACGAGCTCATTGAGATCGGCGGCGGCGCCGTTGTGAAAGTAGGGCGCGCGGGCCGCCAGTCCGCGCAGGATGGGGCCCTTGCCTCGATTGAAGTCGCTGCAAAGCCCCGTGATGAGCGCCTTGCCGGGATCGGTCGTATAGAACGATTCCGGTTCGCTTGAATTGAACGGATTGGGGCAGCCCGTGATCTTGTACACGGGCAGGTCGGGCACCGAGAGTTGGGCGAGCCCGGCGGCAATGTTCGCATCCGTTTCCGCGCCCGGCAGCACGCTGTGGCCCGTACCGATATCAAGCGGCAGGGGGAAGGAGTGATTGCCCGTGTTCGGCGTGTCGTGGCAGGTGGTGCAAGTGCCGGTGAGCGTGCTCGGACTGCCGAGGGCGGCGTTGTCGTTCAGCCCCCGGACGTTCGAAATTTGGACCGGCGCACTGTCGAACAGCGTTTCGCCGGCCGCAATGTCGCGCCGGGCTTGTTCGCGACGCCCCGTGTCCCGATCGCTGCGGGCGTCTGCCCAGGCGGAAAACAGCTGCATCGCATTGGGATCGAAGGGTAGGCCGTTGGGATCCGCGCCGAGAGAGTCATTGATGCCGGGGTAGTACGCGATGGACAGAACTTTGGCAACGTAGCCGGGACCCCCGTATGCGCCATCAGCATGCAAGCGCCCGGCGTCATTGTCATAGCTCTGTGCGGTATACAGGCCGAGCTCGAATTGCAGGATGTCGGTGAGCTGCGCCGCGGAGGGCGCCTGCGCCGCCTGCGCGTGGATGGTGATGGCGTCGATCGCCTGCTGGGTCAGATCGTCGGCGAGATAGGTGGGGAAGGTCGCGAGCACGTTCAAGGGTTGCTTGGTTTCGCGGCCGTCGAACATGATGGTGCTCAAAAAGCCCAGATTCGTCGTCGGTAGCGGCCGCCGATACACCGATACGATCGGCTGTCCGTCGGTCGGGTCCGCGGTAATGGCGCAGCCGTAGGGATCGTGCACCACCGAAATCTGAAATTTCGGTTGGGCCGGCAGCTTCAAGAAGATGCGTATCAGTCCGTGCTGCAAAAGGAGGCTATGGTCGGCCGCGCTGCCTTGCCGCGCAGTCGGGCAGTTGGCGCCATCGACCGGTGCGAACAGGGGATCTTGGCCGCGGGTCTCCATGAAGCGCCGCTGGATGCCTCTCGCACTGATGCTCATGGCCTCACTCGCCACATGACAGGTGGAACAGCTGCGTCCGTTGGTGCCGAGACTCTGGAAGAAGGCGCCCTGATTGTCGACGGGGCCATTGACGCTCAGGGTCGTGATCACGCCGCTGGCATCGGGAAATGATTGTCTCCCGAAGGGATTGCCGTCGTGATCAGAATCTTGCGCCGCCGCAGCGCCCGCGGCCAGGCTTGCGCAGGCCACGAGCATTGAACATATTCCTTGAAGTGTCCCGTTTGCCATGGTGATCTTCTCTTTATGGGGAAAGTCCCTAATCCCCATATCGAAGACGACCGGGAAAAGACGACACGCGCCAGCAAAAAAAGTCCGCCCGAGCGCGGCCGTCGGCTCAGCAGCCGCTGGCGTTGATGTGTTGGTAAAGGAGCAGTCGGACTTTTTGCCAGTCGCGCTGCACCGTGCGTTCCGAGATTCCGCGCAGCTTTGCGATGTCGGCGAATGAGAACCCGCAGAAGTACTTCAAATCGACCAGCTCGGCGAGTGCCGGATCGTGCTGCGCGAGCTCGTCGAGCGCACTGGACAATTGCATCAGCGATTTGTCGTCGCTCAACTCCTCGCCGATCTGGGTATTGAGTTCCACGATCTTGAATTCCGATCCGCGCTTGACGGCCTGATGGCGTCGGGAAAAATCGATGAGCACGCCGCGCATGGCGCGGGCGACGTATCCCAGGCACTTGCCCTGATCGGCAAAGTGCACGCCGTCGCGGCCGGCAAGGTTCAAATAGGCCTCATGGACGAGTGTGGTCGGACTCACCCCGGCCGACGGGAAGCGGCGCAGCTCCCGGTCCGCGAGTCGGCGCAGATCCGCATAGAGCGAGGCAAACAGCTTCGCGTTGGCACCCTGGTCCTCAGGGGTGCCGGCCTCCGCCATAGTATTCGGCGCGTCTTCGGACATATTGTGCCGCCCCGCCCGGTAAAGCTCATGCCCGGGCAATCGATTGTGCCGAAATGCGCTCGAGCGGGCAACGCGCGGGACAACATCGACGCCATCGCGCACTGTCGGGTTACGTCCCCGAAATCCGATCTTATAGAGCGACACCCACCAACAGGAATCGGACATGGGGATCATCTCGGTCTTTTACGCCGCCTTGGGCTACCTCACGCTGCTGGCGGCAATCCTGTGGGGAATGCTGTTCGTGGGAGACGGCAGTAATCCCCTCATGGATGCCCCCGCCACCGTCTCGCCGCTCGAGGCAACCCTCGTCGATCTCGCGCTCCTATTGGCGCTTGCGCTCGTGCACCGATTGATGGGTCGCGGAATGCTGCGGCATATCACGGGCTGGTCGATCCCGCGTGCGCTCGCGGGCAGCACCCAAGCCTGGGTGGCCGCCCTGGCGCTCGTCGTGATCTATGCGGGCTGGCGGAGCGCGACGCAAACGATCTGGAATGCCATCGGGCCTCTTCAGTGGGCGATTTGCGGCCTGTTCTATCTCGCCTGGACCCTCGTCTTGATCGGCGCCTTTCTTCCGAGTCGAACCGCAGGCGCCGCGGCGCCACCGGAAAAGCTTCGTGCACCGCTCTGTCAGCCGCTCTATGGGGGCATCCTGCTTGCGATGTGGACCACGTCGGCGATGACCGTGGGACACTTACTGCTGGCGACCACGGTATCGGCGTACCTGTTGTTCGACGGTATCTGGGAGGCGCGCAGAGCCCATGCGCGCGCGACCCGCAGCGAGCGTTCTCATTCCAGGGCAAGCGCCTCACGGGTTAGCGCATGATCCGGGCCCAGCGATGCGGAGAGTGATACGGCAGCCTGATGGGCCGCGGCGCGCGCGGCGGACTCATCGTTGAGGGCCTTACGGGCCTTGGCCAGCACCAGCGAGGCTTCGCCCACGTCGGCGCTCGCGGCTGGATCACGCGCCTTGCGCAGATTTTCCGCCAACGCCTCCTGGGCGAGGCGGCTTGCGTCCGCATACTGTCCTTGCGCGAGCGCCACTTTGGCGGAATCCAACACGGCGTGTGCAAGCAAAAACCCCAAGACCTTCGAATTGGCACGTATGCTCGACACGATTGACTGAAACGTCTGCTCGGCTTCGGGGTAGCGTTGCTCGGCAATAAGCAGCTCCCCGCGCACGATCCGAATGCGGACCGTCTCCTGGCTGCCGTCGAGGCTGTCCTCCTTCGAGCCCAAACCGGCAGCACGGTCGAGCTCCGCCGCGGCTTCGTCGAAGCGCCTGAGAGCGACCAGCGCGCGTGCACGGTTGAAGCGCGCGTAGACCTCGCGATCGCGGTATTGTCCGGCGACGGCCGCGCTCACCCCTTTGTCGTACCAGACGAGCGCTGCGGGCGCATCGCCCGCGCGCAGCAGGCACGAGCCGCGAACAACGGCGATGGCCGGTATCACCATCCGTCCAGTCGCCTCCAGACGATCGACCAGACGAGCTTCGCGCGAGCAGGCCTCCTTGATCTCGCCAAATTGGATCAGGCTCGAGACGACGTTGTGGACGGCGGTCATGGCCGCGTCGGTATCGCCGAGACCATCGCGCTCGGCCGCCGCCAATGCCCGCTCGACGTACTCAAAACCCTTGTGAGTGTCCCCTGCCGATTTGTGGTAATCGGCGACGTTGCCGAGAAGATTCACATAGCGCAGGTCATGCGTGGCGCCGGATTGTTCCAACAGCTTGAGCGCCTGCTCGCCGATTTTCGTGGCGGCCGTCGGATCTCCCCGGGCGTCCATGACGTCCGCATCCGCTTCCATGCAATCCTCGAGGTAGAGCGGATTCAGATTCGGCACGTGATTCATCGCGGACTTGGCGGAAGCGACCCACGAAACCGCGTTATCGAGGTGGCCCAGGTCGATTTCCGCTTCCGCCAGCCCGCACTCGGTGCGGGACATCATCGACCAGTCGTTCAAGCCGCGGGCGATCCGGTCGGCGTCTTGCAGCAGGCTGTATTGCTTCGGGTAGAGGCCGATGTCTCCATAGCGCGCCGATAGATTGAGCATCGCACTGATGCGAAAGATCGGATCGTCGGTATAGTGCTGGGTGACCAGCTTGTAGCCGGCGTCGAGGAGCTGCTCCGCCGTGGTCGGTTTGTCGCCGACATAAGACATCATGAGCGTCACGAACTCCGCTTGCAGCTCCGCGCGTCGCGCCTGTTCGCGCGATTGGTCGCGCTGAATCTGAGCTTCGCGCATCTGATAGAGAGCGAAGGCGGCTACCGCGATGAGTGCAATGGCCGCCGCCGCGGTACCGATCACGGCGGCACGATAGCGGCGCACGAACTTTTGCATGCGATAGGTCGCGAGATTGGCGCGTGCGGCCACGGGCTCGCTGTGCAAATAGCGCTTCAGATCGTCCGCGAGCGCCGCGGCGGTGCCGTAGCGCTCGCGCGGCAATTTGCGCAGCGCCTTCGATACGATCGCATCGAGATCGCCCTTCAGCGCCTTGCGGACCTCTGCCGGAGCCACTTCCGACATCCGCGGCGGCTCGCCATCGAGCGCCGCCTTGATGCGTTGTGCACGCGTGGTGCTCTCGGCGCCCAGAGGCAGGCGCCCGGTCATCAGGGCAAAAATGAGAACGCCCATCTGGTAGACGTCGGTGGCGGTCGAGGGCAGCTCGCCCAGAATCTGCTCCGGGGCAGCGTATTCCGGGGTGAAAGCGGCATCCTCGATGCGGGTCGGCGGTGAATCGGCGTCCGGTCCGGCCTCGGCGCCGAGCAGCTTCGCAATGCCGAAGTCGAGCAGTTTCGCGTCTCCGTCCTCCGTGACCACGATATTGCTCGGTTTGATATCCCGATGAATGACCAGGTTGCTGTGCGCGTGGGCCAGTGCACCGAGTACATCGAGGATCAACCGGACCCGCGCCTCGACATTCTGGCCGTGCGTGACGCAGTAGTCATCGATGCGTGTCCCCTGCACGTATTCCAGGATGAGGTAGGGTCGATCCGAGGACGTGACGCCCGCATCGATCAGGCGCGCAATGTGCGGATGCGCGAGCCGCGCCAGCAATCGCCCTTCGCGTCGGAAGCGGTCGAGCGCGGCGGGGGAGGCGGTATAGGTGTCGAGGAATTTGAGCGCGAACTTTCCCTCGAACCGGCCGTCGCTTCGTTGCGCGAGCCACACCTCGCCCATGCCGCCGCGGCCGATGAGCGAGACGATGGTGTAGGCGCCTACCTGGGTGCCGATCCGTTCCTGGTCGACCGGCTTGACCAGGCTCGCCTCCAAAAATCCTTGGGCCTCGAGGCTGCGGCGGTCGGCCATCAGGTCGCGCAACGCCGCGGCGACCGTCGGCTCGTCATCCTCGAGCCGAGAGAGGTAGCCATCCCACTGGATCTCGTCCATGTCGAGCAGCCGGTCGAGGTGCTGCTCGACGGCTTTCCAATCCGCGTCACCGGGACGAACTCTCACGCGCCTCTCCCATCATTCTGGTTCGCGTTCATGGGAAGGCTCGCATGCGCCCCGCCCGTCTGCAACTGGTCAGACGGCCGGGGCGCTCTGCACGGCGGGGTGCGGCCGGTGTGTCAGCACCGGCAGGATGACGGACGCCAGCAGTGCGCAGGCGATCGTCGGCATCAGCACTGCGAAGGAGACACCCACGTCCTTGGCGCGCGCGACCAGCATCGGCCCGAGGAGCCCCGCCGCCCCCCACGCCGTCAGCACCAAGCCGTAATTCAACCCCATGTAGCGAGTGCCGAAGCACTGCGCGCTGTAGGAGGGCATGGTTCCAAACCCTCCGCCACAGCATAGAAGCACGATGGCGAAGCCGGCCAGCGCCGGTGCGGGGGTATGGACTCCGCAGAGCCAGTAGAGCGTGGCCGCCTGGACCGCGAACATCGCGGCGAAGGTCCGCTGGCAACCGATGCGGTCCGAAATGCCGCCCCAAAAGAAGCGTCCGATGGCATTGAAGATGCTCACGACCCCGAACAGCGGTGCAATCTGCGCGGCCGCCAGGCCGGTGAGATCCGAGAGAATAACAACGGCGTTCGAGATGATGGTGATGCCGGCAATCACATTGGCGAAAAGCTGCAGCCACAGGAGATAGAACTGCGGCATGCGCACCACGCTCGCGGGCGCATAGCCCGTGCCCGAGCGCTTCGGCCCCCCCAATGCCGCCGCTGTCGCGCCCCGCCGGCGGATTTCGCAGCAGCCATGCGGCGGGTAACCCGATCGCGAGGAACACGAGCCCCGAAGCGATGAAGATCCGCATGATGACGTGCGCACCCTCGCTGGCGGCCACGCTGTGAAACGCGATGCCCGTCGGCATTCGGCCGGCGCCGCCAGCCGCGAGGATCTGCGCCGCCTGAATCGAGAAGGCATGGAAGGCGGGGAGGCGCGGGATGAGCTGGTTATAGACGAACGCGCCGAGGCCAAAGCTGGCGACGACGAGTCCGCCGGCAAGACCGCGCCGCTCGGGGAACCATTTGGTCACCACCGCGAGCGGCGTGATGTACGCCATGCCGGCCCCCATGCCGCCGATCAAGCCGTAAGTCAGATACAGCCAGGGAGCGCCGAATAGAGGCGTGCCCAGCCCGGCGAGCACGTTTCCCGCCCCCCAGAGGGCGACGCCCGTCATCGCCACCGGCCGCGGGCCCTTGCGGTCCAACCAATAGCCGCCGACGACCACGCCCACCGTTGCCAGGCAGAAATTCAGGTAAGAACAATCGGTTCTATCGATCAACATGCCGCGGGCATCTTCGAGCGGCACCTCGGATTCCGTTCGGGCCATTCAGCTGCGTGGCTTGGCACCTGATCAGGTGCTGGTGCTCGTGAACGGCAAGCGTCGTCATACGAATGCCGTGATGGACGAGGTACTTGGAAACTAAAAATCTAGCGGATCGACGCAGCGAACCTACGCGCGAACGCGTTGCCTAACCCGCGGACGCTTGTTCTTTGCGGCGGGTTGCTGAGCCGGAAGCGGAGGAATCGGATTGCGCAGCGGGATGATCGTCTCGAGCAATACCGACGTGCTCGAATCCGCCACCACCGTCAGGCGCTGCAGAATTTCTGCGAGTTCTCCCACCGAGCGTGCAACGACGCGCGCCACCATGCAGTCGTCGCCGGTGACGCTGTGCATTTCGATTACCTGCGGGATGGCGCGGGCCGTCTCCCCCAGGGTGTATTTATGAGAAGGCTTCGCCCGCAGCCTGACGAAGGCGCTGATGTTGAAGCCGAGACGGGCGTGATCCATACACAGCATCGCGCCGCGTACGATGCCGCGAGCTTCGAGTCGGCGCATGCGATCGGCAATCGTTGGCTGCGACACGTCCAGTTCGCGTGCGATCTCAGCATATGGTCGGCGAGGATCGGAATCTAGGATTGCAAGGATCTTCAGGTCGAGTGCGTCCATTTCGAAACTCCCTGTGCGCTATTACCTTTAACCCCAAGCCTAAAGCGCCTCTCCGTCTTATACAAGATAAGGCCTATTTCGTGTATCGACGGTATGATTGTGCCTTGCGAGCCAGTGAGAATCGCGTCATGCCGCCAAGCCCCGAACACTCCGCCGTCTCTCGACCCTCCGCCTGGCTCATTGCCGGCTGCCTGTTGTCCGTCTATGTCATCTGGGGCACCACGTACTTCGCGATCAAGGTCGGAGTCCAGGGTGCCCCGCCGTTCTTTCTGATCGGCACGCGCTTTGTCGTCGCCGGTGGCCTGCTGACGCTTTGGCAGTTGCTGCATCGGCGTAAGGCGCCGACGCTCAAACAGTGGCGAAATGCCGCGCTGCTCGGGTTTCTGCTCCTGGTGGTCGGCAACGGCGGAGTCGCCGTTGCCGAACGATGGGTGAGCTCCGGCGCCACGGTGGCGCTCATCAGCGTCATGCCGCTCGCCACCGCGCTATGGTCCGGGGCATTCGGGCACTGGCCCAGGCGCCTCGAATGGATCGCCATCGCAATCGGAGCGCTCGGCGCCGTCGTGATGCTGATGGGGCGGGACCTTCAAGGGAACCTCCTGGGCACGCTCATCATTCTCTGCGGCACGACGTGCTGGTCGTTGGGCACGGTGCTGTCGCGCCGCCTCGATGTTCCCCACGGGCCAACCGGATTCGGAGCTGAAATGCTATCCGCGGGTGTGATGGCGCTCATCGTGAGCGCCGTCCTCGGCGAGCACTGGGCGCTGCCGCACGCGCCCGAGGTGTGGTGGGCTTGGGTGTATCTCGTCGTATTCGGTTCGCTGATCGCGTTCTCGGCGTACCGCTACGTCGTCGAGCGCGTATCCCCGACGCTCGCCGCCACCTATGCGTATGTCAATCCGCCCGTCGCGCTGTTCGTCGGTTGGTGGCTGGGCAACGAATCGTTTTCCGCGAACGTACTGCTCGGTTTGCCCATTGTGCTGATCTCGGTGGCGCTGCTCGCGTGGATACAGACGCGAGCGCCAGCATCGAGGAAGGGCGAGGAAGCGTCTGCCGTTCCCGTGGCGGTTGCGCTTCCACAAAATGCTTGCGACTAAACTCACGTATCCTCCGAGGGGGAGGAGAACGCTTTGAAGTCAACCGCACCCGGTACCCTCGGCATTCTGCTGGTGACCTGCATCGTCAGCCTGCTCGGTCTTTACGGCCGGCCGCAGCTCATCGAAAGGAGCCTGTTCCGCCCGTACGAGCTGGTCCGGAACAACCGCTACTACACCCTGGTGAGCAGCGGCCTGGTCCATGGCAGTTTCACGCATCTGTTGTTCAACATGCTGACGTTTTATTTCTTCGGGCCGCCGCTCGAGCGGGTCGTCGGCACCGCGCAATTTGTGCTGTTGTACTTCGTCGGCTTGATCCTGAGCGAGGCGCGCACCTACCTCCAACACCGCAACGACCCCCGCTACGCCGCGTTGGGCGCCTCCGGAGCGGTGTCGGCCGTGCTATTCGCCTCGATCGTGTTCTTTCCCGGCCAGTCGATATTTATCTTGCCCCTGCCTGTACCGATCCCGGCGCCGCTGTTCGCGATCGGCTATCTCCTCTACAGCTGGTATCTGTCACGGCACGCGCGAGATAATATCAACCACACCGCCCACATCGATGGGGCCGTGACCGGACTGTTGTTCGTGGCCATATTCTATCCCGAGGCCTACGGCCGGTTGCTGGCCATGTATCGCTGACAATACCGTTTTTCCATTCCGAGCCCTCAGTGCGCGGTGATCGTGATCGGCAGCGTGTAGGTGCCCGCGATCGGATTCGCCCAGTTCGCCGTGATCGTCGAACCGCTCACGCTGAAGTCCTCCAGCGGCGGCGAGGGCCGCCCGCTGTAGTTTTCCTCCGACAGCGATACCGCTGCAGATACAAATCAACGTTGAAGGCACGTATCAGATGACCTGACGCTCGAGCACCGACCGAACGGACTCGAGCATGTGCGTAGGCGCGCGGTGCCGCCCCGAGCAGGCGATGTAACCATCCGGCCGGACCAGCACGGTCTCTTCGCGGCGTGCGCAGCGCAGCTCGATGAGGCTTCTCAGCCGCTCGGGCAATCGACCGAGTGCTTCGCGCATCGCGGTTTCATCTCCTTTGTCGCACAGCAATAGAAAATGGTGTGCGATGCCATCCCCTCCGCGCATGGAGTCGTCGAAGCAGCGCTGGCCCTTGCCATCGACGATCGGACTGCCGGAGTAGGCGATTCCAAGCCCCGACAGCCGGTTGACGAAGGCATGTACAAAGGGCGGCAGATGCGACGCGGCGGGAATGAGCACATCCCGCAGGGTCTGTGCGAGTTTGTTGGGCGTCGCCATTCCCTTGGTCAGCAAATCCGTCCCTTCCATGACTTGCTTGATGACGGGCCGCCGTTCGGCGCTATAGCTGTCGAGCAAAACTTCGCCCGCGCGGCCGCGGGTCGCCAGATCGAGCTTCCACACGAGGTTCCAAGCGTCTTGCAGACCGGTGTTCATGCCCTGGCCGCCGAACGGACTATGGATATGGGCGGCGTCGCCGGCGATGAAGAAGCGCCCGCTACGAAGTGTCGCAACTTGCCGGTGATGGATTCGGAAGTAACTGCTCCAGCGCAACGCGCGCGCCTGCATTCCGACGGGTCCCCGATTTGCCAACAACTTGCGCGCAAGCTCCAGCGAGGGCGCCTCTCCTTCCTGCTCCTCGACCGTCGCAACGATGCGCCGGCGCGACGCGCTCATCGGAAAAATCGCCAGCGGACCCGATTCGTTGGGGCACACCTGCATTTGATCGGCCGGCAACTCTTCATTGGTATCGACGTCCGCCAGCATGAAGGAAGCTTCGTACTCCCCGCCTTCGAAGGGCGATCCGATGAGTCGACGGACGGCGCTATGAGAGCCATCGCAGCCGACCACGAACGATGCCTCGATATCGATGGACTTCCCGGACTGATCGACATGCGCAACCGCGCGATCGTCGAGCGCATCGGCGGACAGGAACTTCGTGTCGTACTCCACCGCGCCGCCCGCACTTTCGAGATGCTTCAGCAAAAGCGACTCCGTGACGTCTTGCGGCACCATCGCGATAAATGAGTAGGGTGTCTGCTCGGGCTCAAAACGCAATTCCGCCAGCGGGCGCTGATGCGCAACGACCGAGATGGAGGTGACCCGATTGGCTGCGTCGACGAACGGCCCTGCGAGGCCTGCCATGTCGAATGTCTCCAGCGTGCGAGGAAATATAGCTAGCGCCTTGGAATGCGTCGATTGCGCGGATCGAGCCTCGATGAGGCGGTGACTCAACTTGCGCCGGGCACACTCGTTCGCAAGGAACAATCCCACCGGCCCGGCCCCCACGATCAGCACGTCGATACTGGAAGTGACCGCCATTGGAGTCTCCTATCGTTGCGCCCGAGGCGCCCTTGCCTGGCAGATTGTTCAAATAACCGGGAGGCAACTGATTATGAGGAGCACGGAACGCAGGACTAGAGGGGTAAGTTGCCGTTCCTGTGTGGGCGCAATCCGACGGATCCTTGGGGCGTGATAGAGGGTGACCGTCGTCGTGGTGCAGTCTTCACAGTTCGATAGCTATGGGCGCCGAGTGGTCGTACCGCTAGTCCGGTCGGCAGCGTCAGCCCCCGCTACCGCGATAGGGTCGCGTGGACGGCAACGCCCGCGCGGGTAAATTCGAAGTTCAACACCCACACCCGCGCACCCTGAGCGGCGGGGGCGAACTTCCATTGTTTTGCGGCAGTCATCGCGGCGCGCTCGAAATATCTGCTGGATGCGCGATTGTCCAACGCAGCTTCGGCGACGTTGCCCGAACGATCGACACTCACTCGTATCGCGATCTGGATCACGCCGCGAATTGATTCGCGCGCATGCCGCGAAACGTCGGGCAGCTCTTGATGAACGATCGGCGGTGACGGCGCGGGGATACCCGCCGCCCTCGGGCTCGGTACGATAGCCGGCGCCGGAGCGGCCACGGGCGACTGAAGGGTCGTCGACGCTGGGGGAGGCCCAGTGGCGGGCGTACGAATGACGCGCACCCCAAACCACAGCGCCGCCAACGCGATGACGCCGGCCATAATCGAGATAATGAGCGTTTTATTCTTCGGCGCGGCTCGGCTGGAGGACGCCCCGGCCGAGCGTTCGCCCACGACCAGACTTTGGGCGGCCGGGGCCATCGCCGGCGGCGGCTGTTTGAACTGGTCGACCAACTCGGCAGTCGTGGGGCGCCGGCCAGCGCTGCGATTCAAGCATCGCCGCATCGTTTCGACGAAATCCGGCGCCAGATTGGCCGGCAGCGGGACGCTTTCCGCGTTCTGTCGGGACCATGCCGGCACGGTTTGGGTCAGGGCCTCGACCAGCGTCATGCCAAGTCCCCAGATGTCGCTTGCGCTCGATATCGTGCCGTTTTGGGCCTCCGGCGGGTCGTACGGTGAAAGCCGGGCAGCGCTCGCGGCGCCTTCGCCCGCGGGCCGGACGGTGTCGCTCGCCAGCTTCAGCTGGTCATTCACGACCATGAAGTTCGGCGGTTTGAGTCCGCCCTGTACCAGGTGCTTGCCATGCAGATACGTCAGCGCATCCAGGGTCGCAGGCAGCAGGTCCCGCACCTCATCGGGAGTCAAAGCGCGGCTGGGAAGAATTTGAGCGAGATTCTGTTCCGCATAGTCCATCACGGCGAACACAAAATCCTGCCCTCCGAGTTGACAGGAACCCGCGTCGAAGACGCGGATCAAGTGAGGGTGGGATAGCGACGCAACTCGGCGCCAATGCTCGAGTTGCGCATCCGGATGAGCGGGGTCACGAGGCAGGATCTTGATCGCGGCTTGAGCAAGGTTTTGCGCCCGGCATTCAGTGAGAAATACCACACTGTGGTCTGATTGGCCCAAAAAGCGGCGCAACGGATACACTCCGTTGACAATCCGGCGCTCCCATTCCTTCGTCCAGCCTTCGGCCATCGTCATTCGAAGATATCATTGTGTGGTCGGGCCACGGAATCTCTCGAGTAAAGAATCGTATCTCTCCGGTGCGACGCCCCCGGCGCGCACCCATTCCAACGCCAGGGTCTCGAAGTCGTCTGGAGGCGCCTCGCTCCGCTGCCCCATGCGCTCCACGAGTCGGCGCATCTGGTGCTCGCGCCGCAACTCTTGATCCTCTGGCGGCGTCGGAAGATCGGCGAGCAGCTCCCGGCGGATACAGAGCATCCGGAGCGCCGTGTCGGAGTCCGTGCCGGCGGTCGCCTCGGCGTTGGCCTCGGCGTTGGCCCATGCGTCGGTGAGCGCCTCGGGAGCGCCTTTCGGCCACTGCGAAACGCCGGCGATGAATGCCTCGGCGGCGCTCTTCAGCGCATCACGTTCAAATGGCGGGGCCGCTCCCATCACCGCCCACCCATACGCGTGAATGCGCCGCGCGGCCTGGAGCAGGTCGGCGAGCGCTTGCTCTTTCTCGCCTGCCCGTTGCCGTGACACGGCGCCCCGGACCCGTTCGAGTGCCCGCTCGAACCGGGTCTTGAGCGCGCGATCCTCACCGCGCGGCAGCTCACCGAGGTTCTCGAAGGCAGAGCGCCACTCGGTCTGTCTCGACGCGCCTTCTTTCAAGGTGGGGCCGGATTGCTTCGCGACCTGCTCCACTTCTTCACAGAGCGCCGCAGCCCGCGCTTTGCTGGCCTGGAGCGCGGCCGTGTAATCCGCGTGGGCCTGTTCCCGCTTTTGAAACACCGCGTCGCAGTGCCGGCGAAATTCCTCCCATAAGAGTCGCTCTTGGTCGCGTGCGGCGGCGCCCACGTCCTTCCACTGCGCTTGCAGGCGCTTGATCGACTCCGCGGCTTCGCGCCCGTCTTCCAGCAGGAGGAGCTGCTCGGCTTTTCGAATGAGCGAATGCTTCTCGGTGGCATTGGCTGCGTGCCAAGCTGTGAGCCTTTCCTGGAGCCGCCCGATCGCAGCGTCGAATTCCTCCTGAAGCTTGCGCCCCGGCGCGCGCTCCACCGGAAAATGCCGACGCCATTCCTGAGGGGCCTCCTTGAGCACGGCGGTCACCGAGCGCCAATCCGCGGACTCGCCGCTCTGCGCAGTCTCGAAGATGCGAAGCCGGTCAAGAATGCTCCTGCGCTGCTCCAGATTCGCCTGCCGCAGCCGCGCCTCAGCCTCGAAATGCTCGCGGCATGGCTGGTAAGCGCTCTGCGCAGCCTGATGGAAGCGCTGCCAGTCCGCGTCCGAATCGCTGACCACCCCTTTGCTGACCGTCTTCCAGTCCTCCTGAAGCTGCCGGATCCGATCCGCGAGTGCCTTGGGTTCGAGCGCAGATCCGATGAGCGACTCCATCTCCTCGATGAGTGCGGCGCGCTTGGGAGCTGCGGCATGCTCCTTCCAATCTTTGAGTTCGTTCAAGGTGGCATCGAGTTTCTGCACCTGGCGGGCGAGCGGCGGTGGTACGAGAGGCACCGACGCGAGCTTCTCCTCCACGGCGCGGCGCAAGCCCGACGCTCGCCCCGTCCCGCCCTCACGCAGTGCGCCCTGCGTCTTGCCGATCAGCGCGCTGAGCTCGCGCAGGGCGCGCGCTTCTGCCGCCGATTTCTCGGCGCGTGCCTTCGCCTCAGCCTCGCGCAGTGACGCCTGTTCCGCGGCATCCCGTGCGGCAGCGTCATGCAAGCGCTCCGACTCTAGCGCGGCGAGACGCGCCGCCTGCTCGCGCGCGGCTTCGCGTGCAGCCCGTTCCGATGCCTCGGCGGCTTGCTGCGCAATTCGCTGGCGGTGCTCCTCCACGATCGCCTCGCAGCGCTCGATGGCACGGGAGGCGCGCTCGCGAACCTCGGGCGGGGCCTGCGCGGTGAGCTCTTCCCAGCGCGTGCGAAAGTGTCGGAAGGTCGCCTCGTAGATCACGTCGTGTACGCGATGACTGTGCCGCTCGAGGGACTCGCAGGCGCCGATGGCATCGCTGCGGGTCTTGTCGACCCGCCTTTCTGCGGCATTGAGCGCGTCGCATTTCTCTCGGATGATCTTGTAGACGCTCTTGTCCTTGCCGCGCAGCTGCGTCAGAAGCCGCTTGAGTTCGGCGGGGTCCGATACCGATTGCGCCGCGAGTTGACGGATGTGGCTCGAGGGACCGTCCAAGACGATTCGAGCCCTGTGCTCGGGATCCTCGATCGAGGCGAGTAGGCGGGACAATCGGCCGGGGTCGCTGCAATACCCGGCCACTGCCAGGAGTGCGGATATATTCCCTTGAGCAGCGCAAAGCTCCTCGAAGTCAAGACTTCCCGCATCGACCCGCTGCGCGAGGCGCTGTTGCGCGGCGCGCTCCAGACTCGGCGGAACTTCCTTCGCGGCACCGTCGCGGATCCCTGCGAGAGCCGTGAGCGTCGGGCCGTCCTCGAGTTTGCGGATGGCCGCCTCGCGCTGGGCCTCCTCTGCATCGCCCAGCGCGGTGGCGATCAGGAGCTGGGGCGGCGCTGTATCGAGTGCCGCGATGGGATCCGCCGGCGCCGCCGCGTCTGGTGGCGCTTTGCCCAAAAGACGCGATAGCGGCCTCGCGAGGTGCTTGAACCGCATGGAGAAAATTGCCTGTGCTGAAGGATGAGGCGATTATACCGTCCTTCGCGGTCTAAGCGATCGACCTCACGCCCTGGTGGACGTGAGGTCGCGTTGGATCTTGTCGAAGCCTGCCTGGCGCGCTTGGGCTATGCGCGATGAGTCTACGAATGCTTCTGGCGATAAATCCGCTTGCTGTTGCGATTTTCGGATTTATTGAGTCTCTTCTGTTCCGCCTTCGTGATGTGCCCATTGTGCTTGGACTCGTCTACCGCTTCGCGCTGCGCGATGTTCGCATCATGTTTCTCGTCCCGGGCTGCCTGCTGCCCGGTCATGGTGCCCTTGGCAAGGCCTTGATCGATGCGGGCCTGCTGATTGTCCAGACGCTGGTTCACCTCGTTTTCGCGGGGATGGCCCGGCACCGGATCGGTCTGCGCGATCGACTGCAACGAGATCAGCGTGCCGCATACGAAGCCGGCAACGCTCAGATAGATGTTCGATTTTTTCATCATAGCTCCATGGTGGTTACACGGCTCCCGACGTCGGCGAAGGACTCTAGAACAAGCTCTCCGAAGAGGCGGCAGATGCTTCACAGAACGCTTGCGGACGCGGCCCGTTGACCTGCCGATCAGGGCTGAATGTGATGCGCCTCTCAGCGTAGGCGCACTGGGGATATCGCAGCGGCCGCCGCGCACGGTATGTCAAATCGATCCGCGCTAAGTCTCGCACGATGCATCCTTGGCGTTGTTCGAGTGCCGTTAGAATAGGCGCACCATTCGCAGCAGTTTGGGAGGATCGAATGAAGGGCTATCAAATTACCGTGATGACGGAGCAAATTCGCCGGATCGAACACAAAACGGCGGGTAAACAGGCATGAGCCGGCAGAACGCCGGTTGAAGTGCTGATGTCGTGACGACACCCTTAGGCGCTCGAAAAGATCGCGCCTTCAGGGCACTCATCGATTCCTGCGCCGTCAGCATGAGGCGCGGGCAACACGTGGTTCTTTGGGGACCGCGCGGCAGTGGAAAAACCACCTTGCTTCAAGCCGTGCTGACTGAGCTCGGTGACATTCATTGCGCTCTGAGCGCGAACACTCACACCCTCGATGACATCACCCGTGCGCTCGAGCGTGCATACACCGAAGTACCGACGCAGGGCCTGAAGCGACGAGCCGCGCGGGCACGCCTCTGGTCGGCCGCTGATGCCGCACCCGGGTGTCTGTTGCTCGATCATGTCACGCGCGTCCCTGCGGCCATGAAGGGATGGCTGCGAAGGCTGCGCGGCGGTGTCGTCGGCGTGATGCTCGCGGTCGACGTCGACTCGCCGCGGGAGCGAGAACGGCTCCGGGCCCTAAAGATCGGCAGCATCGCTGTGCGCATGCCGCCGACCGCGGTGGGGACGCTTTCACGGCTGCTGATGACTGCCTGGACTCACTCCCCCACATTGCCGTTGAGCACCCCGGCGAGACGCACGCTGGTGCGCGCCGCCCGCGGCCGTCCGGGCTGGCTGCTGCAATGCGTCGCGCTCGCCGCAGATCCTCGATACTGGGAAGACGGGCGTCTGAAGACGGCGGGGCTCGTCTTGGATACGGAGATGCGGCTGCGAGCGGTGCAGGTGTGACCCCCGATCGGTCGACGCTCCGACCGCGCGATTGGCTATGATCCAGGGGTCTTGATTCCAGTCTGTCTATGGAGGGGAGTACATTGGATCCCTCGACCATCATCGTCCCGGCCCCGCCACCCGCCAGCACAACTATGCGGCTGGTCGCCGCATTAGCCTTCGCCGGCATTATCGCGGTCATCTGTTTGATGGGCTTCGTGATGTGGAGACGCCACACACCGGTTGCGCTGCTGCACGGCTTGGTCGTGTTGCCGAGCGTGCTCTGGGGCGGGCACTTTTCATGGCATGCCGCCAGGGGGACTGCACCGAAATCACCCTATTGGCCCTTCGCGACCAGGCGGGTCGCGAACGCTTATTGGCTGATCTGTCTCGGGATATCGCTCTTCGCAGCGCGTCTGTATCGGTGACTTCGATTTATTCGATCCGGCGTTAACGGCACCCCGCTAGCTTGCGAAATAGGCCGGATGATCGATATCGGCGATGAGTCCCGGCTGCTCCGGCTTCCAGCCGAGCTCGGCGCGGGTTCGCGCGCTCGACGTCGGCGCGTCGATACCTGCGAACATCGCGAACCAGCCGAAGTGCTTGGCTGCCTCGTCGGGCGACTTCGAGACCACGGGAATGTTCAGGCGGCGGCCGATCACTTCGGCGATCTCCAGGAATGGCACGCCCTCCTCAGCAACGGCATGAAAGTGGCTTCCCTTGGCGCCGCGCTCGAGCGCGAGCCGATAGACACGCGCCGCGTCGAGCCGGTGCACGCCGGGCCAGCGATTGAGTCCATCGCCTATGTAGGCCGATACGCCCTTCTCGCGCGCGATCGCGATGAGGATCGGCACGAAGCCGTGATCGCCATGCCCATGCACCGACGGGGCAAGCCGCACGGTTGATGCCCGTACGCCGCGTGCCACCAGTGCGGCCGCTGCAGTCTCCGACTTGCGGGGAATGGGAGCGTCGGCGGGCAGCACATCCGCCTCCGTCGCCGTGCGGCCAGGGGCGAGCAGCGCGACTCCCGACGTCACGAGCAACGCACGGTCGGAGCCTTCGAGCACGGCGCCGAGGGTTGCGATCGCCCGCTCGTCCTCCGCACAGTTGGCCGCGAACTTCGAGAAGTCGTGATTGAAGGCGGTGTGGATCACGGCGTCCGACCGCGCGGCGCCGCTGCGCAAGCTCTCCAAATCCGCGAGCGAACCGCGATGCGCCAAGGCCCCCGCGGCGACGAGCGCCTCGGCTCCCTGGTCCGAGCGGGCCAGACCGAGCACTCGGTGGCCCGCGGCAATAAGATCTTTGACCACGACGGAGCCCACCCAACCCGTGGCGCCAGTGATGAATACTTGCATAGAAAATCTCCAGGCTTTGATGAGAGACCAGTGTCCACTTCGCTGATATCCTAGTAAAGTAGTGAGATTATCGTGGTATAAGAGGTAACAGGATGCCTCAACACCTCGGAACCGCGACCCGGCTGGGGTCCTACCTCAAGGATCGCCGCGCCAAGCTCGATCCGGCGGCTTTTGGCTTTCCGCCCCAGCGTCGCCGCACCCCGGGCCTGCGGCGCGAGGAAGTGGCGCAACGCGCCCATATCAGCTCGACCTGGTACACCTGGCTCGAACAAGGGCGCGGTGGCGCGCCCTCGGCCGACGTGCTCGACCGGATTGCGCGGGCTCTGATGCTCACCGATGTCGAGCGCGAGCATCTTTTCCTGCTCGGCCTGGGCCGACCGCCCGAGGTGCGTTATCGAAAAGAGGAAGGAGTCACGCCACGGCTGCAACGCGTGCTCGATGCGCTGCAGCCAACCCCCGCTCTCATCAGGACCGCGATCTGGGACGTGGCCGCCTGGAACCGCGCGGCGACCGTGATGCTGACCGACTATGGATCGCTGCCGCCGGATGAGCGCAATATCCTGCGCTTCATCTTTCTCGATCCGAAAGCGCGCGCCGCGCAGTACGACTGGGAGAGCGTGGCGCGCTACGTGGTGGGCGCGTTTCGGGTGGACGCGGCTCGCGCGGGAGCGGCGGCGGAGGTCGAACCGCTGGTCGCTGAGCTCTGCCGGCTGAGCCCGGAGTTCAAGGCACTCTGGCGGGACAACGATGTCCAAAGTCCTGGTGAGGCCGTCAAGCGCATGCGGCACCCGGTTCTCGGCCCGATCGCCTTCGAGTATTCGGCGTTCGCGGTCGATGGTCGGCCGGATCTCACGATGGTTGTCTACAATCCGACGACGCTCGCCGACGCGGACAAGATCCGGTCGTTGAGCGTTTCGACCAAGGGCTAAGGGTGGAGGAAAGCGAATGACTCAGGAACGTGCGGTGCTGGCCGGCGGTTGCTTCTGGGGGATGCAGGATCTTTTTCGCCGCTACGACGGCGTGATATCGACGCGGGTGGGTTACTCGGGCGGTGAGGTGCGCAACGCCACCTACCGCAATCATGGCAACCACGCCGAAGCGATCGAGATCCTCTTCGATCCCGCAAAGCTCAGCTACCGCCAGATTCTGGAGTTTTTCTTCCAGATTCACGATCCCACGACGCGCAATCGCCAGGGCAACGACGCCGGGCCGAGTTATCGCTCGGCAATCTTCTATACGAGCGAGGACCAAAAGCGCGACGCCCTGCAGACCATGGCTGAAGTCGATGCGTCCGGGCTCTGGCCCGGCAAGGTCGTGACCGAGCTCGCGCCTGCCGGTGATTTCTGGGAGGCCGAGCCGGAGCACCAGGATTATCTGGAACGCTATCCCGATGGCTACACCTGCCATTTCGTCCGACCCAACTGGAAGCTCAAGTCCGCCGTCAATCAGCGTTGAACTTACGGCAATCGTCAGGGCTCGGCGACCATGCGCTTGATGGTGTTCGGCGCGATCCGCAGCATCAGGGGGAGCAGCCTGGTTTGACCTGGCAGTGCCATTGGTCGACGGAGGGCCAGCGCCTTGAGAGTGACCGCCGCTACCGTCTTGGGAGAAATCTTTTTTCTCCTGACGTTCGCGGTCGAGGGCGTGTCGACAAGGGGCGGAATTACTTCAAGGACATGCGTACCTTTAGGGGAAAGCTGCCGGCGCAGCCCCTCGGCGAAGCCGTGTAGTCCCGCCTTCACGGCGCCGTAGGTCGGGGCGAAGGTAGGAGAAACCAGGGCGTAGCCTGAAGTGACAAATACGATCGCAGTAATTGCAGGCCAACGCTTCAGCACTTCGGCCGTCAACTCGATGGGTGCTGTCAGATTAAGAGCGATTTCCTGTTCGAGGCCTAGGGTGGCGTCGTCGTCTGCCGCGAAATTTCGTTCGACCAACGAGCCAGCATTATTGACCAGGATGTCGAGCCGACCGAACCGATCGGCGACCGCTTCCAGCATGGCACTCCTTGCCTCACCGATGGTCACGTCTGCCTGGATGGCTAACGCGTCCGGTTGCGCGAGGGAGAAGCGCTCGAGCGCTGCCTCGGATCGACCGCAAACCGCTACGGCAGCCCCCTGACTCCTGAAGGCTTCGGCCAAGGCGAGCCCAATTCCTGAGGTGCCGCCGGTTATCAGGACAACTTGTTTCATAGGGCGGCCCCGGCTCGTCGCTCTCGATAGAAGGTCATCTTCTGCAGTTAACAGTATACGCGGCGCGGGAAGGATATTTTCCGGCCCGCACCCATCTGTTCGCTTTGGTGCGCACTGGACGCACGATGAAGATGGCTATTTGCTTGGGCCTTAACCCCATTCTCCCGGCGACCCCGATTCAAGGGGATAGGATTCATCACCGGGAGTCGTCATGAAACGCTTATGTCTCGCCTTGCTGCTTGGCTGTTCACCGCTGAGTGCCTGGTCGCTGGGGCATCTTGCCGGCGTCGAAATCTTGGATCGCGACACGGGGCAGGTGCTGCCGGTGTACCGCCACCACGGAGAGTACTGGGTGGCGGGCAATCCCGGCTCCCGGTACGCGGTGATAATCACCAATCTGCGAGGCGACCGTGTGTTGGCGGTCACGTCGGTCGACGGCATCAACGTCATCAGCGGCGAGGCCGCGGCGTGGAATCAAACGGGTTACGTGTTCCAGGCGGGGCAGGGCTACGCCATCAACGGTTGGCGCAAAAGCAATGAGGAGGTGGCGGACTTCAACTTCACCGCACTGCCGAATTCCTATGCGGCGCTCACGGGGCGCCCAGCCAATGTCGGCATCATCGGCGTAGCGTTGTTTCTGGAGAAGCGTCCCCCCATCGCGCAATACTCGCCCGATTGGGCCGCGCCCTCGAGCGCCCCGGCAGCGCGCGCGGGGGCGGCCCGCGCTCCGGCTGCGGCTGACAGCGCAGTGCCCGAAATGCAGAGCCTGGCGGCGTCGAAGCTCGGTACCGGTCATGGCGCACGCGAAGTCTCGAATGTTTCCACCACCGAGTTCCAGCGGCTGTCGGATTCGCCCAATGAGATCATCCGTATCCGGTATGATCGGTTCGACAACCTGGTCGCGATGGGCATCGTGCATGCGCGGCCTTTGCCGATGAACCCAAGCGCCTTTCCCGAATCGGATGCGGGGCGATTTGTTCCGGATCCCCCTGGCGGCGACTGACGCGGCAGAGCGAGCCTGACTCTGGACACTGACGAAGCGCTGATGGTGCGATTCGCTCGCGGCGACGGCGCAGCGTTCGAGGTCTTATATCGGCGCCACGAAACGCGCGTGTTTCGATTTCTGCTGCGCACTCTGCACGATGAAGCGGGCGCCAACGATGTGATGCAGGACGTGTGGTTCGCGGTGGCGCGCGGCGCGGACCGATATACGCCGACCGCCAAGTTCACGACCTGGCTGTTCACCATCGCGCACCATCGCATGGTCGATGCCATCAGAGCCCGCCGCCCGACGGAGGTGATGGACTTGAACGCCGAATCGGGCGAGGCGCCCGTCCTCGACCTACCGCCAGCCGACGCGCGCACCGAACCACTCACTGCGTTGCAGATTGAGGATCAAGCGGCCGCAGTGCTGCGCGCCGTGGAACAGTTGCCGGTTGAGCAGAGGTCGGCTTTTCTGTTGCAGGCCGAAGGAGGATTGAGCGTCGAGGAAGTCGCCGCGGCCACCGGCACCAGCTTCGAGACTGCCAAGAGTCGGCTGCGCTACGCGCGCGCGAAGCTGCGCGAATGGCTCTGGGAGTTTGCATGACCCAAGAATTCGATCATCGTGATGCCGAGACGGTCGAGCGCTATCGCGAGGCCAGCCGTCTGGAAGGCGCCACGCCGTCAGAGTCGACTCGCGAGGCGATCTTGGCGGAGGGTCGGCGCATGGCTGCGCGACGCGTGGGAGCGCCGGCCTCCCAGAGTTTCGATGTTAAACGACCGGCGGCGAATCATCCGCGCTGGAAATTCCTGGCCGCTGGCTCCGTGGCGCTCGCCGGGTTGGCGGCGTTGCTGGTGTTGCCCCGGGTCTTCGAGCCTTCAAATCGAAACCTTACCGCGTTGAACGAAGTGCCCCGCGAGCAAGCCGTCGCACCCCCGCCCACGGCGAAGCCAACGGATCCTTCCTCGCTGGCGGAACGCGCGTCGCCTTCGGCGCGAGCGTCGCCTTCGGCGCCCAAGAGCTACGCTCCGTCGCCGGCGCGCACCGCGACTGCACAGGCGCAAATCAGCGCGGCCGCTCCTCGCGCGGCCGATGCCGCGTCCGCCGCCGGGAGCGCCGCTGCGCTCGCCGGCGCTGCGGCGGGAAAACGCACCTTGAGCCTCCAGAGCGATGCCTCGCTCTCGGCCGCCGTCTCCGCCGGCGACAGTCGCCGCACCGAAGCGCTGTTGGATCAGGGTGCGGATAGTCGTTGGTCGGACGCCTTGGGGCGCACGCCCTTGCTGCTCGCGGTCATGCAGCAGCGCGCCGACCTGGTGCGACTGTTACTCGCGCATGGCGCCGATCCGAACGCGCCCGATCAGGCTGGAGAAACGCCGCTCGAGCGAGCGCGTCAGGAGGGGCGCTCGGATATCATCGCGATGCTCCAGGCAGCGGGAGCGCATTAGCCGACGCGCTCAATTTCGACGCTGCCCGCAGGCTCATTGCGGATGATTGGTTCTCACGGGCAGACGAAATGCACGCTGCGCACGAGACCGGTCTGCTTGACCAGGCTGTCCTGCACGTCGCCGAGCAGGTATTCGCCGGAGGGACTGACCGCAACCGTGCCCGCGACCTGCATGAAGCCCGCGTTCTCCGGATTGTCGTGGCGATTGCTGTTCATGGTCGTCAGGCGCTTGGTCTCGCTGCCATCGAGCTTCATCGCGTACCAATCCGTACCCAGCATCAACCGCCCCGGGAAGCGCACGACGCCCTTCGTGCTCATGTAGATGATCCAATCGCCACTGGGTGTGCCGACCACGGTGGGGTGCTCGTTGTAGTCGTTTCCGGCGGTGAGCCGCTCGCTGTGGCGGGTGCCGAGATCCAGCCGATAGATCTGACTGCGCCAAAAGCTGTGCGTGTCCTGATCGCTGGTGTAGGTCAGGCTCGCACTATCGCTCGTGAATGAGCCGGTCTCGTAATACGCGGCCCCTCCGGGTTGAAAGGAGCGGATGTTCTCCAGGCGAGGCGCCGGGCCCGCGACGAAATCGGCGACTTTCAACGCGTATTTTCCACCGGGTTGCCGGGCAGACCAGGCGATCCGCTTGCCGTCGGGCGAGAATACCGGAATCAGCACGCCCTGATCGACCGTGTCCGGATCTCGCGTGAGCTGCCAGCTATGGCTGCCGTCCGCCTCAATCAGCCATAAGTCGTCATGGCGCCCGAAACCAGGCAGCGCCTCGTAGTCCGAAATTCCGAACAGACGATGCCCGTGCCACTCGGGCTTCTGTGCCACCAACAGCAGGTAAGCCCCCGATGGATGCCAATAAGGCGTGCCCTGATGGCCCTGCGGAAGCATCGAGCTGCTCTCCGTGGGAGCCTCTCGATCCGTGCCGTCGGGCCGCATCGTGTAGATCCGGTAGTAGCCCGTGGCGCCCGGTTGCATATAAACGAGACGATCGGTGGCCGCGTTCCAGCGCGATCCATACGCATTGGTAAGAAAGGGTTGCGCATCGATCGTGGTAGCCGTGGCGCGGTCGAGCGTACACGCAGTCGCCGCGACGGCGCGTACGCCGACGCAGGCCGCCGCTGCGATAGCGGCCATTTGTACGCCGGCCCTGACTAGCGTTGAACTGAATCGGAGCATTCGCCATTCTAAGGCCGCAGAGGGCCGGTCGGCTCAGTCACACACCGCCTGCTGCCGTCAGGCGGGATCGTCGCCGGGGAGCAATGGCCGCATGAAGGTTCGATCGTACCTCACGACGCACCCGCTTTCATCCCGGATTCTATTTGCGGCGATGAACTCGGGATGGTGATCGAACAAGGATCGATATTGCTCGTAGGCCGCCAAGCTCGGAAACGTGAATAGCGCGAGAGCGCGGTCGCTTGATCCTTCCGAAGGGAGGAAATAGCCGTGATGGACCCCTCCATGTCGGTCAACCAGCGTCATCCAGCGTTTCGCGAACTTCTCGAACTCATCCGTCTTCGCAGGATCGATGACATAGTCAATGACGCAAGTGATCATGTTTCTCCAATCCTGAGCGACGCTCACCGATGGTTGCGTCGGCGAGCATCAATGCATTCCGGGATAGCGGCCAAAATAGATGATCAGCGAATCGATGGTATCGGTAACACCGTGCGCAATGATCGGCGCAAACAGGTTGCGTCCGCAGGCGATGTACAAAACCGCCAGCAGCGCGCCGTCGACCGTATTCTCTGCGATACCTGTCCAACCTTGCGGGGAATGGGCCAGTCCGAAGGCCGCACTCACCGCGGCGAGGGCGAACGCCCAGCCTGCTCGCGTCCGTCCGACCAGGTCGAGGACCCTATTAAGCATGTATCCACGCCAAACGAGTTCCTCGCCGAATGCAGCGAGCACCCATGCAGCGGCCACGGTCAGCAGGAGCATCGGACCATTGCCGATCAACTCCCGAAGATCGGACAGGTCGGGAAACTTGCCCGTGAGGGCAACCAACAGCGGTTGGGTTACGAACAACTCGAGCAACTCCATTGCGATGCCCACCAGGATCCCGATCACCAGCATCGCGTCAATTGCCCGGTCACCGCCGTGGGCGAAGCGTGTCCATGAACGAAGTTGGAAACGGCCTCACCGGCCAATTCTTCGGGCGTCGGCGGCCTGGGCGCCGTCACCGTCACCTCGGGTAACGCAGAGGGCTCGCTGGCCTGGGCATCGGCACCTATACGGGGAACCGCCAGAACCAGTGCCGCAGACGTGCTTATCAGCGATTTCACGGAAAATGGGCGCATGTCTCAAGGTCTCGCTTCCGTGCTCCTCCCCACCTCGGATTGAATCCTCATAGCGTAGCTCCAAGTCAATGCGACAAGCGAGCCCAAAACCAGGGTCTCGAGTAAAAATTGACTCTCTGCAAGAAACGCAATTCCCAGAGGCTGATTTACCCAAAAGGTCTCGACGAAAAACTGGGTGACCCGTCCTCTGATGAGCAATAACAATGCCGCAAAAGCCATGATTCGACGCAGGGTGCCATTTCCCAGCGCGGGCCAGCAAAACGATACGAATGCAAAGGCCGCGATAGTCGGTTCGACAAACGTTACGTAGATGAGGGCATTGATCTTGAATGGGTAGGGATCAGTGTAGAGGGTGGTCGGCGCCGATAGGTGGTTCTTGAGGAATGCGCATGCCGCATCTAGCGCCGGGCGAAGAGCAAACACTTCAAGGGCCGCGAGCACGATGACTGCGATAGCCACGTTCCGGCTTTTTCCATCGCTTATTGAAAGCCACGCCACGGCAGCACCGCAGGTGAGCCAGGAGAGGGCGCGCGGAGCAATGTCGAATGCCGCGTAGAACGGGTTTCCTATGATCGTGCTCTCGATGGCGAAGACACGAAAAGTTTCGTTCAGCATGATGACGAGTAAGCCGATCAAGAGCGCTGCGAGCCCCCGGGGAAAATGTCGCAATAGTGGTAGAGACAGACGGCACATCAGAGCGAGACTCGATAGCCGAACCAGGTCGCCAAGGAATTTAACTGAATTTGGAAGTCGTACGGTTGCTGGGTATGGAACCTTCAACGATTCCAGCATGAAATCGTGCACGAAGAGTGCAAGTGGCGCGATCACGCATACAGAGACAAAGAGGACAACCCAAACTCCTCTGCTCCATTCCGAGCGCGGTGCCCATGACAATTCGATTCTCTCCGGCGCTGCTCGTCCAGGCTACGCTGCCGAGAGGGCACTGATCGTGACGTAATATCCGTCCGGATCCCGTATGGAGAATTCCTGCGTCTCGGTGCTCGGGTTCAGGTGAGGCTCCTCGTCGAGCCGGGGGACGAGAGTACGGGCCCTCTGAAGTGCCTTTGCGAAATCATCGACTCGAAAGAACAACAGCAACCCGTTTCCCGGTGGCGCATTGTCAGGACTCGCCAAGGACGGATGGTCGTGCGCGCCCCACTGGTGCAGACACAGCAAGACGGTTCCATCCGAATCCAGGATCTGCCCCCAATAGTCATGACCGGGAGTGGTCTCCAACTGCCCAAGGAGCGACTGGTACCATTTGAAGCTGACCGGAACATCTTTGACACCGATGATTGTCCACGTGCGTTTCATCAATTTCCCCGAAGCCCTGGTGAATAGGCAGGAACACGTTCGGACAGGTTAATCCGCAGCACCTCCGAGGGCAATCTGGCTGCATCACAGGGTGTCGAGGGCGAATGCTCTCAATAGCGTCTCGCGCCTCATGACGCTCATTAAGGCCGCAGCTTGCGCCCCTGCTCGAACTGCGTCGCGACCTCCCCGGATACCGACACGGTGAAGGCCTTGTGACTCGTGGTCGCGCCCAATCCCGTTGCCGTGACCTGCACGGCGTAATCGCCGGCATGAGTGAAGGCATGCGTCACCTCCATGCCGTCCGTGCTCGAGCCGTCACCGAACTCCCAATGATAGGTGAGCACCGGCGCCGCGCTTGACGAGGCCGCGGCATCGAACACCAAGCTCTCGCCGGCCTTGGCGCTCGCAGCAGATCGTATCTCTACTTGAGGTTCCGCCAGCGGCACCGACTCGTCGATCAGCTTGATCATGCGCACCGAGTGAGCTTTCTGTGCAAAGTTGAGGGTGCGCACCGAGCTCGCACGGCGGTTCGGCTCGCCGAACACCTCGACGATCCGATACTTGCCGGGCTCTTTCAATCCCAGGTCCGCGAGATCGATCGCGCGTGCCCGCTCCTCGTCGGTCCAGTTGAACACCGTCTTCACGCTCTGCGTCTTGATCACGGTCGCCAGCGGAAACGCCCATTCGGATTCGTGGCAGCCCTCGGCCGGACATACCCAAATGCCGCTATGGCCCGGAGCGGTTCCCGATGCGCTGCCGCTCAAGGAGGCGGAGGCGGTGAGGCGTGTCGAGGACCGGCTCGTTGCCGGCAAGCCCTGGATTTCGGTGACCAACGTTTCACAGCCCACGATGACGGTTTACCCGCCGAACGGAATCAACACAGGTACTGCGGTCGTCGTGTTTCCCGGCGGGGGCTATATGGCATTGGCCATTGATCTGGAGGGCACGGAGGTTTGCGGTGGCGATTTACCCCGGCCACCTTTCGCTGGCTGAGAACAGCATCGCGCTAAATCCCGATATCCGCACCCATATCACCCGCGAAACCCCGACCACGTTCTTGCTGCAGAATGAGGACGACGATTCGGATCGTGTGGAGGATTCGCTGAGCTACTACCTCGCGCTGAAGAAAGCCGGGATTCCCGTGGAGATGCATTTGTATGCACAGGGCGGACATGCGTTCGGACTGCGGCGCACGAAATTCCCGGTGACCGCCTGGCCTCAGTTGGTGGAAACCTGGCTGGGGACGCTCGGAATGATTTCGCAGTAGATTCACGCCAGAGCACGCCGCGAAAGTCGTGGAAGTATGCAGCCCGACTCTATTTCTTGAGTGCGCGTACGCGGTTGTTCCGAGGGCCGTGCTCGAGCTCCGCCAACCCGAGGAGCTCCAGCACCGGCGGTACATAGTTGGCGAAGCGGCCACGGTAGCCCTTTCGAAGTCCGTAGTAGCCCCCGACCGGATTGGATTCGTCGCGTGCCCACGCTTCAACGCTTCCGGCCGTCACGGGCTTGCCTTCGTCGGCGTTTCCGAGTGGCATCCAGTCAGTGTGTTTCTTGAGCATGGCATGCAAGTCATCGATGCACCGAAGTTGATAGGACAACTTGGTCGTGCCTACCTGCACCACCAACTTGTGGGGCTTTTCCGCTTCGTCGCGCCATGCCAGAAATTCAGAGCTCAGAGGCGGCGTCTTGAGCCTCCAGGGGTCATCCACGGTCCCCGATCCATAAGTCACTTTATTCATCTCGCCTCGCCATCGGATAGCTGTCAGGGAGGCCATTATGGGCTTGGCCAATATGCCGTCTAGTGTCATATTTGAATTTAAATATGCGTGCGTCGAGACTGCTGCGAATCCTGCTCATCCTGCAGAACCGGGGTCGTGTTACCACCCTGCAGCTCGCGGGTGAGCTCGAAGTGGCCCGGCGTACGGTGTTGCGAGATCTGGATGCCCTCGCAGAAGCTGGGTTGCCCATCGTCACGCACCGGGGCAACGACGGCGGCGTCGAACTGGGATTCAACTATCGGTCGCGATTTGTCGGCCTCGACGCGGACGAAGCTGAGGCGATGGGCGTGATCTTGGGGAGCCCCAAGTCGGCGCTCGCGGAGCTGGGCATCCAAGCGGCCGCCAACCGCGCCTGCGATAAGCTGGTGGAATCGTTTTCCAATACCGTGCGCGAACGAGTCCAGGAGGCGCAACGACGATTTCAATTTGAAGTCCCCGCCGTGAACTCGCCAGATCCGCGGGTCGCGGCGCTGGCCGGGGCCATCAGAAATTCGGCCATCGTGCGCCTCGCTGCCAATTCTCCCCGCCCCAGAATGATCCATCCAATCGCGCTGCATGGCGGCCCCGATGGTTGGGCCGTTGTCGATGCGCTCGATACGAGCCGCCCAATACCGCAAAGCTCATGGGGAGATGTCAACATCTCGGCGCACCGATTCACTTCCGCACCGCGCCGTGAGTAGCGCTATCCCCCGGGCCCATGGGCCTTCGGTATCATCATGCAATGACCCAACCCACCGAGCTCGGCCAAAATGAATCCACTCGTCAGTAAGGTTCATGGCAAAGAGAAACGCTGGAGTGCTGAATATGCCGCGCTCCGCCAACTCTGTCTTGCGTCAGGCCTCAATGAAGAGCTGAAATGGGGCCAAGCTTGCTACGATCTAAACGGCGGCAACGTGGTTTTGATCCACGGCTTCAAGGATTATTGCGCTTTGCTTTTCATGAAAGGCGCGTTGCTCCAGGACTCCAAGGGCCTCCTCGTCCAGCAAACCAAGAATGTGCAGGCTGCGAGACAGATCAGGTTCGCCTCCCTGGCGGCTATCAACGAGCAAAAAGCGGCAATTAAGGCCTATATCAAGGAAGCCATTGCGGCTGAGAAATCCGGCGCCAGGGTAGAGATGAAGGTCGTTGCACAATTTGATGTGCCCGAGGAGTTTCAACAGCGTTTGGAGGATGACCCCAAACTGGCCAAAGCCTTTCACGCGCTCACCCCCGGAAGGCAGAAAGGTTACTTGCTGCATTTCGCCGGGGCGAAACAATCGGCGACTCGCACCGCGCGGGTGGAGAAACATGTGCCCAGGATCTTGAAAGGTCTGGGACTCGATGATTAGGCGCTTTACCGCGACTGCGGCAGCTTGTCCGCCTCCCGCACCAGGAACTCCTTCTGGCTGAGTTTCAGCCGCGGCCCAGCGATGAGCTGCTCGAACGTGCCGGCGTCGGCATGGTAGGCCACGACTGCGAGAATCGGCGGCTGATCGCTCGCCGGAAGCGAAGCCGGGTTCTTCAGGAACTGGTCGAATCGGAGCCGCGCGCCGCGGATCACCTCCGCATCGCCCCACGAGCCGAGCTCGGAGATCAGCGTGCGCCGCAGCTCCTCTTGATAACGACGCACATCCGCGCGGGACGGCGCACGGGTGGTTACCGAACCCGGGGGCGCTTACATCTGAAAGGTGGCCATGAGCCCGACCGTCATCGGCCGCACCGTATATCCCTCTTGCACCGAGTTGACCGACGGGTACTGGATGATGTTCTTCCAGTTCAACAAGTTCTTCGCGTAGAGGCTCAACGACAGCCCGTTGCGCGTGAACCCTGCGCTCATGTTCAAAATTCCATAGGCCGGCTGGAACAAATGGGACAAGCCGCTGCTGTCGAAGTAGCCGCGCGAGCGTCCGGTATAGGGAAAGTCGGTGCGTGCGAACCACGTCATGCCATCGCCGATCGGCGCTTCGTAATCGATGCTGGGCGTCGCGGTGTAGGCAGGAACGCCCGTCACCGATTCGCCCACGGAGACGATGCCCGTGCCCTCGGTGCTGACCGAGGCGATGTACGCATGCGTCGATCCCGCGTTCAGCGACAGCGTGAGGCCCGAGGTCACCAGTGCGCGCACCTCGAGCTCGCTGCCGTAAATCTTGGCGTCACCCACGTTGGTCGTGAACAAATAGCCGCAGGTCGGCAGATTGATCGTCTGCTGGATGTTCGACCAATTGATCGTGTACACCGCAGCATCGATCGACAGCCTGTTGCTGAAGTAGCGTCCTTTGCTGCCGATTTCGTAGCTCCACAGCCAGTCGGATTGATATTCCTTGGGGGCGCCCGTCAGGCCGTAAGACTGATAATCGGAATCGCACGGCCCCGGCGTGGCGGGAGGCGGTCCCTGGGGTTGGTACGCCGGGTCGGGCCCGGTGGGACCGCCCAAGCGGAAGCCTTTTGCAATGGTTGCGTACACGTTGCTCGAGGCGTTGATCGCGTATTCCAACGAGAACTTTGGCGTGGTCGCGCTGTATTTCGCACTGACCGGATATTCCGCCGGCAGCCCGTATGCGTAAAAGCCGCCGCTGTCGGTGATCTCCGTGGACTTCGCGGAAACGTAACGCACGCCGACTGCGGCCTTGAGTTGCGGGGTGATCTCGACCCCCAGCTCGCCGAACGGCGCAATTTGGCGTTGGGTCGGATAAGTGTGGCCGAAATAGATCAAGTCATTGGCGAACGATTCGGCGGGGAAGGCGGCGGTGGCCGGATAATAAGTGGGACCCACCACCGACTGGGCCGAATCGATGCCGTAGTGGAAAATATTCAGAAACTGCGCCTGCACCCCCGGAATGTATTCGTCGTCCAGGAACCGGCGGTGCTGGTTGCTGAAATAAAGGCCCGCTGTCCAGGTGGTCGCAACGCCTGCGATGGATGTGTTCTTGGAGCTCAATCGAATTTCCTGTGAGAACTGCTCGGTGCGCGCGTCGTAATTGGCGGGCGACGGCAGGAAGCCGAGCACGGTTTGGGTCGCGTAGATCTGCTGCGCTGAGGGAACGGGCGTGGAAGCATTGGGGGTGGTGGGCAGGCCGGCGACCACGTAGTCGTTCGCAAAAATATTCGAGTTGTACAGCGTGCCGTCGGTCACGCGTCGAAAATCGCGCTTGAAATAGCTGGTGATGGACGTGAGGTCGGCCCAGCCGAAACTCTTGGTGATCGTCAGGCTCGGCAGGCTCCAGATGTCGGTGGAAGGTTCCGCCACCCGCTTGTCCTGGTCGTAGAGGCCGATGTCCGGATAGAAGATGTTGGTGTCGGACGCTGCGGTGCGCTGCCACATGTAGGCCGGCGTGAGAGTCCAGTCGTCCGGCGCCGCCACCTTGCCGGTGACACGAAACACCTGCGTGCGGATGTCGTTGACACCGCGCTCGCCGAGCACGCCCGAGCTGTCGTTGGTGCCGAGCGAGAGGACGCTGCCGTCAGCGCCCGCGCCTGTCGGGGTCGGCACATAGTGATCGATGTAACCGCTCTCGTTCGACAAATCCGCGCCGATGCGCAGCGCAAACACCCCGTTGATCACGGGGATGTTGAGGATCCCGTACTCATCATTGTTGAATCCGCCGTGATGGGTCACCGACAGGTCGGTGCTGCCCCCCGCGCTGAAGGCGTCGAGGTCCGGTTGCTTGGTGATGAATCGAATCGTGCCGCCCATGGAACTCGCCCCGTAGAGCGTGCCCTGAGGACCGCGCAACACCTCGACGCGGTCGAGATCGAACAGCTTCGGCTGCACGGCACCGTCGTACTGGCTGTTGTTGACGGTCACCGAGACCTCATCGACGTAGATGCCGACGGTTGCCGATCCCGATTGCGAGCTGACGCCGCGGATCTCGATGGTGTCGAGACCCGGGCCCGGACCGGCCTCGAAAGAAATGCCCGGGAGAGCGCGCGTGAGGTCGTCGTAATCGGCGACATGATGCTCCTGCAAGTCGGCACCGCTGATGGCGGACACGCTGAAAGGGATGTCCTTGATGTCTTCCGTGCGCTTTTGCGCGGTCACCGTGATTTCCTGCAATTGGCCGCCGGGCACCTCGGCGTTCTCCGCACCCCCGGCCGCATCGCCTGTCGCTGCTTCGCCGGCGATCGGTGCGGTCATGACGAGGCACGCAACGATCTGGGCCGCGAGCGGCGTAAGAAGTTTTCTGGTCACGGCATCCCCTGCGTTTTCTGATCGGAATGAAATTCGCTCGATGGCAAGATACACCGAGTGGCGCGCTCTAGGCGATGCGTGCATAGTGGATTGGTGAGAGCGCCCAAGACTTTCTACCGTCTACCCGCTCTCGTGTGGGCACAAATAGCGCTGGCGATCGGCAGCGTTGCACCAATTCTGGGCATGCCGATCATCGTCGGTGCGCTGCAGGACGGATGGAGTTACTCGGGGGCGTATGCCGGATACGTCACCTCGGTCGATCTCGCAGGGCTGCTCGTCGGTTCGACCGCGACGTCGCTGCTCGCACATCGTCTCGATTGGCGCTGGTACGTTGCCGGGACGCTGACGTTGAGCGCCGTCTGCAATCTGCTCTGCGGCCCATTCCACGGCATCGTGCTTCTGTGCGTGTTTCGTTTTGGCGCGGGTCTCGGCTCGGGTGCTACCTACGCTTCTTCATTGACGCTGCTGTCGCGATATTCCGAACCGGTGCGCGCGTTTTCGTGTTTGATTCTTCTCCAAGTCCTGGTGAATGCGTTAGTGCTGTTGGTCTTTCCGCTATTGAACGAGGCGGGCGGGCCGTCGGCCATTTTCGATGCGATCGCCGGCTTGCTGTTTGCGAGCGTGATCGTCGCCCCACTGTTGCCGCACCGCGATTTGAAGGCGTCCCTGCTACCGCCGCCTTGGGCCGTGCTGTCGGTTCCGGGGCTGCCGCCGAGTGGCGTGCCGCCTACCGACCTGCGCCGTATGCGGCTCGGTCGCGTGCCGCTGCTGCCCGCTCTGTGCATCATGGCCGTGGCGCTGTTCTATGTGACGATCGGCAGCTATTGGGCTTATGCTGAACGGATGGGAATCGAGTTTGGCATCTCAATAGAGCACGTCCATTGGCTTTTGACCGCGGGCGTGTTCCTGAGTGCCTTGGCCTGCATGAGTGCGCGGGTAGTGGGTCACAGATTCGGTCAGTCTCGCGCGTTGCTCGCGGCGCTTGCGCTCTTGGCCGCCACGCTGCTCGTTCACGGCCTTTTTCCCACAGTGGCGATGTTCGTCGTCAATCTGGCCGTCTTGCAGCTGTGCTGGAACTTCATCGACATTTTTCAGCTGGGGACGCTGGCGGCCGTCGACCCATCCGGCCGCGCTGCCGCATTGGTACCAGCGGCGCAGGGCGCGGCGCTCGCAGCCGGTCCGGCCGCGGCGGGCTTCTTACTCAGCATCGGGAAAGGCTACTCCGCCGTCTTGCTCTTGGCCGGCTCCACGACGGCTTTGGCGGCGGCTACCTATGCGATCGTGCACCGCTACTCGATCGAACCGGTCGCGGTGCTCGAACCCGCCGGGGCGCCGAACTAGGAGCCGGATGCTGTCGTCGACACCCGGACACTCGAGGTCGCCGGACTCCGCGCAATCGGCGGATCGACACCGCGTCGACGCGGTGCTGTCGCTTGTCGGCGGTCATTTATGGATCGAGGAGTGCGATACCGTCGCGCTTGCGGCGCAATACGGTACACCCCTGTACGTCGTTTCGGAAACTCAGTTGCGCGCGAACAGCCGTTGGCTGCGCGCCTCCTTCGAGCGTTGCTGGACCGTCGGCCAAGTGGAGCTGCTGCCATCGCTCAAGGCCAACTACACGATTGCCGTTCGACAGATCCTGAACGATGAGGGCTTGGGATGCGATGTGTTTGGACACGGTGAGCTTCAAGCTGCGCTGTGGGCGGGCGTCCCCGGCGCAAAGATCTCGGTCAATGGATCGGCGAAGAGTGCGCCGCTGATCGAGCTCGCGGTGTCGGTGGGGGCACGGATCACGCTAGACAGCGAACAGGAGCTGGAACTCGTGATCGCTGCGGCCGAGCGGCAGCAGAAAATTGCCGACGTGCGCCTGCGGGTGCGCCCGGACTATGTCGAGCTCACCACCGCATCCGATTTCTTTCCCGCCATGACGATTCGCGACGCTGCCAACCTCTACAAGCCAGGCATCGAAATCGGCGAGGCAGTGCGCCTTGGCCGCCGGGCAATACAGCACCCTCATCTGCGGCTTACGGGCCTCATGACGCACTTGGGTCGGCATAGCGCGGACCCCGCCGTTTGGGAGGGGATGGCGCGTACCTTCGGCTCGGTGGTCGCGCAGCTGGCCGCCGCTTGGGCGCCATGGCGCCCCCTCGAGATCGACATCGGAGGCGGCTTTCCCTCGCCGCGCGACCCGACCAATCCCTCGAGGACCGCGGCTGCGCCGCTCGAACGCTATGCACAGAGCACCTGCGCCGCCCTTCTCGAGGCGCTGCGTGCTGGGGGCATGGATCCGGCGGGCGTGATCCTTCAAATCGAGCCCGGGAGAGGACTGTTGGCCGATGCGGGAATTCATTTGAGCCGCGTATGCCATGTGAAGAGACAGCTCCGGCCTGTTCCCCGGACCTGGGTTGAGCTCGATACCAGCGAGGTGTTCCTGGCCGATCTGTTCATGGAACACGCGTATTTCAGGCCACTGTTTGCATCGCGCGCCGACGCTCCCTGCGAGGAAATCGTTCAGATCGTGGGTCAGTCGTGCAACTTCGATCTCCTCGCCCAGAATGTCGAAGCGCCCCACGCCGAAAACGGAGATGTGATTGCGTTCCTCGACACCGGCGCCTATCAAGATGCGGCGGCCTCGAATTTCAACGCCCTCACGCGTCCCCCGACGGTCCTCGTCACCGGCAGCCGAAGCACCCTCATCAAGCGGCGCGAAACGATCGAGGAAGTATTTGCGCGCGATCTGCCGCTGGCGGGGAGGGCCGCTCGATGAGCGGCATCGACCATGCAGGATTGACGGTTGGCGACCTCGACCGCTCCATCCGCTTCTACAGTGCCGTGCTCGGCTGCATCGTGCAGGAACGCGGTGTGATCTGCGGCGCGGAAGTGGAGACGCTGACGGGAGTTCCGGGCGCGGTGATCCATACCGCCGACTTGAAGCTCCCTTCCGGCGACATGCTCGAACTCCTTCAATATGTCGTTCCGGATCGCAAGGTGCTCGTGCAGCGTCGATTCGACGCAGGACACACCCATGTTGCCTTCACGGTCGGGGACGTGGACGCGACGCGCATCCGCGCTCTGAGCGCCGGCGCTCTGGATTGTTCGCTGCCGGTCACCTTGCAGGAGCCGGGATCTTCTTGGGATGGCGTGAGAGTGTGCTACGCGGTGGATCCGGATGGCCGGACCATCGAATTCGTCGCGCGGCCGGCGGAAAGCCCGCCTATCGCGCCTTGCGAAACGTAAGGTTGTAGCGCAACGCGCCGGTGAGCGGATGCACTCCGGCTTGCAGCGGATGCACGCCATGAAAAATCAGCCGCGACCGGCCGCCCCATACCACGACATCGCCGTGCATCACGGGAACACGGCGGGGACGCTCGCCGCGCTTGAGTCCGCCCCACAGGAACAGTGCGGGCAATCCGAGCGATACGGAGACGATCGGCGCGAGCATATCCTGCTCGTCGCGATCTTGATGGAGGGAAAGACGCGCACCGGGCTCGTAGCGGTTGATCAGGCACGCATCCGGTGAAAAATCCGCAAACCCCGCGGAACGCGCAGCCTCGCGCGCGAGCCTCGCAAATTCCTCAGGCATGTCAGGCCAGGATCTTCCGGTCAACGGATCCTCGCCCGTGTACCGGTATCCGGTCTTGTCGGTGACCCAACCTGCAGGGCCGCAATTGGTCATCGCGACACTCATGCGCCAGCCGCCAGGCGTCACCATCTGCCTGAACGGCGCCGCCGCGCTGATCGCCTCGATCTGGGTCATGAGTGCCGCTTCGCGATCGGCGGCATAGCCGGCGAGCACCGTCGCGCCGGCACCGAGCTCGACGCGCCCGGCCGTGCGGGGAGGCGAGGGCAGCGGCAATTCGCAGATCTCAGGCGCCGTCACGGCCCGTCATCCGCGAAGATTTGAGGGGAAAGGTCGCACGCGTACGTACATTTCCTATAGCTTGCGACAAAAAGATGCACATAGGATACATCTTATGAATTCTATCATTTTGCGCCCGATGGTATTCGCCTATGGCTTCCGGTCGAGCTTTCTCCTGGCCGGTGTCGGGGCAATGCTGCTCGTGCCGCTGTGGGCATTGAGCTTCGTCGCGGGTACCCCGCTCGGCTCCGCGTGGCCCCCCATGCTCTGGCACGCCCATGAAATGCTGTTCGGCTTCGTCGCGAGCGCCATGGCGGGGTTCCTGCTCACGGCAGTGCCGAGCTGGACCGGGCAGAAAGGTTCCACCGGAGCACCGCTCGTCGTGCTCGCGAGCCTCTGGCTCACAGCCCGCGTATTGATTGCGAGTTCGAGCCTGTGGCCCGCCGTGCTCATCGCAGCCATCGATCTGGCGTTCCTCCCGACGCTCGGCATTCTGGTTGCCAAACCGCTGCTTAGCTCCCGCAACCGAAATACCAAACTCCTTGCCGTACTCGGCTTGTTTTGGCTGACCGATCTCGTCTTTCAAATCGGATTGATTCGTCACGATGCACCGCTTGCCCTGCAGGCGCTCAAGGTTGGCATCGACATCGTGCTGGTGCTCGTCACCGTCATCGGCGGGCGTCTCGTGCCGTCGTTCACCAGCTCGTCGCTGCGGCCGCTCGGGTTACAGGATGCCGTGCACAATAGAACGTCCCTGTCCGGGCTCGCCATCGCGGGGATGATCGCGGTGACACTGAGCGATATTGTTTGGCCGGAAAGCCGGATCGCCGGCGCCGTCGCGGGAGTCGCGGCAGGCCTTCAGGCCACGCGCCTGCTGCAATGGGCCACGTGGCGCACGCTCCGTCAGCCGATCGTTTGTGTTCTGCATCTGAGCTACGCCTGGTTGCCGGTGGGGTTGGCACTGAAAGCGATTGCCTTGTTGTCCGGGGCCGCTTTCGCCGCCTTCTGGCTGCATGCGCTCACCATCGGCGCATTGGCGACGATGATTCTGGCGGTCATGACCCGGGCCTCGCTCGGGCATACCGGCCGAGCGCTGATCGTGGACCCGTGGATCACGGTCGCCTACCTGCTCCTGACCGCAGCGGCCTTGGTGCGCGTCTTCGGGCTGTCGGCGTTTCGAATGAATTACCCCATGGTGATCATCTGGAGCGCTTTGTTTTGGACCATCGCCTTTGCTCTCTTCGTCGTCGTGTACGCGCCGATTCTCTGCGGTCCGCGTGCGGACGGCAAAGCCGGCTGAGTCAGGGTGGTCATGCCGTTCTTGAGCGTTCACTACACCGACATACGCCTCTTCCACGTCAGCTGCGTCATCCTGTCGGGCGGGTTGTTCCTGAGCCGCGGCTTGTTGCGCATCGCAGATGCACCAGTGGCAAACCATCGGGCGCTGCGCATCTCGTCGTACGTGATCGATACCGCGCTGTTGTCGGGCGGCATCTTGCTCACGATGGTTCTGCATCAGTATCCGTTCACCAATGCGTGGCTCACGGCCAAGCTCTTGTTGCTGATCCTCTACATCATTTTCGGTCTGTACGCGCTCAAAGGTTCGCATCGGCGGCGCGTGCGTATCCTGGCGTTTCTTGCGGCACTGGCAACCTATGCATTCATCGTCGGCGTGGCATTTACTCACCGGCCCGCAGGCTGGATCACGCTGATGAGACTCTGAGGCCGCCGCGGGTCGGCTCGCGACCATTGCCGAGATCTCCCTTGAAGCGGCCCCAGAGCTTGCTACTATCCGAGTCATGATCTTATCTGGCAATTCGCAACTTCATTCGGGCAGTGAGGCGGGATCGAGCTGGTGAATCAAACACCGTTCTCCCGACGCCGGCGATGGCTGATCGTCACGGGATGGATTCTGGTCGCCCTTGCGGCGCTGCCGTTCGCCGCCCGCGTCAATGACCAACTCGAGGCAGGCGTTCGGCTGAAGGGCAGTGAATCCTCGCGCGTCGAGGAGGCGCTGCAGCGGCAATTCGAGTCGCCGTTCGCCAAGATCGCGCTGTTGCGGATTTCAGCGGCGCCGGACCCCCGGACCGCCGACGGCGAGGCGTTGCTGAAGGAAGTTACCGACAGGATCCGCGGCACGTCCGGCGTGCGGGGCGTCATGTCGTATCTGGACCGTCAGGACTCGATGTTCCTCGGCGAGGACGAAAGCCCGATCCTGATCGTCGGGTTGAACGCGCCGAAGGGTACCGAAGACGCCGTCATGATCCGCCTCAGCGCCTCCACCGACGCGCTGCATGCGCAACTCGCGGAAAAGTACCCGACTCTCGCCTTCGGCTGGACGGGCGAAGCGGCCGTCAATGCGGACCTTCGTCGGATCAGCGCCCGGGAGACTAGAGCCGCCGAATGGCGGGTCTTTCCGCTCACTCTGGTCCTTTTGCTGATCGCCTTTCGCAGTCTGACCTGCGCTATTTTACCCGTTCTGTGCGGGGCCTTGACCGTCGCCGTGTCGCTCGGCGCGGTGGCCGTGGTGAACCGTGTGTGGCCGTCCTCCCTCATCGTCGTCAGCATCGTCAGCATGGTGGGTCTTGGGTTGAGTATCGACTACGCACTCCTCATCGTGAGCCGTTACCGGGATGGACTGGAGGAAGGGTTGTCGCGGTCGGACGCCGTGATCGCGGCGGCGCGGCACGGCGGCCGCACCGTCCTGGTGTCGGGGTCCGCGGTTGCGATCGGATTTGCCGCGATGCTCATGGTGCGGGTGAGCGAGGTGAGATCCATCGGCATGGGGGGACTCCTCGTGACCATCGTTGCCGTTTTGGTCGCGAGCACTCTTTTGCCGGTGCTGCTCACCTGGATCGGTCCTTGGATCGACGCCGGCTCGCTGGGAGTCGCGCGTCGGCCCGCCACCCGCGGCCACTGGCGCCGCTGGGCGCACTGGGTGATGCGCCATCCGTTGGGGGTTCTCGCCGTCGCCGGCATACCGCTCGTGCTGCTGGCCGCCCAGGCGACGCATCTGCGCATCGATCTGCCGCGCGGCCGGTGGCTCCCGGATAGCGCAGATTCGGTGCGGGTGCTGCACGAAATCGACGGCGCGGCGCGGGGCAGCTTCGGTGAAATCGTTCAGGCGGTCCTCTATCTGCCGCCGGGAGTCACGATCGAAGATGAAACCGGCTGGCGCGCGACTTCGCGGCTTGCGAGATACTTCGCGCGCGATGCGCGAATTCAGCATGTGTGGGCGGTCACCACGTTGAATACGGTGCCGCTGGGCGGCCCCGAGATCTTGAAGCGCCTCCCGGACTCGCAGCGGCGCAGCCTCGTGAGCGCCGACGGCCGCGCCGTGCTGCTCGCGCTGCTGCCGCACAAGGAGCTGGCGGCGCCCGACGGGGTACGTTTCGTGCGCGAGATTCGCGCCGCCAACTTGGAGACCATCACCGGGATTGCGGGTGCCCGCCTCGATGTGGGCGGCTTGCCCGGATTCAACGCCGATTACGAGGATGCCATCAAGAGCGCGCTGGTCCCCGTTTTCGTGAGCGTCATCTGCGCGACGCTTTTGGTCCTGTCGTTGGCCTTTCGCAGCCTACTCATTCCCCTCAAGGCCGTAGTGCTGAATCTTTTGTCGGTGGCGGCGGCTTACGGCGCCGTGGCGATCGTCTTTCAGCACGGGCTCGGGGCGCGCCTCGTGGGACTGCCAAGCCCCATGCACGGCGGTTTTCCGATCTTGCCCATCGTGGTGTTCTGCATCGTATTTGGCCTGAGCATGGACTACGAGGTATTCATCGTCTCGCGAGTCGCCGACGGCCGGCGCGCCGGGCTCGAGGACGGCGCCGCGCTGATCGAGGGACTCGCGAGCACGGGCCGCGTCATCACCTTCGCCGCCGCCATCATGGTCATGATCTTCGGGGCCTTCGTATTCGGCGACTTCGTGCTCATCAAGATTTTGGGGTTCGCGCTGGGCGTTGCCGTGTTCCTGGACGCAACCGTGATCCGCATGGCGGTCGGGCCTGCGCTCATCCGGCTCGCGGGGCGCTGGAATTGGTGGCCGGGACGCTGAGCAAGAGATAGCCGAGCCATTCTCGCTGCGGCGGCTGCACCTCGTTAGCGCCGCGAGCTCATTTCAGCGAGCTTCGCGACAGTCTTCAGGTTTCTCGCCGTGCCGAGTTTCGCCGCCGGCACCTGCAATTTCGATTGCCCCATGCCGGCGGGATAATAAATGTAGATTTCACGCGAGCCGAGGCGAAGCTCCTCTGCGGCTTGCCCCCGCGCGTCGTTCAGTGCGTCCCGGCGCGGCTTGTCGTGGAGAAAAAATGCGTAGGTGAGTCTGGGTTCTTTGTCCTTGAATGGATTTTTCTCCAGGATGGCCCGCATTTGCGCCGCGGTCCGCACGAACGTGCTGATCGCTTTGCCGGCGTAGGCGAGTAGTCGCTTCTCCAGGAGCGCGTGCACGGTACCCGCTGTAAGGTCGGTGTCGAAAACTACATTCCCGCTGGCTATATACGTCTCGACCTTCGCGAAGCCGAGCTCCGTGCACAGCGACTTCAAGTCGGCCATCGGAAGCTTTCCGGTACCGCCGACATTCACGGCTCGCAGCAGCGCGACGTACGTGGCCATACGATGGATTTCACTACCGAAGAGCGATCATGTGCAAGCGGTTCTGTGGAACAATTGAAGCCGATGCAACCCTATCTGATTTACGTCTTGTGGGTCGCCTGGGCCGTGTACTGGCTGATCTGTGCCCGCGGCATCAAGGCTCCGGTTCGGCGTGAGTCGACGCTCTCCCGATGGGCACACTTCGGCCCGCTGATCCTCTGCGGCTGGCTGCTCTCGGATGGCGGCGCCCGATGGCCCCCGCTGAACGTACCCTTCATTTCCCGTACGGAAACCACCTTCTGGATTGCTGCGGCAGTGACCGCGGCGGGCCTGCTGTTCACCGTCTGGGCGCGGCGCCACCTCGGCCGCAACTGGAGCGGCAGCGTCACGATCAAGGCGGATCATGAACTGATCACCAGCGGGCCCTACCATCTGGCGCGTCATCCCATCTACACCGGATTGTTGATCGCATTTGCCGGCAGCGCCTTGGCTGTAGGCGAAGTCCGCGGTCTGCTCGCCTTTGCCATTGCATTCGCCGCGCTGTGGCGCAAACTGAAGCTCGAGGAACGCTTCATGCGCGAGCGGTTCGGACCGGCCTACGTCGACTATTCGCAGCGGGTTGCGGCGATCGTGCCGTTTCTGCTCTGACGCGGTGCGGCAAACTCTACCCGTGGTAACCGAGGCTGCCTAAGATGAGCCAGAAGCTATATCGAATTCCCGACGGCTTTGCCGACCGCGCTCGCATCAAGCAGGCCGACTACCGGCGCCTGTACGCGGAATCCGTCGAGCACCCCGAGCAATTCTGGGGCCGCATCGGCCGTCGGCTCGATTGGATCAAGGATTTCTCGCACGTCAAGGATTCGAGCTACGCCGAGTCCGATGTTCACATCCGCTGGTTTTACGATGGAACGCTCAACGTCGCGAGCAACTGTCTGGATCGACACCTGCAAAAGCGCGGCGCCAAAACCGCCATCATCTGGGAGTCGGATGATCCCGAGCTTTCGGAATCCATCAGTTACCGTCAGCTCTACGAGCGCGTGTGCCAATGCGCCAACGCCCTGAAGTCCCTCGGCGTCGAAAAAGGCGATCGCGTCACGATTTATCTGCCCATGATCCCGGAAATCGCCATCGCGATGCTCGCGTGCGCCCGCATAGGAGCCATCCATTCCGTCGTATTCGCCGGCTTTTCGTCCGACGCCTTGGGCGGCCGGATAGCGGATTGCAATTCCTCCGTAGTCATCACCGCGGATGAGGGTCTTCGCGGCGGCAAGCGAATACCGCTGAAGCGAACCGTCGACGGGGCCCTGACGACCGCAGGGACGGAATGTGTCAAGCACGTATTGGTCGTGCGCCGCACGGGCGCGCGCGTGGCGATGTTCGCGCCGCGTGATTGCTGGTACGAGGAGCTGGTGGGAGGCCAGTCGACATCCTGTGACGCCGTTGAAATGGGCGCGGAAGATCCGCTTTTCATCCTCTATACCTCCGGCTCGACCGGTCAACCCAAAGGCGTCCTGCACACCACCGGCGGTTATCTCGTCTATGCCGCCTTCACCCACGAATCTGTTTTCGATCTGCGTGATGAGGATATCTTTTGGGCGACCGCCGACATCGGCTGGGTGACCGGTCACAGCTATATCGTCTATGGTCCGCTCGCCAATGGCGCGACCACCGTCATGTTCGAAGGCGTGCCCAACTATCCAGATTTCGGGCGGTTCTGGAAGGTGGTCGACAAGCATCAGGTGACGATTCTCTATTCCTCCCCGACCGCGATCCGCTCATTGATGCGCGAGGGCGAAGCGCCAGTGAAAGCCACGTCGCGCAAGTCCTTGCGGCTACTCGGCTCCGTCGGGGAACCGATCAACCCGGAGGCTTGGGAGTGGTATCACCGCGTGGTGGGCGATCAACGCTGCCCGATCGTCGATACCTGGTGGCAGACCGAGACAGGCGGCATCCTAATCACACCGATTCCGGGCGCGATGGACCTCAAGCCGGGCTCTGCCACGTTGCCATTTTTCGGCGTGAAGCCGGCCATTGTCGACAAGGACGGCCGCATCCTCGAGGGGGCCTGCGAGGGCAATTTGGTCCTGCTCGACAGCTGGCCCGGACAAATGCGCACGGTCTACGGTGATCACGACCGCTTTATCGAGACCTATTTCAAGACCTTCCCCGGCACGTATTTCACCGGCGACGGTGCCCGTCGCGACGAGGATGGCTACTACTGGATCACGGGTCGTGTGGACGATGTCCTCAACGTCGCCGGCCATCGGCTGGGCACCGCCGAAATCGAAAGCGCACTGGTCGCCCACCCACTAGTCGCAGAGGCAGCCGTGGTCGGTTTCCCGCACGAGATCAAGGGCCAAGGTATCTACGTGTACGTCACCTTGATTGCCGACGTCGAGCCGACCGAAGCCTTGCGGACAGAATTGCGCTCGTGGGTGCGCAGTGAAATCAGTCCGATTGCGACACCGGACGTCATTCAATGGGCGCCGCTGCTGCCAAAAACGCGCTCCGGGAAGATCATGCGCCGCATTCTTCGCAAGATAGCGGCCAATGAACATGACCAGCTGGGCGACATTTCGACCTTGGCGGATCCGAGCGTGGTGGAGCAACTCATCGCAGAGCGCGCGCGACACTAAAATCGGCGAGGCGGCGTCGCGGTCCATTCGGCGACTCAAATGTAGGCAGTGCAAGAACGAAATAAGTCCATAAAGGCCGCAAGTCTATAGTAGACTTTTGCATTGCAAAAAGACGGCGAATGCGCAGGTTCATGGTCTTCAAGCGCTCCATTACAGTGCAATGGAGCGCACTGACTTTGCACACCTCGGTCTGGCTCGGCGATCAAGATTCCGTTCCGAATGCCGACTAGAAGCTCATCGACGGCTATTGGAGCAATTGCGATGAGTGCGACCCGATCCGCGGCTTGGCGGGAGACAATGTCCTGACTGGCATCGTTCCCCTCCATCTGCCTCGTGATCGTCAGGCGCTCGAGGCTCATTTTGCTGCGCTCGGTAGTGAGGATCTGCGATATCGGTTTTGCGGGTCGATCAAACCGGCGGCCCTCAAGCAATACCTGGATCAGCTCAACGGGCCCGACTCTCCCTCATTCGGCATCTTCGATTCCGAGCTCACGCTGATCGCTCTTTGTCAGATCGGGCAGGCCGGACACGAGCTCGAAGTGGGAGTCAGCGTCCTTCCGCCGTTTCGCCGAAGAGGCCTGGCCAGGGCGCTGCTCGAATACTCGGCGAGCCACGCACGGGCCCGAGGGCTCAGGACTCTCCTTATTCACACGCTGGTGGACAATTCACCGATGCTATCGCTTGCCCGGGAAATGGGCATGAGGGTCGAGATAGTGAACGGCGAGGCCGATGGGCGTCTGAGGCTCCGCGCGGACACGGTGGCGGAGGGGAAGTTGGGAATGCCGAGCCGTCCATCGCATCCGTTGCGAAATCAGGTCCTCCCCCTACGCGACCAGGTTCGAGCGGATGCGCGCGATCTGCGCCTCGGTAACACCAAGCTCGCTCTGAACATAGCCGACGACTGATCCGTGCTCCGCCTGCAGCCGCTCGAGCATCGCCTGAAGATAATCCGCATCCGCCCTCATTAAAGGCTCCCACACTTCGCGTGCAACGCCGTTAAAAAGATCCTGATACTCGGCGGCGAAGAGGTCGCAGCTGCGCTCAAAATATTGTTCCGTCAGAAGATAGTCCTCGAGGATGAGGGAGCGCGGCACCTCGAGCACGCTCAGTATCAGTGCCGCGGCGACCCCGGTCCGGTCCTTGCCGACGCTGCAGTTGAACACCAGCGGCAGGTCGCCATCGGCCAGATGCATCAACAGTGTCCGATACGAATCCTTGAACGCAAACGGAAGCGCCCTGTAAAACGCCAGCATCGTTCGCCGCGTGTCCTCGGCTCGCGTGCCCGCGGCGCGCAGCGATTTGGCGATATCTCCAGTGATCCGGTCGTGATGCACGAATCGATAGTTGAGGTCGACCAGGTCTTGCAGCCGATTCGGATGCTGCCGCCGCTCGCCGTCGGAGCGTAGATCGTACGCAAATCGGATGCCACGGCCCGTCAGCCACGTGAGATCGGCATCGGTCAGCGCGTGCGCGGTGCCCGATCGGTACAAACAACCCCAGCGCGTCGCGCCCCCCGTCGCCGTCGGATATCCGCCCATGTCGCGGAAGTTGAGGGCCCCCGTGAGGGGCGGGATACGCGGGAATGTCTCGCTCGGTGTGTTCATCGGTCGTGAGGATTCTGGCCCTACGGTCGGGCGGTCTGCAACCAGGCCGGCGAAAGTGCGGGGTACGCCTCGCAAGTTCACACTGGCGCGTATCTCGAAGATGCCTACGCCAGCAACGGGCCGCCGATCTGCGCCGCGAACGTTTCGGCGATGGCGAGCACCGCTGCATGCACCGGCCCCGAGGTGATGGCCGGTATCACCGACGCGTCGACCACATGAAGACCTTCGAAGCCGTGCAGCTTCAGGTCGCCGTCCACCACGCTTTCGGGCGAGGAGCCCATGCGGCAGGTGCCCACCGGGTGGTGATGGGTCCAGACCGCGCGCTGTACAAACGCATCGAGATCGGCATCGCTCGTGCAATCGATGCCGGGATAAATCTCCTCCGCCCGCCACTCATCGAGCGCGGGTTGATGACCTATCATGCGCGCGAGATCGAGTGCCCGCCGGACGAGCCTGCGGTCGTGATCGGTGCTGAGATAGGCGGGATCGATGAGCGGAGCGTCGCCCACGCCGGGGCCGCTCAACGCGATGCGGCCGCGGCTCGTCGGATGCGTCACACCCGAGAGCAGCGTGAAGGCGGTGCCGCTCTCGGGGCGCTCGAAGCACTCGGTCACCACAGACGCGGCGGCGCAGCCCACCACCACGTCCGGCACGCCGATGGTGCGTGACAGATCGCCGGAATCGAGATAGGTCATGGATTCGGAATGCTGCAGGCGCGAGGGCGGCAGCGTCTTTTTGGTGCGGTAGACGTTCCCGGCGGTCAACAAGTGATCGTGCAAGTTCTCGCCGACGCCCGAATGATCCGCTCGGCACTCGACGCCCGCGCGCTTCAGGCTCGCGGCGGGCCCGATGCCGCTGCGCAGGAGCAGCAGCGTCGAATCGATGGCGCCGGCGCTCAAAATGATCAACCCCGCCGACACCGTCGTCGGCTGTCCGTCGATGTGCGCGTTCACGCCGGTGACCCTCGTGCCCGACAGCACGAGCTCGTGCACCCGCGCCTGGGGGAGCACGGTCAGATTGGTGCGCGCACGCGCAGGCTCGAGGTAGGCATCGGCCGTCGTGACCCGTCGGCCGGCACGAATGGTGAGTGAATTCGGCGCGAGCCCCAGCATCACGCCGGTGTTGTGATCGCCGAGCCAGGGAATGCCTGCGGCCCGTCCGGCGGCCCAGTACGCGCGCACCACCGGACTTAACTCCGCGTCCGGCAGCATCACCGTCAACGGGCCGTCGCCGCCATGCTGTTCGGACGCGCCCCCCGAGAAACTCTCCATTCTGCGAAATCCCGGCAGCAGTCCGTCGTACGACCAGCGCCGCGATCCCGTGGCCTCGGCCCAAGCGTCGAAATCTTCCCGCGCTCCGCGCATATGGCCCATGGCGTGCAGGCAACTCGACCCGCCGATAATGCGCCCGCGGGGCCAATCGTGCACTCGGCCGGCCGTCCGCGCCTGCGGTGTGGTGCGGTACGCCCAGTCATAGTCGCGTCCCGGCAGCAGCGGCCATTTTTGTGGAATGGCGATGTCGGGATCGGTCGCGGGTCCCCCGGCCTCGAGCAGCCCCACCGAGAGCGACGGGTTCTCGCTCAGCCGCCCCGCCAGCACGCAGCCCGCGGAGCCGGCTCCCACAATGAGTACATCGAAGTTCATGAGCGGATCAGCTCCGCCGCCTTCTCGGCGATCATCAGCACCGCGGCATTGATGTTGCCGCTCACGAGGTCCGGCATGACCGACGCGTCGACGACACGCAGCGCGTCCACACCTCGGAGCTTCAATTTGCTGTCGACCACCGCGAGCTCGTCGGTGTCCCGGCCCATCCGGCAGGTGCCGGCCGGGTGGTGAACGGTGATGGCGGTGTTGCGGATGTGCGCATCGATGTCGGCCGCCGAGCGCTTGTCATCGCCCGGCAGGAACTCGCGCGCAATGTAGCGTTGCATCGAGGGCTGCGCCGCCACCTCGCGCGCCAGGCCAACGCCGGCACGCACCGCCTGCCAGTCCGCCTCGGTGCCGAGGAAGCGTTGCAGAATGCGCGGGTGAGCCGACGGATCCGCCGACTTGAGCGTCACCCGCCCGCGGCTCTCCGGACGCAGCATCACGATGCGGCACGCGAAGCCGTCCTTGAACGGCGCCTTGAACGGACGCAAGTACGGCCACGCCCCGAGCGGTGCCGCCGTCAGCAGCAACTGGATGTCCGGCGCGGCAAGATCGGCGCGGCTCTTCAAGAAGGCGACGCCGCCGCCCGGCACGTCGGCGGCGAAACCGGTGCCGAACAGATACGCTTTCGCGAGCTCACGCGCGATGCGGTCGTAGCGCATCATGGACAGGAACGGTCCGGGCTCGCGGCGGTGATACATCAGAATGACCGACACGTGATCCTGAAGATTGCGGCCGACACCGGGAAGCGCCGCCTTGACCGCAATGCCGTGGCGCTGCAATTCCTCCGCATCGCCCACACCCGACAGCATGAGAAGCTGCGGCGTGTTGATGACTCCACCAGAGAGGATCACCTCGCGCATCGCGAGCGCCGTCTGGCGGGATCCACCCTGGAGATACTCGATTCCCCGGGCCCGGCCGCTTTCGATCGGCACTTTGAGCGCCAAGGCGTTGACCTCGACGCGAAGGTTCGACCGCGAGAGCGCTGGACGCAGATAGGCGGTCGCCGAGCTCGCGCGCCGACCCCCGCCGATGGTCATCTGCAAGCGCGAGAAGCCGAGCTGCTGCTCGCCGTTGTAGTCGTCGGTCCACGGATGGCCGGCTGTCTGGCCTGCTTCGGCGAACGCGCCGATCAGCGGATCCTGATAGCGGCAGCTCTGCACCGCGAGCGGCCCGGCGCCGCCCCGGTGGACGCTCGCACCGCCTTCCCAGCGCTCCGTTTTTCGAAAATACGGCAGCACGTCATCGTACGACCAGCCGGCCGCGCCGGCTTCGGCCCAGCGGTCATAGTCGCCGCGATTCCCGCGCACATACGCCATGGCGTTGGTGGAAGAGCATCCCCCCACGACTTTGCCGCGCGCGCATTCGACGCTGCGCCCGCCCACGCTGTCTTCGGGCTCGCAGAAGTAATTCCAGTCATGCAGGCGCTTTTGCAGGATCTTGCCCCAGCCGAGCGGGATATGGATCCAGGGATCGCGGTCCCAGCCGCCGGCCTCGAGCAGCAAGACGGACACCGCGGGATCCTCACTCAAGCGGTTCGCGAGCACGCAACCGGCCGAGCCCGCACCGACGATGATGTAATCGAACGCCGCAGTCTTCGCCATGAAAAATTGGTTCGCTCAGGAGACTTGGGTTCAGTATAGACCGAACCAATGGGCGCGAGACTACTGAGTTGCGTCGTTGCGGGGGAAAGCCTGCTCGTGGATGTACTGCTGCACGTCGCCGAGATGGCGCTGCATCTGCAGGTAGGCTTCCTGGCCGTTGCGGGCGGCGATGGCCGCGGCGATCGACTCGTGGAAATTGGCGTAAACGGACTGGCGCTTGTAGCAGTGCGCATTCTCGCCGAGGCGCCGCCAGCCCACGTCGCGCTGGCTGGCGCGCATGGTGTCGAAGAATGCCAGAAACAGCGTGTTTCGGGCGGCTTCGGCGATGGTGCGATGGAACAGCGAGTCGGCACGCTCATACGTTTCGGCGTCGCTCGATGTGCGCGTCTTGGCCGCGAGCTGCTGCAGGCGCTTGATCTCGGACTGCGACGCGCGCAGCGCCGCGAGACGCGCCATGACGGGTTCGGTCGCGAGGCGTACTTCGATGACCTCGAGCGGATTGGTGTAATCGAGCACGTTGTCGAGGGCGGCGCTCAAGTTCGACCGCGCCCCGCCGGATGCTGCGGCGTTCGGTGCCGGCATCGGCGCACCGGCGGCGGGACGCGTGTCGATGAAAGTTCCGCGTCCCTGATGGCGGTGGATCCGGCCTTCCTGTTCGAGCACGTCGAGCGCCCGGCGTACCGAGCGGCGACCCACGCCGAGCTCCGATGCTAGAGTCCTTTCGGGCGGTATCCTTCCGTCGAGGGCGACATTCTGCCGCTCGATGAAGTCGCGCACTTTGCTCAGAGCTTGATCGCTTCTATCCATGTCTCGCAGCCGGCCTCTTCGATGTTGCTACGATATCACAGGCATCGAGTGCGTAGATTACCGCAGCCCCGCGGATGGCCGAATCGCCCCTGCGTGCGGTTGACGGCGCAGGTGGTTCAGGTCAGACTTCATTCTTCTTCATTGCCGAACCACTTACGAACTTGGTTCGGGAGAGGGCGACATGGGCGCAAAGGAAAAAGTGGTGGCGGGCGAACTCGAGGCTCGGCTCGATGCGTTGCACCGCGACGTGTATGCCAACAACATGGCGCCCTATTGGGTGGTCGACAGGAGCGTCGCCCACGATGAGGATCGCCAGGTGCAGCAGGGACGCAAGGCCGTTCCCTTCATCTGGAAGTACAAGCAGCAGATCGAGCCGCTCCTCAAGCTGTCCGCGGAGCTGATTAAGACCGAGACCTCGGAACGGCGCTCGCTCGTGCTGGTGAATCCGGGCCTCGCGCCGCAACGCGCCACCGCCTCGACGCTTTACGTGGCCTACCGGGTGAACGATCCGGTCGAGATCATGCCGCCGCATCGCCACTCGCCGAATGCCATTCGTCTGGGGCTGACGGGCTCGATGAATTTCACCGGCGTCGAGGGCGAGAACATCGTGTTCGGTCCCGGCGATCTCGTGTTGACGCCGCACGATACCTGGCACAACCACGGCAACCGCAGCGAGCAGCCCGCCATCAACCTGAGCGTTCTCGACCTGCCGCTGTGCGAGACCTTGAACTCCATGTATTTCGAGCACGACTACACCGAGGAGGAGGAGGGCAAGCGCGTCCGTCGCGCCATGCAGACCGAGCGCTTCCCGGCGGACTATTCCCAGCGGGTATACGGCGGCGGCGGGTTTTTGCCGCGTTTCGTCTCGCATCACCGCGGTGCCGGCAATGCCTCGCCCATGTACGTCTACCGCTACGACATGATGCGCGAGCTGCTCGAGAAGTTTCGCGATTGGGACGGCGACCGCCACGAGGCGCTGATGGTCGAATATGTCGATCCGACCACGGGGCTGTCCGTCTACAAGACCATGACCTTCTTCATGCAGATGCTGCGTCCCGGCGAGCGCACGCTGCCCTTGAAGCAGAGTGCGAACCTCACCTGCTCCCCGTTCGAGGGCCGCGGCTACAGCGTGATCGGCGGTCAGCGTGTCGATTGGGAGCCGTTCGACACTTTCGTCGTTCCCGGCGGCACGTGGTGCGAACACGTGAACACTTCCGACAAGGAGCCCGCCATCCTATTCGTGGGCAGCGATGAGCCGACCCTCAAGGCTCTGGCGCTTTATCAGAAGCATGGCAAGAACGACAGCGGCGATATCATCCGGTTATTCTGAGGCTGCCCGCGGTCGGCGCCTCTCGACGGTTACAGGCTCAAGATAATGGCACGCTCCAAGAACACGCGGCTCCTCGCTCACATCGACTGCCCCGGCGGCGGCCAGGTGTGGGTCGACGGCAAAACTCTCTACATCGGCCACATGCGCGAGCCCACCGGCACGACCATCGTGGACATCGCGGACCCCGCACAGCCCCAAGTGATCGCCCGCGTCGAGGTGCCGCCGGGCTGGCATTCGCACAAGGTGCGCGTGGCCAACGGCATCATGGTGGTGAATCATGAGCGCCAGGGCCAGGGCGGCGATCCGAACTTCGGCGGCGGTCTCGGGATCTACGACGTATCGACGCCGTCGCGTCCCGAGCTGCTCTGCAAGTGGCGCACCTACGGCAAGGGCGTCCATCGCTACGACTTCGACGGCCGCTACGCCTACATCTCTCCCACGGCCGAAGGCTACATCGGCAACATCATGATGATTCTCGACCTCAAGGATCCGGCTCATCCGCAAGAGGTCGGGCGCTGGTGGATCCCGGGCCAGTGGCAGGCGGGCGGCGAGACCAATCCCTGGAGCGAAGGTCCGGCGCCGCGCTGCCATCACCCGATGCGCATGGGCGACCGTCTCTATGTCAGCTACTGGCATCACGGGTATCACATACTCGACATCTCCGACATGTCGAAGCCGAAGCGCATCGCGAGCGGCAATACCTCGCCGGCCTTTCCGCATCCGACCCACACGTGTCTTCCCATCCCGCAAACGCTCAAGGGCCGCAGGGTCATGGTGGTGGCGGACGAGGACGTGGCGAAGCTCTGGCCGTCGGCACCGGCGTTCACGTGGATCTACGACATCACCAACGAGTACTGCCCCGTGCCGATCTCGACCTTCCAGGTGGAGGGGCTCGACCCGGATGGCGCGCCGCAGCCGCCGATGATGGGCTGCCATCAACCTTCCGAGCGCTTCAAGGGGACCATCATCCCGTTCGCCTGGTTCGCGAAGGGATTGCGGATCCTCGATATCGCGGATCCGTTCGCACCGCGAGAGGTCGCATTCTACGAATCGGATCCGCCGCAGGGCTTTAGCCTCGCATCCTCCAACGACGTCACCATCGACGATCGGGGCCTGTGCTATTTGATCGACCGCCAGCGCGGCGTCGATGTGATCGAGACCTCGGTACTTTGATATCCGGAATTCAGTGAAAGGACGCCTCACGCAGTGAACGACAAGATCATCCCCATCGGCAAGCGCAACCCGAACCTGCCTTTTCATCCCGCGGTGCGTGCGGGCGATTTCATCTACGTCTCGGGACAGGTTGCCAAGGATGAGAACGGCAACATGTCGAGCGGCAACATCGAGGAGGAGACGCGCTGGACCCTCGAGGGCATCCGCCGCATTTTGCAGCTCGAAGGCGCGGACTTGAGCGACGTGGTCAAGGTCACCGTCTATCTCGACGACGCCCGTAATTTCGGCCGTTACAACAAGATCTTTGCCGAATACTTCCCGGATGGCCGCGTGTCGCGAACCACGGTCGAGGCCCGCGCGGTGATCGAATGCAAGATCGAAATGGATGCGGTCGCCTACAAGCCGCGCAGTTGAATTCGTTGAACAAAGTCATGGGCCGCGGTGCAGGGAGAACACGATGTTGAAAGTTTTAGGTCGAGGCACGTCGGGTAATGTGCAGAAGGTGATCTGGCTCCTGGAGGAGTTGGGCCTTCCGTATGAGCGCGAGGATTATGGGCGCCAGTTCAACAACACCCAGACCGAGGCGTACCTGAAGTTGAATCCCAACGGCAAGGTGCCGACGCTCGTGGACGGCGATGTCGCCGTGTGGGAGTCGAATACCATTCTGCGCTACCTTTGCTCGAAGTCGCCCGGCGGCGCGGCGCTGCATCCCGCGGACCCGGCGGCGCGCAGCCAGGTCGAACGTTGGATGGACTGGCAGCTCGCCTCGCTCAACGCCCCCTACCTCGGCGTTTTCCGGGAAGCGAAAAAGAAGGAAGAAGAGCGTGCGTCGAGCTTTGCCGCCGACTCGAAGGAGCTGACGGCGCAGCTCGAGATCCTGGAGAAGGGCACGGCGGGACGGCCGTGGTTGGCCGGTGAGCGTTTCTCCCTCGCCGACATCTGCTTGGGGCCCATCATCGATCGCACCCTGGCATTCCCGGTCACGCTGCCCGCGCTTCCCGGCCTCAAGGCCTGGCGCGAGAAGCTCGTGGCCCGCGAGGCCTACAAGCGCTCGAAAGGCTGAGCCGGCGTATGGTCGGTGGTTCCGGCATCGAGAACTCGGCCGTCGTCCAGAGCGCGGCCGTCGTCCAGAGCGCGGCTATCGTCGGTCTCGGCACCATGGGGCCCGGCATCGCCGCGACCCTGGCGCGCGCGGGCCTGAAGGTTTCCGCCTTCGATGCGGACCCCGTCAAACGCGCCAAGGCGCCGCAAGGATTTGCAGCGGCCGCCGCCGTGCTGGCCGCACTCGCGGTGCCCGATCGCGGCGCGCACGACATCGCGATGCACGACAGTCTCGGAGCCTGCGTTGCGGGCGCAGACCTCGTCATCGAGACGGTGCCGGAGGACCTCGATCTGAAGATCCGGGTGTTTCGCGATATCGAGGCGCAGGTGGGCGAGGACGTCATTCTCGCCTCCGACACGTCCGGCATTCCGATCACTCACATCCAGGCAGGCACGCGCGTGCCCGGCCGCGTCATCGGCATGCATTGGTCGAACCCGCCGCACATCATTCCCATGATCGAGGTGATTTCGGGCGAGCACACCGTGCCCGCGGTCGCGAATGCGCTCATCGAGGTCATCCGGCGCTGCGGCCACTTGCCCATCACCATTCGCAAGGACGTGCCGGGATTCGTCGAGAATCGCGTGCTCTACGCGGTCATGCGCGAATGTCTCGATCTCGTCGAACAGGGCGTCATCGAGCCGCAGGATCTCGACGCCTGTGTTTCCTGGGGCATCGGCTACAAGCTCGCCGTGGTCGGGCCGATGGCGCTGCTCGACATGGCGGGCCTCGACATCTACGCCGCGGTCTCGAGCTATCTCAACAAGGAATTGTGCAATCGCACGGACACCGCGGGCTACGTTGCCGAGCGCATGGCGCAGGGCAAGCTTGGCATCAAGACCGGCGGCGGCATTTACGACTACACTCCGGAGAAGATCGCCGAACTCCAGAGCGCCAGGGCACGCAAATTGGTGGCCGTGCGCAAGGTATTGCAGCAATGACTCAGCGGAGAAGATCATCGGCACCTGCGGTCCTGCTGGCGGCCGGCTGGATGCTCGCCTGTTTCGCCAACGCGTCCGCCGCGGAACTCAAGGCGCTCGCAATCATGATGCCCGAGGAGCCGACCGATTACGGATGGAATCAGCAGGGCTTCAATGCGGCCAAGGCCGTGGCCGCAAAATATGGCCTGAAATTCATGCCCGCCACGGGCTTGGGCTATGGCGACGTGCATGCGGAGCTGCGCGAGCTGGCTGAAGATGGGGCGAGCCTCATCATCGCCCATGGCGCCGGCTACAACACCGCAGCGCCCGAGATCGGCGCCGAGATGCACGTACCGGTGGCCATCGTCGATCGTCCGAAGGACTCCAAACCCGGTGCCGTTGCCGATTACACCTTGTCTGGCCATCAGGGGGCGTACCTCGCCGGCGTGCTCGCCGCCAAGACCACCGAGACGCGAATCGTCGGCGTCGTGACCACGGGCGAGCCGCCCTCCTGGAACTCCCAGTCCGCGGCCTTCGCC